>OMKS01000661.1_pt1 | contig 31719 bp, 30 predicted proteins | sample 1674721 | NCBI WGS metagenome assembly OMKS01 (sample SAMN06264996, study PRJEB25208) | sediment metagenome | isolation source: hot spring sediment | place: USA: California | collected 2014-09-02 | reverse complement strand
GGCCACCGTCCAACGCCGGGCGACGCCGGGCCAATCGTCCACCCGGCCAACGATCAGCGCCGCCATCGCGATAGCAAAAGGCGCTGCCAGCCCCACGTAACCCAGGTACATGGCCGGCGGATGAAAGATCATCCCTGGGTGACGCAACAATGGGTTTAATCCCCGGCCATCCGTCGGTATGACCGTCGTCTGGACAAATGGGTTGGATAAAAAAAGCGTCATGGCCACAAAGAAGGCCGTGATCAAGTCCAGTATGAGCATCGTCCAGGCGGTCAAAGGCTCCATTCGTTCCGACCCTCGCCCCATCACCAGAACCGTGAGGAGCGCTTGCAAAAAGGCCCACAACAACAGCGATCCCTCTTGCCCGGCCCAAATAGCCGAAGCCTTCAGGTAAATGGGGAGCATACGACTCGAGTGATCGGCCACATAACGAATCTGGAACTGGTCGGTCATAAAGGCGAGCAGGAGCAGAAATAGGGCGCCGCCCAGAAGCCCCATCACCGCATAGACACCGTTGCAAGCGCTCTGCCAGAACCGGGCATCGTCTCGCCCAATGGCCCAAAACGTCGCCAAAGCCACGTATAACGCCACGGCCAAGGCCATTCCAAGCAATATAACGCCAACCTCTGCCAGCATCAACACACCCTTGACTTGATCAGTATACCACATACCAATCTACCGATCTACCAATCTACCGATCTACCAATCTACCGATCTACCAATCTACCGATCTACCAATCTACCAATCTACCGATCTACCAATCTACCAGTTTTCCTCTTCATATCGCGTGGGGCACTTCAACAACACCTCTTCGGCATAAAACAATCCATCCGCCCCGATTTGCCCCCGCATGATGGCCTGAGACTCATGTTGCAACAGGTCCGGCTTCACATCGTCGTAGACGACGTCTAAGCGGGGGGCATTTGGATCATTGACCGCGTTGCGGAGCACCACCGCCAGCCCGCCAGCTCGTTTCACCTCCTGGGGATCTCCCGGAACTTGCGCGACGCTAAAGGTCACGCGAGGCTTCGAGGGATCATATACGATCGTATGACCCAGAACCGCGCCAGAGACTGTGACATTGCGTCCAACGACCTCGTCTCCCATGGCCAGCAACTCTTCAATGGTCAAAAAGAAATGCGCCGTGCTGCCCGTGCTGCTGACAATCAAATAAGCGACAGCTGCAAGAATGAGAAATCCCGCACCAATGAACTTCATTTGCCCTTTCATTTTTCCCTCTGACTAGATTGGAAATTGGAAAGCAACTGCTCAGGCCAGTCCCTTGCTGCGATGGAGGGCGCTAGGCTGAGTAGTTACGTTGGAAAAACATTCGTGAGATTCGACCATTCGTGTAATTCGTGATAGAAAACATAGTGAAACTATAACAGAAATGCCCAAACTTACAACTTCAGAAAATATCGACGTATCGACGTCCTCCCCTTGACCTCTCCAAACTTCATGGTACACTTCGCGCGTGACTCAATATACGAAAACTCTAGCACCTAACTATCACTGGAACTTCTTCGCTTTTCTGACAGACTACGTCTGCTTCAGCGTGGCCTTCTCGTTCATTAGCGTCAGTAGCGTCCTCCCGGCCTTGGTTGGTCAGCTTAGCGATTCGGCACCGGTGATCGGCCTGGTCAACACTGTATACATTGGTGGGTGGCTGCTCCCTCAATTGGCTGTCGCCCGTCTCATCAACGACAAGCCTCGCAAACGTCCTTATATGCTGGTTGGCCTGAGCTGTCGCGTGCTCTTCTGGGTGATCGCGCTGGGCCTCTGGGCCGGTTTGGCGAGCTATCCCACAGCGATGTTAATCCTATTCTTCACCTGCCTGGGTTTGTTTGCCATCTTCGATGGTTTTACCAGCGTCTCCTGGTTCGATATCCTGGCTCGCGCCATCCCCCTTCAACAGCGAGGTCGTCTGTCTGGCATAGCCCAATTTATCAGCGGACTGATCGGGGTAGGCGTTGGCGGCCTGGTGAGCGTGATCCTGGGACGCTATACATTTCCCAACAACTACGCCTTATTGCTCACCCTCGCTGGCATCGCCCTGATACCATCGACCATCGCCCTTATTCTGATTCGAGAACCACCGCCAAAAACAGACCGAGATGCACCCGATTCAATGACCAGGGACAAGTGGTGTCAAATCCTGGCCAATCCCCACTTCTGCCGCTTGATCGGTTCCCGTCTGTTGATCGGTTCAATGGGGCTGGCGACCTCGTTTTACGTCTTGCACGCCGAGCGCGTGCTTCGACTTCCCCCCCAGGTGATCGGTCAATTCGTCAGCGCAGAAACCCTGGCCCGGATCGTCGGTAGCCTGATCCTGGGCTTGGTCGGCGAAAGGTGGGGGCCGCGATACGTAGCCCGCATCGGCAGCGCGGTAGCTGCACTGGGCCCTCTTTTTGCCCTGATCGTCCACCTGACACAAGCAGAGTGGCTAATACCGGCCTACCCACTCGTCTACGTCGCCCTGGGCATCATCAACAGCACCTGGATGATGGGTTTTACCAATTATATGTTGGAAATTGCGCCAGAACATATGCGTTCCGCCTACGTCGGCTTGGGCAACACCATTTTGGGTGCCTTGACACTCATGCCAATGATCGGCGGTTGGCTCTTGGAAGCGACGTCTTACACCACGCTCTTCGGCCTTAGCGCCACAGTCATTACCCTTGGATTTTTGCTCACATTAGGCCTCAAGCCAGCCCAGGAAGTCGTTCAGCAAAGCAACGCCTGACACCTTGCGTAGGATGGTGCCACGAAAATACCCCGCTTGCAAGCCGTCGGATTGTGATATGGAAAAGGAGGAGGGAAAAATGATACTTGTCACCGAAGCCACAGACTTCAAAGGGCGGGCTGTGGTTCGCCATCTCGTGACCGAACAATACGAGGCCCGCTGCATCTTGCAGCCATCCCAACACGAGCAAAAACTTCCCTCAGGCGTTCCCTTTTCCACCATCTCAGCCCAGATGGACGATCTCCCCTCCCTACGCGCTGCGATGCAGGATGTGACCGCCATTATCCACACCTTCGAGGAGGACGAAGAATTGGGATACCGGTTGGAAGATCACATCGCCACAACGACAAATCTCATCGCAGCAGCCCAAGAGGCCGACGTGCGCCGTTTCATCTACCTGAGCCGATTGGGAGCTGATCGCACCTCAGCCTACCCACTTTTCCTGGCCTCGGGCAAGGCCGAGGCCATCGTGCGCGAAAGTGGCTTGAACTACACCATCCTTCAGCCTTGCCTGACCGTTGGGCCTGGCGACCCATTTACGCCGATGCTCGTCATGCTGGCCAAGTTTTTTCCCTTCATCCTGCCCATTCCCGAAAGTGGTCAAACCTGTTTTCAACCCCTATGCGTACACGACCTGGCCAAATGCGCTGTGGCAACCCTCAAACGGGGCACCATGATCGGTCAGACGATTCCCGTAGGAGGGCCAGAACACTTCACTTTCGAACAGCTCGTGACAGAGGTATTGGCGGCGGCTGGCTTGAAAAGAAGATTGCTCCGTTTACGGGTTCCCTTTATCCAATGGATGGCCGCCCTGGCCAATGCGCTATTGCCTCACGACCCAATCCCTCTATGGTGGTTCGATCTATTGGCTGTTGGCAGCACGAGCGATCTTCTATCCATCCCCCGTCATTTCGATTTCGAAGCAAGACGCATATCAGAATGTCTTTCTCACCTGCAATCTAAACGCCCCTGGCGGCGGGATTTCATACGCGGGACCATCACGCGACGATAAGTGTCCAATGACTCTGAGCGGAACTGGACAAAACACCTAAAATCGTGTATCATCCGTTTGTTTGACTGCAATCTGCTTTTCCATTCATCATGCGCAATCACAGCGCGTATCTTCTTCAGGGGTTATGACCATCAATGTTCGAAAAACAATTGGGTATCGACTTAGGCACGATGAACGTTTTAGTGCACGTCAAAGGACAGGGCATTGTCCTGCAAGAGCCCTCCGTCGTCGCTATCTCGTTAGATGAATACAAAATCGTCGCTGTTGGAGAAGAGGCCCGGGCGATGCTCGGCCGCACGCCTGATCCCATTGAGGTCATCCGTCCCTTGCGAAACGGCGTCATCGCCGACTACCGGGTGACTCAGCGCATGTTAGAATACTTCATCCACAAAGCCTCCGGCGGCGTCGGCCTGTTCAAACCCCGGGTGATGATCAGCGTGCCCTACGGGGTGACCAGCGTGGAAAAACGCGCCGTGCGTGAGGCCGCCCTGGAAGCCGGCGCCAGCCGGGCCCACCTTATCCCAGAGCCTCTCGCCGGCGCTATCGGCGCCGGATTGCCCGTCGATACACCGTCGGGCAATATGGTCGTAGGTATTGGGGGCGGCGCTTCTGAATCGGCCGTCATCTCGGTCAACGGCATCGTCGTCGCCAGCTCAGTGCGGATCGCCGGGTTGAAGATGGATGCCGCCATCGCTGGCTACATTCGGCGCAAATATAATCTGATGATCGGGCAGCCGACGGCCGAAGCGGTCAAAATTCGCATCGGTTCTGCCCTCCCACTGGAAGAAGACCTGAGCATGGAAGTCCAAGGCCGCGATCAGGTCGCAGGATTACCCCGAACGATAACCATCACGACCGAAGAGGTCACCGAGGCCCTCTCTGAACCCCTGATGGCCATCATCGGTGTGATCAAAACGGTACTGGAAAGAACGCCCCCCGAACTTTCGTCGGACATCATCGACCGGGGCATGGTTCTGGTCGGCGGCGGTGCAATGCTGCGCAAGTTGGACGAATTGATCACGCGAGAAACCGGTGTGCCGGCTTACGTAGCCGAGGCGCCCATCGCCTGTGTCTCAATGGGCGCAGGTAAAGCGCTCGAAAAATATGAGCTGCTGAAGCGCACTATCCCCGATTTGTAAAAAGCTGTTTGAAAAATCAAAATTCACATAACTGACCTTGTGAAGTTTTCCATTTTAATCACTACGCGAAACGATTCGGCGCCTGCACACTCAGCCACCTCTCCTCTCATCAATTGTCAAACTATTCATACACCCTCCAATCCGATTTCTCCTCCTCCCAGCGCTCGCGGAACGTCTCGGGCAGTTTACCCAGCGTCGCGTCACATTCAGCCGTGACAGTGCCATCGGACAGCCGGATCTCCCCCGATACCCGCGCGCCCAAACCTCCCATCCGTTCCAAGCACCCCACGGCTAGCAAAGGTGTCTCAGTCGGCGTTGGCCGACGGTAGCGAACGCTCAACCTGAGCGTCGCCATAAAATTATCCTCGTCGCCCCCCACCATCACCACCCGGCTGGCAGTCTCGTCCAGGATCGCAGCGACGATGCCGCCGTGAACGACACCAGGGTATCCCTGGTATTCGGCGGGCAGAGAGAACTCGGCCCTCACCCACCCCGTCTTCGAATCCTCATAAAAATCCAACCTCAGGCCGACAGGATTCTGCTGACCACACACAAAACACATCCGTGAACCTCGTTGTTTCTTCATTTTCATACCCCCAATCACTACACGAAGGACCCGTGCTGGCTGCACAGGTAGGACTTACGCAGTTGAAAGAAGAGTGTATTGGCTTCTGATCACCTTGCCAATGGCCCGTAACAGGTTCTTTTCTGCGCAAAATATGGTAGAATGATAGATAAGATGCAAACGATGACTAAAACCCGTCACGCGCTCATTATCGCCAGCGATCAATACGAAGACCCAACGTTACGCCAACTCGTCACGCCAGCCCAGGACGCACGGGCCCTGGCCCAGGTGCTACGACAATCTCACATCGGTGACTTCGACGTGCAAACTTTGTTGAACGAGCCGGCACACCGGGTCAATTACACCATCGAAACGTTCTTCGTAGACCGCCGCCGGGATGACGTTCTGTTGCTCTACTTCTCCGGTCACGGGATCAAAGATGAGGATGGGCGGCTCTATTTCGCCGCTCGCGATACCCAGCGCAAAACGCTGCGGACCACCGCGACGCCGGCCAACCTGGTCAACGAGATGATGCGCTACAGCCGCTCGCAACAGCAGATCCTGCTGCTAGATTGTTGCTACAGCGGCGCCTTCGCCCGGGGGATGACGGCCAAAGGAGATGCCGGGGTCGACACCCGAGAGCGCTTCAAGGGACGCGGGCGCGTCGTACTGACCGCTTCTGACGCCATCCAATACGCCTTCGAGGGAGATGAAATCCAGGGCGAAGGCGCCAACTCGGTCTTTACCCGCTTCCTCGTCCAGGGATTGAAAACCGGAGCAGCTGACCTCAATAGGGACGGCCGCGTGACCCTCGACGAGCTCTATGAGTACGTGCACCGCCAGGTCATCGCAGAGACCCCCCACCAGGAACCCCGCAAATGGGCCTTCGATATCCAGGGCGAGATCGTCGTCGCTCATAATCCAAACCCACTTCCCTCGCTGCCCTACGATCTCGTACGCACCCTACAGCCAGACGATGAAAACGACGAAAACGATGAAATGGCCCCACTGGAGGCCGTAGAGGAACTGATCCAACTGACTCGAGGAGACGAGCGAGAAACGATCAGCGCTGCCCGGGAACTGCTCCAGGATCTCAGCGAGCAAAGCCAGAATCATCTCGTACGCCAAGCCGCCCGGCGTGCCTTGGACGCCATCGCTGAAGAAAACGCCGGAACGCCCAGCGCGACTCTATTGCCCCCCGCCCTGCCAGACCGTCGCATCATCAAGCACCCCATCCCCATCACACTGAACCTCGTTCCCGCCGGGCCGTTCTTGATGGGCAGCGACCCGGCCCAGGATCCCGATGCCCAATCCAACGAGCAACCTCAACACCCGGTCTACCTGCCCGCATTCTACATCGCCAGGCGCCTGGTGACCAACGAGCAATACGCCACCTTCGTCCAGGCGACCGGGCGCCGTCCACCAGAACACTGGCGCGCAGGAGTAATCCCGGCGGGCAAAGCAGATCACCCGGTCGTCTACGTCTCTCTCTATGACGCCCAGGCCTTCTGTCAATGGCTTAGCGAGGAAAGCGGTGAAATATGCCGCCTGCCCACCGAAGCGGAGTGGGAAAAAGCAGCCCGCGGACCGGATGCCAACATCTATCCCTGGGGAAATGAGCCGCCGAGCGATCAACGGTGCAACTTCAACTCGCTCGTCGACGACACCACCCCGGTCGGTCGATACTCACCCCAGGGAGACAGCGCTTATGGCTGCGCCGATATGGCCGGCAACGTGTGGGAATGGACGATCAGCCTGTGGGGCAAAAGCCTGAACCTGCCCGACTTCGCCTATCCCTATAACCCGCGTGACGGACGAGAAGCCATTGAGGCTAACAAGAATATCCATCGAATATGGCGCGGAGGCGCCTTGAACAGCCTGTCCACACAAATCCGTTCCACCTACCGGAACCGCTTCACGCCCGATCTCCGCGATTGGTGCCTGGGTTTCCGTGTCGTTTTACCCTGTTAGGCGCTCACACGGCAGTCGCCAGCCGAGGGTAGTGTTTCAGCAACGACCGGGCGATCATCCGCTCGCTAAAGCCCCGCAACTGATGCGGAGATAGGCGCCCGCTGCCGGTCTCAAGGGTCTCAATGATCCCTCGTCTGTCGACGACGACCTGACGCGCCAGTTCCGGTTGCAGAATGGCCGCGTCGTAGTAATCGAAGAGCCGATCCGCCAGCTTGGCAATCGGCGCGTCGCTCTCCGGCAGCCGGTCCGCCCCCAAAAGAAACAAACGCTTCATCGTGTTGACCTCTGCGGCGATCACGTGCACCGAGGCCGTCAACGCCAGAAAAGCCTCGAGGTTCATCAGCTTATAGATCGAGTGGGGCACGACGTCCAGGACGACCAGAGCGCCAGCCTCTCGCGCCTCCCGCATCAGGTGGACCAGGGCCTGCGCCCTGACGTCGTCCAGTAGGCCGTAGCCCGAGACGAAGAGCACGTCGGCGTCCTGAACCGCACGTTCCATCGCCGGGTTCACGTCGGCCGGGCAGAAACGGCTGTTGGCCCCGGCTTCCGCCACCAGGAGCCGTTCCTCTCCGGGCAAGTACATGATGATCACCGTCCCCGTGGGCGTTTCATGATCCAGGGCGGTATAGGTCTCGATCCCTTGCCTTTCCAATTGCTTCAACACCAATTGGGCCGCGACGTCGGCCTCCGTTTCCCCTTTTGCGTCGGCGCCAACCTTGGCAAGCAATCGCACGTCCTCGAAGCCCTCACCCACGGCCGCCAGGGCGAACATCGCGCCGCTGCCGCCCGGCAGCAGATCGATGGGCCGCCGGACGTGCTGCAAGTCTCGAACCTCGTCCAGCGAGTAGGGTTCCAGTGAGGTCACCACGTCGAGCATCACGTCGCCAATCACACAGATCGAAGTCACGCCAACACCGCCTTATCCGCCAAACGCTCACCCACCGCCGCCATCAGGCCGCCGTATCGCTCGAAATGGCACCGGTGGAAATGCGTGCGAAAAGTCTCGCGAAACTGTTCCGCCGTCAAGAAATGATCCTGACACACGTGCCGCAGCCACCGCCCGCTCACCCGGAAGGCCACGATCCGCCAGGCCGCGCGCCAACCATAACGGCGCCAGTATCCGGGCGCGCTCTTGAACGCTTGGATGATCTGCCAGAGCGGCGAGGCGTTCAACCGGGGGTCCGACGTCACGTAATCGAACACGATGCCCCGTCCGCCGACCACCAGCAACCGCCCGACCTGGGGCAGAACCCGGTCAGCATCCAGGTGATGAAACACGCCATAGCTGAAGATCAGATCGAACGCGCCCGCGCGAAAGGGCAAGCTGGCGGCGTCGGCGTTCGCGAACGCCACATTCTCGAACGTCACGTTGCCGACGCATTCTCGCCGCCGTCGATCCTCCGCCAGAGATAGCAACCCAGGCGAAAGATCCACCCCGATCACGTCGCTGGCGCGCTCCGCCAGCAGGAAAGCCACGCTGCCCGCCCCGCAACCGACGTACAACACCCGGCCCCACGGTCCCGGCGCGAGCGCCACCAATCGTCGGTAGACGATGGGACTCCTCAAGCGTTCCCAATGCTGGTACGCCTCGCCAAACGCGTCGAACTGTCCGCTAACCTGCGTCGTGGTCATCGGAAACTCATTTCTGAACTCATTTCTGAAAATTCACGCCTGAACCTGGCACGCCCACCGGACACGCCGGGCGCATTCCCCGCCCAAGGCATAATCCCCGATGTCGAAGCCCGGCCCGACCATGCGCCGGTCCTGGTCCACCTGCTCCCGGTGCCAGATGGCGTGGATGACAACATCGGGGAAGCGCGCCAACACCGCCTGAATGCCCACGGTCGCGGCGAACGGGGCCAACACTGCCACCGGGAAATCGTCGCCAATGACCGGCCCCACGCGGGCGTAGACGCTGTCCAAGGCGGCCACCACCGTGCTCCCGGTCGCCAGCAAGAGGTCGGCCACCAGGTAATGGGGCACCTGATCTCGTTGCGAGGGAACAGGCACGTCACCGTATACGATCACCGGTTCCTCCAGGGAGGACTGACGAAAGGGCACGACAAGACCCACCGGCGACCGGGGGAAAACGCGCGCGATGGCCGGGCGCATCACCAGCCCCCCGCGCAGCACCAGCAACGGCACGAAGGCTCGCGCCCCACCCGCCCGCACGATGTGAGCACGCGCGTGCTGGCAGAGAATCAGGGCAATCTGCTCCAGGTAGTCGACCGTGCGCGAAACACAATTCGTGCGCGGCACATCCTCCCGCCCGGCCAGCATGCGCCGCTTGAGCCGGTCGGCCCGCCGGTCTGGATGGACGATCAGGCCAGGTCGCACGTCGTCAGCAAACGAATGGAGCTGCATGCTAATCGTTGTCCACCGATCTATCACTCATCTCCCTGGAGCCCCAGCCAGCCCATCAGCCTGACCTTGAAGGAAGGCGCCACCCGTGCCTCCAGGCGCGCGATGCGTTCCGCGTGGGCCGCGACGGTTTCCTGCAACTCGGCGACGGCCCGCGACAACGCGATCACCGAGCCCTGGTGTTCCAGTCGATCCAGGTACAGGCGCAGCGCCAGGATCGATTCCACCATAGCCCAGGAAGGTGCCGCCCGGGGGACGGTGTCGACGCGCCAATATCTGCCGTCCACCTGGTGGGCGAGGATCCGCCCGACGAGCCGCTCGAGCACCGGCGACGTGATATCGGCCCCTAAGCGGAGCAAAGCGATCAGGGATCGCTCGTCAGTCAAATGGGTCCAGATCAGGCGCTCCGTCGTCCCGTCCGGCAATTCGACCACGTAGTGATCGATGAATTGCGCCCCCTCGGGGATATTGGCCAACACCCAATCGCGAACGGGGGCCAGTGAGGCCGCGTCGACGCCACAGGCCAGCAGACCCTCCACCGCGTGAGAAACGTAAGGCAAGCTCCCCGGGTCGCCCGGCGCCCGCCCCCACGAGCAGTCCGCGTTCTGTGTATCGACGAGCCACTTGTGACCGCGTTCAATCCCGGTTTCCAGGTCTGGGTGACCGGCGACGGTGCGCGTCAGCACCCGCAGGGCATAAGCCGTGCTGGTCACGTCGCTCTTCTGATCCTGCGCCAGGTTCCCCCATCCCCCATCCGGATTTTGAGCGTCCAGGAGCCACCGGACGCCGTCCTGAATGGAAACAGAGGATGAAGGCTGGTCGGCGTCCAGCAGGGCCCGCAGCGCCAGGCACGTGACCAGCGTCAAGCTATAATAACGCTTCAGACTAGGCTTGCTCCAACCGCCATCTTCGCGCGCGTGCTCGATGATCAGGCGTTTGCCCATCCTGACGTACTCCGAATGGCGGCTTTCGCCGGCCGCCATCATCGACGTGATGATACAGGCCGTACCCGTGACCGTCGGCGCTTTGATCTTCTCCTGCAAGAATTGGCTCCAGCCACCGCTCTCGATCCCATCGCCGGTCTTGCGCTCAAGCTTGAACGTCCGGCGCATGAAGACCAGGGCGCCGGAAAGAGCGGTCGATATGCACTGCCCCAGATCAAACATACGCGCCATATCACAATTTGAAGTTTCCTGAGTTTCTTGAGCAGGCATCATTCATCCTCCGGTGGTTTCGAATAAAACCTCGTGTTCTTGAACGGCACCAGGGCCAGGATCACGGCGTGCTGGTAGAATCGGGCACGATCGATCACGTTTTCAGTCAAGACGCCAATGGCACCCTCCTTCTGACCTGAATCTGTCATGTCGAAAACGATGTCGTCCGCCTCACCCATCTCCAATCCCTGCTCGATCAACGTTTTGATCTTCGGGGGTAAGAAAAACATACCTGTCTGGCTCTTGCCAATCAGGTCGGACGAGCGCACGACGATCCAGGCGAAGACGGCCATCTCGCCGGCGATCTCCTCTATACCTCCCTCGATCCCCACCCAGTAATCGGCCTCGGGCGCCCGTTCCGCCGCGCCCTGGGCCCGATTCAACGCCCCCTGCAACGTCTCCTCCCGCGAGCGGGGCTGATCGTCGACCCGGGAGGGGACAGAGACGGACAAGACGTCGAAGGTCTCGCCAGGAAACATCATCTGGAAGCCCTGTAACGTCGCTTCGATTTTCACCGGATTCTCAGAGGCTAAAACAATTTTTTTCATCCACCCATGCTCCTTATGGAAATCGCGCGGGGTCGCGCGGGTTCGCACAAGGCGAACCCCTACGTCGTCGCGCGGGTCGCGCGGGTCACGCGGGTCGCGCGGGGTCGCACAAGGCGAACCCCTACGTCGTCGCGCGGGTCGCGCGGGTCACGCGGGTCGCGCGGGTTCGCACAAGGCGAACCCCTACGTCGTCGCGCGGGTCGCGCGGGTTCGCGCGGGTCGCGCGGGGTCGCACAAGGCGAACCCCTACGTCGTCACGCGCTCGATCCGGGCGCCCAATCGGCGCAACTTGTCCTCCACGTGCTCGTATCCCCGGTCAATTTGCCTCACGTTGCGAATGACGCTTTCTCCCTCGGCGCACAGGGCCGCGATGAGGAGCGCCATGCCGGCGCGGATGTCGGGGCTTTCGACTTCGTCGCCGTGCAGCGGCGAGGGTCCCATCACGACGCACCGGTGGGGATCGCACAGGACGATGCGCGCCCCCATCCAAATCAGCTTATCCACGAAGTAGAGGCGGCTCTCGAACATCTTCTCGTGAATCAGGACGGTTCCCTGGGATTGGGAGGCCAGGACGACGGCGATGCTCATCAGATCCGCCGGGAAACCCGGCCAGACGGCGTCGTAGACGGTCGGCACAGCGCCGCCCACGTCAGACACGATGTGCATCGACTGCTCGGCCGGCACGAAGACGTGCTCCCCACGGGCCTCGAAACGCACCCCTAAACGCTCGAATACCAGTTTCACCATCCGCAGGTGCTCGGGGGCAGCGTTTTCGATCAACAACTCGCCCCCAGTCACGGCCGCCAGCGCGATGTAGCTCCCCGCCTCCATGTAGTCGGGGCCGATGGTGTACTCACCTCCACTCAGCCGGTCGACGCCCTGGATGACGAGGGTATTGCTCCCAATCCCCTCTATTCGAGCGCCGAAGGAGCGCAACATGAGGCACAGATCCTGCACGTGAGGCTCACAAGCGGCATTGCGCAGGATCGTCGTCCCCTTGGCCAACGTCGCCGCCATAATCGCGTTCTCGGTCGCGGTGACGCTGGCCTCATCGAGCAGAATATCCGCCCCACACAGGCCCTGGCTCTGCAGGCGAAACGCGCCATCGACGTCCACCTCGGCCCCCAGGGCGTTCAGGGCCAGGAAGTGGGTGTCCACCCGCCGGCGCCCGATGACGTCGCCGCCGGGATGTGGCAGTTGTACCTGTCCCAACCGGGCCAACATCGGGCCAGCCAGCGTAATCGAGCCGCGGATCAGCCCAAAGAGCTGCGGACTCAGCGCCGAGGAGCACACGTCGCGGGCGTGTACACGCCACGTGTGCGTATTCAAGCGCTCCACCGAGACCCCCACGTCGGCGAGTAGTTCGCCCATCGTCTGCACGTCGCCGATGTTGGGCACGTTGTGCAGCGTGACCGGCTCGTCGGTCAACAAACAGGCGGCCAACAGGGGCAACGCCGCGTTTTTGTTTCCACTGAGACGCATGGTTCCCGAGATGGGATGGCCACCCTCGATCACAAATTTATCCATGACGTGAACCTCCCCTTTGCAGGTTTCAGGCTGGTTGGCTGACAAATTCAACGTTCTACCAACACATAAAGTATTTGGACACAGATTCACACAGATCTGTAAAAACAAGATGAATCTGGGTTTATCTGTGTTAATCCGTGTTCGATTTCGTTAAAAGTGTCAGTCCACCAGGGTTTCAAGTTTTGAGTTTTGGGTTTCGGGTTTCAAGCGATGTACAGGGTCACCTCGTCGCCGGACTGCACACCGAGCCTGCGCGCGCCGCTCCCCTCGCGGACGGCGATCTCCAGGTGACCGGTGCTGCCCACCAACGCCACGACTTCTCCCGGGGCCACGGCGGCGTACGCTCGCTGGAGTCCCACGATCTCCCGCCCGGCCACCCTCACCCGGGCTTCGTCCGCCCGGAAGGAAACGTCCACCACCCGCTCATGCGTCCCCGGCGAAGATTGGGCCGAGAGGGGAAAAGCAGGCTTCCAACGCAATCTGTCCGCTTCCCAGGTCAACACACCGATGCTGCTCACCACGTTCCCAAAGTGGTCGACGTACAATACCTCTCCCTGGATCACGTCCGGGCGATGGACGTCGGGCATCGGCGTCAAAACGGGCATGGCAAACGTAACCAGGTCGGAGATAGGTGGGCCAAGATTAGCGATGGGCGTACCGGCCGCCAGGTGTGCGGCCGCCGGCGCAAAGATATCTCGCCCGTGGAAGGTCTGGCTGACCCGCGCCAGCCGGTACAGCGGGTTCTGCAGCACAACCGCCGCCTCGACCGATTCGCGGGCCATCACGTAGCTGAAGACGCCATTGTCGGGACCGACGAATACGCCCGCCGGCGTGCGCAACGCAATCGGCCGCCGCTCCCCCCCTACACCCGGATCGACGACCACGAGGTGAATCGTATCCGCTGGGAAGAAAGGGTAGACCGCGTAAAGGACGTAGGCCGCCTGCCGGACGTCCTGGGGCGCGATCTGATGTGAGATGTCCAGCAACCGGGCATTGGGCGCGATGCCCAGCATCACGCCCTTCATCACCCCCACGTAGCCATCGACCATGCCAAAGTCGGTGGTCAAAGTGATCATTGATCGTCGCATCGAAAGTATTCTATACGGAAGCGCACGGGACGTCAAGGCGGACGTAGATACGCCCAATGACACGCGTTCTGCGGGGAATAACTTGACGAGACCGTCCAACAACGGTATAATCATTTTAGGAACTTTTGGAATTTTAGACTTTTCTGGCTATCAAAGCACGGCTCACATGAAACTATCCAGCAGACAACGAGAGTTTTTAAGCCAATTGCTCGATCTCTATCATAAGGCGCAAGCGCCGGTTCATTACAGCAACGTCGCCCGTGTCCTGGACGTCCGACCGGTCACCGCCTACGAGATGTTGCGCCTGTTGGAGGATAAAGGTTTCGTCAAGTCGGAGATGATACGGCCCAAGGGGCATCAGGGACGCTCGTTGCTCGTGTTCTCGCCCACCCCTAAAGCGCAGGCGCTCTTGACCGAACTCGCAAGCGACGTGCAAGACGTAGAAAACAAAGAAGCGTGGGAACAAAGCAAGGCCAGCATCCTGGAGGCGCTGGAGAACGCCGAAGGTCAGAATTACCAGGCGTTGTTGGACACCCTCCTCCTGCGCATTCCAGGGCGTCAATCCCCACTGCTTTTCGTCACCGATATGGTGACAGCCACCATCCTGACCTTTTATGAACTGCGGGACCGGGCCGGCGCCCGGAAGATCTTCGCCAGTCTGCGTCGTTTTGGCCCGCCGGGATGGGCCGTGCTTTACTCCCTGGCCGGGTTCAGCCTGGCCCTCTCCCTGGTCGAGAAAGCCAACCGGCGTGCGACGACCTTATTGCTCTCCCACGCCCAACAATTTCGCGAACACCTGGATCATCTGACCGGCGGAGAAAAGACTCAAGTATCCGATTTCGTGCAAGAAGTTCTCAAGGCCCTGGGGCTCTGATCCCAGGGTTACGACAAGCCCAAGATAATCTAAGGAGGTTAAAAATGGCAAGGCTGCTTGAAAAAAGTATGTTGTTAGGTTTAGGTGTACTGACGCTTACCCGGGACAAAATCGCCAAAACGGTGAACGAACTCGTGGAAGAGGGCGAGGTCAAGGCCGAGGAAGCGCCCAACGTCATCGATCGTCTGGTGAGCCGGGGGGAAGAGGAGCGGGAGGAATTGCGCAACATGGTGCAGGAAGAGCTGGACAAGGTGCGCGTCAACGTACCGCTGGCCACCCGCAAGGACATCGAGGAACTGAGCCTGAAAATCGACAAGTTGACGGCCCAGATGGACGTGTTGGCGGAAGAAAAAGCGAAGGACTAAAGGCCGGCCAGTTACTTCGACGTAAGCATGGCGTTCGAAGAGGAACGGAAAGGACACGGATTTCCAGGACTGAACGGATTCTGCGACCGTTCAGGAGAGCGTATAAAGTTAGTAAAAGAACACGGATTGACCGAATTATCCGTAAATCCTGTCAATCCGTGTTCTTCGTGGTAAAGCTTTACGATTCTTCCACAATCTGCGATTTCAAACGCTTGGCCATATCCCGGAATTGGCTGTAGCTGATGGGCTTGAGCAATACCAGGGTCACCTGATCCCGAAGCTCGCCAGCCATCATCGCGTCGGCTGAGGCCACGATGACGTGCACGTTCGCCAATCGACGATCAGCCCGGATGTGACGTAATATGTCCGGGCCGGCCACCTGGGGCAGATGCAGATCCAACACGATCAATTTCGGTTCCACACGGGCCAACCGTTCGAGCGCCTTATCGCCCGCCGAGATCACTTCAACCTCGAACTCGGCTGCCTCGAGCGCCCCAGAAAAAATCGCTGCGGCATCAGGATCATCTTCGATGACCAAAGCAAGTGGATCATTCATGATGTGCCCCCCAATTAGATAGTTTCAATAGTTGAGCCAGGTCACGCAACCTGCTGTACGTGACCGGCTTGACCAAAATTTGCACGACTTGCCGCCGTTGAAAGGCGCGATCGTCGGCCAGAGCCCGATCGCCGGTGACGATGATGACCAGCACATCCCCCAAACGCTCGTTAGCCTGGATGTAATCCAGGATCGTCGCGCCTGCCACCTGGGGCAGATGCATGTCCAGCACGAGCAAAGCCGGCGCGCTGCGCTTCAGTTGTTCCAGGGCTTGCGCGCCCGTTCGAGCCACCTCGGTCTCGAATCCTACGGATTGCAAGGCGCTGGCGTAAATCGTGGCGGCGTCAGGATCGTCCTCGACGACCAGCGCTTGCAAGATAGGTGCATCTTTGTTCATTCGATTTCCTCCAATACCGGTACTAACGGCAAGGTGACCGTGAACGTGCTGCCGCGATTCACCTGGCTCTCCACTGTAATCTCCCCGCCCATCAAGTGGGTCAGTTGTCGAGCGATGGACAGGCCCAATCCAGAACCGGCGTGTTTTCGCGTGAACAGATCGCCCACCTGGCGAAAGGGCTCGAAGATGTAGGATCGCGCCTCGACCGGAATACCACACCCGGTATCAGAGATCTCCAGCGCCCAGTTGGATGCGTTGGCCCGGTACGCGCGCACGTCTACACGTCCCTCGTCGGTGAATTTGATCGCATTGCCCACCAGGTTGACCAGGACCTGGTGGAGTCGCTGCCGGTCGTTGGTCACCGTATCCGGCAAGCTGTCGGCGATGTGGTGAGCCAGTTCCAATCCCTTCGCTTCGGCCAAAACAGCCATCACGTCCACGACGTCGACGATGAGATCGCTAGGCACAAACGGCGCTACCCTGATCCGCATGGTGCCCGCCTCGATCTGGGCCTGATCCAGCAGGTCGTTGATGATGCTGAGTTGTCGCTTGCTGTTGACGATCATGCGCCCCAGCATCTTCTCTTGCTTGTCGGTGACAGGCCCGTAGACCTCCTCTTTCAACATATCGGCGTACCCCATGATCGCGTTGAGCGGCGTGCGCAATTCGTGGGAGACGCGAGAGACGAAGGCGCTCTTCATCCGCTCCAACTCCGCCTCGCGGGTGAAATCCCGGAACACGGCCACCATGCCGGTGATCCGCCCGAAGTTATCGTGAACCGGGGCGAAGCTGGTCGAGAAGGTCTTATCCGCCCATTCCAACCTGAAGGAAGGCGTCTCTTGATGCGAATTTTGCAATATCTCGGCGATTATCTCCCGATCCTCCTGGAGGACGTCCTCCGCCATCAACGCGTCGATGCGCCGGCCCACGATCTCCCCGGCTGAACGATGCAGGAGGCTGGATATCGCCGGATTGACGACGCTGGCCCGCCCCGCGAGGTCAAAGACGATGACGCCATCGGCGATACCGTCGAGAATCGCCTGATTCCGGCTCAACGCCTCGGCCAGGTCGCGGGTGCGTTCCACCACCCGCTGGTCCAACTCCCGGTTGAGGACCCGCAGATCCGCCAGGGCGCCCTCCAAGCTGCGGGCTGAGAGCCAGGAAACGAGGGCAAAGGCGAAGAAACCAAGCATAGATGGCACACCCGGTATACGATTTAGCACAAATAGTTCAATGACTGTGATTACCAGGCTGCTCACGCCCGCCATCAGGAAACTGGCCCATGGCCGCAGGACGACGCTGGCCATCAAGATCGGGATAGTGAAGAGGAACAGGGCGCGGCCATTTACGACATTTTCGGGTTCGTCGGCGAAGGCAATAGCAATCGTAAAGAGCAACACAAACAGCGAGCTGGCCAACGCGCCAGATACGTAGCGGTTGATCGCGAACATTAGCGCGATAGCAACTAACATGATAGGGCTAAGGAAGAATATATATCGCGCATCGGCAACGCCCACGATCAATGCCGCCAAAAATGTCAATAGGGCCAGAATCCCCACCCCCAGCAGCAGGATGTTGAGCAACTTGCCCCGACGAGCGTCGTCGGGGTCCGTCGAAGGTACATTCAACAACTCGCTGATTATTGAAGGCGCATTCAGCAAAGCCCCAATTGGATTGGATCTCATATCACACCACCTGCCCAACCAACACCAGGGCGCCCAGGATTGCCGACCGCACGACGAGGACAGGACAATACAGGCACTTGCCGATCCAAAGCGGAGGATAAGGAGGATCTATATGCTCCCTGAGCCATAGCGCTCCCCTTTTTAGCACGTCATCTGGCACGTCATTTGTGGACCGCTTCCATAAAGCCAAGGCCTGCAAGCAGTAAGCTGTCTCCTCGGCAGTCGGAACGTCATAATAGCCCCAAGAGCCATTCTCATTCTGCGTTTCGATAATCCACCGGACTGATTCCCGAGACATATCGTCGTCATAGCCGAGACAGGCGTAGACAGCCAGGCTCGTGCTGTAGTAAGGCGACGCATGCCACTTATCAAAGCAGAAGGGCGTCCCGACCCTCACCTTCCCGAGAAAGTGCAACACCTTCCGGACCGCCGGATGCTCTTTTGCCAGACCCGCCTCTCGCAAGGCGCTGAGAACGTGCGTGTTGGTGCTGATGGAGAAAGTGGATTCCAGGTCGAAACAACGAAAATAGTAAGGGGCCTCGTAATGAAAGACGGCGTCCAGGTCCACAGAGCGATCGAAAGAGTTCAAAACGTCGTACGTAATGCTCGTGCAATCCCCATCCTTGGGCTGGTAATCGGCCGCGAAACCGACGCCCTTTCCGGGCGTCCAGCTGTTTTCGAGGAAATCCAGGTGCGGCTGGCACAGCGCCTCTATCTCATCGTCCATTGGAATATGCTTGAGATTCCAAAGCACCCAGGCCGGTTCAAAGACGTCGAAGGGCGCGACGTTCGGCAAAGCGCCATCTATGACCGTGTTTTCCAGGTACCGGAGCGCAGCAGAATCACAGCGCCGGACGTATAAGGCGAAATAGGCGGTCGCCGACGGGCTGTAGCTGATCGAGCCATCAGCCTGCTGCAAGTTCTCTGCGTCGAGGAGTTGCAGCCCATCCGATCCGGCCATCTCGGCCGAAAAGCCCAGCGTGACGAAGCGATTGATCATCCCATCCGGCAACACAGCCAACTTGGCCGATCGCCTGGGGGCGAGGGCGTTGATCACCCCGGTCTCCCGGTGGTTGACCGCCCCCAGGGATCGCGCCTCGTGCAGCAACGTCGGCACGATCATCTCGAAACCAATCGTCTCGCCTGCCGGATCCCGGCCCAGACCACTGAGTGCCTCTTTCAGGGCGCCCTTTGCGCGGGCCAGCCGGGCTCGGTCCCGGTGGTTTGCCTGGCGCGCCAGGGCGGTTATCGCCGCCAGGGTGGAGATCACCCGGTCGTGATGATAGTACGGTTGGCTGGCTCCCCAGGATCCATCCGCCAACTGGTGCGCCCTGATCCATTCCAGGGACCGTTCTCCGATGGGTTCGTCCAGGTCAGCCAGACGGGCGACCCACGCCGTGTCGTAGGCGGTGGGCATCATCCGGCCAGGACCGATTTCTCTCAATAGGCGACAAATCTCTTGACGAAGATCCATAATCCCTACAGATAATCTTTAAGAAGACGTTTTGAGACCTTCTGGTAATTTCACCTGCGGCAGGGGATACCAGAAACCAGCAGGGTTTTTCCGCGCGCCGATCCCTTGCGTGTGGCCCAGGTTGGCGCGGTAGAAGTCGCGCATCAGGGACCAATCCTCTGGCGTCAAATCCGAATAATCGACGTCCGCCTCGGGGCGAACGTAGATGTGATCGTGCAAAATACGCCGCAGCTGCTGTACAGTTAAATAGGGAGAAGGGGCAACCGTGAAGTATAGATCCTCCTCACCCGTCGAAACGAGCGGCATATCAAAGGCGCTGAACTTATCGAAACCGATGAAAAAGTCGACTGGGGGCACATACTCACCGTAGTACAGCGTCACCAGAGCTCGCTTGTCCGGTATCCGCCCGTGCTCTTGATAATAGCTCACTGAGAGCTGGGCCAGGGTCTCCGCCGCGTCGTGGGCAAAAGCGCCAAAAAAGAGCCGATGCCGGTCGTGCGAGCGGGTCTGTTCGACCGTTTCCTCGAAGACGCTTGATACGTAACCGTAGGGCGTCGGCTCCAGGAACTTGCGATAATCCCCGTAGAATCTCACACGCACGTCGTAATCCCGGTAAAAATCCAAAAAATCAGGATGAGTCCCCAGGCGGGCCATACCCTCGGCCACCATAGCGACGTAGGCTTCTCCCCGCTCCAACAAATCGGGGCCGAAGATAGGGGTCAAAAGCGTGTCGACGCCGTGATCGAAGAGCAGCTTGTAAAGCTCAATGGGCCGCTGTGTATTGATCTCCAGGTACGCCTCTGAAAAATTCTCCCGCGCCAGATCCGGATACTCCAACATAAACCAGCGCCGGGTGCCGTTGATGGGAAAGACGCACACCTTGGGACCGGCCTGGCGCACCAGGTGGGCGACCTCGATCGTCGGCAGATACAGGAACGTCTCCAGGTCCATCTCTACGCGCTCACTTTCATCACGCGCCGCATGGGCCTGGCATCCCACAAGCGCTTGAGCAATAATCCATAGAACGTCAGAATGACAATCATAACGAGCGGGACGTAAATGCTCGGATCGGTCAGGACGTACGGCCCCGGCACGATCACGTCCATACCCAACACGGCGAAACTCGCGACTTGGATCACGTCTAGCAGGGCGTAGGGCAAGAACACACACCAGACCAACACCTGGCACCATCGTCGTTCTGACGTTGCCAACAAATAGGTAAAGACTGCGATACCAAGAGACAGTTCCCAAACTACGTCCAGCCAGATAAAAGCACCCAGATACAAAGCGAAGACAAAATCTAGAGCAAGCGTGGGTAGTGTGTAACCTGGACGTCCAATCGGCTGAAATATATAGCGTATGAAAACGCCAACCAGTGGCAGTAACAGGAGCACTTTGATGCCTGTCGTTAGATGCAACACACTCGGCGCCACTCCTAGTAGATAAACCACAGTCTGTTTGATCGAATGATTATACCCTAAAAACGGCATCTCTGGCCCTCGCCAGGGATAATCTCCACTCTGAATATTTCGCAAGAGTTGAAAATAATCGACGTACTGCGACCATCCATAATCCGGGCCTACAATTAACATTGTAGTCCCAGCTATTGCTACGTAGATCACGATCGTCAGGGCCAATAGTTTAACGAAGAAACGATAACGCCCAAAAAATAGTGGCAAGGCGATAGCAAATGCCCACTGGGGCTTGATTTGAAGAATGATAGACAGCCAAAGAAACGAGCGGCCCAAACTCTCATTCAGAACAGCGTCAATTAGCCAGGTCGATAAAAGCGCCGTAAAAATGTATACATTTAGATACCCCAGATCTCCCCAGAAAGCAGCAAAGACCAACCAGACAGGTAATGTCCATGCCAGCATTTCGCTTGCTTTATCGAGATCAAGTTGGCGAAAGATATATCCCCATCTAATGTAGAGAAGCCCATAAATGACTATGTGCAAAATAGTGTAGACAATGGCGACGACCGCACGAGGCAGCCAGAGGAAAGGCACAAATGTAAGTGCATAAAATGGTGGATATTGATAGAACTCCATACGATCTACTGTGCCTGACAAATAGAGATCCTGCTTTAGATGAAGTCTTGTGGCTGCATCCAGATAAATTCGCAAGTCATCAGGCACCATCGGCTCATTCTCGGCCCCGGCCCACTCCGGCACGCCGCCCATGATGCCTGCATCCGGATAGAGCATCATCGCCAGGTACGCCCCGTGCACCGCCAACCGCAGTACGACGTAGACCACCGCGATCACCAGCGCCACGCGGTACACTTTAGAAGCGGCCCAGCACCGCCGTAGATACTCACTCACTTTGAAGCACCTTTACGATAGACGCCCGCGCAGCCTGGCGGCCCGGGATCACGCTCCCGAGCACGCTGAACAACACCATCAGCGGGATCAAGAGCAAGGCGTGCAGGCCATTCAGTGCTACCTGTACCTGGCCAAGACCATAGACTTTGGAAAGCGCCGCCAACATCTCCCGCGTCAAAAGCCAGCCCAACGGCAAACCTGCCGCCACCGCCAATAGCCCCAGGAACCCCGCCGTCGAGTTGACCATCGTCACAACCTGGCCCGGCGTCATCCCCAACGTCTTCAACACCCCGACGGTCCGCAGCTTCTCCTGCACCGACAGTAACGACGTGTTGAACACGTTGACCAGGGCCACGCCGATCAGGATGCCGGCCAGCGCAAAGATCGCCAACTGCAGATAGAACACGGCGTCCGGCAGCGTCTGGCCCACCAACACCAGGTTCATATCCGCATCCGGTCGCGGTTCCAGGTACCGTTTGAGCCGCGCCGTATCGGCCTGGGGATCCAGTTTCAGAAAATAGGTGCGCGGCTCGGCCTGCCGGAGCACCCGTTCCACGGTGGCCCAGTCGAGCATCATCATCTGCCCGGCGTTGACCGGTTCCGGGTATACGCCGACGATGGTCCACGTCACCGCTCGTTTTTCACGCCCGTCCAGGAACAGCGTGAGATCGTCTCCCACCGCCACGCCGAGCCAATCCAACAATCCCTGGCCGGCGATGGCCTCGTAGGTATGGGGCCGAAAGAAGCGCCCGCTCGTGATATGGAAGGGAAAAGCAGCCAGGTCCCCCGACACGGCCCGGACATGGAACGACTGCCCGGCGGGCGTCTCGGCGCTGGCCAGGTACTCGCTATAAAAGGCCGTCACGCCCGGTGCATGCTCCAGCATCCGCCTCGCGCGCCGGTCGCCGGTCGCCTGCCGCGTCACGACGGCGTCGTACACGATCCCCAGCAGGGACGGTTCCCGCTCGTAAGCTCGCAACGTCTCACTCAGCGTCAGGCCAAAGACAATGCCCATCACGCCCAACGTCAAATTGAGGCCGGTCAACGCCGAGCGGAACGGACGGGCCGAAACGTCGTTGATCCCCAGGATGAGGGGCACTGCCAGCCCCAAGCGACTGGCTAATTGTACCCCAAAAAACGTTTTTCGGCGAGGCGCTTCGGCCCCCGTGGCGATCGCCCGGACGACGTTGGCCCGCGCGCCCCGAAGTGCCGATCCCAGCGTCGCCAGGATGACGACGAGCGACACGGCGCCCACGACCACGAGGAGAATGAAGGCGTTGAAGGGAGGCTGATAAGTCGTGCTCAGGGAAGCCGCCACGCTCTTGAGCGGCAGTGGCGACAGGAGAAGGCCGATTGAAAGCCCCACCAGACTGCCAAGCAGGGCCAGGAACAGGTACTGGCCCAGGTAGAGTGCCAGGATCTGGGCGCCGGTGAAGCCAATCGCCTTGAGAATGCCGATCTGCCGGAACTGGGAGAGCACCCGCGCGCTGATGCTGGTGGTGATGACCAACACGGTCGCCAGAATGGCAAACAGGCTAAAGGCGCCCAGGAATATGAAGTTGAGTTGTGCGCCAAAGAGCGCCGATTCACGCACGTCGCGCCAATCGCTATGCTCGGCGACGCCGCCTGGGCGAAGGACGGCCTCGATCTGTGCCAACGTCCCGTCCACCGCCTCCGGATCGTCCAGGCGCAACCCGAGCGACCAATCCCAGGTCGATTCGTCGGGGAACAGATCTCGCAGCGTCTCCTCCGTCACGTAGAGATAAGGGGGCTGGGTGTTGCGGTAGGTGTCCCACATCGGGTTGTAGGCCAGGCCAACCACCGGCAAGCGGGCGTGATCGCCATACACGTCTGTAATTTCGATCACGTCGCCGAGCGCCACGTCGTGAAGCTCGTTCAGGTTGCTGCTGGCCAAAAGCTCGGTCTGGCCCGGCGCCAGGTAACGCCCCTCCTGCACCAGCAGCCGGTTAACCGGCCCCATCTCCAGGGGCATGGCCCGCAGGCTGGTCCACAGGCGCGTGTCGCCCACCCGCACCCGGCTGACGACGCTATACTGGAGACCGGTGCTCTCTACGACGCCGGGCAGGCGTTCGATGCGCTCGACGTCTCGATCTCGCACGCGATCCCGGTCGAAATAGAGCCACAGGTGTGCGCCATTCAGGTCCCGAAAGGAGCGGTCGTAAGGCGCGCCAAGGTTGATCAACGTCGCCAGGGCCAGGGTGAACAGCGCCGAGGCGGCCGCGATGGTGACGAGAATCAAAAACGAGATGAGAGGGCGGCTGAGCACGTCCGCCTTGAGCTTGATCCAGACCGCATCCATTATCCCACACACTCCTGCTCGGAACCCGCCAACTGCTGGGCGATACGCCGCGCGTCACCGCCCGGCGCGTCGCCAACGAGACGACCATCGTACAGGAACAACACCCGCCGGGCCTCGGCGGCCGCCACGGCGTCGTGGGTGACGATCAAGGTCGTCTGTCCCCGCCGGTTGAACGCATTCAGAATGTCGAGCACCTCCTGACCGCTGGCGCCGTCCAGGTTACCCGTCGGCTCGTCGGCCAACAGCAGAGTGGGATGATTGATCAGCGCCCGGGCAATGGCGACCCGCTGCTGCTGGCCGCCGGACAGTTCCCAGGGATACTTGGGTGCCTGCTCGGCGATCCCCAGGCTCGCCAGCAGTTCGTTGGCCCGTTTCCGAATCGCTCGCCTATCCTTTCGCTTCGCCAGCAGAGCCGGCAGTTCTACGTTCATCTGGATCGTCAAATTGTCCACCAGGTTGAAAAACTGGAACACGAAACCAACGTGTGTGCGTCTGAACTTGGCCAGGGCAGTCTCATCCATCGTGTGCAACGCGTGTCCGTCCACTTTCACCGATCCGGCCGTGGGCCGGTCCAATCCGCCCACCAGGTGCAGCAAGGTCGATTTGCCGCTGCCCGAAGGTCCCATGATGGCCACGAAATCACTGACCGAGATGTCCAGGGAGATCCCTTTCAAGGCCTCGAAAGCCACGCCGCCCGTGTCATAGGTCTTTTTTAGATCGGTGATCTCGACCAGACAGCTCATGACAGGGTGTAACAGGTCCTGGTGAACACGTTTTCGAAACCACTGATGCGCAGCAGACGTTCGAGCGCCGTGCCCGCAGCGGTCTGGACCATCAACGTATCGGCGCCCGCGTTGAGGGCCTCCAGCGCAGACCAAATGGCCATGTTCGAGGCGACGCCGCGCCGGCGGTAGGCTGGCAACACCGCCCCACTGCCCAGGATCGCCACGTCTTGATAACAGATCAACGAGCAGACGCCCGCCGGTCGTCCATCGACCAGGGCAATATAATGGTTATGTCCAGGAATTTCCAGCGATGGTTCCAACAACTGGACCATCAGCGGCGCGAAATCGACAGGTATCTCGAAGGCCGTCATAAAAATCTCGGCCACGGTCAGCGTCTCGTCCGGCCTGATTTTCCGGGTCTCGATACCAGGAAAAGGGGACGGAATCTCGAACGAGGCCAAGTGTCGAAGCACCATCCAGGCCTCGTCGGTATCCTGTCGGGCAAATCCCCGGTCCAACAAGCGCGCATCCAGATCCGCCGGTGTACAGGCCGGTGAGATAAAAACGAGCGGCGGAATGCCCCGCGCCTCGAAATAGCCGATCACTTCAGTGATCAGTCGATCGGCCGTCTGCTCGGCGGCCCGCAGCAGGCACGCGTGATTCACATCCGACACCGGGAAAACCTCACTGCTGATGATGACGACGTCATCCCGCAACAGCACGTCCAGGCCCGGTGTGACCTCGGCCGCCAGAAGGGTCGCGGCGTAGTTGATCCGTTCTAATCGTTCGACTTCCTCAATGGGTGCACACATTCTACTCTCCATCGCTGCAACGGGCGCTAAGCTGAGCAGTTACCATTTCACGTATTCACTACACGAAAGTGCAGTGGGTAACGTTGGAAAATGAAGAACGCGCCCAACATCATCACGCCCCCCAGCACGCCCACTGCCCGAACGCCCAACGGCCCCCGGGGGTCGGTTCGGCTGCGGCCCAGCAGCAAAATCAACGGCAATATCGCCGCCGCCGCGCCATTGATCACCTGGTCGAGCAGGCCCCAGGTGGCATATAGCGTTCCCTCGCGACGTTGGCCCGTCGACGCGGCGTCGTAATCGGCGATCTCGGCCCCGAAGGCCGGCGGCAGCATCGTGACGCCCGACATGGCCATCGACTGAAGCGTGATCCAGGCCAATCCCTGCATCCTCAGAGAGACCGGCCACCAATCGCCGATCAACATCAGCCCAGGCAACACCACGGCCGACGCCAACAGCGAGGCCGAAAAGACGGCCCACTTCCCAAAACGATTCGAGAGCCACGTCACCAGCGGGTAACAGAGCAACGAGGCCCCCAGCGCCGGGGCGTAGAAGTAGAGCACGTCCGCCTTGGACAGGCGGCACACCTCGGTCACGATGAAGGGAATGACACTCTGGATAAAGGTCGTGACGCTCCAATACAGAACCCCGGTCGCCGTCATCACCACGAAGGCCCGGTTACGAAACATCGTCGCGAGACCCTGCCGAAAATCCAAGCGTTCCGCCGCAGCGACGCGGCGCCCCGGCCGCTCTCGCAAGAAGACAAAGGGCAAGTAGAAAAGCGGCGACACTCCCACAGCGTAAAGCAGCGCCATCGTGACGTACCCCACCCGTTCGATGAGCGGCCCGGCCAGCCCGCTCACGATCATCCCCAGCAGAAAAAAACTGGCGGTCCAGGCCGACACCCGCACCCGGTGCTCGTCGGTGACGGCGAATTCGGGCAGGAGCGCCATGTACGGGATCTGATTGAACGTATACGCCGTGTTGTAGAGCAGTAAAATCAAGGCCAGGTAGACCAGGTTCACGACAGACGCGCCACCTATGGGCGGCGTCCATAAAAATACGAAAAAAACCAGCAGCGGCAGGGCAGATACGAACATGTACGGCAAACGCCGCCCCCAGCGACTGCGTGTCCGGTCAGACAGATAGCCAATCGGGGGTGCAATGACGGCGTTGAAGACGCGGCTGACCAGCACCGCCACACCATACAGCGCGGCTGGCACGCGCGCGACCCCCTGGCCCTCGGGTGGCAAATAAAAGTACAGCAACCAACTACTGATCACTGACCACACAATCGTGCCGCCCAACGTGATCATGGCGTAAAATATATCGAAACGCACCGGAGGGCTTTGCACACTGTCCTTAGAAACCGATGAATCAGTCACAGCCAGACCATTCATTCTCTTTAATAAAATCCTCAAAATTTATTGACCAAATTGGGCAGCAAAACGCCTGCCCCTTTCCTCCAGCAGAAGTGTACACGCTCTTTCCTAAACTGTCAAATAGAACAGAACAGGACAGGACAGGCAGCTAACCATCCCGACATCTCTGGATCACGAATGACACAAATAGACTAATGAAGCAAATTTCGGTTCTAATTGTGAAAAATCTTTCGTGAAATTCGACCATGCGTGTGATTCGCGATCGAAAATCAGGCTCTTGGTCACGAATGTCGGGTAGTAAAACGAAATTCGACTTTTGAGCAAGGTGTGTTACAATCAGCCATTGTTGTCCAGGCCGAAGCGAAAACCGGAATTTTCCAGCAGACTGTCGCCAGACTTCGAAAAACTTGAGCGGAAAATTCCAGGACAGAAAGGATAAGATCATGAAAAAAACTTTACTTTACACGATACTATTGTTGACGTTGGCCCTGGCTGCCTGCAACTCACAGCCTGAGCCAACCCCCTCCCCCGTTCCCCCGACGCCGGCGGCTGTCGAGGAATCTACGTCCATCCCCACCGCACCGGCGGAACCCGGAGAACCCGGGGATGCCCTCGAACCCGGCGGCATCGACGTGGCCTTGAGCCTGGTCACGATCCCCGATCAGGAAACAATCGCCGAGGTCAATGGAAAAGAAATCTCGACCGCGCTTTACGAAGAAGAATTGAACCGGGCGCTCCAATCGGTGACCGCCAGCTACGGCGTGGACTGGAACGACCCCGAGAACCAAATCCTCCTCCCAATGCTCCAGGAACAGGTCCTGGAGCAGCTCATCCAACGCGAGCTGCTGCGCCAATTGGGCGATCAAGAGGGTATCACCATAGACGCTGATACCGTCGACGAAGAGATCGCCCTGATCAAAACGGAAATCGAGACAGATGAGTTTTTTGCCGATTGGGAAAGTTTCCTGGCCCAGAACAATCTCACTGAGGAGACAGTTCGGGAATTGATCGCCGAAAATTTACTAATGGAACGTCTAGTCGAAAAACACAGCGGCGCCGAAGCCACCGAACAGGTGCACGCCAGCCATATCCTGGTAGAAACAGAGGAAACGGCCCAGGAAGTGCTGGATAAATTAGCCGAGGGTGAGACTTTCGCCAATCTGGCGGCTGAGTACTCTACCGATCCCTCGAACAAGGACAATGGAGGCGATTTGGGATGGTTCCCCAGTGGAGCAATGGTGCCCGAATTCGAGGATGTCGCTTTCTCCCTGGAACCCGGCGAGATCAGTGGAGCGGTGGAGACCTCCTTCGGCTACCACGTTATCCTCGTTCACGAAAAAGAAGAACGCGCGTTGGACCCTGCCTTTTACACCCAGGACCACCAACAACGATTCCAAATCTGGTTCGAAGAACAGCAAGCCGAGGCGGATATCAAACGCCTGTATGAGTTCAACCCCGAAATCCGAATGGACTAGAAAATTTGGTTCTTTGGGATTTCGCATGGTAGCGGCGAAAGATTAGCCACGAATTGCACGAATTAACACGAAAAACCCAAAATTAGTGACAATTCGTGTAATGCGTGGCGAAAAGTTGACCACTTGCTAAGCCAACCAGGCGAACTACCAGAGAGCCGAAAATTTTTGCCACGAATTTCACGAATTGACACAGATCTTGGGTCGTAATTCGTGGAATTCGTGGCAGACGAAGCGGCAAACAAAGCGAACGACTGCGGTGCAAAAAGTTGGCCACCTTGAGCGCTAGATGGACAGAGCCTATCGTCTGGACTTATTGCGCTTGTCGCGAATGTAGATCGACTTGGAATGCCCATCGGCGTGGATTCTCTCATCGACGTCGAAAAGTTGAGTGGCGGCTGCAAGCTCCCCTAACTTGCTAAAGCCGTAGTTGCGGGGGTCGAACTCGGGGGCCTGTTTAGCGATATTGCTGCCTACAGCCCCCAGGTGCGCCCATCCACTTTCGTCCGAAGCTGCCTCGAGAGCGTTTCGCAGAAGCGTTACCAGCTTGGCATCCCCTTTAAGCTCATTCTTCGTTCTCGGTCTGACGCTTTGATCTTCACCCTCCTGGTGGAATCGAAGCACTTCGGTGAAGATAAACTTATCGCAGGCAGATACGAAAGGCTTAGGCGTCTTTTTCTCCCCAAACCCATACACCAGCAACCCTTCCTCTCGAATGCGAGAAGCCAAGCGGGTGAAGTCGCTGTCGCTAGAAACCAGGCAAAATCCATCGAAGCGCCTGGTGTAAAGCAAATCCATTGCATCTATGATCATCGCGCTATCGGTGGCGTTCTTCCCCACGGTATACCGGAACTGCTGGATCGGCTGGATGGAATGTTCCAATAGTACCGATTTCCAGCCACCCAGATCCGGCGTCGTCCAGTCGCCGTAAATGCGCTTCACGCTTGCAACGCCATACTTGGCGACTTCTGACAGGAGACCTTCGGTAATCGAAGGCCGCGCGTTATCCGCGTCAATGAGGACCACGAGTCTATCCTGCGATGTTTCATTCGTATCCATATTATGGCCCCTTCTGTCTCTATCCATCAGCATCAATATCTTGACTGACCCTGATCCAAGTTTACATTCTCTTTGTCAGGCTGTCAAACGGATTCCACACACGAGAATCGAAGATAAATGCTTCAATTTGCCGTGGCCAGGTTTTGCATCAAATCTCGCGACACCATATCCAGCAGGCTCCGCCGGGCGCTACGAAGGAAGAAGTGATCGCCGGGCAGCATGCGAAGCATAAACGGTCCGTTCGTGTGCTGGTCCCAGGCTGTGATGGCGCTTTGCCCTACTTCCTCATCTCCCAATCCACCAAACGCAGAGATCGGACAATCCAGTGGATCCCCATCGACGTAGCGATACGTATCGTGCAACGCCAGATCCGCTCGCAGGAGCGGGGTAAAAAGTTCCATCAACTCCGCGTTCTGCAACACCGCTTCCGGCGTGCCATTGAAGCGCCGGAGTTCTTCTACGAACTCGGCGTCGGGTAAGTGATAGGTTGGCGGACGCGGACTGGGAATGTGGGGCGCCCGGCTTCCAGAGACGAAAAGGTGTATCGGGCTGAGCTCCCCGCGCGTTCGTAACGTACGGGCCAGTTCGAACGCGATGGTGGCTCCCATGCTGTGCCCGAAAAACGCGAATGGGCGGTCGAGATAGGGCGAAATGGCCGGCGCTAGAGCCTCCAGGAGAAGTTCCATCCGGGTAAAAGCCGGCTCTGCCAGGCGCATTTCGCGCCCGGGCAACTGGATCGGGCAGACTTCCACCTCGCGGGGCAGCGCATCTCCCCACCCGTAATAGGTGGAGGCTCCACCTCCCGCGTACGGGAAACAGAACAAACGCAGGGCAGCGCCGGGGTTGGGCTTGGAACATGGAATCCAGCCGTTCTTTGATATACTTGACATCATATTCAACTTCCTCTGGGCTACGTGACTGATTTATTCATTTCTGTCAGGGCGATCTACGGCCTTTCCGGGCAGTATCTCCCGCAGATAAGGACGTATACCATCTTCCTGAGACCAGTTCCAGGGCGATAACCCCAACGACACCTCCTCGAACCGCACGCCATCCCGGAAGCGTGTCCCTCGAACGTGCAGATGCCCGTAGACGAGCACCGAGGCCGAAAATCGAACGTGCCACCTCTCGGTCTGGCGGGTGCCACACCAGATCGAGAAGCGCGGGATCCTGGGAAGCTGCACCAGGTCTTGCCGGAGGCAGATAGTGACCAGCCGCCTGTACTTCGCCTCGCCCCGCAGGCCCTCGCGGTCGGAGGGCAGCGTCCACAGGTCGTGATTGCCCGGCACCCACACCACCTGGCGGAAGCGATGTGTCAGGATCGAGAGCGCCCAATCGAGGTGGGCCTCCTTCTCGCCGGTATCCCCGGCCAGGACGATCCAATCGTCGGGATGCTCCGCCACGCCTTCCAGCGCCCGGCGATTGACCGCGTCCGATAGATGCAGGTCGCTGATGGCGTACAGCTTCATCCAGGTTTCATTCAGATTTCATACGCAGGGTGACTTTCGTTCGTTCGTCATCGCCACCGGATTCAATGTCCACGTATACGATCTTGCCACTTTCGTGTCCTTCGAACGTCAGCGTGACCTCGTCTTTTCCCTCCCAATCCTCGACTGGGTCCAGCTCGGTCAATCCCATCTCGGTAAATTTCTCTCGATAGAACTCGATCACCTCGCCGACGGTCATATCGGTCCTGAGGCGTACCGTATCACCGATATGGTTGATGATGGACACCGAATCAGGTAGGGGGTACTTTTTCTCGATCTCCTCCCTGATCGCCTGATCGATCTCTCCCATCTCCAGTTCCGAGAGTTCACCCCCCACCAGACACCCGGTGAGCAGGAGCGCCAGGACGAACAAAGCACCAAACAACAGTATTCTAGCTAACATTTTTACCTCCGTTATGTTTTTTATTTGATCCAATATCAACAGGTCAACTGGTGAATCAATCCCCACGACCTCGTCGGTCAAAGTTTGATTTTCCATCACAAATCACACGAATGCTCGAGTTTCACGAATGCTTTTTCGCAGGTAACTACTCAGCCTGCTGCCCGTTTGCAGCGGATGGGCGGGGGTTTGGGGTGTGTGGCGGTCGCTTCGCGACCGCC
>OMKS01000660.1_pt1 | contig 31817 bp, 31 predicted proteins | sample 1674721 | NCBI WGS metagenome assembly OMKS01 (sample SAMN06264996, study PRJEB25208) | sediment metagenome | isolation source: hot spring sediment | place: USA: California | collected 2014-09-02 | reverse complement strand
AAGCAGAAGACGGCATACGAGATCTAGTACGGTCTGGTGGGCTCGGAGATGTGTATAAGAGACAGGAATGGGGGATAGATGACTGAGGGGGGTGCGGCATAGGATGGAGAAGAGTGGGCAGTGTGCACAGAGGTGAGGGGGGCAACGAGCGGTATCTGTCGGTCCTGCCCGAAGATACGGTATGTTCTCGTGCCCGTCTGTGCGCTGCTGAGGGGGGAGGAGTGACGTGTTCCCTGCGGGCTTCCCCCTGCCTCCAAACCATCCTCCTGCCCCGATTTTTGATGCCCTCCCGCCCTCACGCGGCAGGCGACTCCCCTGTATTCGCCAATCCCAAACCCCTGAGGAAGGTATATCTTTTTTCTTACCCTCAAGTATCCTAAGAGGTCACTGATCGCCGATGCTCGACATGGCAGTCGTCTTTGGTACGCTGATCCTTGCGCTGGTCCTCTTTGCGACCGGCAGGGTCCGGTATGACATCGTCGCAGTGATAGCGCTTCTTATCGTTACCATCGCGGGCATCATCGACCCGGTGGACGCCTTCCTTGGGTTTGGCCACCCGGCGGTGGTGACCGTTGCAGCCGTCCTGATCGTGAGCAGGGGGCTTCAGAACTCGGGGCTGATCGATATCCTGACCCGGTGGGTGACCCGGGTCGGGGAGGGGAAAGTGCGTCAGGTCTTCTCGCTCACCGGCATCGTTGCGATCCTCTCGGCATTCATGAATAATATCGGGGCGCTTGCCCTGATGATGCCGGTCGCCATCAGGACCGCCAGAAAAAGCGGACGGGCCCCCTCCTATCTGCTGATGCCGATCGCATTCGGCTCCCTGCTCGGCGGGATGATCACCCTCATCGGTACCCCCCCGAATATCATCATCGCCACCTACCGTGCCCAGAACGGCGGTGCCCCCTTCCTGATCTTTGACTTTGCCTATGTCGGGGTCGGGGTTGCCATCTGCGGCATCCTCTTCATCTCCCTCATCGGATGGCGGCTGATCCCCTGCCGGAAGAGCCCGGCATCAAGGGAAGAGCTCTTTGCCGTCAGGGATTATCTGACCGAGGTCAGGGTTCCGGAAGATTCGAAACTTGCCGGGAAGATGATCTATGATATCAGCACTGCCACCGAGGCCGAGGTGGTGGTGGTAGGGCTGATACGAAATGGCAGGAATATCGTCGCTCCGTCCATCTACGAGACGATCATGGAAAAAGACATCCTGGTGATCAAGGCGGATTCGGGCGACCTGCAGACCCTCCTTGACGCGACACGCCTCGAACTGACGGGGAAGGAGGAGATATCGGAGGAGGTGATAGGATCCGATACGATCGGGATCATCGAGGCGATAGTAAAACCGGATTCGCCGATCCTGAACCGGACCGCGTATACCGCAAATCTCCGCTGGATTCACGGGCTCAACCTCCTTGCGGTCGCACGGGAAGGGGGGCGTATCCAGACCCGGCTGAACCAGATCAAGTTCCAGCCGGGCGACATCCTCCTCCTCCAGGGGAAGAAGGATGCCCTTCAGGCAGCCCTGCCGAAGATCGGGTGCCTTCCCCTTGCCGAACGGGGTATCCGGATCGGGGGGCCGAAACTGGCCCTGCTCGCCATTGCAATCTTCGGCTCGGCCCTTGCCGTCTCCGCCCTCGGCATCCTGCCGGTCCAGATTACCTTCAGTGCCGCGGTCGTCCTGATGATTTTAACCTCGATCGTCTCTCTTCGTGATGCGTATGACAGCGTGGAATGGCCGATCATCATTCTCCTCGGAGCGATGATCCCGGTCGGGCAGGCGCTTGAGGTGAGCGGCGGAGCGGCACTCATCGCCGGGAGTATCGTTGCCGCTGGATCCACCTTTCCCCCGGAGGCAACGCTCGTCCTCCTGCTGATCATCACCATGTTCCTCTCGGACCTGGTGAACAATGCCGCATCAACGGTGCTGATGGCACCGATTGCCATCGGGATAGCGCTCGATCTCGGCGCCTCTATCGACCCGTTTCTCATGGCAGTTGCCATCGGGGCGTCCTGTGCCTTTCTGACCCCCATCGGGCACCAGTCGAATACCCTTGTCATGGGGCCGGGGGGATACCGCTTCACCGATTACTGGAGGATGGGGCTGGTACTCGAGGTGATCATCGTCGTCGTCTCCATCCCGCTTCTTCTCCTCTTCTGGCCGATGTACTGAGCCGGGGTTTTGTGAGCTTTCACCCGTGACCCCCCATGCGCCCCTGCCGTACAAACACGCACCGGACCTGTGTGTGGCAGCAACGGGCGGTGGGTTCGCCTTGCTGATGCACTTCCGGGGGGGCCGTTATTGCGGCGTGAAACGATGACCGTAACCATTCCCTCTCCCTAAACCTGAAATACCCCTTGCAGGGAGAGTATGGTTGTTTCAAAACCAACAGTTATCGTGGAGCACTAGTAACCTTGTTTTATTCAAATTTATTTGAACAAGGCTGTGTTTTTCACATGACATTGGAACTTATCTATATCATCGCCCTGCTGCTGACCGGCATAGGGGTAGGGTTTGCCGGTGGACTCCTTGGTGTCGGCGGCTGCTTCATCATGGTCCCGGTGCAGTACTGGGTGCTCACCTCCATGGGTGTTGAGCCTGGAATGTCAATTCTGATAGCATTCGGGACAAACCTGGCGGTCGTCCTGCCGACCGCCATCTCGGGTGCATACGGGCATAACAAAAAGGGTGCGATTGCATGGAATGCCGCAATACCCATGGGCATTGCCGGGTTTGCAGGAGCCATTGCAGGCGGGTACATCGCCACACTGATCCCCGGCGCCTATCTTCCCGCCATCTTTGGCCTCGCCATCTTCCTCAGTGCCATCCGCATGCTCACGGCAAAGCCCCCGGCGGTGGATGTAGACCCTGTCGATGATGTGGTCACATTCCTCGTATGGGGCATTCCTCTTGGTCTTCTCTCCGGTATCATCGGCATCGGCGGGGGTGTTCTGTTAATCCCGGTCATGGTGCTCGCCCTGCACTTCAAAATGCATACCGCTGTCGGGACGTCGACGGCGCTTATGATCTTTACCGCTCTCGGGGGCACTATTGCGTATATCATCAACGGGTGTGGTGTTGCCGGACTGCCGGCCTACTCGCTCGGGTACGTCAATCTGCTCCAGTGGATGCTCCTTGCCATTCCCAGCATCGCAATGGCCCAGGTGGGCGTCCGGGTGGCGCACAAGCTCCCTGCCAAACAGTTGAAATATGTCTTCATCGCCGTCATGATTTATATGGGCCTGAAGATGATGGGGCTCTTCACCTTTTTGGGCCTTCCTCTCTAAACCGCCATTCCTCTTTTTTCATCGATGCGAAGAGCTCCGACCGCGGTGATGATGGGACGGGGGGCGGCGGCGAAGGACCCGGTCGCCGCCTTCTGGGCGGATCATCCTTCTTATTCCCGATCACTGACGACAAAAACCGATAGCAAAACCAGCAATCTCCTTTTCATGGGGCGGGTCGCAGACCCTGCCTTGTAATGCCTGCCTAACCCCACCTCTCTTTGTTTTTCCCTCATCTTCGTTTTCTCCCTGTTGCCGGCCCCGTGTTCCGGGTGACTGTCCTGCAGGGATACCGATAGCACTGTGGAGCGGCAAAAACAGGAAAAATGCGGCCGTGCATTGCGATGGCGACGTAGCAGCTGTCAGGAAAGGCCGGGGAAGGTCTCACCAACCATCTCTCTCTGCTTCTGCGTCAGGTGCTTCGGAATGGTGACCACGACCTTTACCAGCAGGTCCCCGCGCCGGTCGGACCCCATGAACGGCATGCCCTGTCCCCTGAGGCGAAAGATGGTGTGGCTCTGCGTTCCCGCCGGAATGGTGAGCCGTGCGGTGCCGGTGAGGGTGGCAACCGTGATCTCCCCGCCGAGCAGGGCGGTGCGAAGCCCCACTGCGGTTGTGCTGCGGAGATCGGCCCCATGCCGCTCAAAGGAGGGGTGCGGGTGCACACGGACGACGACATAGAGGTCGCCCGGCGGACCCCGGTCCATGCCGGGTTCGCCCTCGCCCGCTATTCGCAGGAACTGGCCGTCGCCGACACCGCGGGGGATGGAGACGTCGATGCGCCGCGTCTTTCGGATCGTCCCCCTCCCGCCGCAGGTCTCGCAGGGCTTGCCGATGATCGTCCCGCGCCCGCCGCAGTCCGGGCACGGGCGGATCATCACCACCTGCTGCTGCCCGCTCTGCTGCACCTGGCGGATCTCGCCGGTGCCGTGGCAGGTGGGGCAGTCCCGCATGAACCCCGGCTGTCCCCCCGTGCCGTGGCAGGTCGTGCACTCGTAGTCATGCGGCACGTCGATGGTTGTTTTGATGCCGTGAAATGCGTCCATCAGGAAGATGGCGATATCATACCTGAGATCCGCCCCTGCCCGGCTTCGCGGACGTCCGGTCCTCCCGGAAAAGACATCAAAAATATCGCCCAGGCCGAAGTCACGGAACAGGTCGTCATAGCTGGGGGCTGTATAGCCGGCGAAATCCTCCTGCGTAAACTCCGCGTGCCCGGTCTGATCATACTCGGCTTTCTTCTGGGGGTTGCCGAGCACCTGATAGGCCTCGTTGATCTCCTTGAACTTTGCTTCCGCATCTTTGCTGCCTTTGTTGAGATCCGGGTGGTATTTGCGGGCGAGCTGCCGGAATGCCTTTTTTATCTCATCCTGCGATGCATCGCGGCCGACGCCAAGGATCTCATAATACTCCTTCTTGTCCATCAGTTGGTCAGTCAGTCAACAATTATTTCTCGTCATGGACCTCGAAGTCGGCGTCAACGACATCCTCGCCGCTCTTTTTTTCTCCTGCCTGCCCGCCCCCGCCGGCATATCCCTCCTGCGGGCCCGCCGCCTGCTGCTGCGCGGACTGCTGGTAGACGGCGCTGCCCGCTTCACTCAGGGCGGTCCTGAGACAGTCGGTCTCTGTTCGGATGGCATCCGTGTCCTTATCCGCGAGGGATGCCTTTACCGCCGTGACCGCCGCGTTCACTTTCTCAACCTGTTCGGTGGGAAGTTTTCCGGCAAGTTCGGCTATGGTCTTTTCTGCGGTGTATACGAGGGAATCAGCGGTGTTGCGGACCTCGACCTCCTCTTTTCGTTTCCGGTCCTCTTCTTCATACTCCTCTGATTCATGCACCATCCTCTTCACATCGCTCTCTGCAAGTTTTGTCGAGGCGGTGATCGTCATCTTCTGCTCCTTGCCCGTGCCGAGGTCTTTTGCAGAGACGTTGAGGATGCCGGAGGAGTCGATATCAAAGGTGACTTCTATCTGGGGGACTCCCCGTGGTGCCGGGGGAATCCCGACGAGATTGAACTGTCCGAGGCTCACGTTGTCCGCCGCCATGGGCCGTTCTCCCTGCAGGACATGCACGGTCACCGAGGTCTGGAGGTCGGCGGCGGTGGTGAATATCTGGCTCTTTTTGGTGGGGATGGTGGTGTTTCGCTCGATGAGTTCGGTGCGCACCCCCCCCAGCGTCTCGATGCCGAGGGTGAGCGGGGTGACGTCCAAAAGCACCATATCGGTGATCTCGCCTGCGAGGATGCCGCCCTGGATGGCAGCGCCAATTGCCACGCACTCCATCGGGTCGATGCCGCGTTCCGGTTTTCTGCCGATATGGTCCTCGATAAATTTCTGCACGACGGGCATCCTTGTCGGACCGCCGACGAGGATGACTTTTTCAATATTGTCCTTCGAGAGTCCGGCATCCCTGAGCGCCTGTTCGAACGGCCCGATGCAGCGTTTGATGACCGGTTCGATGAGCTGTTCAAGTTTTGACCGGGAAAGTTTCATCGAGAGGTGTTTTGGCCCCTCCTGCGTGGCGGAGACATAGGGGAGGTTGATCTCGGTCTCGAGGACGGTCGAGAGTTCGATCTTTGCCTTCTCCGCCGCTTCGCGCACCCGGTTGACGGCCATCTTGTCCTTGCGGATATCGACCCCTTCCTGTTTCTGGTACTCGGAGGCGATCCATTCGAAGACGGCATCGTCCATATCCGTCCCGCCGAGATGGGTGTCGCCTGCTGTTGCAAGCACCGTAAACGTGCCGCCCCCGAACTCCATGATCGTCACGTCCAGCGTGCCGCCGCCCAGGTCGAAGACGAGGATCTTGTACTCCCCGCCGCGGTCGAGCCCGTAGGCCATAGAAGCGGCCGTGGGCTCGTTGACGAGCCGGACCACCTCAAGACCGGCGATCGTTCCGGCATCCTTGGTTGCCGTCCTCTGGTTGTCGTTGAAGTAGGCGGGGACTGTGATCACCGCCTTCGTGACGGTCTCCCCGAGAAACGCCTCGGCATCCCGTTTGATCTTTTTGAGCAGAAACCCCGAGATCTGCTGGGGCGTATAGTCCTTGCCGTGAATATGGTAGACGTGGCTGGTGCCGATCTTCCGCTTTGCCGCCGTGACGGTTCCTTCGGGGTTGCTGACCGCCTGCCGTCGGGCCGGTTCGCCCACGAGGAGCTGGCCGTCCGCCGTGAATGCGACGTACGAGGGAAACATCTTCCCCGCGACCGTCGCCCCTTCCGCCGAGGGGATAATGGTGGGTTTGCCGCCCATCATCACCGCCGCTTCGCTGTTCGATGTTCCGAGATCAATGCCGATAATCTTCTCTTTCCCCATTTTCCTCACCTTCTTCTGTGGTTTCTTTCTCTGCGACCATCACCTTCGACGGCCGGATCACGTTCGCATTCAGGCGGTAGCCCTTTGCAATCTCCCCGACGATGGTGCCGGGCTCCTTGTCGCAGGGTTCCCGGCAGACGACATCATGGAGCTCCGGGTCAGCCTTTCGTCCCATGCATTCGATGGGCTCGAGCCCGTACTCCCCCAGGATCTTCACCATCTTCCGGTAGACCATCCTGACCCCCTCACGGTTTTTTTCGGTCTCAAGTGATGGCAGCGACTGTGCAAAATCGTCCAAAATGACAAGGAGATCGGTGATCAGCCGCTCGTTTGCACGGGCTGCCATCGAACCCTTCTCCTTTTCAGACCATTTCCGGAAATTGTCAAACTCTGCCTGAAGGTACTTGAGCTGTTCAAGGCGCTCCTCTGCAAGGCGCGTCATCTCGGAAAGCCGGGATCTCAGCCGCTCCATCTCGTCGGCCTGTCCGGCCCCCGCCGGTTCGCCGGGTTCTGCCGCCATTAAGCAGTGCTTACCTATCGTGGTGGTATTTAAGGGTTGTTGCAGAGGGGGTATGCACGAGAGAGTGGATGGAGAGCAGACCATCTTTCTGCGCTCGGTCCGTGGACAAAAGGGATAATACCCTGAATCGGGGAACCAGAAGACAAATGGGCGGTGCTTCGGATGAAGACAATGCGGGCGTGCCGGTGCGGCAACGGACAGGTGTGGCGGGAGCGGCACCGGTGCCGATCCGGTCAGCCGCCGACCATCATCGTCTCACATTTGGGGCATCGCATGCTCCAGCAGGGCACCGCCGGGCTTTTGTCGGCCTTGTAGCCGCACTGGGGGCAGACGCACTTCGACGGGGGATTGCCGTGATGCTGGCGTCCTTCGCCGGGTGGTGTATCGGTCATTTTGCTCACCGCCCGAGTATTACGCCCGTAATTAATAAGTATATGGGAGAATCAGCGCTCGAGAAGATAGCGGAGCGTTCCTTCTTCGAATCCCTCTCCCCCGTCCTTTGTTCCGGCACAGGCAAACCCGGTCTTCTCCAGCACACGGATCGATGCCGGCATGCCCGGGTAGGTGCAGGCGCAGATGCGGGCAATTCCCGGAAACACGAAGATCACCGGGACGAGGGCCGCCACCGCCTCGGTCGCGTATCCCCGCCCCTGGTACTCCTCCAGCACCGAATACCCGATGGCAGCGGTGCAGGGATCTCCCGGCACCGGGGCGGTCCCGCCGCTGCCGATGAGGGTGCGCCGTCCGGTGGCAGGCTCCTCCAGTATCCAGTACCAGCAGGTAAAATGCGGGTCGGCCCCGTCCTCTGCCATCCGGAGAACCTCCCGGCGGGCGTCGTCGTCGAGGAGGGCGGGCGGCCATGCGCCGGGGATGTCTGCCCGGAAGAGGCGGCCCAGCGTGGCGCGGTCATGGAGATAGGCCGTAAGCATGCCGGGGGTGGCGGGAACCAGTTCCGGACGGCGTGTGCGGAGGGGTGATGATCGTAACATTGGGATGCCTGTTGTGTAGATGGTATGTGGGGGATGGTGCGTGAATGTTCCTGCCAGGCCGCAGGTTCCCTTTGCGGATGTCGGAAGTGGATGGGAGGAGTGAAACCCGGCAGGCTCCGGTGAACACAGGCAGCACACCGGTATCGACTGTGATGGTTCCCCCCCCTCGCTTCCCGACGCCGGATGATTCTTCCCTTTTCAGGTGCCATCTCTGCATCATGGCAGGGCAGGACAGCAATCCTGCCTTCTCTTAATGGCAGCGTGGATGATGGTGATCGGTATGTCCCGGAATACTAAGAAATCCGAAAGAAAAGGCGGCAAAAAAGGCGCAGGCAACATGGACGAGATAGCAAGGACGATCTTTGCACCGATATATCCGGTCATCGCAAAGAACATCCTCGACCGGTTCGGGATTGCCTCCGGGGTCTGTCTCGACATCGGGAGCGGGCCCGCCTCTCTTGCGATCGCCATTGCCCGGCAGTCGGACCTGATGGTCATCGCCCTTGATTATGACGATGAGATGCAGGAGGCGGCATTACGCAATATCACGGATGCGGGGCTCGCCGGCAGGATTGATCTCCTCTGTGGGGATGTGCACGCGATCCCGCTTCCCGACGACAGTGTCGATCTCATCATCAGCAGGGGGTCGATGTTCTTCTGGGAGGATATCCCCACCGCGTTCCGGGAAATATACCGTGTCCTGAAGCCCGGCGCGAAGACCTGCATCGGCGGGGGATTTGGGAATAAGGAGCTCTTCGCATCGGTCTCTGCTGCGATGATCCGAAAATACCCCGAATGGGAAGAGAAGAATAAAGAGCGGATGTCTGCCGGAAATGTTGCGCGCTTCCGGGAAATGCTCGAAGAGACAGGTATCCCGCATTACGAGATCATCTTCGGCGAGGAGGGCTTCTGGATTGTTCTTTCCAAGTCGGAGCCGGGGGCACTGGCACACAGGGAAGAAAGTGAAGAAATCCGGTGACTGGCCATTGGAATAGTTCTGTTTTACCCTCTCATGAGAGCCGGATAAAATAGTACCAGCTGGTTCTGGAATGCCTTCTTGTGCACCGGCGGTCCGTGAATTGACTGCTGCCGGTCCTACTCCCCCATCAGGGGGGTGCCGCACTTCGGGCATTCCATGCTGCGGCACGGAACACCTGCCGTCTTCTCCGCCGTGTAGCCGCAATGGGGGCAGACGCACTTCGTCGGCGCATTGCCGCGGCGCTGCCGTCCTTCTTCATGGGGTATGTCGGTCATGATAGTGGCAGTATACTGGTCCCGATAAAGAAGGGTATGGACGATCACAATTCAATGGAATGCCGGTCTCCCTCAGTCATGGCCAGACGAGGACTCCGATGATGCACGTGATGCAGACGACGAGGGCGGCAACGGTCCGCAGGCCGAAAGGCGGGAGCGGCGGGGCGGAGTAGGCCGATCCGGTCGTATTGCCGGCAACGACCCATGCCCAGAGAAGGGGAGACCACCCGAGCCGTGCCTGACAAGGATATGCACCATCTCGCGATACCTCCGGAGAAGCCGTACCATGGGTAGAGGGTGGCGGCAGATGGTTAAATATTATCCCCTGGCCATGCCCGTGTGAACGCCCGCTCCTCTTCCCGACACCTCAATGTCCTATCCGGTGACACTCCCGGTCTCCTCATCCTGCACCTGCCTGCGGATATTCCCTCGTTTCTCCCCGAACGATGCCTTTTCATGGTTCCTTTCGCACCCCACTTTTTATATCATGACCGCCCCCATTGCCTAAGAGTGATCCCATGAATATCCCACGAATACTCCTCGTTGTCGTCGCCGCCCTTCTGGCGCTGGGGCTGGTGGTCCTCGGCATCCTCGGCGACTGGTACTGGTTTTCCACCGTCGGGTACGAAGAAGTCTACCGTTCGATCCTTCTCACCCGTATCGGGCTCTTTGCCGCTGGATTTCTCGTATTCTTCGTCTTTGCGTTTCTGAATGTGCGGCATGCCACCCGGCATGCCGCCCGTCTCCGGGGGGAGGTGCCGGAGCCGATCTCCCCTGAAATGTTCTTTGCGGCGGTTGCGGCGGTCTTTGCCGGGCTGTCGGTTGCGGGCTCCTGGGAGACGGTGCTCAAGTACCTCAACCAGACGCCATTCGGGCTTCTGGATCCGATATTCGGCATGGATGTCGGCTTCTATGTCTTCTCCCTCCCGTTCATCGGCCTCATCCTCAACTTCCTCGTGATCCTCTTCGTCGTCACGATCATCCTCTGCGCCATCCCGTACCTTGCCGGGGGCATCGGGGTCCATATCTCGGGCGGCCCCCGGCCGACGGTCGTCATGGAGGAGGGGGCCGGCAGCTCACTCAGGAACACCCTGAAAGGCTATGTCCCCCAGTTGAGCGCCCTCCTCTTTCTCACCTTCCTCACCCTTGCGGCACGCATCTGGTTGGCCCGGTTCAACGTGCTGTTCTCCACCGGCGGTGCCGTGATTGGCGCAGGCTACACCGATGTCCACGTAACAATACCTGTTCTTACCATCCTTTCCGTGGTGGCCCTGGTTATCGGCGTAGGATTTCTGGTCAATGAAAAGTTCAAAAAAATCAGGTTTATCACCTACGGGATTGCCGCGTTCTTCATCATCGCCTTCATTGGCATCGCCGCAGGCGCCGTCGTCCAGGGGCTCATCGTCCAGCCGGACGAACTGACCCTCGAAGAGGAATACCTCGAGCACAACATCGAGTTCACCCTTGCCGCCTATGGCCTCGATACGGCTGAAGAGAAGATATTCCCGGTCTCGTACAACCTCACCCGCGACGACCTCCTGGAGAACAGCGCAACCATCGACAATATCCGGTTGTGGGACTGGCGGGCACTGAAGACCACCTATGAACAGCTCCAGCTCTTCCGGACGTACTACAACTTCAAAGACGTGGACGTGGACCGCTATTACTTCGATGACAACTACCAGCAGGTGCTGATCTCGGCCCGCGAGATGAACATCGACGGGCTGCCCCAGCAGGCCCAGACCTGGGTGAACCGTCACCTCGTCTATACCCACGGGTTCGGTGCGGTGATCAACCCGGCCGACGAGGTGACGGCAGAGGGGCTGCCGGTCTTCTACATGAAGGATATTCCCCCGGTTTCGCCGTATATGACCCTCGATCAGGCGAGGATCTACTACAGCGAGGACACCGGCAACTACGTGGTGACGATGACCACCACCGATGAGTTCGACTATCCGGCAGGCGACCGGAACGTCTACCAGAACTATGAGGGAGAGGGCGGTGTCGCCCTCGACGGGACCCTGAAACGGCTCATCTATGCCCTCAAATTCGGGTCGGTCGAGCTGCTGGTCTCTGCATCGGTCACCGACGAGAGCAGGGTGCTCCTGTACCGGAGTGTCGGGGACCGGGCACGGACCATTGCCCCGTTCCTCTCCTACGACCAGGACCCCTACCTTGTGGTGGCCGACGGCCGCCTCTTCTGGATTATTGACGCCTATACTACTGCGGAGCGCTTCCCGTACTCCGAGCCGGTCCGCGTCCCCTCGCTCGGGAGCACACGGCTCAACTACATCAGAAACAGTGTCAAGGTGGTCGTCGATGCCTACAACGGCGACGTCAGCTACTATGTGATAGAACCGGAAGACCCGCTTATCAGGACCTACGGCGAGATGTTCCCCGGTCTTCTGAAGGACTTTGACGAGATGCCCGCGTCCCTCCGGTCCCATGTACGCTACCCGGAAGGGCTCTTTGATGTGCAGGCGTACCTGTACGCGACCTATCACATGAAGGACCCGAGGGTCTTCTACAACCGTGAAGACGCATGGGTCATCCCCGACGAGATCTACCGGGGGTCCCGGCAGCAGATGGAGCCCTACTACGTCATCATGAAGCTACCCGGCGAGGAGGCGGAGGAGTTTATCCTGATGATCCCCTTCACCCCGAGAAACAAGGAGAATATGATCGGCTGGATGGCGGCCCGCTCGGACGGCGACGCCTACGGCACGCTCATCGTCTACCAGTTCTCCAAGCAGGAGCTGACCTACGGGCCGATGCAGATCGAGGCGAGAATAGACCAGGACACGGACATCTCCCGGGACATCACCCTCTGGTCGCAGGCGGGGTCGTCGGTCCTGCGGGGCAACACGCTTGTAATCCCGATCGAGGACTCCATCATCTATGTCGAGCCGCTCTACCTCGAGGCGACCGAACGGGGAACCCTCCCCCAGCTCCAGCGGGTGATTGTGGCCTACAATGACCGGCTCACGATGCAGGAGACGCTCACGGAGGCGCTGGACGTCCTCTTCGGTGAGGGCACCGGTGACGGGAACGGCGTGCCCCCCATCGACGAGTCGGACCGGGAAAAGATCATGCGCATCGCCGATCTCTACGACCGGGCGAACCGGGCTCTTGCCGAGGGGGACCTGGGGCTCTACCAGGAGTATGTCGATGAGATCGGCCGTGTCGTGGAGTCCTGAGGGCGCCGGCAAAAACCGCATCCTCTATCCCTCCCCCTTTCCCACGTTTTTACCAGGAGTCTGTGAGATGACCGCCGAGAATAGACGCACCATGATAGACGAAGATGTCCGGACCTGCACCTGCTGCCCCCTTGCAGCGACGCGGACATATGCCGTCCCGGGCGAGGGCCCCGTCCCCGCCCGCATCCTCTTCATCGGCGAGGCGCCGGGGAGAACCGAGGATGCGCAGGGGCGCCCCTTCGTGGGCCGGGCGGGGAAGATCCTCGACGATCTCCTCGCGGGCATCGGCGTCTCCCGTGACGAGGTCTTCATCACGAACATCGTCAAGTGCCGCCCGCCGAATAACCGCGACCCGACCCCGGCGGAGATCGAGGCCTGCCGCCCCTACCTCGAACAACAGATTGCGCTCATCCGCCCGGAAGTGATCGTTCCGCTGGGCCGGTTTGCGATGCGGTGGGTGCTCGAGTCGCACGGGGTAAAACCCGGCCCCATCTCGGCAATGCACGGCACCGTCGTGAGGATCCGGTGGTCGGGCGGGAAGCGGACCGTCGTCCCCGTTTATCACCCCGCGGCGACGATCTACCGTCCTGTGATGCGGGAGGCGCTCGCGGCGGACTTCGGGACCATCCGCGAGGTCATCGGGGATGGTTTTGGCCCTGACGGAGGAACAACATGAAGGTCCTCGGCATCTCCGGGAGCCCGCGTGCGGGCGGCAACACCGATACCCTGCTGAACGCACTGCTCGAAGGGGCGGCGTCGGCGGGGGCGACAACAGAGGCGGTGCACCTGCGCGACTACGCGATCGCCCCCTGCACGGGCTGTGAGCGGTGCCGCCGGGATCTCACCTGCACACGGTTCTTCGACGGCATGCACCTTCTCTACCCGAAGGTCGAGACGGCGGACCGCCTCATCCTCGGCTCGCCGACCTACAACTACAATATCACGCCGGAGATGAAGGCCTTCATTGACCGGCTCTACCCCTATTACCGGTTCACCGCTGAGCGCCCCGGCCCGTACTCGGGCATCTTTGCCGGGCAGGGGAAGACCGCGCTCGTCTTCTCGATTGCCGAGCAGAAAGATCCTGTTGAGCGGGGTTTTGCGATTCCGGCGATGCAGCGGCCGATGGGGGCACTGGGCATTGCGGTAACGGATATATTGCCGGCCGAGGGCTACTTCGCGAAGGGGGAGGTTGCGGCCGACCCCGATCTTCTGGAAAAAGCCCGTGAGGCCGGCAGGCGTTTCGTTCTGCCGTGAGCAGGAATGGCCGGGGGTTTGAATGCAAAGGCCTCTTCGTTCGACTTTTTTTCTCTATTTCTTTCTCATCAATTTTTTTATACGGCCTCTTTGACCTTCAGATAGAGAAAAAGAGCGAGCGCGGCCGCGGCGTCGATGAGGAGCAGGAGAACGAGGAGACCGGGCGGCAGGATGCCGGGATCGCTGATCTGCGGCCCTTCCATCTCCGGGGCTTCGTCGAATGAATAGGGATAGTCACCGGTCGCTGCGGGGAGGAGTCCATGGAAAATGAACACGCTCAGCACGACGGCGACTGCGAGGGTGACATACAGGAGACGGCGTGCATGGCGGTGATCGGGAGAGGTCATTATAATGGACGAAGGATATGTAAGTGCTGTCTGAAATGCCTTGTGGGTACACAGCGGGCGCAACAACCGGAGAAGTCGGCATCGATGCGGCAGGGTGGCCCCTGAATCAGAGGATGCCGGAGGAGAGGTCCGTCCGGCACTCGAATATCCGCGGGGAATGGGAGAAGGTTTTTTGATGGCCTTTTTGTAATGCATTGGTCTTGGGTGGCGATTTATCATCCATTTCCCTCCTCTCCGGTGAGGTCAGCGTGGGGTAACCATACCTGCCTGCGCCAGGACGCCCGACGATTGAAAGAGAGGGGAACTGGTGAACTGAAGGATTCTCCAACGGTATGATTCTGCTAAAAGGGAATGAATTTTTTGGACGTCATGTATTCGGACTGGGATGACGGTCAGCGCCCAAAAAGAACCTTATCTCTCCTGTTTTACGAGGATGCCCGAGGCAAGCTGCGATGGGTAGTCGCCCATCTGCGGCATCTCGTCATCCCGCCGGTAGCCATTGACGTCGGTGAGAATGACCTGGGCTCCCCACACCGATCCATCGGCCGTCAGGGGTGAGATATGCCCCCAGTACCTGACGGTGTCCCTCCCTCTCGACTGGCATTCGATCTCCGTCGGGTCCTCCGCCTCCCCTGTCGTCAGGGTGCGCCGGAGAATCTCCGTAAATTTGGGCGTAGCGAGCGGTGGGAACGTGAAGAGGTTGTTGCCAATCGCATCGTCACTGCCGCCGGGAAGAGAGAGCATCAGCACCATCTTCGGGTTGATGTAGTCGATGATCCCGTCCGCGTCGCAGGTGACAATGCCGACCGGGGAGTTTTCGGCCAGTGAGCGGTAGCGCCCCTCGCTGAGGCGAAGTGCCTTGTCCGCTTCTTTTCGCCAGGTGATGTCACGGGAGATCCCGAGCACCCCCATCAGGTTTCCCTCTTTGTTTCGCAGCGCCCGGACAGCGTTTTCCACCCAGATGGTGGACCCGTCCTTGCAGTACTCCTCGGTCTCGAAGAGGATCGTCCGGTCCGGATCGGCATTTCCCGTCATTTCAAGGGCCAGCTCCTCCTGGAACCGGCTTACGATCATCTGACAGGACTCCTGGGTCATCTTGTCTTCGAGGGACTGTGCAAGATCCTCTTCGACGGTAAAGCCCCGCATTTTTTTCACCGAAGGGCTGATGTAGGTCATCTGGAATTTCATGTCGAAGATCCAGATGTTGTCTGCCGTGTTGTCCGCGATAAGGCGATAGCGCTCCTCGCTCTGGCGGAGCGCCTCCTCCGCCCTCCGCCGGGCAACGGCATACCGGATCTTGTTGATGAGCTCGGCAAACTGTGATTTGGGGTCGCCGCCCTTCTGGATGTAGAAATCCGCACCGTTGTTGAGCGCTTCGATCACCACTTCTTCGCGTCCCTTGCCGGTGAAGATGAGAAACGGCGTCGAATCACCGCTCTTCTTGAGATGTTTGAGAAACTCGATGCCGTCCATCTCCGGCATCTGGTAATCCGACAGGATGGCGTCGAACGGCCGTTCCGAGAGCAGCCGCAGTCCTTCGGGTGCACCCTGGGCAGTGGTCACGGAAAAGTTGCCGGAACGCTCGAGAAAGATCGTGCAGAGTTCGAGGAGGACCGGCTCGTCGTCGACGTACAAGAGGGATATTTTCGGTGGTTCTGCCTCGTCGACTGCCATACTGTAGAAAAATCTCTGCTCAACGGTTATAAGGGTATGGAATCCGTCCGTGCCAAAAGCCCGGTGTAAGCAATTTTCACGGATTATTAGCACCTTATGATACGTTTCCGGTGTAGAATGGAGATGATGTGAAAAGGTCAACAGCAGGTCCCCATCCTAAAAAAGCCCTGCATACTCCGGGGTTGTCCGGGTTCGTCCGGGTTCGTCCGGGGTAGTCCCTGCTGGCCCGGGAGTGGCCGGGAGAAGTCGGGGATGCCGGGGTACCGCGATTTCAGGGGGAATTACCATCGTACCGTCGGCTGGGTTCCTCCTTTTTACGGGCGGTCGGCGGGGGGCGGCGATGTCCCTGCCGGCGGCTGAGGGGATAGGACCGGGTGCCGGATTGGTGCGGCCCCTCAGCCCGGCAGGACCATGAACCAGACCAGGTACACCAGCGTCTGGGCACAGGTCAGGGGGATGCCGATGCGGGCGAATTCGAGAAACCGGATGGTAATCCCTTCCTTCTCCGCGTTTTGTATGATGATGACGTTGCTTGCGGCGCCGAGGACGAGGGGGTTGCCGGCAAGGGTGGCGCCCGCGGCAAGTGCCATGAGGGCGGCGTCCGATGCGCCGGCGGCGGCAATCAGGGGGAGGGCGAGCGCCACGAAGGGCACGTTGGAGATGAACTGGCTGACGATGATGCCGAGGGAGAAGATTGCCGGGACGCTGGTGACGGGACAGGCCCCGGACGCCATCGACTGCTGGAAGACGCCGGTGTCCCAGACGCTCTGCATGAGGACGAAGAGGGCGGCAAAGAAGACGAGGGTTGACCAGTCGATGCTTTGCATGATATGCGCCCGAGCCGGGGAGAGGAGCAGGACCGGCACGGCGGCGACCACGGCGATGGCCGTAAGGGGGATGCTGATGCCGGTACCGAGGAGAACGAGCGCCACCTTGAGGGCAATCATCCCGAAGATGAGGCCAAGGGAAATCATGGCGGGTCCGGCAAGGAAGGCGTCCCCGGCGTCCTTGTGGTCATGGGAGAGGACGCACTTGTCAAACTCACGGGGATAGAACGCCTTCATCGCCCCGTAAATCAGGAGAAGCGACGCGAGGGACGGGACCGCGAGGTACACCCCGAAGGTGAAAAAGGGGTTTGCAAGGCTTCCCTCGAGGGCGATGAGCAGGTTCTGGGGATTGCCGATGGGGCTTGCGACACTTCCCGTGGTGATGGAGAAGGCCAGGACGAGGAGGAGCATCACGGGTGAGATGTTGAATTTTTTCGCGAGATAGAGGACGAAGGGGGTGCCGATGATCGCCACCGTGTCATTCATGAGGACGGCGGAAAAAAAGCCGGTGACGGCGATGAGGATCACGATGAAAAGATCCATGCTCATCTCCCGGTGCAGGAGCCGGTCCGTGAGCCGAACGGGAATGCCGCTCTCCTGGATGGCCTCGCCGACGATGAACATGCCGAAGAGAAAGATCATGACATCCGTGTTGATCGAAAGAAGGGCGTCCATGGGAGAGATCTGCCCGAGGAGGAGGACGGCAAGGGCTCCCCCCAGCATGATCTGCCAGATGGAAAGCCTGATGCCGGTGGTGCTGCGAAGGGCGATCAGGACGAGGACAAGGGCCAGGATGATGAGCGGCAGTATCGTGGAGAAGAGTGCTCCGTATTGGTATTTGAAGCGTGCCCCGGTACCGAAGGTGCTGCCCGCAGGAAGGCGCACGGCAAAGGGTGCCGGGCCGGCGGAAAGGGTAAGGGGGGCCCAAGCGCGGGAGGGCCATGCTGCACAGTCCCGCACATGCCCAAAGCCGCGTTCTTTCGCATGGCTGCGGTGCGCAGTGATGGTACAGCGGGAGGGGGTCAGATATTTATAGGAGCCATACCTCTGTGCAGGTGTGAGAAGATATGCCGAGTGACTATTTCGAACTGATGCTCCGGACACTGCATCTGACGCCGGAGGAGCGGGAGCTTATCATCGACAAGAGAAAGAAGCAGTGCATCTGCGATATGTGCCCGACGTATACGTCCTGCGCCCTGAAACAAAAAGAGGAGGGGGCGGGGGGAACAACCGTGGAAGAGGAAGGCCCGACCGGAGGGAAGAGCGAATGGACACTCAACGGCGAATGCGCCTTCTGCACGCTGGGGAAGAGCGCCTGCATCGAAAAAGAGGTTGAATGCCTCTGTTCCACCTGTCCCCTTTCGCGGGAGATGGGGCTCCGGTACTCGTACTACTGCACCCGCGGGGTCGAGACGCAGCAGAAGATCCGCGATGTGATCGGAGTCGGGTGAATGGACCCCCTTTACTCCTTCTGATCGCTGTCTTTGCTATACTCCTTAAGGAGCAGCGAATGCCTTCGGTAGTATTCATACACCCGTTCTGCCCAAGTGAGCGCTTCGGGGGCGGTGCTGACAAACCCGTTCGCCTGATCATGGATGCCCGTGTGCCTGAGGTACATTTTCATGGAGAGCCCGGTGTCGGTGACCGTGATGCAGGGGGGAATGGGAAGTTCTGTCACCCGGAACCCGAAATGGGGGAAGGTGGAGAGCGCCCGGACTTTTTTCCTGTACGGCTCGTCATGCAGGTGCCGGGCAAGAGAAGGGGTTACGATAATTTCGGCGGGAATGCCTTCCACGGCCCGCCTGCCGATGGCCTCCGCAAACCCCGGATTTGCCATCCCGGTGATGCCGTGGATGTGGTGTGCCGATGCGATGAGGCTCAGGTAATGCTCATAGGTCCTGAAGAATTCCTGCTGTTCATCATGGATGATCGTGGAATCGGCGAGGGCCCCGAGGGAATCGAGGGCAAACCAGGGGAGGTTGCAAAGCTCGTGGTCGCGCCAGAACCCGCGGTGCCTGATGATAAGCGCCGCCACCGGGATGATCTCCGTCAGCCGGGCCGCAATGATTGTTCCCTCCGGGGTGAGTGAGATCCCGCCCGTCTGCTCCAGGAGGAGTCCCGCATCGACGAGCCTTCTCAGGTTTTTCCGGAAATGCGATGCTTTGCATCCGGTCGCCGCCCGCAGAACGCCGCGGTCCTTCATGCCGTCCTCCAGTTCGAGGAGCATCCTCGTGCGGATGCCCGACCGCATCACCAGGTTCACCTCCTTCACCCGCCGTTCGTAGTGGTTGGCTATGTCGAAGGAGGCGAGGAGGGCGGGACCGTCGAAGGAGTCCGCCCCCTCTTCCGGCTCTGCAGGGGCACTCCGTGCGGAGGCGCTTGAAGGGTCATCGTCCGCACCTGCATCCGGACCCACATAGAGCGGCTGGATCTTTGCGGCGAGCACCGTTCCGATGGTCGAAAGGGCGAAGGTCTCACTCGTCCGGGTAAGCAGTCCGTACTCCTCGAGCTGCCGGACCTTTGCAAGTACGGCGGCATGAACATGGCCCGTCCCGGCGCAGATATCGGGGAGCGGACGGCCGCTCTCCAAAAGGAGCATCAGGATTTTGATGCATGCCGCTGAGGAGAAGAGGTCACGGATGCCTGAACCATACTGTTCGTAGAGGGGAATGACGGACATGCAGCAGCGTAGATGTACTTCTACTACTATTGAGGGATTTTCCGATAATATTATTTTCTGAAAGATAAAACGGCCGTAATTGCCCTGAATAATTAAAAAATGCGCAATATAAGATCTAAATCCTTATTAAAATAAAATATGGATTTTTTATTAGTTTTTATTGGATAATAGGGTTGAATAAAAAATTCTATGGCCATAAAGCGATAATCTGATAAATAAGTGGAGCGTCCTGGACGGTGGCCGGGGGAAGGATCATTTTTTTTGGTGAGCTGCACGGGGAAATGGTGGTGCTGATGTATGCGATCGGCTGTCTGCACCATCGAGATTCCCATTAAGCAATAATGCCTCTCCGGGATGATACCGGGGAGAATATCATCGGAGGAGGGGAGCATAGCAATGGGGCACCCCTGTTCTGCCGGAGAGCCCCATCGATGGGCAACGATACTACCTGCATCACTGCATCCCTGCTACCAAACCCGAAGGAGGTTCTGACTATCCCCGGAGGAGGATGCGCAGTGGTTCCGGACGTCTTCATTACCGGTCGTCGGCATCGGGGGATAGGGATTTGCATCGCAGGTCGGTTCTCTGCGATGAGCTTCCCTCTTATTTTTCATTCCGCGACCGATGTGGCCGGGCATAGGTTTTTTCGTATGGCGCCCGAAACCCTCCCTCCATGGAACCCCCCGACACAGCCGAACAATTCTTCGCCGCCGACACCTTTGCCCGTGAGAACGGGGTGGAACTGGTGAACGCCTCGCCGGGCCGGGCACGGGTGAAGATGGAGGTCAGCGACCGGCACCTGAATGCCCACGGCACCGTCCACGGCGGAGCGCTCTTTACGCTTGCCGATGTCGCCTTCGCGCTTGCCTCCAACTCCCACGGCGTCCCGGCGGCGGCGATCAACGCCCATATCTCCTACCTGAACGCCGCACGGGAGGGGACGCTCTTTGCGGATGCTGAGGAGTTCGCCCTCAACCCGAAGCTTGCCTCCTACACCGTCCGGGTAACGGACGGGGACGGTGGGCCCATCGCCATCTTTCAGGGAATGGTGTACCGCAAGACCCCGCGGCAGGTGCGGGAGGAACGGGATATCACGACACGATAAGGGGTGGTTCGGCCCGTCCCATGGTGTCGGTGAGATAGCTCCGCGTCCCGGTCCGGGAGGGCGAGAGTGCTGTGGAGGGGGGCCTTTCCTTCTGCTTCATGGTTTGAATTCCCAATTACGTGGCGGCACTTATGGTATGTTGATCATGTATCCCCGAACGGCAGCATGCTGCCATTCGGGGAGGTTATCAGGGTTCTTTGTTTCATTTTCTTGAAGAGATCTGCCTCCCACGACGGGCGGCAGGCCGCGCGCTTATGACGGTGTATTGGCCTGTTAAAGAAGGAAACTTCGGTGATTTTGAGATACATTTAAATATATTGGCTCAAAAGGGGGCGTCTGATCACTATGGCCATAACAGATACAGCCTCACAGACCGTGGGCTCCATCACGGACGCCGTGATGCAGACCCTCTACGCGGTCATCGCGTACCTTCCGGTTCTCCTCGCTGCGATCATTATCCTGATCATCGGCTGGATTATTGGAAGACTCCTGGGAAAAATTGTCTCGGGGATACTGGATAAGATCGGGGTTGATGATGCCCTGCGAAAAACCTCCATTGGAAAGGCGATTGAGGACTCCGGTACACACATCGTGCATCTGTTCGACCTCATCATCCGGTGGTTCGTCTACCTGATAGCAATTCTTGCGGCATCCAACGTTCTCGGGCTGGTATTTCTCAGCAATCTCTTCCAGACCATTGTCCTCTTCCTGCCCAACTTCGCGATGTTCCTCATCATCCTGATTGTAGGGTTCATTCTTGTCGATTACTTCGCCGATATCGTCGATGGATGGGGAAAGACGAAGGATATTCAGTTCTTTGGGGCGGCCGTCCTGTTCCTGCGGGTATTCTTCTATTTCATCGTGCTCATCCTCGCCCTCCAGCAGCTGCTCATCGACCTGACGATCATCTACACCTTCCTCGTGCCGATCGCATGGGGAGTGGGGATCGGCGTCGGGGTCGGCATCGCCGCGTTCCTCGCCTACGGGCTGAAGGACCGGGCTCCGGAGATGATAGACGATATGATGAAAAAGATCCCGAAGTAACTTCATTTCCTTCTTTTTTTGTTGAACAGCCCGGTGGCTGCCGCCATGGTGGCCCGCCTCCGGTTAGATGTGCTACGCACGATGGCAGTCTTGGCAGGAGCTGTGGAAGGAACTTTGGCAGGAGCTGTGGGAAGAACTTTAACAAGAGCCGTGGCCGGGGTCCGGCTCTGCCTCCCGCCGGGTGAGGACCGTCCGATGCAGGTGGAAATGGGGCCGGAGGGGGGCGGATCATCCGGGCCGTTGTTCGAACCTGCCCGGTGGTTCTCCGGCCTGTGCCCGGATCATCCTGCCATCATCGGGTGACTTCCACGTGCACCGGATGGAAGACGACGTATTTATTCCAGACATCGCTGGTTCCCGAGAGGTGTGCGGCGACCGAGACGGTAAACACCTCCGGACGCTCCGCCTCATGGAACGGGTGGATCAGGTAGTCGAACCGGACGGAGCTTTTCCCCTGTGCCCCCATATCGGGAATATCGAGGACGCTGATCGTCTTTCCCGCTTCGGTGTCGGTATGGTAGGAGATCATGGGGGTGGGGTTCCCTTCAAGGGTCTTCAGGAAGATGTCGCCATAAGGAAACGCCTGCATTAATTAATTATTTTAACTGATTATAATCCGTCAAAAAATCAATTTTTTGCATGAATATATCCCGTGAAAGGCTTCAGGAAAGGATGGGATGCCCGCACATGAATTTCTCTTGGGGGCCTGGTCACTCGTAATGTATCCAGACAACATATACTCCCGGTTGTTATCATCCTGTTTTGTGTTCGTGCATCCATCCGGAATTAGGGCATGCATATTGGGGCGGAGCCGGCCAATTCCGGTGGGAGGAGGGGCACCTGTTCCGGAAGGGAGGTGTGGGGAAAATGACCGACAGGGAAATCGCTGCGAAGCTTTATTCCTCCGACCGTCGGATAGTACCATGAATGCAGAGCCAAATCATCTGGGGGATTCTCCTGATGGCGGTGGGACTCGTCATCACGGTCCTCTCGCTCATCTTCGCCCCGTTCTTAGCCCTCTTCTACGGTCTCCCGCTCCTTATAATCGGAGCGGCGCTTCTGATCTTCCGGAAGAGGGAGGACGTCATAGAGGAGGCTCTCGACTGAGGTGAGATGATATGATCATAACAACAACAGAACTCATTCCGGGACATGACTACGAAATTATCGGCATCGTCTCGGGCAATACCGTCCGGGCAAAGCACCTGGGAAAGGATATCATGTCGGGCCTCAAAAGCGTCGTCGGCGGTGAGCTCCAGGAGTACACCGAGATGCTCTCCGACGCCCGCCAGGAGTCGCTCAACCGGATGATCAACGATGCACAGCGGATGGGGGCAGGGGCTGTGGTGAACGTCCGGTTTGCGACATCCCATACGGCCGCAGGCGCAGCGGAGCTCCTCGCGTACGGGACGGCGGTGAGGCTGGTCTGAGGGGCGGCCCGCCGATCAGGGAGTTTGTTTGTCAATCCGGTTCGTCAGGGCAGGGATATCACTTTTTTCTCTCTTTTTCCCCGGTAGGTCGCGATCATTCTTTTCACGGAGATGAAGCCGGATATCGCAGAACGCTGCGGGCGGGGACCGTGGTTCCCTGTAAAAACGACCTCATCTGGTCCATACTTTTCACCGGTGGGTTGGGGGCCAATAGGTATATCTTCCAATAGTTACATCCTGAAAACTGATCAGTCGTATGACCGGAAAGAAGAGATTTACGCAGGCCGAAGGAAAGGAGATCGGGGAAAAACTCGGCATCAGATGGGACACATTTACCGTCGAGGATTTTACCGCAGGCATGAACGTGGAGCTTGAACACGGGCAACGGGATCCCGGAACGAACGTGACGAATGACGATCCCCTGATGACAGGAAAGATTGCCCTCGCTCACCTGAACGAGTTCCCTGACTACTATGAACGGCTCGAAAAAATGGAAGCCGAGGCAGAGGCATTCTGGGAGAAGCGTTCCGGAGAAAAATAATCACTCTTTTTTTGCTTTAACATCGTGGTCCTGCCGTTCCCGGAAATAATTGTAGTAATGCGTGCAATTTTTCGTATCTGCCTTTGATGGACATGCCCTCCATGATCCCCCTGCCAAAATGGCCGGGCGCACCATGGCTATCCGGAGACTGATTCTGTTCTTGCCTGCGGGGTATGGGTTATGGTGCATGCAGAGCATTGATCTTCGCTATCCTTCGCATCACCTTCTCCCACGACGCCGTCGTAAGAAAACTCTCCTCCACAAATCCAATCATTCGTTCAAACTTCTTCATCGGCACGGCAAACGTCCAATTGTTGCCCGGTCACTTGTGCCGGAAAAAATTACACTCCCCCCAGTCTTTCCTCTGTCCGGGCTTCATGGCAACCAGCATTTTTTCGGCATGGTCTTCACAGACATTCTGTTTGACGCATCCGAGAATCCGGATGCCGATCGCTTTCTTTCCACCTGCTTACCATCTGCAGCCCCACACAAAATCCACGCAGAATCCCACATGTGCCCGGATACGCCGGGATTGCAGCAGATCTCTTCACTGGTGGGGAATGGCACGTGTCCATCACGAAGGATCAAATATCCTGCCATGCAGGAACAGCGGCCCAAAAACAGCATCTTCGCACTAAATCGGGGTGTAAAGGATTGCCCCGATCTCTATTCGGAATAGAAAAGCCCCAGTTTTTTATTGTTTATGCGGGAACGGGTAAAAAAATGGGTATATATGGTGTCTTACCGTGCTGGTATGATGAGGGAGCGCTCTCCGGCGGGCATGAACTCGCGGATGGCACCACGTGCGAACTCGCGGCGCGGGTCGGCAAAGTCGAACTTCAGTGACGGGTCTGCGAAGGTGATCTTCACGAGCGGGCTGTAACAGAACTCGTCGCCGCGTCCGTAGTGGGCACCGGAGACGATAGCTGCGTATTCTCCCTGGTGACCGACGTTCATGGCGTAGTTCGGGTAGTTCGGGCCACGCAGTTCGCCGAGGAGACCGCGGTCGCCGTCCATCGCAAGCGAGTTTGCCGAACCACACTGGTCCTGCAGGTCGTAGCCGAAGAAGCCGAGACGTGACCATCCTTCCTTGTGCATGAGCATGGAAAGGTACCATCCGTTCAGACCGGCGTTGGAGTTGCCGGTACCGATGGAACAGGTCAGGCCACAGGCTGCTGCCATGACACCGGCACGCTGGGAACCGCCGAAGTGGTCCTCCATCATGGTGGGGTACTGTTCGTACTGCTCCATGGCGTTCAGGTTGACCTCGGTTGCAAGGTCGTTGACAAGCTCCTGGGTGGGCTCGAGGATCTGGCCGGGGGACGGTGCGGTGTAGTCGAAGTTGTACTTCTCCTTCAGGTAGTCCATACCGTAGTAGGTGAACTCGTCGAGGATGTTGTCGGTGTATGCCGCGGTAGCGTACTGGGTGAACCCGACACCGCCGGACATGTAGGAACCGAGCCAGATCTGGTCGAAGAGCATCACACCGGCACCGACAACCTCAAGGGATGCACGGGCGGGGTCGTTCGGGTGTTTGCGGTCTGCCTGGATGATATCGCCGAAGAGACCGAACTTGATGCCACCCGGCTCGTTCGGGCCACGGGCACGGCGGGCGGGCAGAATGGAACCCATCTGGACGACGCCGGCGTGCTTTGCCGCGTAGGAAAGGTCGGCGACGGCCGCTTCACCGGCGCACATGCGGTATGCGGCGATGAAGGACATGCCGATCTGCATGGCGGACCAGCGGGAGGTGGTGCCACCGTCACAGGTGCGCGACACGATGGTCGGGATGTGAATTGCCTGGAACATCGACTTGCCGACTTCCTTCTTGAGCTCCTCGGCTGCATCTTCGGAAAAGAGCTTGTTGATGTCGATGAGGAACTGCTTCTCGATGTCGTCGGCCATCTCATCGTCACCGGTGAAGACCTTACAGTAACAGTCATCGACAAGGCCCGGGTGGGTCTCGACCATGTGTTCCTGGACCACGGCTGCACCGGGCATCGCGTGGTTGAGGATGTGGAGATACTCGTTGATGGTCTCGGGGGTGACTTCCTTGCCGAGACGCTTCTGGAGCGTTGCGTGTGCCATGTCCATGCCGACGATAACCGTACGGCGGATGTCGTCCCAGAACTGCTGCATTGCAGCGTTGTTGACAAAGTGAAGATCGTCACCCTCACAGTAGATGCCGGACTGGGAGACCTGGTAGGTCATGAGCTGTCTCTGGCCCATCGGGATACCGCCAAGGTGGCAGCGTTCCGGGTCGTACATTGCAATGCCACGTTCCTTCTCGATTGCCTCGGTTGCCTTCATGAACTCGCGCTTGCGCGGGGACTGGCGGACACCGTCGAAGTTGTAGAACGTGGTTTTCTCTGACTCGATATCCTGTCCACTGAACTTCTCGTTCAGCGAGTCAAGGAAAAGTTTCTGTGCTCTCTCGATTTTTGCCATTTCAAATCACTCCTCTTTCGGCATGAAGCCGTATTTTGTTCTCAGTGAGTGGATGCGCTGGATGTACTCTACATACTCCCTGTCATCGCGGTATGCCGTTCCGACGAGCGAGTGGAAGATCGTGGAGTGTGCCTTGAGCCATGCCTCGTCCATCGGCTTGCCGACAGCGACCTCGCGGTCGAGGGGGACGCCGATCTGGTCTTTCACGTACTTGACGACACCGTCGTTGGACAGAACGCAGCGCTGGAGCATGTCGAACTGCATGCCGTCTTCGGAGAGACGCAGGGAGTGGCCGTGCACGGTTGCGCCACGAAGGCTGACGAGTGCCGGGTCAAACATCTCGGTCTCGACCAGAAGTTTTGTGTACTGTTCGAGGTCACGCTCACGGCACTCGACGATCTGGCGGCCGGAGAGGGTGCCGGGGTCGATTGCACGGAAGCGGTACATCTCTGCGTAGGTACGCTGGTACGGCTGGGACGGTGCGTTGAACATCGAGTCTGCGAACTGCACGTAGCGGACGCGGTCTCCTGCCTTTGCGCCGTCTGTCGGTTTGACAAGCTTTCTCATCGGGCAGTCGGGTTCCTGCTGCTCGGCGAGGGGCGGGTGGGCGGTCGGATATGCGGAACCCGGTGCACGGTGGCCAAGCACCATGACGATATCTTCGTCGGTAACATCGCGGATCTTTTCGAGATCGTGGTTGGGGTTCATCTGGTTGCGCCTGTTTTCAGCGACAATCGATGTACCGGGGCCATACTGTGGTGTATATGCCATTGTATTTTTCACCTCTATTTTTTGGGTAAACCTGTTTCTTATGGGAATGATGTCTGCCAGGGCATGTGCGATCAGTGCAGCCCCTGTATGATGACGGGGGGTTCCTTTCGTCGTGGGTCGGTCAGTCCGATGAAGGCCTCATCCGCGTGTGGCCCGTATTTCGCGTAGTCAGTGAGCGTGGGCTGCGTCTTCATGAACTGCCCTTCCTGAAGCTGGTAGGGGAATGTCGTGAAGATCCCGTCGCACGTCGTTTTTATGTGGGCGATGACGGACGCATCAGTGACCTCTGCGGTGACCATGCCGACCTGCACCCGCAGCTTTACCTCCGTATCACCGACCGTAATTGTCGTGCGGTTGGTGTTCGGGTTGGGTTTGCCGCGTGCGGGTCCGTAGGGCACGGTTGCCGGCAGGCTCGGACCATTGATCATGAGGCGCCGGATGCCTGAAATGCCGGCGACTGCGTTTAAGAGGCGCTCGGCCGTATCGGGTCCTAATATGCGGACAGGCACGATTCTGCACTGGGGGTATCTGGCTTCTGTCATTCGAATCAACGGGGAAAAGTTCAGACTCCGTTTGCAATCTGGTGGATTGGTTTGTTGAACACGTCGATCTGACCGTAGGTCTCTCCCATGAGTTTGGAAGTGCTCTCCGGTGAGAACATCTGGGTTCCTGCGTCAAGTGCACAGGCGGCAACCACACACGGGATTGCAATACCGTTCGCGTGACGGGTCACGACGTGGTTTCCGTTGAAGATACCCGGACCGCCGCCACCGTAGATGGAGTGGCTGAAGAAGGAGAACCCGACTGCGGTTCCCATCATACGGCCGAAGTCTGCGCTGGGAAGACCGGTTTCGTGCTCGAGCAGGTCGTTGAAGTACAGGAGCGTCGAGGAGACTGCCTGTGCGAAACGGCCGGCACCACAGTTGACGATGGTTGCTGCCATCGAACCTGCTGCTGCGTAGGCGTTCCACATCATGGGGTCCTTCGTGTCGTAGTACTGGAAGTAGTCGCTCTTCCTGCCCGGCATGATGACCTTGTCCTCGATGGCACGCTCGACGAGCGACTGAACGACGGTACCGACGGTTCCCTTCTCACCGTTTGCCTTCACCAGGTCGTAGACCATGTTGTTGGCGTTGAGACCCTGGTATGCGTAGCAGAGGAGCTGGTTGCGCTCGAACGGGCCGATTGCCATACCCATCTCGAACTCACCGGCCGTCTCGAGGGTTGCTGCGAGTGCTGCACCCTGGAGTGCATTCCTGCCGGTCATCATCACATAGTGGTTGACCGGGATGTTGCGGAGTGCGTACCCGATACCTTCGTTGTTCTGCGGGATGTTGAGAATGGAGGTCACCAGTGCGCCTTCCATGTCCTGGGTGTGCGGGTATCCGCCCCAGCATGCCGCCTTGACGGAGGATGCCTTGAATGCATTGATGTCAAACTGGTCGACAATTGCATAGGTCACTGCAGATGCGACTGCCGTGATTGCTGCATCATAGGTTGCGGCGTTGTCCAGGCGCTTTCGTGGTACCTGAACGAGGAGCAGTTTTCCTTCGTTGAATTCGAGAATTTCGGTGTCGTCGCCCTCTTCGATCTGGACCATTTCCTTGATCTGTGCGATGATGGCATCCTTATTCTCCATGATCGGAAGATCGAGTTCACGACCTTTGATCTTTCCTTTGCCAAGCTTTCCGGTCTTGAGGGCAGCTTCGATGCCCGCAAGGTTGACATTAATCGTTCTCTTCGTCAGGTCGATGATCTTGCTTGTTGCAGGGTTGACCATGGGGCTAACCTTGTCAAGTGAGACATCGCTCTTCAGCAACTTGCCGTCGTCTGAGTAGAGGTCGATTGTTTCTGAATATTTTGCCATATTATTCTGTCCTTTTTTTAAGTTTGTGCAAATCGGGTTGATAGAAAGAAACCGGTACTGCTGCCAGCCTTTTTCGAAGATATCTACCGCAGATCTCCGCAGTCAGGGTCTCCGCAGTGAGACTATACGATTTTCCTAGTAAGGAATATAAATATTCTTAATTCGTGTGAATATTTTTGAAATATAATAATTATGAACAATGCTAAAAAAAATCTAAATTAGATCAAAATGCGATCAGAATTTTAATTGAACTGATATTGGGAATATTTTGATGTGGTATATCAGTAATACAATATGAACCTTTTGAAAATTTAGGTTCATACTAATTATGACTATTAATAAATTTTATATAACATATTGCTATTTGTTATTATATTTAGTAGCACTCTTTTGGGGTTTCTGCGCCTACACCTGTTAAAGCCGATAATATATAGCTCTTTTCAAAATCCGGGCGCTTTATAAGGCTTATATACCTAAATCGACACAAAATGGGCATTACATATAATAATTGCGAATGGGGCTCGTCCAATCGGTATTTAAACGGGCATTTGGGTGTACCTTAATGTCCCTTTATCCGGGCTCGGGTGGGCTGCACATCGTCCGGGTTCCGGCCGGAGACGGGACGAGGAACCGCATGCATGGAGAAGATCCTGCCCGGACGATGTGTTCCCGCACCCCATCCCACGGGAAACCGCATGCAGGGGGTAAAATCTCGTCCGGCGCCTGCCCGTGTACTGCCGCGACAACGGCAAACCGGGGGAGCGGACGGCAATGATCCCGCCGGTGCCCCGCTCGATGCAGCAAGCACCACGATGACCGTCACGGTGGAGGGCGGACCGCCGGTGGTCACGGAGTTTTCGACGCTCTATGTGCCGGCGATGGTGCCCGGGTGCGGTCTTCCTGCCCGTGCAGTACGGCCGGAGAAGGGAGGGGGGGCCTCTCCTCGTTCTTTTTCCAGATCCATTGGGACGATCCCAATCAGGTATCCGTTCTCATTTGCGCTTCTGTTATCATAGGTACGGGGTAGCTCTCGAGACGGGTTGGGAGTGGGGATGGTGCGGGCGAAACATCCATGAAGGAGGAGGGATAGTATCCCCGTACAGGAGATGAACGAAGATGACCGAAACTGTTCCCTATGAGATCACCGGCACGGCGGGAGAGATCGAGTTCCGGAAGTACCCTCCACTGGTGCTGGCAACCGTCGAGAGTCCCGGGGGTGATGTCGGGTTCAACCTGCTCTTTGGCTATATCTCGGGAAACAATACTGCCCGCGACACCATATCGATGACCTCTCCGGTCATCACCTCCGGAACGATCCCGATGACGGCGCCGGTCGTTTCCGATACGACATCGATGTCGTTCGTTATGCCGCCGGAAAAGAGCCGGGACGATATCCCGGAGCCGGTGGACGAGCGGGTTCGGATTGTTCCGGTGCCCGAACGGGAGATGGCCGTCATCCGCTTCAAGGGGCATGCACGGAAAGACGATGTGGCGGCGGTAGAGGTGCGGCTGAAAGAAGGGCTTCGAAAGGCCGGGATTGAACCGGTGGGAGAGCCGTTTCTCATGCGGTACAATCCCCCGTGGATCCCCGGGTTCCTGCGGCGAAACGAGGTGGGGGTGGAGATCAGGCGGTGAAGCTATTGAAAAAGGGGGCGGGTGGTACGTTGGATGAAAGCTGCTTCACGCCTTCCCGAACCACTGCTTTACATTCTCCCTGAACAGGTACCACAGGATGATCAGCGGTATGATGAGTCCCACAGCCGTGCCCAACAGGCCACCCATCGTGTGCCCTGCAACCCACCAGTTGTAGAGGGCGGTCAGGATGTTGATTGCCCCGAAGAGGACGGCAACGGTCCAGACCCAGCCCCAGCCTTTGAAGCATCCCCATCCGAGCAGGAGATCAATTACTCCGATAATAATGAGGGGACCCCTGCAAGAGCTCCCAGCCCGGCAACGCCGATCAGGGAACCTGCCCCGATTAGTCCAATGCCACCAATGAGCGCGAGTATCCCGACGAGGAGATACAAAACGCCAATGATGGTGACCCCAAGCGGTCTTGATAAGTTAGGCATGGCGGGTTAGTCGTCAGTCATGAATATTAATGTATCTCGTGGGATTGGATGTGGAAAGGTGATTGCGACCGATACAATGGCGATTAAGGGGGTCTCTCATCCGGAGCAGATGGCGCGGTGTTGGTCGGCGAATATGCCGTTTTGATGTGGCCGGATAATCGATCCCCCTCCTTTGGATCAATGCGGCCGAACCAAAAAAAAGTGAATGAATGAGTGAATTGTATGGCGGGTGGATGCGGGTTACGGATTGAAGGTGGCCGCCGGCACGTCCCACCCGGGGCGGGCATCTCTTTGCGATGGTGCCTCGTGCGTCACCCCGCCGCAACCTTGATGTCATAGAGCCCCTATAAAAGAGAACAATCTGAGGTGAAAAAAATGGAAAACGGACCGAGAGGCGCAATCATCCAGCGGGATCGGGAGACCTACGCGATCGTCCCCCGGACGCCGGCAGGGCTCGTGAGCCCCGAGCACCTGGAGAACATCGTCGCGGTCGTGCGCCGCTACAACATCCCGGTCATCAAGATGACCTCGGGCCAGCGGATGGTGCTGGTAGGGATTAAAAAAGAGGACGTCGATCAGATCTGGAACGAGCTCGGGATGACGGTCGGAGAGGCGACCGCCCCCTGCGTGCACTACGTGCAGGCGTGCCCCGGCACGGTCGTCTGCAAATACGGGAACCAGGATTCCCTTACGCTTGGTCTCGAACTCGAGGAGATATTCCTGGGCATGGACCTTCCGGCGAAGCTCAAAATGGGGGTGTCCGGCTGCCCGCGGTGCTGCGGGGAGAGCTACCTCCGCGACGTCGGGGTGATGGGCAACGCCAAAGGCTGGACCGTCATCTTCGGCGGCAACTCGGGCGGCCGCCCCCGTATCGGTGACGTGCTGGCAAAGGATCTTTCCACCGACGATGCAAAGGACCTCGTCCGGCGCCTGCTCGAGTACTACCGCGACAACGGCAAGCCGCGGGAGCGGACGGCCCGGTTCGTCGAGCGGGTGGGCGTCGATGCGATCAGGAAGGATGTCCTTGCGTTTGCCCCCTATATCCCGCTGGATGAGGCCCATCCGCGGTGATATTCATTATTTTCCTTTTTTCCAATGGGGGCTCAATTGTATGAATTATGGAAAGACGGAATAGATGTCTTCACGGCTTTTGACGCGACAAAAGACAACACTGCCATCCTTACGCAGGGCACAGCC
>OMKS01000659.1_pt1 | contig 31909 bp, 32 predicted proteins | sample 1674721 | NCBI WGS metagenome assembly OMKS01 (sample SAMN06264996, study PRJEB25208) | sediment metagenome | isolation source: hot spring sediment | place: USA: California | collected 2014-09-02 | reverse complement strand
GCTCGGAGATGTGTATAAGAGACAGCCCTCCCCCGGGCCCGGCTTACCGGTTGCTGACCGAAACCGCTTTCCCGGCCAAGGTTTTCGAGGTGTACGCCCCCTTCAATCCCCTGGCAGCCAGAGGCCGACACTGGCGGGAACAGGTGGAGCTCAACCAGTCGCAACGGCCCCGGATGGGCCATATGGTCATGGGAGCGATGGGTTCAGGCGGCCGCCCGGGTCAGGAGGGAGCCGGGGGCGAAGGGATCCCGGCTATCTTTGCCGGAGGGGAGCCGCGGCTGATTCTGGTGGGCTTGGACATGAGCGCCGAAGAGGCGGTGATCGGCCGCAACCGTCGCCATATCTTCTTTATTTCCCTGGCGCTGCTGCTGGCCGGCATTGGAGGCTGGACCGCCCTGCTGGCTATTCAGGGTTACCGCAAGGAGATGGAACGGGAGGTGCAGAAACATGAACATCTGGTGACGCTGGGCAAGATGGCGGCCGGGGTGGCCCATGAGGTCCGCAACCCCTTAAGTTCGATCAAGGGGCTGGCCACCCTGCTGGGCAACCGCTTCCCGACCGATGACCCGGACCGCGACACCGCCCGCCTGCTGGTCAGCGAGGTTGAGCGTCTCAATCGCAGCATCGGCGAGCTGCTCGATTATGCCCGCCCCCTGCCCCTCAACCGCCGGCCCTGCGATCTCAACCAGTTGTTGCAAAATTCGCTCAAACTGGTGGCCGCCGACGCCGCCGCCATCAAGGTGAAGCTGGAGTTTACCGCCGCCCCCCACCTGCCGACCCCCGATCTGGATCCCGACCGGATCACCCAGGTGCTGCTCAACCTTTATCTCAACGCCCTGCAAGCCATGCCCCAAGGAGGAGTGCTGCGGGTGCGGGCCGAGGCGGCGGGCGGGGAAAAGGTCCGGCTGGTGATCAGCGACAACGGCCTGGGCATTGCCCCGGCCGACCTGCCCCGGGTCACCGACCCCTACTTTACCACCAAGCCGGATGGTTCCGGCTTGGGCCTGGCCATGGTTCAGAAGATTATTGACGAACACGGCGGCCGGATAACCATCGCCAGCCGGGAGCATCAAGGAACCACGGTCACGATCACCCTCTGAGGGGCTTACTCTCTTTCCCGCTGAATATGGGCCCCCACCGCCGCCAACTTGCCCACCAGGTTGTCGTAGCCCCGATCCAGGTGATAAACCCGCGCGATTTCGGTGACTCCCTGGGCTGCCAGACCGGCAATCACCAGGGAGGCGCTGGCCCGCAGATCGGTGGCCATCACCTTGGCGCCGCACAGAGCGCCGGTACCGTTGACGATGGCGCTGTGGCCGTCCACCCGGATATCGGCCCCCATCCGGCGCAACTCCGCCACATGCATGAACCGGTTTTCAAAGATGGTTTCGGTGATCAGGCTCAGTCCCCGGGAAAAGCACATCAGGGCCATCATCTGGGCCTGCAGGTCGGTGGGAAAACCGGGATAGGGCATGGTTTTGATATCCACTCCCCGCAACTGGCCATTGCCGGTCACATGCAGGCGGTCCCGCTCCTCCCGCACCACGACCCCGGCCGCCCGCAACTTTTCGTAAAAGGAGGGGAGCAGGGAGGAATCGCAGTTGCTCAAGCTCAACTCGCCGCCGGCGGCGCCCGCCGCGATCAGGAAGGTCCCGGTTTCGATCCGGTCGGGGACGATTCTGATCCGAGCCGGCCGCAACTGGCGCACCCCTTCGATCTGCAGGGTATCGAAATCACGCCCCTTGATCCTGGCCCCCATCCCGTTGAGCATATCCACCAGATTGCCGATCTCCGGCTCCCGGGCCGCGTTTTTGATGATGGTGGTGCCCTGGGCCAGCACCGCTCCCATCAGAATATTTTCCGTGGCGGTAACCGAGGGGATATCGAAACAGATGGTGGCGCCGCGCATCCGATCGGCTACGACGGCATCGACATAACCCTGATCCAGTTGCTGGGTTACCCCCAGTTGCTCAAAACCCTGGAGGTGGAAGTTGATCGGCCGGGCCCCGATGGCGCAGCCGCCGGGCAAGGAGACCCGGGCCCGCCCCATCCGGGCCAGCAGCGGGCCCAGCACCAGCACCGAGGCTCGCATGGTTTTGACCAGGTCATAGGAGGCCTCAAAGCTGTGCAGGCCAGAAGTGTCGATGGTAAGGGTATCACCTTCCCGTTGCCAGGTTGTCCCCAAAGCCTCCAGCAGAGCCAGCATGGTCCGGGTATCACGCAGGTCGGGAACATTCTCCAGCACGTGGGGCCCGGGAGCCAACAGGCAGGCGCAAATCAACGGCAGGGCGGCATTTTTGGCCCCACTGATCCTGATCTCCCCCTCCAGGGGATGCCCACCCTCAATCACTATCTTGTCCATGGCTCCTCCGACAGCTAAGAATTCTTGGTAACCCGGCCAGATCGGGCAGGACTTCAACCCGATGGAAGGCGGGGCTGGCCCCGAACAGCTCCCGCACCGCCGCCTCCTGATCCCAGCCAATCTCCACCAGCAACCGGCCGCCGGGGCGCAGGTGGGGGGGAATCTCCCGGGCCAGGGTGATGATCTCCCGCAACCCCGCCTCGCCGCCATCCAAGGCCTGACGCGGCTCAAAATCCCGCACCTCGGGGGCCAGAGAAGCCAGGGCGGCGGCTTCCACATAGGGCGGATTACTGACCACCAGATCAAACTGCGGGGCCTGGGGACTGAAGGCGCTCAACCAGTCGGCGGCGAGCCAGGACACTTGGTTTTCCACGCCGTGCCGGCGGGCGTTGCAACGGGCGATGGCCAAGGCGGCAGGAGAGCGGTCCACGGCAACAACTTCGGCCCTGGGCAGTTCACGGGCCAGAACCACGGCCAGCACCCCGCTGCCGGTGCCCAGATCGAGAATATTGATGGTCCCGCTGAGGGGTAATGATTCCCGGGCAAACTTGAGGGCTTCCTCCACCAGCAGTTCCGTTTCGGGGCGGGGGATCAACACCGCCGGCCCCACCCGGAAAGAGAGGGACCAGAACTCCCATTCGCCCAAAAGGTAGGCCAGGGGCTCCCGCCCGGCCCGTCGCCTGACCAGCTGCTCCAGGAGGGCAAGCTGGGCGGGGGCGACTTGCCGCTCGCCGGCCAGGATCAAACCGGCCCGGTCGCAGCCCAGCAGCCAGGCCAACAGCAGATCCGCCTCCCGAACCGCCTCCTCGATCCCGGCCCGACGCCAGCAGGAACTGATCGCGCCGCGCAACTCCCGGATCGTGGCCCCAGGAGCCGCCACCAAGGGCGGCGATGGCGTGGTCCCGCCGGTCATCAGTGCTGCTTTAGGGCCTCGGTTTGATGGTGAAGCATCAGGGGTTCGATCACTTCATCCAGACGGCCGAGCATCACCTCGTCCAGGCGGTAAACGGTAAGGTTGATGCGATGGTCGGTGAGCCGGTTCTGGGGAAAATTGTAGGTGCGAATCCTCTCGCTGCGATCTCCGCTACCCACCTGACTTTTCCGGTCCGACGAGATCATGTCGTGCTGCTCCTGCTGGAGGCGGTCCAGCAGGCGGGCCCGCAGAACCTGCAGAGCCTTGGCCTTGTTCTTGTGCTGGGATTTCTCATCCTGGCAACTGACCACCAAACCGGTGGGCAGGTGGGTGACCCGCACCGCCGAATCGGTGGTATTAACGCTCTGCCCGCCGGGACCGGAGGAGCGAAAGACATCGAATTTCAGTTCGGCGGGGTTGATCTTCAACTCCACCTCCTCGGCTTCGGGCAGCACCGCCACCGTCACCGCCGAGGTATGCACCCGCCCCTGGGTCTCGGTATCGGGCACCCGCTGGACCCGATGGACCCCCGACTCATACTTCAGGCGGCTGTAAACATGATCGCCGCTGACCAGAGCGATAATCTCCTTGTAGCCGCCGATCCCGATGGGGTTACTGCTCAACACCTCCACCTTCCAGCCCTGATCCTCGGCGTAGCGGCCGTACATCCGAAAAAGATCACTGGCAAACAGGGCCGCCTCGTCGCCGCCGGTACCGGCGCGAATCTCCAGCAGGATATTTTTCTCGTCGTTGGGATCCTTGGGCAGCAAGGCCAGCCGCAGCTCCTTGTCCAGGGCCTCGATCCTGGCGCGCAACTCCTCGCTCTCGGCCCTGGCCAGGGCCAGGATCTCCTCGTCATCCTCCTCCTGGAGCAACTGACGATTGGCGACCAGATCCCGTTTCGCCCTCAGGTAGTCGCCATAGAGGGCGTCCAGCCGGCTCACCTGGGAGTGCTCTTTGGCCAGGGCCTGAAAACGGGCGGGATCGCCCACCAGCCCCGGGTCAGAAAGGCGGTTCTCCAGGTCTCTTTTGCGTTCGGCTATATCGGCAAGCTGTTCAAACATATTTTCACAGGGGGGAATTCAAACTGACGACAAAAAAACGCCCCGTGGCCGACTGCCGGCAACCGCCGGCACCACCAGGGGGCGCTCCAGATACCACTGAACGGCAAACTACTTGTCCAGGGTTCTGCCATACTTCTTGAGAAATTTTTCCACCCGGCCGGCGGAGTCGATCAGTTTCTGTTTGCCGGTGAAGAAGGGGTGACAGGCCGAGCAGATCTCCACCCTCACCTCATCCAGAACCGAGCCGATCTCAACCTCGTTGCCACAGGCGCAGGACGCCTTGATTTTATGATATTCAGGATGGATACCTTCCTTCATAGCCATGAACCTCCGATGATTTGAGCAAAATTAAGGGCAGTAGCGATAAAAACAAGCGATTATACCCCTTTTGGCAAACAATACAAGCAAAAGGTGATGTCGATCCGGCTAGTTTCCGCTGCTGCTGACCATGGAGGCAAAGAAATCATCGTTGGAGTGGGTGCGCTTCATCTTGTCCAGCAGAAACTCCATGGCATCCACCGGATTCATCGATGAAAGCAGCTTGCGCAGAATCCAGATCTTGTTCATCTCCTCGGGATTGAGCAGCAGATCCTCCTTGCGGGTACCCGACTTGGTGATATCCATGGAGGGGAAGATCCGGCGATCGGCCAGTTTGCGCTCCAGCACGATCTCCATATTGCCGGTGCCCTTGAACTCCTCAAAGATCACATCATCCATCCGGCTGCCGGTTTCGATCAGGGCCGAAGCGATGATGGTCAGGCTGCCACCCTCCTCGATATTGCGGGCGGCGCCAAAAAAACGCTTGGGCCGATGCAAAGCGTTGGAATCAACCCCGCCGGAGAGGATCTTGCCGCTGGGGGGGACCACCGTGTTATAGGCCCGGGCCAGCCTGGTGATGCTATCCAACAGGATAACCACGTCCTTTTTGTGTTCCACCAGCCGCCGGGCCTTGTCCAGAACCATCTCGGCCACCTGGATGTGGCGCTGGGGCGGCTCGTCGAAGGTGGAGCTGATCACCTCGGCGTTGGTCACGCTACGGGCCATGTCGGTGACCTCCTCGGGCCGCTCGTCGATCAGCAGCACGATCAGGATGATCTCCGGGTGGTTCTTGGTGATACTGTTGGCGATATCGGTGATCAGGACGGTCTTGCCGGTGCGGGGCGGGGCGACGATCAAACCACGCTGACCCTTGCCGATGGGGGACATCATATCCATGATCCGCATGGAGTAGTTATCCGGTTCCCGCTCCAGGCGAATCCGCTGGTTGGGATGGAGGGGAGTCAGGTTGGAGAAGAGGGTCTTATCGCGGGCCATCTCGGGCGGATCGAAGTTGACCTTATCCACCTTAAGCAGGGCGAAATAGCGCTCCCCCTCTTTGGGCGAGCGCACCGGACCCTCCACGGTATCGCCGGTCCGCAGGTTGAGCCGCCGAATCTGGGAGGGGGATACATAAATGTCATCGGGGCCGGGCAGGTAGTTGTAATCGGGAGCCCTGAGAAAACCGAAGCCATCCGGCAGCACCTCCAGTACCCCGCCGCCGTAGTTGTCACCATTCTTGCCGGAGGAGGTTCCTTGCTGCTGCAGGATGGCAAAAATCAACTCCTGCTTGCGCATGGCGGTATAGCCCTCGATATTCATCCCTTTGGCAATACTGGTCAATTCGGCAATTTTCTTACGCTTCAATTCCCCGAGATTCATGAACTTTTACTCTCCCTCTGTAGTCATCGGCGATGCTGCCGATCAAGCTTTGACTGGTTACACCTGTTTAAACGATCATGGCTGTCGGCCCTTGCCCCTCCGGACAAGAAAGATCGAAGAGGGGAGCGCGCCGGATTCACCGCAACGACCGAAGACCCCGCAGGGTCAAGCAAGGCAACAGATCTGTTTTAAGCAATAGTGTGTGTTAATTGGCAGGCAGCCCCGCACAGGTGACCGGGCCACAAGAATTGCATTACGAAATAACCGGATTTATACCATGGAAAAAACGTTATGGACCTGCAAAGGCAGGGTCGATGATTGACAACCGTGCCGGCGGGCGACCGCAGTGCCGACCAAGTCCTGAATACCGTTTATGCCCGGGGAAAGAACAGAATAACCGCCAGTGATCGGCAGATTAGGCGGGATAGTATTGGCTTCGAGACTGACTGTCAAGAATTTTCGCTTATTTTCTCTATTTTTTCCAGTTGTCGGCAGGTTGCTTCCCAGGAACCGGAGTTATCGATCAGGAGATCGGCCCGCACGGCCTTTTCCCGCAAGGGCATCTGGGCCGCAACCGCCGCCTTGGCCTCGGCAAGGCTCACCCCGTCGCGCTGAAGCAGACGGGCCAGACACACCTCTTCCGGAGCCCAGACTACAATTACCCGGGAAAAATCACTGGCCCAGCCCGCCTCATAGAGCAGGGGCACCTCCACCAGTATCCGCTCCCGGCCCACCGGATGCAAACGAGCGACCTCGGCCAGCATCGCTTCCCGGATCAAGGGGTGGAGCAGGTTATCGATCTCCGCCCGCAAGGAGGAATCGGCAAAAATAGCCCGCCGCAGCCGGGGGCGATCCAAGGTTGCATCGCCCCCCCGGAAGCGGGAACCGTAACGGCCCTCCAAGGCCAGCCACCCGGCCTGGCCGGGCTGCAACAGCTCCCGGGCCAACCGATCGACATCGATGGTCGCCAGCCCGTGGTTCTGGGCCAACCAACGGGTTACCCGGCTTTTGCCCGAGGCTATCCCGCCGGTAACTCCCACCAAATGCCGCCGCCACCGGGAGGTTTTTTTCATCGAGACAGCCCCGTCGTATGGGGTCCGCCGGGGGAGGCAATGGCTCGCAAGCTGCCTAGCACCGCCTCCAGGTCGGGCCACAGCGGGGCGGTAAACTGCAACCTTTCACCGCTGCGGGGGTGATCGAAGGCCAGGTGCAAGGCGTGCAGCCATTGCCGGTTGATCCCGAAACGGCGATCCCGGTCACCACCCTTGCCGTAAAGGGGGTCGCCGGCCACCGGGTGGCCCAGGGCCGCCATATGGACCCTGATCTGATGGGTTCTCCCGGTCTCCAAATCCAACTCCACCAGGGTATAGCCGGCTGAAAACCGCTCCAATACCCGCCAGCGGGTCGCGGCCGCCCTTCCCCCCTCAGGCCGCACCGCCATCTTCTTGCGCCGCACCGGATGACGGCCAACAGGAAGATCAACCCGGCCTTGCTCCCCCCCCATCACCCCGGTCAACAAGGCCCGGTATTTTTTTGCCACCGCCTGGCTTTTGAACTGGCGCACCAGTTCCCGATGGGCGCGGTCATTTTTGGCCACCACCAGGCAGCCCGAGGTATCCTTGTCCAGCCGATGCACAATCCCGGGGCGCAGTTCGCCGCTGATCCCGGAAAGGTCCCGGCAGTGGTGGAGCAGTCCATGGACCAAAGTTCCCTGCCAGTGCCCCCCGGCGGGATGGACCACCACCCCCGGCGGCTTGGCCAGGACCAGGATATCTTCATCTTCGTGGAGGATGTTGAAGGGTACCTCCTCGGCGACCAGCTCCACCGAAGCCGGCGGCGGCACTCGCACCTTTATCCGATCCCCGACCTTGAGCAAAGCCCCGGCCTTGGGTGAGGTGGTCGGGCCATCGGCAGCGCCAATGGCCGGAGAGCTGAGTTCCACCAAGCCCCGGCGAATCAGGGCCTGCAGGCGAGAACGGGTCAACTCCTGGCCAGCCAGGTGCTCGGCCAGAAAAAGGTCCAAGCGCCTTCCCGCCGCCGGCGGAGGCACAACAAATTCAAATGATGGGAATTCTTGCGAGGTCACGGGCAGTGGGGGACAGGGTTGGCAAACGGCAGACCGGAGCCAGCACCGCCACCATGGCAATCAGGAGAAGATCCGATCGATGCTGGCCGCCACCTGCTCTTCCTCGGTCTCCTTGGCCAAGGCGATCTCCTTGATCAGCAAGCTCTTGGCGGTATCCACCATCTTGCGCTCACCGAATGAAAGTTCCTTGTCCTCGCGCAACAGAAGCAGGTCGCGAAGTACCGCGGCGATCTCAAAAACCGAGCCGGTTTTGATCTTGCCCATGTACTCACGGTAGCGCTGGTTCCACGGCTGGGATTCAGGCTCCATGCCGCGTTCATTGAGAATATCAAAAACCTTTTTCACATCCCCGGCGGAGATGATGTTGCGCAGGCCCACCGTTTTGCAGCTCTTGGTGGGAATCATCACGGTCATGTTGGAATCGACGATCCGCATCACATAAAAGGACTGTTCCAGCTCACCGATGCACCGCGACTCAATCGACTCGATCTTGCCGACCCCATGGGCCGGGTAAACCGCCATATCACCTACTCGAAACACTCCCAAAGCCATACTCATGTTCCTCACCCCCCCAACCAGGAATCCTGTTTGCCGACGGGACAAAATCTCCCCGTCCCGGAAAAAAGGAAAACTGAGTGTAACACGTTCGGCGGGAATTATCAAATCTGAGTTAAAGAGGGGATGGCTGACGGGGGTGTTACTGGCCCTACAAGCCTTTCTCAATGGGCCAGGCGGGGGAGGCGTTGATCAGATTCATCGCCGCTTTTTCATCACGCTGCAACAAAAGTTGCACTCCCTCTTCCAGAAAAAGAAAGAGCTGTTCCAGGCGATCCCGCTCGGAGGGGGCAAAAGGGGAGAGAACATAGCCGGCCGCGGGCAATTCGCCCCGGGGCCGGCCCACCCCGATTCGGAAGCGGACAAAATCACGGCTGCCCAGATGTTCCATCAACGAGCGAATGCCGTTATGTCCGCCGGCTCCCCGCCCCTTGGCCACCCGACAGCTGCCAAAGGGCAGATCCAGCTCGTCGTGAAAAACCACCAGTTGGGAAGGCTCCAACCGGTAAAAATTGGCGATTCGGGCCGCGGCCAGACCGCTGCGATTCATAAAGGTCAGGGGTTTGGCCAGCAGAACCGGCTGGCTCCAGAGCGCCCCCCTGCCCACCTCGGCCTCCCATTTACCCTCCCTTTTCAGGGAGATGCCCTGGCGGCTGGCCAGGAAATCAGTGAAGAGAAAGCCTACGTTATGGCGGGTATGAAGATACTCGGGGCCGGGATTACCCAGCCCCAGCAAAAGCCGCATCTCGGTTACTCGGTACCGCCCACCACGGCCACGCAGACCGTGTCGCCCTTACCGACCAGTTCAACCCCGGCGGGCAGGGTCAGATCGCCGCAGGTCAGCTTGGAGTTGGGTCCCAGGGGAGCCACGTCGATCTCAACAAAATCGGGGATATCCAGCGCCTTACCCTTGAGGGCGACCTTCTCCATGGAGGTCTCCAGTTCACCGCCCATATCCACCCCCTTGGCCTTCCCCTTGTAACGCAAAGGAACCTGAAAAACCAACGGTTCATCCAGGGAGATCTCATAGAAATCGGCATGGAGCACATTATCGACGATGGGGTCGGTCTGAATCTCCCGGGTGACCACGTGATACACGGTGCTGGAACCGCCATCGACCACTTCCAGGTTGATCACCGAATTGCGGCGATGGACCGAAAAGAGGGCCTTGGTGAAGGCATGGGTATCCAGGCTCAGGGCCTGGGGGGTCTTCTGCCTGGGGCCGTAAAGCACCGCCGGGGTCCTTCCGGCCCGGCGCAGACTTCGGGACGCGCCCTTACCGTAATCGTCACGCTTCTCCGCCGCGATATCAACTTGCAACATGGTGTTCCTCCTCGCAATACTTTGAGTCAGCCTTTTAATCTGATCTGCCGGAAATCGGGCCGGCATAGTAAAATTCGCCTTAAAACAGCAATCTACACAAACAACGAACTTACCGAATCTTCGGAATGGATGCGGCGGATCGCCTCCGCTAGCAACTTGTTGACCGAAAGCACTTTGATCTTGGCGCATTCCCGAGCGCCCCCCCGCAGGGGGACGCTGTCGGTGATCACCAGGTTCTTGATCCGGGATTTTTCCAGGCGCTCAATGGCCGGGCCGGACAGAACCCCGTGGGAGCAGCAGGCGATCACCTCGGTGGCCCCGGAATCGATCAGGACATTGGCCGCCGAGCAGAGGGTGCCAGCGGTATCCACCATATCATCGAGCAGCACGGCAACCTTACCCTTCACGTCGCCGATCACGCTCATCGCCTCACACTCGTTGGCCCGCTCCCGCCGCTTATCGACGATGGCCAGGGAGGCGTTAAGCCGCTTGGCAAAAGCCCGAGTCCTCTCCACCCCCCCGGCGTCGGGTGAAACCATAACCACCCTCGAGACATCAACTTGATGGGTGAGATAATCCAGCAGCACCGGAGCGGCAAAAAGGTTATCCACCGGAATATTGAAAAATCCCTGAATCTGGCCGGCGTGGAGATCCATGGTCAGCACCCGGCGCACCCCCACCACCATCAGCATCTCGGCCACCACCTTGGCGGTGATCGGAACCCGGGGGGCGACCTTGCGGTCCTGGCGGGCATAGCCATAATAGGGCAGCACCGCCGTGATCCGCCGGGCGGAGGCCCGCCGTAGGGCGTCGACAATGATCATCAGCTCCATCAGGTGGTCGTTGACCGGCGGGCAGGTGGGCTGGATCACAAACACATCCCGCCCCCGGACATTCTCGCCGATCTCGACAAATATCTCCCCGTCACTGAAGCGCCGAACCTCCGCCTTGGAAAGAGGGGTGTTCAGGTGGGCACAAATGCTCTCGGCCAGAGCCGGGTTGGCGTTGCCGGCAAAAATCTTCATCTCGTTGACAGCCAAGGATCTACTCCTTTTCGAATGAGAGGCCACCCGTATCAGGCTGGCCTGCAGCTAAAAAATGGCTGGGGCGGCAGGATTCGAACCTGCGAATGCAAGAGTCAAAGTCTTGTGTCTTACCGCTTGACGACGCCCCATTTTACAGTTGCTCGACGGTCCAGCACAGCCGAGCGGCTGGGGATGCTGCTTTTTTATTCAATCCCCGCGGGGGACAACGGCTCGGTGTTGTACACCAGCGGATAGCGGTTCCGCATAACGGCCTCACAGGCGGCGGCGGCCTCCTCCTGGCTGAAAATGGCGAAAACCGTGGGACCGCTGCCGGCCATCAGGGCCGCGTCGGCTCCACCGGCCAGCAGTTCGGCCTTGATCTCGGCCAACAGGGGGTAACGGGCAACGGTTACCCTTTCCAGATCATTCACCAGGGAGCCCCACCCCTCCTCACCGGCCGTTAAAGAGCCGCTTAAGGTAAAGGGATCGGCCTGTTTTGTCAATGGAAAGTTGGCGGACTCATAAACCCACCCGGTGGAAACGGCGAAACCGGGATTGACCAGCAGCAGCCGGACGATCCCCGGCGGGATCGGGGCCGGGGTCAGGATCTCGCCGATTCCCCGGGCCCAGGCCGCCGGAGCCTGCTGGAGAAAAAAGGGCACGTCGGCCCCCAGGCAACGGGCCAGCTCGGCCAGGGTTGCCGGAGTCAAGGCGGCGGGATGAAGTTGCTCAAGGCCTCGGAGTACGGCGGCGGCGTCACTACTGCCTCCACCCAGACCAGCCGCCACGGGAATCCGCTTATGGAGGGTGATCTTGAGGAACGGGACCAGACCGGCGGCCTCATAAAAGCGGGCCGCCGCCCGATAAACCAGATTGTCGCTATCCTCCGGCAGGTCGCTGCCGGGGCAATACAGCCATACCCCCGATTCAGGAGCAGATTCCAGGGTGAGTCGATCGCCGAAGGCCAGCTTCAGCATCAGCGACTCAAGCTGGTGGTAGCCGTCGGGACGCCGGCCCAGGATCCGCAGGGAAAGATTGACCTTGGCCGGGGCGAACAGCTCGAGGGAATCTCCGCCGTCAGCGGGTTTGCCGGACATAGCGCATCCGCAGGTCGTAAAGAATATTTTCCAGGAGATCGGATTCTTTGGCGGTGAGATTGCCCGCAGTTTTCTCCTGGAGCAACCGCAAGGTGTCGATGGTGTGCTTGGCCAGCACCAGATCCCGCTCAAGCTTGCCGCTATTGGGGTCGGCCAGCTCCCCCAAATGGAGGAGGGCCGAATTGTTCAGCGAAATAACCAGGGTGGTGAAAGTCACCTCCGGCATCACGCACTTGCCGTCCTTGCGGACCCGGCCCGGCGGACAGGGCTGCTGTTCGTTGCCGTCAACCATCATCCCCCTCCCTTTGCCGTGGGGCTAGGGCAGATCCAGCACCATGGCATCGTTGATATTCTCCAGAGCCCGCACCTGCTCCAGCAACTCCCGAGCGACCAGGTTGTCGGTGTTGAGCAGAATTACATTGCGGCCCGAGTCCTGTTCGCGCCCCACGGTCATCCGGGAAATATTGATCCCGGCATTGCCGATGGCGGTGGCCAAGCGACCGATAACCCCGGGCACATCGTTGTTGTACACCAGCAGCATCGGTCCCTTGAGCAGAGCCTCCAGACGGAAGGTGTTGAATCGCACCAGCCGCGGCTCCTTTTTGCCGAACACCGTCCCGGCCAGGACATTCTCGCCCTGGTCGGTCCGAACCTTCACCGACATCAGGTTGAGAAAGTCATCGGAACGCTCGGTCTTGGATTCCACCACCCTGATGCCCCGTTCCTTGGCAATCAGCGGCGCGTTGACATAGTTGACCGCCTCCTTGAGGATGGGAGCGAACAACCCTTTAAGGAGGGCCACGGTGATGGAGGTGGTGGTCTGTTCAGCCAAGTCGCCGCAATACTCGATATTGATCTCTTCCACCCCTCCCTTGGCGATCTGCATGTGAAGGGCGCCCATCATCTCGGCCAGGGCAACGTAGGGGCCGACATGGGCCAGCACCTCGGCGCTGACCGAAGGTACGTTGACCGCATTGACCACGGTGCCGTTGAGCAGGTAATCAGCCACCTGCTCGGCGATGGCCACCGCCACATTTTCCTGGGCTTCGGCGGTGGAAGCTCCCAGGTGGGGGGTGCAGATGAAATTATCCAGCCCCAGCAGGGGGCAGTTTTCATGGTTGGTGGGCTCAACTTCAAAAACATCCAGAGCCGCCCCGCGAATGGTTCCGTTTTTCAGGGCCTCATACAGGGCCTTTTCATCCACTACCCCGCCGCGGGCGCAATCCACCAGCATGGTATCGGGCTTCATCAGCTTGAACTGCTCGGCCCCCAGCATGTGTTTGGTCTCCGGGATCAGGGGTACATGAATGGAGATATAGTCGGAGCGACGGCAAAGCTCATCAAGGGAGACCAGCTCCACCCCCATTTTCTCCACAATCTCCCTGGGCATGTGGGGATCGAAGGCGATAACCTTCATCCGCAGACCCTGGGCCCGCTCGGCGAAAATCCGACCGATCCGGCCGATCCCGACCACCCCCACGGTTTTGCCGGTAACCTCGCGGCCCTGGAACTTCTTCTTTTCCCACTTGCCCTCCTTCATGGAGGCGGTGGCCTGGGGAACATTGCGGGTCAGGGACATCATCATGGCCACGGCGTGTTCAGCGGCGGTGGTGGCGTTGCCGTCCGGGGCGTTCATCACCACAATCCCCTTCTGGCTGGCAACGGGGATATCAACATTATCGAGACCGATGCCGGCCCGGCCCACCACCCGCAGCTTTTCCGCCGCTTGAATGATCTCGGCGGTCACCTTGGTGGCACTGCGAATCACCAGACCGTCATAGGCAGGGATTACCTTGGCCAACTCCTCCGGACTCAAGCCGGTGCGGACATCAACCTCCAGTCCGGCGTCACGCAGAATTTTTTCCCCCACCGGCGCCAGGTTATCACTGATCAGTACTTTCATTAAATTTTCCCCGGATAATTTAGATAAAAAACGTGATTCAGCCGCGAAAAGGCTGGACAATTGCGCTCAACCGTTCCTCCGCGACCTCTTTGAAAAAAGGGTGAGTATTATGCCATCACCCTGTTTTGTCAAGCGCTAATCATCATCGGCGCCGGCCGGGCGATAATGCAAGCCGGTCGCGCTCAATCCCTGAACAGGGCGGAAAAATCAGTGGGCCCCTGATCATCCTCGGTTTCCGCCGCCTGCCGCCGTCGGTTAAGCTCATTGAGACACTCCCGGCGCAAACGCCGCCAGCTATCCTGATAGAGGCGGGCAGGAAAGGTGGGTTTGGCGAAATAATCCAGCATATGGGCCTTGAAGGAGGCCAGCAACTGCTCAAGAACCTGAGTCCGCTCGCCTTGATCGATGAAATTGCGGGTGCGTAAGACCTGAAGCCGCAGCTCATCCCCCAGCCGTTCCAGGATGGCGGCCCGCAACTCGGGATCGGACTCCGCCGGCTGCCGGACCGTAAGTTGGTCGGTAACGGGGCAAAGGACCTCGCAACGCAGCTCCACCAGCCAACGATCTCCGGCCAGATGCCGGGAAGCGTCATAAAATGAGAGCTGCAAGCCGTTGGCAAGGGCGATCTGTTCCAGTAAAGTCATGGTATCCATATTCAGCAGGTTGGCTTTTCAGGGGCAAAGAGGTTATATATAGCACAAAACCACCGATGGCCAAACGTTAAAAGTTGGCTCGACCAACCAACATTCATAATCCGGACTACCAATGCCGATTCTGATCCACAACACCAAGACCAATCGCAAGGAACCGCTCCAGCCCCTGGAAGAGGGGCATGTAAAAATGTATGTCTGCGGGATCACCGCCTACGACTACTGCCATATCGGCCATGCCCGTTCGGCCCTGGTCTTTGACCTGATCTACCGCTACCTGCTTTATCGCGGTTACAAGGTAACTTTCGTTCGCAACTTTACCGACATCGACGACAAGATCATCAAGCGGGCCCAGGAGCAGAAGACCACTTGCGAAGAGCTTTCCCAACGCTTCATCCGCCTGTTCCACGAAGACATGGCCGCTCTGGGCACCGCGCCACCCACCCTGGAACCGCTGGCCACCGAGCACCTGCCGGAGATGATCGCCCTGATTGGGGAGCTGATCGCCAAGGGTCTGGCCTACCCCCTGGAGGGCGACGTTTATTTCCGGGTCCGGAATTTTACCAGCTATGGGGCCCTCTCCGGCCGAGCCCTGGAGGATATGCAGGCCGGGGCCCGGGTCTCGGTCAACGAAAAGAAAGAAGACCCGATGGATTTCGCCCTCTGGAAGGGGAGCAAGCCGGGAGAACCCGCCTGGGAAAGCCCCTGGGGACCGGGCCGACCCGGCTGGCATATCGAATGCTCGGCCATGGGGCGTAAATACCTGGGGGATACCTTCGATATCCACGGCGGCGGTAAGGACCTGGTCTTCCCCCACCATGAAAACGAAATCGCCCAGAGCGAGGGTGCCACCGGCAAGCCTTTTGCCAAACTGTGGATCCACCACGGCTTTGTGACCATCAAAGATGAAAAGATGTCCAAATCCCTGGGCAACTTTCTTACCATCCGCGACGTCCTGGGCCGCTACCCGGCCGAAGCTCTGCGGCTGCTGGTCTTCTCCACCCACTACCGCAACCCCCTGGACTACTCGGAGGCGGCCATGGCCGATGCCGAGGCCGGACTGACCAGACTTTACGCCGCCATGGCGACCCTGGCCGATCTGCCCGCCGCCGGCGCCCCCCAAGCCTCCTCGGTGATAAGCGCCAAGGACCGGGACAAACTGGACCAGCTTGCCACCGCCTTCACCCAGGCCATGGATATCGATTTCAACAGCGCCCTGGCCCTGGGCCGGATCTTCGACGCGGTTAAAATCATCAACAAGATCCAGCAGGCCCTGCCCGCGGCACCGGCGACTGCCGACCTGGCCCTGTTGCATAAAAGCGCCAATACCATCCGGGAGCTGACGGGAACCCTGGGCCTGTTGCGGGAGAACCCCAAACAATATCTGCAGCGGCGGCGGCAACGAAAACTGGCGACCCTGGGCATCGAACCGGAAGAGATTGAAACGCTGCTGAAGCAGCGGCTGACGGCCCGCCAAACCAAAAACTGGGCCGAAGCCGACCTGATCCGGGACCGGTTGCTGGCCTGGGGGATCACCATCAAGGACGGTCCCGAGGGCACGGCCTGGGATATCCAGTAACCTCCGGCAATAGCAGTTAACCTCCAGGAGGAGACGGCAATGATCAGAAAAGCGGCGGTGGCGCACCAGTTTTATCCCGGCGAACCGGCAACCCTGCACAGGATGCTCAAGGAGCTGATCCCCGATCACCCCCAACCCCGGAAAGCCCTGGCCCTGGTGATGCCCCATGCCGGCTACGTTTATTCGGGGAGAGTGGCGGGAGAGACGGCGGCCCGGGCCGATATCCCGGAAAACGTGATCATCCTGGGGCCCAACCACCACGGCTTGGGCGCGCCGGCGGCCCTGATGGACCAGGGCTCCTGGGAGATGCCCTGGGGGATGGTGCCGGTCGATGAAAAGCTGGCGGCGGCGGTTTTAGTCCACTGTCCCGATTTCAGCCCCGATCCGTCGGCCCACCGCCAGGAACACTCCCTTGAGGTCCTGGTTCCCTTTCTCCATCACCGGCAAGCCGCCCTGCGGATCGTACCCATCTGCCTGGCCCGCAGCGATTTCGCCTTTTGCCTGCGGGCCGGTCGCGGCCTGGCCGCGGCGATCCGTTCCCACCGGCAACCGGTGCTGCTGGCCGCCAGCAGCGACATGAGCCACTATGAAAGCCGAGCCAGCGCCAGCGCCAAGGACCGCTTGGCCATCGACCGGGTGCTGGCCCTTGATCCGGAAGGACTTTACCAGACCGTGGCCGCCCACCAAATCAGCATGTGCGGAGTGATCCCCACCGTTATCACCCTGATTGCCGCCCGGGAGCTGGGGGCCAGCCGGGCCGAACTGGTTCGCTACAGCGACTCCGGAGCGGTGAGCGGCGACCTGGACCAGGTGGTGGGTTACGCCGGCTTCATCGTCTCCTGACCGGCCGTGGCCGTTCAGGGCAGCAGCCGCAGGCAGTCCAGCCCCATTCGCAGATTCCTGTTCTCCAGCCTGACCTCCTTTACCGCCCCTCTCCTCTTTTTTACGGATCGCTGCCAGATGTTCACCAAGAACGGTGACCGCGGTCAGGGGATTGTCATAGTTGAAGAGCAGCAGATCCGCCGTGCTGTCCCCAGCCTCCACTCCTCCGGCGGCCAGAGCCCGGCGCAGGCCGGTGATCATTTCAATCCGGCGCTCATCGGGCAGATGACTTAGCCCCTGGATCACCAGCCGGACCACCAGCAGGACGGGATACCCTTTGAGCACCGCTAGCCTTTCACGGCCAGGGCCAGCCAGGTGGCGGCAAACATCACCAGACTGATCAGGCCGTTCAAGGTGAAAAAAGAGAGCCGGATCCGGGCCAGGTCGCCGGGAGCGACCACCAGATGCTGATAAAAGAGGGCGACGGCAGAGATCAGCAGCCCCAGCCCGAAGGTGTAGTGCAGCGCCATGAGCCACCAGGTGCCGACAAAGCAGAGAAAGGCCAGAAAGTGGAAAAGGATCGCCAGCCGGAAGGCCGTCCGGGCTCCGAAACAGGCCGGCAACGAATAGAGGCCGGCATCGCGGTCAAATTCGGCATCGAGACAGGCGTAAACCGTGTCGAAGCCCGCCACCCAGAGCAGTACCCCCAAGGAGAGCAGCCAGGGAAAGCCGTCCATACTCCCGGCCACCGCCACCCAGCCACCCAGGGGGGAGAGGGCCAGGGCCATCCCCAGCACCAGATGACAGAGCCAGGTGAAACGTTTGGTTAGCGAATAGATGAAGGTCAGGGCCAAGGCCAGGGGAGAGATCATCAGCGCCAGGGGGTTGAGCATGGCGCAGGAGAAGAAAAAAATGGCGGCGGCCAGCAGCACCATGGCCCAGGCTTCGCCCAACCTGACCGCCCCGGCCGGAATGGCCCGGTCGGCGGTGCGGGGGTTGACGGCATCGAATTTGCGATCCACGATGCGATTGAACCCCATGGCGGCGGTGCGGGCCGAAACCATGGCCACGACCAGCCAGAAGAGTACGGCAAGAGCAGGGGTCCCCCGCTGGGCCAGAAAGGCCCCCATCAGGGCAAAGGGCAGCGCGAACACGCTGTGCTCGAACTTGATCATCTCCAGCAGAATTTTAAGCTTCAGCCAAATCCTACGCAATCTAACCAGCCTCGCTAATTTATCCTTGCCAACGCGGCAGATCAGACACCGTAAATCCGAGTTGCTCCGCCACCCTCCCGGCAAAGGACCGGGCCAGCTCGCCCAGATCGGCGGGACGATAGTAGAAGCCCGGCATCGCGGGACAGATGATGGCCCCGGCCTCGTGGGCCCGCAGCATGTTGGTGAGATGGGTCCGGTTGAGCGGGGTTTCCCGCACCGCCAACACCAGGGGCCGCCGCTCCTTGAGGGTCACGTCGGCGGCGCGCTGGATCAGATTGCCGCTCAACCCTCCGGCCACCGCCGCCAGGGTGCCCATACTGCAGGGCAGAATCGCCATGCCGGCGAAAACCGCCGAGCCACTGGAGATCGGGGCGGCAAAATCATCGATCCGATAATGACAGGTCACCAGGGGAGCCAACTCTTCCCGCTCCATCCCCAGCTCCAGTTTAAGCACCTGTTCACCGGCCGCCGAGATCACCAGGTGGACCTCGACCTCCTGCCGGGACATGATCCGGAGAAACTCCAAGGCGTAAAGCGAGCCGCTGGCACCGGTGATCCCAAGAATTATCTTCTTCATCCCGTCCCCTCCCCTTTGACCCCGACATAAACCGTGACGATCTCGAAGGTCAAGGAGCGATAGGATACGGTGGCGAACCCAGCCGCGCCCATCATGGCGGCCAGTTGATCCGGTTCGTAAAAGGCGGCGATGGAGGAAGCCAGGTATTCGTAGGCGTCCTGGTCGCCGGAGACCAGGCCGGCTACCCTGGGCAGCACCCGGGTGAGATAAAAGTTGTACAACGGCTTAATCACCGGATTTTTGGGCCGGGAAAACTCCAGGATCAGCAGTTTCCCCCCCGGTTTCAGCACCCGGTGCATCTCGGTAAGACCCTGCTGGGTGCGGGCCAGATTGCGAACCCCAAAGGCCACGGTCACCCCCCAGACGCTGTCGTTTTGCACCGGAATCTGTTCACCGTCCCCGGCCACTGGGAGAATCCGCTGTCGCCGCCGGTCCCGCCCCATGGCGGCCAGGCCGGTCCGTAGCATATCTTCACAGAAATCGACCGCCAGCACCGTCCTTTCCGGGGCCTGGCGGGCCAGCTCCAGGGCAAGCGGCAGGGTGCCGGCGCAGAGATCCAGCACCGGCCCGCGGGGAAAGGCGCGCAGCTCGCGGGCCACCACCCAGCGCCAGTAGCGGTCAACCTGAAAACTCAGTACCGAGTTGAGCAGATCGTAACGGGAGCTGATGGAGGAGAACTTGCTCTTTACAAATTTTTTCTTGTCGTCTGGATTATCCATGGTCCTCGATCTTCAAGGGCAAGGCGGCGGCTGGAACCTCGCCCCGCCCAATCAGCAACTGAAAAAACCGGACCAGACCGGCCTGCTGTTCCCGGTTCAGGTCATAATTCATGCCGGCCAGATAGCGGCGGCACGCCTCCTCGGAGAGCGGTATCCGGGGAGCCACCTCCCGGCAGATTGCCGGCAGATCGTTAAGCCCCTCGGTTTGGCAGCGGAGCAGCTCCCGGTGGATGGCGGCCACCGTCTCCGGCCGCTCCCGCCGAAACTCCTCCCGCACCGCCCAGATCGCGAAGACAAAGGGGAGCCCGGTCCACTGGTGCCAGATCTCGGCCAGATCGAAACGGTAGGCGAACTCATCGCTTTCGGCCAGCCGCAGGGCCTCATCGCCTATGGAGAGGATGGCGGCCAACTCCGCGACCCGGCCCGCCGCCTTCTCGGCCTGATAATCGCCAACCCGGTAGCGCGGAGCAACCCGCCAGCGATTCTCCAGCAGAATTCGAGCCAAGCCCACCGAGGTTTGGGAGCGGGAGCTGAGCAGCAGCAGCCGCCCATCCAGCTCCTCCAAAGGAAAATGGGAAAAGATAAAAACGCTGCCCACCGCCCCGGTGGCGGCAATGGCCAGGCCGCTGAGAATCCTATACTGCTCCGGGTGGCTGGCGTATTCGTGGGACGAGACCAGGCCCAGATCCAGCTCGCCGGCATAAAGCAACCGGTTGAGGGTGGCGGGGGGGGCCTCGGTCACCCGCCACCGGGGTACCGCCACCGTCCGTTTCCAGGTCTCGTACAGGGGGGCGGTATTGAGAAAACTGACCATGCCCAGACGAACGATCCCGCCGGTCTCCCCGCCCTCGGGGCTATTGCTCGCCGCTACTCGATCCATTCCAGCCGCACATCACCCCCCGCCGTGGTCAGATATTCCAGGGCCGCCTCGGGGTCACAACCCGCCGCCGGGCAGGGAACCGCCAGCAGGGATGATTCAACGCCCGGCGCGATCACTCCGGTTTCCTTTTCCCGCCCCGCCAACCGGGCCCCGGCCCGGGAAGCCATGGCCAGAACCGTGGCCGGCGCCACCGCCGGATGATCTTCCCGCAGGGTCTGCATCTCCCGCCAGAGGGAGAAATGGGGATTACCGGCCGGGCTGTCGGTTCCCAGGGCCGGCAGAATGTCATGTTCCAGCAGCAGTTCCAGTGGCGCCTTGCCCACCCCTAGGTAGCGGTTGGCGCCGGGGCAGAGGCAGACCCCGGCCTTGCGGTCGGCCAGCAGCGCCACATCCTCCCGACTGACCCTGACCGCATGGACGCAGAGGGTGCGCTCGTCCAGCAGGCCGAGCCTGTCAAGCCAGGCCACGGCACTGCACCCCGGGGGGGAAAACGCGGCCAGGTCCACTCCGCGCTCCCGCAAAAAATCGGCCATGGGGCCGCCACCACTCAGCAGGAACTCCTCCTCGGCGGCCGATTCGGCCACATGGATCGGCAACAGGCAGCCGTCGGCCAGGGTTCTCTCCTTCAAGGCTCGCAGCAGCCGGGCCCCGGCGGAATAGGGAGCGTGACCAGTGCAGCAAAGCTCGGCGGGACAAGCGGCCAAACGGGCCAGGGCGGCCTCCTCCCGCTCCCCGCTCAACCCCAGCAGTTCCAGGTGAAACAGGAGCCGAGCCCGGAAGTGCTGCCCCACCGCCGCTCCCGCCGGATCGTTGCCGATATCGATCACCGTCCGGCAGCCGCCGGCGAAAAGCTGGGCGAAGGCCAGCATCGCGTCTTCAGGCGCGATGGCCCCGCACTCTTGCCGCTCCGCCAGAAGCCGCCTGATCCAAGCGGTTATCTCCCCGGGCTCCGGCTGATAATCCCTGGCCAGAAAATCCAGGTGGGCCAACTCCAGGTGACAGTGGGCGTTGACCAGGGCCGGCAGCAGCGCGTGACCGTCGTAGTCCACCACCTTGGTGGATTCATCGGCCTCACCCCGCAGCTCCGCCCAGGGCCCCACCGCCAGCACCCGTTCGTCGGCGGTCAGCACCGCTCCGTCAACCAGGGGGGGTGAGATCACCGGCAGAACCAGCGGCGCCCGGTAAAGATATCGTGTTTCCGTTGCCATATCTTCCGCTCCGGCCATGACGACCAGGACTCAATCGATCAGGGTGTAATCCATCCGCCGCCGCCGCACCGTGAAACCCGCGCCCTCCACCAGGCGGCGAATCTCCGCCTCCGACAGGCGAAAGCTGACTCCGGCGGCGGCCACCACATTCTCCTCGATCATGGTGCTGCCGAAATCATTGGCGCCAAAAAAGAGGGAAAGCTGGGCGATCTTGGGCCCTTGAGTAACCCATGAGGCCTGGATATTAGCTACATTATCGAGAAAAATCCGGCTGATGGCCACCATTTTGAGATACTCGAAGGCGGTGGCCTTGGGCCGGCCGGCCAGCGCGGTGTTGTCGGGCTGGAAGGGCCAGGGGATAAAGGCGGTGAAGCCACCGGTCTGATCCTGGACCCGACGTACCCGCTCCAGATGCTCCAGGCGCTCGGCCATGGTTTCGATATGGCCAAACATCATGGTGGCGGTGGTCCGCATCCCCAACCGGTGCGCCTCGGCCATGATCGCCAGCCACTGATCGGCCCCACATTTTCGGGGGGCGATCTCCCGCCGCACCCGGTCGCAGAGAATCTCCGCCCCACCTCCCGGCATGGAATCGAGCCCGGCGGCTTGCAACCGGCTTAGAACCTCCCGGGTAGTCATACCGGCAAGCTGGGCAAAATGGTGAATCTCCGGGGGGGAAAAGCCGTGGACATGGACTCCGTATCCCTTGATAAAACGGAGCATCTCCTCATAAAAGGAGAGGGGCAATTCCGGATGCAGGCCACCCTGGAGCAGCACCTGGTTGCCGCCCAAAGCCAGGGTCTCCTCGATCTTCCGCCCCAACTCCTCCCGGCTTAGTACCGAACCGGCGGCATCATCCGGGGCCTTGAAAAAGGCGCAAAACTTACAGGCCGAAATACAGATGTCGGTGTAATTGATATTACGGTCGATCACGTAGGTGACCAGCGGCTCGGGATGGAGGCGCTTGCGCACCGCGTCGGCCAGCAGGCCCAGTTCCAGCAGTTGGCCCTCTTCGGCCAGGATCAGGGCTTCGCCCACGGTCAGGCGCTCTCCGGCCAGCACCTTGGCGCCGATCTGAGCCCCCCTCATCTTTCCACCAGTTGCTGATAAAGGGTATCCCGCTGCACCGGGACCCGGCCCGCCTCGCGGATCAGACGGATCAGTTCGGTGTCGGCCATGGCCTGCTCGGCCTCGCCGCCGGCCATGCTGGTGATAAGTTCCTCCTTAACCGTCCCGTCCAGGTCATCGGCCCCGAAGGCCAGGGCCACCTGGGCCAGCTTGGGACCGATCATCACCCAGTAAGCCTTGATATGGTCGAAATTATCCAGCAGCAGCCGGGCCACGGCGATATTCTTCAGATCCTCCACCCCCGAGGTTCGGGAAAGCTGGGAGAGTTTGGTATTGCGGGGATGGAAGGCCAGGGGAATGAAGGTGAGAAAACCGCCGGTTTCATCCTGGGCCTGCCGCAACCTCAGTAGATGCTCCACCCGCTCCTCGATGGTTTCAATATGGCCGTAAAGCATGGTGGCGTTGCTGCGCAGACCCAGACTATGGGCAACACGGGCCACCTCCAGCCAGCCCTCGCCGGAGAGCTTCTTCTCGCAGGTCAGCGCCCTGATCCGGGGGCTGAAGACTTCGGCCCCACCACCGGGAAGCGAATCGAGCCCGGCGGCCATCAGCTCCCGCAGGGTCGCTTCCACGCTCTGGCCGGAGAGTTCGGCCAGATGGGCAATCTCCACGCAGGTAAAGGCCTGAACATGGATCTCGGGCCGCTCCTCCTTGATCGCCCTAAGCATATCCAGGTAGTAGGAGTAAGGCAGATCGGGGTGAATCCCCCCCACCACATGGACCTCGCTGATCGGCTCGGCCAGGCGCTCCCGGATCTTCTGCCGGATCTGGCCGATATCCATCTCATAGGCCTGCTTGGCCCCTTTCTCCTTGCCGAAGGCGCAGAATTTGCAAAGATTGGTGCAGATATTGGAGTAGTTGAGGTGCTGGTTATAGATAAAATAGGCCCGATCGCCGTTCTTGCGCTCCCGGACCAGATTGGCCAGGTGTCCCACCAGGAGCAGGTCGGGGTGGCGATAGAGCCGCACCCCCTCGGCATGATTCAAACGCTGGCCGGCCCCAACCTTGGCCGCAATATCGGCCAGCCCGGCCTTCTGCAGTAAAGCATCGATCATCTCTTGGTTTCCAATTAGCTGACGGTTAAAATAACAAAAAAAGCCGGGCGAAGCCGCTGTCCGCCTGGCAAACCCCTGCAACAACGCAAAACCCCGCCGAGCGGGCGCCCTAGAAGTAGCCGGAAACGGGGAAAATTGCAAGATATTAGCAGCCCGGTCAAGCTCCGAGCCGGTGGCCCTATTCCTGCACCGGAATCCCTCTTTGCCGCAGGTTGCTCAGTACCTCGCCAATCTGTTGGCGATTGCAGTCACTGATCTCGTAAACATTTTTCATCCCATCGAGAAAGTGCAGGATCAGGTGGCCGTGCTGGTCAAGCTCGGCGGACCGGATATGGTCGCTGTCCAGCCAGGGTTCCAATTCGGCCATGAAATCTTGCAGGCTGCAGGTACGCATGGTCTCCTCCCAGTTGTTAATGTCGGTGGTTAAGGTGAAGCAGGCTGCCAAAGTCTACTACAACCACTCCGCCGCAACAAGGAAACAATGGGTCGGGCCCGATTTGCATCTTCGCGCGAAATCGATTATGGTCTTCGGCAAATCAAAGACAAATTATCCACCGCACCATAGCCCAATCGGTGTTCCCTTTAGTTTCTGTTCCGCGCAGTTCGCCCCTGCCGCCGCTCTTGCCGTCGCACGCGTCCGCTTAAAACTGTGAGACAACCATGATCTGCGCTGATTTGCCGATGGGCGCTCAACGGAGCGCAACCAGGAGGTAACAATATGTATTCAGGAAACTCACCCGCCAAGGCCATGGCCCACACCCCCGAGCAATGGGAAGACTGGCGCTGGCATCTGCGTCACTCCATCAAGAGCATCGACACGGTGGAGCGCCTGCTGGGCGTCACCTTCTCCCCGGAAAAGCGACGGGAACTGGAGGAGACCACCGCCCGTTTTCCGATGTCGATCACCCCCCACTATTTTTCCCTGATCGATCGCGATAACTTCGCCGATGATCCGGTTTTCCGCCAATCGGTGCCCGACCGGGCCGAACTGCGGATCGGGGCCAGTGAACACAGCGATCCCCTGGCCGAGGACCAGGACAGCCCGGTACCCGGCATCACCCATCGCTACCCCGACCGGGTCCTTTTTCATGTCTCCAACCTCTGCGCCATGTATTGCCGCCATTGCACCCGGAAGCGCAAGGTGGGCGATGTCGACTCGATTCCCAACCGGGAAGCCATGCAGCAGGGGATCGACTATATTGCCCGAACCCCGGCTATCCGGGATGTCTTGCTCTCCGGCGGCGACCCCTTTCTGCTGGGCGACGAGCTGATCGACTGGCTGCTCACCAAGCTGCGGGCCATTGAGCATGTGGAGGTGATTCGCATCGGCACCCGGACTCCGGTGGTTCTGCCTCAGCGGATCACCCCCGAACTGGTGGCCATGCTGCGCAAGCATCACCCCATCTGGATCAATACCCACTTCAACCATCCCCGCGAGATCACCGCCCGCTCCAAAAAGGCCCTGGCCATGCTGGCCGATGCCGGTATCCCGCTGGGCAATCAGTCGGTGCTGCTGGCCGGAGTCAACGACTGCCCCCGGGTAATCAAGCGCTTGGTGCACAAGCTGGTGGCCAATCGGGTCAGGCCCTACTACCTCTACCAGTGCGACCTCTCCGAAGGGCTGGCCAGCTTCCGCACCCCGGTGGGCAAGGGGATCGAGATCATCGAACACCTGATCGGCCACACCAGCGGCTTCGCCGTGCCCACTTACGTCATCGACGCCCCGGGCGGCGGCGGCAAGATCCCGGTGATGCCCAACTATCTGATCTCCTGGTCCACCAACAAAGTGGTATTGCGTAACTTTGAAGGGGTGATCACCACCTACAAGGAGCCCGACTCCTACAAACCTTTCTTCTGCGACCGCAACTGCGAGGATTGTCACCTTGATCTGCCCCTGGAGAATGCCGACGACCCCGCCAAGACCGTGGGGATCTCCGGACTGCTGGCCGATTACGAAGACACCATCACCCTGGTCCCGGAAAACACCGAACGACTGGAACGGCGGGAGCATGAATAGCGATCGGACCATCACCATCGGCCGGTCGCTGATCCAACATGGCAAGAGCAGTGACCGGGTTTATCTGATGAGTACCGCCGACGAGGATATGCCGGGATTGCTGAACGAGCTTGAACGGTTGGCCGGCCAGGATGATTACGGCAAGATCTTTGCCAAGGCCCCCGCCCGTTGGGGGCGGGAATTTGCCGCCGCCGGCTACCGGGTGGAAGCGGAGGTGCCCAACTTTTACCAGGGCCGGGAAACCGGACTGTTTCTGGGGAAATACCTCAAGGAGGAGCGGATGGAAATGACCGCCGGTGAAGAGATCGCGGCGGTACTGGACCTTTGCGCGCAAAAGCAGGCATCCCCCCCGGCCCCGGCCAACTCCCCCGGGGATGACTACCAGGTCCGCCTTTGCACCCCGGCGGATTGCGAGGCCATGGCCGAACTTTATCGCCGGGTCTTCCTCTCCTACCCCTTCCCGATCCACGATCCGGAATTCCTGCGCCGGACCATGGCCCAACAGGTCTGTTACGCCGGGGCCTGGCGCCAGGAGCGGCCCACAGCCCTGGCTTCGGCGGAGTTTTCTCCCACCGCAAGCCACGCCGAGATGACCGATTTCGCCACCGCCCCCGAGGATCGCGGCCGACGACTGGCCGCCCGGCTGCTAACCAGCCTGGAAAAAGAGATGGCGGCCCGGGGGATCAAGCTGGCCTACACCATCGCCCGGGCCCTCTCCCACGGGATGAATCTCTCCTTTGCCCGGGCCGGCTACCGCCACGCCGGCACCCTGGTCAACAACACCCAGATCTGCGGGCGGATCGAAAGCATGAACGTCTGGTACAAACCCCTGGCCAACCAGGGTTGAAACCGGCTTAAAAGCCAAAATCTTCCAGCATCTTGTTGACCGTCTCCTGATCGAGAGGCCCCTCCACCTCCTCCTCGCCAGCCCCGGCCACCGATCCCAGATAGCGATCCACATCTTCCTGGGCCAGCCGCTTGCTCTCATCGGCGGTGATCTCGGCGTTGCGCTCCTTGCTCTTGAGCTGGGAACCAAACGAAACCACGATGGCCAGCAATTGCACCTGAAAGTCGGAAAGCAGCTTGATAATCTTGAGAATCTGCTGGCCGGACAGATCCTGAAAACTCAAGCTTTCGGTGATCCTGGCAACATCTTCATAGATGCTGTTGACCGAAGCGAAGGCCCCTTCGATCTTGCGGAAAAGATCCAGCTGGTCCTCCCGGCTGATCACCCCGCAGGCCCGTTGGGGCGGCTCCTCCCGTATGGTCCCCACCAGGCCGGCCGCGGCGGCCAGCACCTCCCGCATCTCGGCCAGGAGCTCGGGATCAAGGGCGGCTGGGCCGGTGACGGACGGCCCGGGGGCAGCAGCGCTTTCCACCGCGGCCTCCTCCACGGGAGGAACCTCCAGGGGCAGGGAGGAATCAAGAAAAATCTCCTTCTGGTTGGCCTCCATTTTAATGAAAAGGTTTTTGATCTTCTGTTCGGAGCAGGAGAGGGCCAATGAGCCCAATACATCGGTCAGGGGGATGGTGTAGAAATTATCGCTGTCGGGCTCAAGTTCATCGGCCTTGGCGCTGATCGCCTCGACAAAGGCGTCGTAGTCAAACAGTTCTCCGGCCCTCTCCCGGGCCGCGCTGATATGCCCCTTGACCGCTTCATTGGTACACAGTTCATAAATGGTCTGAAAAATGGTATCCAGCTCGAAGAGATAGCGGCGCCGCCCGGTCGGCGCCGCTTCCTCCGGGGTGATCGCCTCCGGGACTGCCGGCGGTGCCTCCGCCAGCTTTTCCAGCAGTTCTCCGGCCCGGGCCAACTGGTGATCAAGTTGATCAAAACGCTCATCCCGTTGCGGGCCGGAAGATTGCTCAGGGTCATCCCCCTCCTCCCCCCCCGGAGAATGATTGAAGGCATGATGATTCTTCAGCTGAGAGAGCAGGGCCCGGACATCATCGGTCTGGAGCTGAACCCTCTCCACATGATCCATGATCTCCATGGCGGCCCGTTCGGTCATCGAGACAATATCGCGCAACTGGTTCTTGGCGTCCTCGATCTTCTCCCCGGCCTCATCCAGATCCGCCCTTTTCATCTTGCGGTCTTCGGCGGGCAGATCCATGATCGTGGCGCTCAAACTCTTGGCCAGCTTGCCGATATCGTTGAAAACGTTGTTGGAGACCTGCTTATAGAAATCATCACCCGCGCCGGAAGCTGCCCGGGCCTCATCGGTCGCGGGAGGAAGAGGCGGAACGGCGGCCGGAGCCGGGTGAGCGGCCGCCGTTCCGAGGACCGTGATGTTATAAAGCAGATTGTCGGTCGTTATCCTGAAAAAACCGGTGCTTACCTCAAGATTTATCTCTGTTTTATTACCTGCCATCATCTCCTCCCGCCAATGGTATACTTAACCGCAAGACCCGGAGCTACCGGGCCAAACAGCGCCACCGCCCGCCAAAATTCCCACGGGAAGGGGCTTCTCAACATCCATCGGCCCAATGGCCTGAAAACTCGACAACTTTTTTACAGTTGGCCGCCACCGCCCTATTTAGTCGGCCTTGAAAAAGCCCGACCAGGTAGCGCCCTTGGGCGCCATCCCCTTGAGTGATGGAACTCAACCGCCCCCGGAGGTCGTAATGGTATCCCACCCCGAAAAGACCGGCCGGCCGGCTTTGGCTGATCCGGCCGTTGGCATCGAGCACCAGCGAACTGGTCCGGCCGGCGGGGGTAGTCATGGTCAGGGTGCGGTCCGCGGCCAGGTAGTGGCTGGTGAGGGTGCGTCCGTTGAGGTTGACGGTGTCGGTGAGGCTTAACAGGCTGAGGGGGTCATTCTGGGTCTCCAGGACTGCCGCCTGTTCGGAGGTGATCGTGGATTGCAGGCCGGAAGGCAGGGTCGTGATTGCCGATTCAAGCACCGGCGCGCTCATCCCCACCCGTGGTTCCGGGCCTTTGCGCAGGATGCGCACGGTGCCGTCGGCGGCATTGGCCACCTCGGTGATGGCGGTCGGGGTGGTGGTGATCCAGCCAGCTTTTTCCTCCCCGGTCGGTTTGGTGACTTAAAAAAAAGGAGATGATCAAGATTCAGTAGCAACTGCGGGTCAGTTTATCAACCAAAAATTGTCCTTTTTCTGAAATACGGGCCGGGTTATGCGTTTCTCAGGCCTTCAAACGGACAATTACTCATTTAAGGAAGGGTAGCAACTGCTTAAAGGCGGGAGTGCCAGCCTTCCCCAGCCAGTCGTAGATAATCATCTCGCTGTTGGCCACCACCGCCCCGATCTCCCGCAAACGGGCCAGGCCGGTTTGATAATTCTTTTCAGTCCGGGAAGATACCGCATCGGCGGGGACCCAGACCCGATAACCGGCCTGCAGGGCCCCCAGGACGGTCTGATAGATGCAGATATGGGTTTCCACCCCGCAAACAATCAAGGTGTTGACCTGACCACCCAGGGAGCGGATATGGTTGCGGGCCGCCTCGTTGTTGAAGCAACCAAACTCCAACTTGTCGATGGGGGTGACCCCCACCAGTTCGCCCTTGACCTCGGGGACAAAATCCCCGATGCGGGCCACGTACTGGGTGGTGGCGACCACCGGAATTTCCAGAACCTTGGCGGCCTTGAGCAGCAAAGCACTGTTGCGGGCCACCTCCTCCCGGCCATGAATCACCTTCATCAAATTTTCCTGAATATCCACCACCAGCAGGGCGCAGTGGGCCGGATCCAGATGGTAAAGCGTCTTGCTCATATCTTTTCCTCCCTGTTTTGACCGATTCTGTTTTTTTGCCTCCGCCCCCCGACGACTTTTGCCAGGGCCAGGCGCTGGGCCTTGCGCTCCCCGTCCCGGCGGGCCACATGGAGAGGCCGCCCGCTTTCCGGATCCAGGCCGCTGACATAGATCGCGGTGGCGAGGGTGCCGGGAGTGGGGGTAAAATCCTGAAACTGGCGGGGCACCAGCCCCAGGTTTTTTAACTTGGCCGCCATTCGCTCCATATGATCCAGGGTACAGCCAGGGTGAGCGGAGATCAAATAGGGATTAAGCAGGTCACCCTTGCAACGGCGCCCCGGGGCCAATTCCCGCAGCCGGGCCAGAAATTGCTCCAGGACCTCCGGGCCGGGCTTGTGCATCAGGCGCAACACCTCCGGCTCGGTGTGTTCGGGGGCGATCTTCAAGACCCCCGGGGTGTGGTGCTCCACAATCCGGCGCAACAGAGCCGGGGTGCGTAGCAGGAGCTCCATTCTCAGGCCCGAGGAGACAAAGAGATGCTTGACTCCCGCCACCCCGGCGGCCCTTTCCAGGAGGTCCAGCAGCTTGGGCTCGTCGATTTTAAGATGGCGGCAGACCTTGGGATAGAGGCAATCATGCCGGGGACAGGCCCCCCCGGGACGGGCGCAACCACAGCCATAGAGATTGGCGGTGGGTCCGCCCAGATCGCTGATGGTGCCGCGAAATTCCGGCTGAGCCACCACCTCCCTCACCTCGGCCAGCACCGACTCCGGGCTCCGACTGACAATATCCGCCCCCTGGTGGCGGGCGATGGCGCAAAACGCGCAGTTGCCGCAACACCCGCGCACGATGGTCACCGAATCGCGGACCATCCGGAAGGCGGGAACCTCACCGGACTGGGGATGGGGGCGGCGGGTGTAAGGCAGGGCATAAAGCCGGTCCAGCTCGTCGCTGGTAAGGGGAGCGGCGGGAGGGTGCTGCAACAGCCAGTGGACTTGCTGCTGTTGCAGCAGCGGCCTGGAGCTTCGGGCCAGGGCCTGTTTTTCAACCATTTTTTCCGCCGCCAGGAACAGGGCCAAATCGCCCATGATCGCCGCGTGAGAAGGCAGTTTCAGGGGCGGTTGAGGCAAATTCCGCTCCGTCAACTGCCGGTCGGTCAGCCGCTCACAGGTCCCGCAGATCCCCTCCGGAGCGCGGCCTGCGGCCAAACTCCGGGCAATCTCCAGCACCGCCCGTTCCCCCATGCCGTAAACCAGCAGATCGGCCTTGGCATCGGTGAGAACCGAGGCCCGCAGTTTGCGCTGCTGGTAATCGTAGTGGACAAAGCGACGCAACGACGCCTCCAGCCCCCCCAGGATGATGGGCACGTCACCGTAGGCTCGGCGGGCCTGCTGGGCGTAAATGATGGTGGCCCGGTCGGGGCGCCGCCGCAGGCCGCGGCGGGCTTCCCGACCGAAATAGGGATTGCCGCCGGGGGAATAATCGTCGCGGTCGCGGACCTTGGCGTTGCCGGTGTAGTTGGCGACGATGGAGTCGAGATTACCGGCGGAGATCCCGAAAAAGAGCCGGGGCCGGCCGAAGCGCCGGAAATCATCGGGACGGTCGTAACGCGGCTGGGCCAGAACCGCCACCCGAAAGCCATGGGCTTCCAGCCAGCGCCCGATCAGGGCCAGACCGAAAGAGGGATGATCGACATAAGCATCGCCGGAAACCAGCACCACGTCCACCGCTTCCCAACCCCGGGCCTCCATTTCGGCGATGGTGGCCGGAAGCCAGGATCCGCCCTCGGCGCGGCCCGGCTTGCCCGCTTGCATTTTTTTCATTTTTTCGCTATTGCTATCTGGAAGAGTGCAGTTGACCACCAATCCCCCATCTAACACAACGGAGATAAAGATGAAAATTGAAATAACCTACTGCACGCGCTGAAACTACCTGCCCCGCGCTTCCGGTCTGGAGGCTCGACTGCGCAAGGAGTTCGCCGACGCCGAAATCACCTTGATCGCCGGCAGCAACGGAGTCTACGATATCACCGTCGACGGCAGGGAGATCTTCTCCAAACATAAAAGCAGACGCTTCCCCGACAACGACGAAATCGTCCGGCTGCTGGCCAGCTGACCCCAAGCTTGACTTTTCTTCCACAGTTGTAGGTCGATTTTCCCCATTTGGGGTTCAGAACCTATTGATTTTGTGTCACCGTCCTTTGGCCGACCTCAAAACGGTAGTGCCACAGCACCTGCTTTTTCTTCCTTTGGCTGCCGGCGAGTTGTTGCAGGATCATCACAAATTGGTTTAGTAATAATCGGCCAGAGTCAGGGCACGCCG
>OMKS01000658.1_pt1 | contig 31943 bp, 22 predicted proteins | sample 1674721 | NCBI WGS metagenome assembly OMKS01 (sample SAMN06264996, study PRJEB25208) | sediment metagenome | isolation source: hot spring sediment | place: USA: California | collected 2014-09-02 | reverse complement strand
GAAACCGACGCGCAGCCGTATATCTATTGTCAGCCGTTGACAGAGGACAGATGACAGAGGACAGAACTACGAACTAAGAACTACGAACTAAAAAATGGACGCATTTTTCTATCCGGTATTGCTGGCCGGAGCGGTTTCCGGTGCGGCGTCTGCGTTTCTGGGCGTGTATATCGTCGGGATGCGGATGCCGTTTATCGGTACGTGTATCGCACACGCGGCGATGGCCGGAACGATCTTCGCCGTGCTGCTGGGCGTGAACCCCGCCGTCGGGGCGGTGGCGCTGTCGATTTTGACGGCGTTGTCGCTGGCGGCCATCGGCCCGCACAAGGCGCGCCTCGATACCAATGTTGGGCTGGCGATTGTCTTTTCGCTGATGCTGGGGCTGACGTTTCTGGGGATGGGACTGCTCGAAGAAGGGCGCGGCCAAATGCTGGCGATGCTGTGGGGCAGCATCCTGTTCGTGCGTAAAAGCACCGTCGTTGTCATAACCGCGCTGGCGCTTCTGCTGGGGCTGTTTGGACTTGTGTTCAACAAGGAACTCAAGGCGCTGCTGTTTAGCCGCTCCATCGCCGCAACGACCGGCATCCATGAACGGTTTGTCTATGCCTGCTTTCTCGTTTTGTGCGGCCTGACGCTGGCGCTGAATCTGGAGATGATCGGCGGCCTGATGATTTTTTCGCTCATCACCAACCCCGCCGCCGCGGCCTATCAGCTCTGCAAAGGCCACAGCGCCGTCGTGGCGGTCTCCGTGTTGCTGGGGATGGTCAGCGCGGTGGGGGGCTTTTTGCTGTCGTTTTACACCAATCTGCCTACCGGCGCGTGCATCGTCCTGGTCAGCACGCTGATCTTCGCCGCCGCGGCCCTGAGCCGCCGTCTTCAGCCCGGTCGGGAAGAATGACTCCCCAAGCAAATTAACTGACGACGTTGGCGCAGCGAGCGCACAAATCCGGATAATCAGCCTGTTGTCCGACCGTCGGCCAAAAGTTCCAGCACCGGGCGCATTTGGCGTGGCGGCTTTTGTCGGCCTGAACGGTCAGCGCGTCGCCGTGTTCAATCGTCACCTCACTGACAATGCACAGCGCGGCGAACGTCTCAACGCCGATCCGTTGAACCGCCTCAAACGCCGCCTCATCGGGCGTCGTGATCTGCACCGCCGCTTCCTGATTGGAGCGGATGGTCTGATCCTTGCGCAGCGCTTCGAGCGCCTTGAGCGCCTCGTCGCGCAGCGCCATGATTCGCTGCCACATGTCTGCATCGGCGGTCGGATCAATCGCGGCGTCCGGCTCCGGCATCGCGGCCAGATGCACCGTCTCGACCGATTCGCCCTTGTACGGCAGCGCCGCCCAGGCCTCCTCGGCGGTATGCGCCAGCACCGGCGCCAGAAGCCGAATCAGCGCATCAAGAATGTGAACCATCGCCGTCTGGCCGCTGCGGCGAGCGGGACTGTCGGCGGCCTCGCAATACATCCGGTCTTTGAGTACATCCATATAGATGCTGCTCATCTCCACCGTACAGAAGTTATACAGCAGCGAAAACACGCGATGAAACAGAAAACCGTCATACGCCTCGCGCACGCGGGCGATCAGTTCCTGCAATCGGTCCATCGCCCAGCGGTCGATGATGTGCATCTGCTCATACGGCACAGCCATCTCGGACGGAACAAAATCGTTGATGTTGCTCATCAGATACCGCAGCGTGTTGCGGATCTTGCGATAGGCGTCCTGCAGGCGGCCGATCAGTTCGTCGCTGCACCGCATATCCTCCTGATAATTGACCGACGCGACCCACAGGCGCAGAATATCGGCGCCGTATTTGTTGATTTCCTCCAGGGCGCTGACGTAGTTGCCCGCGGATTTGGACTGCTTCATTCCCTTCTCATCCACCGTGAAGCCGTGAGTCAGCACCGTCTTAAACGGGGCCTTGCCGACAGACCCCAGCGCCGGCAGCAGCGAGAGCTGAAACCACCCGCGATGCTGGTCGGAGCCTTCCAGATACAAATCGACCGGCACGGGCTGGCCGGCTTTGGCAATGACGCTGTGCCAACTGCACCCGGATTCAAACCACACGTCGAAGATATTTTCTTCCTTGTGCAGATCGTCCCACGTGAAACCCTCCGGCAAAACAAAGTCCTCGCCGAGGATCTCTTTAGGCGAATCGGTAAACCAACTGTCCGAGCCTTTTTGGCCGATGTGTCGGGCCGCGGCCAGCGCCGACGCCCGGGTCAGCAGCGTCTCGCCCCGGCTGTTGACGAACGCCGGAATCGGCAGCCCCCACGACCGCTGTCGGCTGATGCACCAGTCCGGGCGTGATTCGAGCATGCCTTGAATCCGCTTTTGGCCCCAGGCCGGAATCCATCGCACGTGCTGGATCTGCTCCAGCGCCAAGTTGCGCAGACTCTTGCCGAATCGTTCGACCGGACGATCCACACTGACAAACCACTGCTCGGTTGCGCGAAAGATCACCGGCATCTTGCTTCGCCAGCAGTGCGGATAGCTGTGCAGGATCTGTTCCTCATGCACCAGCAAGCCAAGCTGCTTTAAGCGGGCGTTGACCTCCGGATCGACCTTCAGCACGCTCTTGCCGCGAAGCCACGCAGGCACGGTGTCATCGTAGGCGCCGTCGTCTTTGACCGGCGAATAGATCGCCAGATCGTATTTGATCCCCGCCTGATAGTCCTCCACGCCGTGGCCGGGGGCAATGTGAACGATGCCTGTACCGTCCTCGGTCGTGACATACTCGGCGTTGATGGCAAACCAGGCGTCTTTGTCGGTCGGATTCGCTTCCACAAACGGATGGGTGTACCGCAAACCCTCAAACTGCGCTCCAGGCTGCGGTTCGCTGACGGTGTATTGGCCGTCCTGCAGGCCGGCGGCTTTGAGGACCGCCCCAAGCCGGTCTTTGGCAATGATGGAGGTGAACTTGCGCCCGTTGGTTTCATACGTCAGGCCGACATACTCCAGCGCCGGATGCAGCGCCACGGCCAGATTGGCCGCCAGCGTCCAGGGCGTCGTCGTCCAGATCATAAAGCACACCTGCGCATCATCGGGCGCCAGTCCCATCCGCCGCACCGCGGCCGCCGAGTCCTGTTCAAGCGGAAAATTCACATAAATACTGGCCGAGGAAATGTCCTTGTATTCCAGCTCCGCATCGGCCAGCGCCGTCTCGCAGCCGACCGACCAGTGAATGGGCTTGAGCTGTTTATAGACCAGCCCGTTGCCGACCAGCTCGGCAAAGATTTCAAGAATGCCCTGCTCGTATTGCGGCTTGAGCGTCAGGTAGGGATTCTCGAAATCGCCGAAGATGCCCAGCGACTGGAACTGTTTGGTTTGCAGCTTGATGTACTTGGAGGCGTATTTCTGGCAGGCCTTGCGGATGTCGGGTTTGCTCATCGTCTTGGCCTTTTCGCCCAGCTCGGCCATCACCTTGACCTCAATCGGCAGGCCGTGGCAGTCCCAGCCCGGTACATACGGCGCACAAAACCCGCTCATCGTCTTGTACTTGACGACAAAATCCTTGAGCACCTTGTTAATCACGTGCCCCATATGAATATCGCCGTTGGCGTACGGCGGCCCGTCGTGCAGCACATACAGCGGACGGCCCGCACAGGCAGCCTGAATCGTGTCATAAATCTTTGTTTTTTCCCAGGCTTTGCGCTGCTGCGGCTCGCGCTGCGTTAGATTTGCCTTCATCGCAAAGCTCGTCTTCGGCAGATTCAGTGTTTCCCGATAATTCTTCACTTCTTTTTTTGTATCAGACATAATGTATCCTTTATGGAGAACCAGAATGAAGTATAGTAGTTTCTCTGTCCGTTTCTGTCAACCCTGCGTTCAAAAATGCGCAGTGGTAAATGTTGCAATCGACAGCCTCGGCCGAGCGTGTACAATCAACAATGGATATGCTGTCGGGATTCGGCAGCGGCGTACAATGGACGATGACTTTTTTAGGAGACAAATTATGGTTCGAACTCTCACAATCAGTGTGCTCTGCGGATTGATGCTTGTGGCGGGATGCCAAACCGGTAACACAATGTCCGGAAAAGCCGACGGCTGGATCAGTCTGTTTGACGGCCAAACGCTCCATGGCTGGCGCGCCAGTGAAAACAAAGACACCTTTAGCGTCCGGGACGGGTTGATCGTCGTGGATGGGCCGCGAAGCCACCTGTTTTACACCGGGCCGGTGATGGGGGCGGATTTCAAAAATTTTGAGCTGAAGGCCGACGTGCTGACCAAACCGGGTGCCAATTCGGGCATTTACTTCCATACCGAGTATCAGGAAACCGGCTGGCCGGACAAGGGCTACGAAGTCCAGGTCAACAACAGCCACTCCGATTGGCGTCGCACGGCGGGACTGTACGCGGTTGATGACGTCCGCCAGGCCCCGGCCAAGGACAACCAGTGGTTCACGATGCATATCATCGTGCGCGATCAGCGCATCATCGTCAAAGTGGACGACCAGGTCATCGTCGATTACACCGAGCCGGAGGGGATCAGCGAAACGGGCTATCCCAATATGCCGGGACGCAAACTGTCCAGCGGTACATTTGCCCTGCAGGGACACGATCCGGACAGCGTCATCTATTACAAAAACATCAAAGTCAAACCCCTGCCGTAACAAATAAGATCGACTGTATGCGATAACCCCCGATCCGCACGGATTCGCAGTTTCACGTTTCGTGCGATTATCGGTCGTCAAAAGGCAAACGCCGAACACCGGGTCTTGCGGATCCGATGGTCGGCGTTTTTTCGTTGGACAGGGACGATGAAGACCTTTCCGCCGGACAAAATCAATTAAGTTCTGTCGATTTTATGCCGAAAATAACGTCGGTGTCCTGTTTTACCGGGAGTACAATCCTGTCGTCAAAGCATGGTCGCTTCGCGGCAGGAGATAATGAAGGATTGCGGCGGCAAAATAATGCCCATGAAGCAAGACCAAAAACATCCGGTGACCCGTAGGGTCCGCTCTTCATCGACAGCCGCGTTCTGTCAGGGAAAATCCTTGTTCCGGGTGGTTCCGGCGGCGATCCTGGTCTTTGTGTTGGTTCGATGCACAATCCCCGGATCGGAACCGGCTGTCTTATGGGCCGAGACCAAAACGCCGGAACAGGTCGAGTACGAAATCAAGGCGGCCTTCATTTATAATTTTATGCGGTTTATCGACTGGCCGGAGGGAAAACACACCGCCAACCGAAAGTATCAAACCGAAAATGATCCGGACGTCAACCGCGAAAAGCCCCCTCCGCCGCCATTGTTGATCGGCATCGTCGGCAGAAATCCGTTTGGTCAGGCGTTCGTTCCTGTTTTGGACCGAAAAATCAATGAGCGGGAACTGGGGCTGGTTGACATTGACGAACTGGGACCCTATCTGGCCGCCGCGAAAACCGAGGTCGAGGCGATAGCGGCTTACCGGAAGAAAAACGCCGTATTGCTGAGTCGCTGTGATGTGCTGTTTATCTGCACGTCCGAAGACAAGCATCTTGAGACCCTGCTGCCGATGATCGCCGGCAGCGCCGCCGTGACCATCAGCGACATTCCCCGTTTTGTCCTTCGCGGAGGGATGATCGAATTCGTCATGGACAGCAAACGTGTGCGATTTGATATCAATCTTGACTGCGTTAAAAGAGAAAATCTGAAGATTCGTTCTCAGCTTCTCGAACTGGCTCGCCGTATTCACAAAACAGCAGACAATCCTGAGACAAAAGGACATCGCTAGTCAAGGAAATCGATTTATTATGCTCAGCAGCAATCGAACCATTCGTGAAAAACTGATTCTTGTGATCATGACCAGTTCTCTGGCGGCTCTGGTGGTTACCGGCGGGGCCTTCAGCCTCTGGAGTTACCTGGCGTTTCGCGATAATCTGATACGCACGCTGCGGATTCAGGCGGAAATGACCGCCCAAAACTGCGCCGCGGCGGTGATGTTCAACGACGCCAATCGCGCCGCTGAAACGCTGCAAACGTACGCTGCCAAGCCGTCCATCACCAACGCCTGTATCTATACCCCCGAAGGCGATCATTTTGCCAGCTATATTCGAGCGGGTTATCACGCACACGAAGAGGTATCGCTTGAGTCAAGCGGTTTTCGCCTTCGCGACGGTAAACTGATCGTTTTCGAGCCGATCCAAATTGACGACGAACCGCTCGGCGTGATGGTGGTTCAATCCGACCTGAGCGAATTAAAAGCCCACCTGACAAATAATCTCACAGCGATGGGCATGGTCATTGGCTTTGCAGGACTGATGGCGTACTTGCTGTCGGTGCGACTTCAATCGCTGATCTCGCGACCGATTTTAGGTCTGGTGGATTTGACCCGCCGCGTTTCAGACAACAAAGACTATAGCCAGCGCGCCGTAGTGACCGGTCGAGACGAAATCGGAATGCTCATCGAATCGTTCAACGAGATGCTCGATGTCATTCAGGAAGAAATCGACCGGCGCCATCAGGCCCAGCAGGAGCTGGAGCGCCACCGCGACCATCTCGAAGAAATGGTGCAGGAGCGAACCGCCGAGCTGAAAAACGTCAACCGGCAATTGATGATGTCGGCCGAACGGGCCAATCTGATGGCCAAGCAGGCCAATGACGCCAATCGCGCCAAAAGCGAGTTTCTGGCCAATATGAGCCATGAAATTCGCACGCCGATGAACGCGATCATCGGTTTCAGCGAGCTGCTGGCCGAAGAAGACTTGACCGATCAGCAGCGAATGTTTGTCAAGACAGTGTTAAACAGCGGTCGCGGCCTGCTCGAATTGATCAACGATATTCTGGATTTTTCAAAAATTGAAGCCGGCAAGCTCAAAACCGAGATCGTGGACGTCGAACTGGAGCCGTTCCTGAGCGAGCTGGATTCGTTTCTGCGTCCTCTGACGCTGGAAAAAAAGCTCAAATTTGAGATTTTACGCTGTTGCCCGCTGCCGGTTATAATTCATACTGATCCGGTGCGCGTTCGCCAGTGCCTGATCAATCTGGTCGGCAACGCCATTAAATTCACCGACAAAGGGCACGTTTTTGTCAATATCGATGTGGAACGCATTCATGAGACGGACTACATCCGCTTCGATGTGGAAGACACCGGCGTAGGTATCCCCCCGGAAAAACAGGCGCTGATTTTTGAGGCGTTCACACAGGCCGACGGCTCGACCACCCGCAAATACGGTGGAACCGGCCTGGGACTGACTATCACGCGCCAACTGGCCGGGCTGCTTGGCGGCTCGCTGCGGCTAAAAAGCGAAATGGGCAAAGGATCTGTTTTCACCCTGCGGATTCCGGCGGGCGTCGATGTGTCCAACATGCCGACAACCGAATCATATAATGCGCTAACCCAAATCTCCGATGAAACAGAGTCACCCCCCCGGCCAACCGACCGGAAACGAATGTCCGGAAGAATTCTCGTGGCCGAAGACTCCGCCGCCAATCAGGCGCTGATTCGGGCGCTGCTCAAGCGGATGGGATTTTCGGTCGTCATTGCTGAAAACGGTCAGGAAACGCTTGAATGGCTTGAGAAAGAAAACTTCGATCTGGTGTTTATGGACATGCAAATGCCCGTGATGAACGGCTATAACGCCACACGCCAAATCCGCCAAAAAGGACTGACCCTGCCCGTTGTCGCCCTGACCGCCCATGCGATGAAAGGCGACGATCAGAAATGCTTCGACGCCGGCTGCGACGACTACCTGAGCAAACCGATCCTTCGCGATAAACTCCGAACCCTGCTCGAAAAATATTTCACCGCGTCCAAATCCGACGAAACCGTTGTCAAACAGAACGACGCCCCTTAAGCCCCCATCTTTGTCGAATAATAAAACCGCAGGCGGACGGCCCCTTAGCCTCATCTGCGCGGCCTTGGAGATTGCAAAATCAAAGAGTAAAAATCAAAACGCAAAACCACACATCAAAATTCAAAAAGAGCGATTTGCCGGCGGAATCGCCACATCGGTTCTGTGAACCGGCAAAGAACCGGCAAAGTCGTCTGAACGGGAAACTCTGTCGGACGGCGATTCGTTTTGATTTTTGCCTTGTCATTTTGATATTTGCTTTTTGATATTTGATACAACTTCTTATTCGATTGTCATTAAAAATTCTTTTGAAAAGTCCGCCTGAGCCTATAGAATCCAATAGACCTTGTTGTCGGCAGAGGCGCTGAGAGATCTCAGTTTTCATAAATAAGGAGATAGGCTATGGTGCGATACAAGATTTATGTGGTTATTTTATGCAGCGGAGCGTTTGTGCACTTCTGTTTTGGCGAACGTCCCTTGTCGCCCGTTACCTCGCCGCCTGCGGCGCTGAACCTGGATCCGTTTTACGCCAAGTACCTTGATTGCGGCGGCATCTCCGTGATTGGCTCGGACAATGTATCGGATGAGGCCTTTTATCGGCTGAAGGCATTGCTCGACAAAATGCTCGAAAATCGGCCTGACGTGCGGCAGCAGCTGGCCGAGGACGGCAATCGGTTTATCATCATCGGACGCAATGAGCAGGTCACCGATGTTCCCGATTATGCTCATATGGAGCCAAAGGCCTTTTGGAATGAGCGGGCGCGAGGCTTTGGCGGACGAACGACCAGCGTCGGCGAGGAGAATCTGCTGTCGCTGCCTGAAGATCGCTACGAGGATGAAAGTATCTTCATCCACGAGCTGGCGCATTCCATTCATTTTGTTTTGCGGCGGCTGGAGCCGGATTTTCAAGCGACGCTGGATCGGCTCTATCAGAACGCAATGGACAAGGGATTGTATCAACACGATTACGCCTCCACCAACGCCAGTGAGTATTGGGCCGAAGCGGTGCAGGGTTTCTTTGACGCCAATCGCGCCAACAACTGGAATCACAACCATATCAGCACGCGCGAGCAGTTGGCAGAGTATGACCCGGATATTGTCGAGCTGGTGCGAAAAACATTTCGCATTACGCCTGAGAACGACTGGCGTTATGAGCCGCTTGCTGTTCAGCCGTCGGTCCATCCCACGCCCGACCGTTTCGCGGAGGCCCGGACGCTGCCGAAATACGTCTGGTGTCGCGGTTTTTCCATTTTTGGCACGGCAGATGTGTCTGACGAGGCGATGCTGTGCGTGGATCAGACGATCCGCAATCTGTTCCGTTATCGCCACGATATCCTCAAGACGCTGATTGACGCTGATGTGGCGGTGGCGGTCTATGCCGACGATGAATTACCGTCAGACGTGCCGGTTCATAAGACGCTGCCCGTTGCGTCTTTTCTTCGGCACGACGAGCCGGAGACCGCCGTTGGGCTATCGACCTCATTACGATTGGGCGTTGCGCAATCGGAAATAATGAACGCCGACGGCGGCAATCCACTGATCGGGCGGATGGCTTTGGCGGCGTATTTATACGCCGGGCTGCGTCCAATTGATCCGACATTTGATCAGCGCCGGCAGAAACAGCAGTATGAAATCGGGCTGGAGCGGATGGATATCCGTTTTGATCGTCGAGTGCAGGCATTGTACAAGGCGGCCTTACAGAAAGGCTTATGGGCCTCGACGCCGGCGACTGATAATCGGTTCGATTATTTTGCGCAGGGCGTGCAGGCGTTCTTTGACGCCAATCGCGTTGCCGATGCCGAGGGTCGTGAGGTCAATGCCCGAGAGCAGTTATTGCAGTATGATCCGGAGCTGGCGACGCTGGTCGGCGATCTCTTCAAGCATCCCGAACGGTACGATTGGCGGCATACGCCGTGCAGCCCGATCGCCGACCCGTAAACCGACAAACAACACAACACGTTCAAGCGGAGTGTGCTAATGATGTATCTTGCTGCGATACTGGTCTATTTACTGATGCTGGTGGGAATCGGCGTCTATAAATCGCGTCAGATCAGGACCGAGGCGGATTTTGCCGTGGCCGGTCGCACCCTCTCGCCTTGGGTGATGGTCTGTACGATGCTGGCGGTCTGGATCGGCACCGGCTCAATCGTCGGCAATGCCGAACAGACATACCATACAGGGATGGCGGCGCTGATCATTCCCGCCGGGACGTTTTTCGGAATGATCGTGCTGTCATTTATCGCGTCGCGCGCGCGGAATATTGAAGCGTCTTCCGTACCGGAGATCATCGGTCGGCGATATGGCCGCACGGCGCGTTTGCTGGCGGTCGCGGCGTTGGTGACGGCGTATATGGTCATCGTTAGCTATCAGTTCAACGCCGGCGGGGCGGTGCTGGAAGTGATTGCCGGCGACAAAGAACACGTCGCGCTGGAGCGTGAGGATACCCTGACGCGCCGACAGTTAACACGCGGTCGTGTGGTTTATACGCCGCCGCGGGACTGGACGGGGACGGTTCAACTGGCCGCGGCGCCATTGACCGAGCCGGATAAGCCGGTTGTCTATACGATACACGTCGTGCCGGACGAACAAATCTTTGATGCGGTTCAGTCCGCCTTGCAGACAGAGAACACCCTGGCCATTCGAAAAAACAACACCGCCCGAGTTCGTTATGACTTTCAACACGCTGCTGCAACGTACAAACTGGCTTCAACGGCGGACATCGGCGAGGTGACGCTGGTTGAGCCGCGGCTGACCGCGGGGCGCGCGACCATTATCGCAGCGGTTTTTATCCTGGCTTATACGATGCTGGCCGGGCTGCTGAGTCTGGCCTACACCGATATTATTACCGGATCGCTGATTACCGGTTCGATGCTGGCGGCGTTTCCGGTGCTGCTGTATCAGGCCGGCGGGTTTTCGGCCATGGCCGAGGCGTTTGCCGCGATGCAGGACAAGACCCAACATATGCAGTTTTGGGGGGTCTATTCGCCGGTGCAGTTGGTTAATTACCTGCTGCCGGTATTTTTACTGATTCTCGGCGATGCCAATCAATATCAGCGGATATTTGCCAGTCGCAACGCCCGCGGCGCCACGCAGGCCGTGACGACGATGATTTTTGTTGCGCTGGCGATTGAACTGTTGATTATTGCCAACGCCTGGATCGCATCCAGTATGACGCCCGATCCGGAAAACGGCAAATATATCCTCATCTATGCGGCCAAACATTTTATGCCGCCGATATTGGGGGTGGTCTTTCTGGTAACGGTGGTCGGGATTATCGTCTCAACGGCCAACTCGTTTTTGCTGATTCCGTCGATTGCATTCATCAAAGACATCTATCAGACGCATATCAATCCCAACGCTACGGAAAAGCATACGGTCTTTCTGAATCGCGTGATGATTCTCGTGTTCGGCGTGATTGCGTATGGGGTGTCGTTGGCGTTTTCCGAATCGACGGGGTTTTTCCAGAAGGCCCTCTACGCCTACACGATTTACGGCGCGGCCATTACGCCGAGTCTGGTGGCGGCAATCGTGTGGAAAAAGGCCACGCCGCAGGCCGCGATGGCCTCGATTGCCGTCGGGATTGCTATTCCGCTGCTGTGGGGCGAAGTGATTCGTCCGCACTTGTCCGGCTGGGCGGGCCAACTGGATGCCGTGCTGCCGGCGATTGCGGTCTCCGTGCTGGCTCTGGTGGGCGTCAGTTACCTGACCGATTCTAAAAAATCCGAAACAACGGGATGACAGGGGCGCGATGTTCAGTGCAGAAACATACAGTCAGCGGCGTCAAACGCTGCGCCGACGGTTGGCGGGGCAATCGGGGCTGCTTGTCTTTCCGGGCAATGAATTATGCCCGATGAACTACGCCGACAACCCCTTTCCGTTCCGTCAGGACAGCACGTTTTTGTATTACTTCGGTCTGGATGTGCCGTCGCTGGCGGCGGTGATGGACTTGGACGCCGGCACTGAGACGGTTTACGGGGATGACCCGACGGTCGAGCAGGTGGTCTGGACGGGGCCTCGGCCGGCGCTTGCCGAACGTGCCGCCCGATGCGGCCTGACGCAGACGGCGCGTCGAGAAGCCTTTGGCCAAACCGTCCGAAATGCCTGCCGACAGGGACGCCCCGTTCATCTCCTGCCGCCGTATCAGGCCCAGCACCTGCTCGCGTTTTCAGAGCTTCTGGAAGTGCCGTGCGCCCAGGTGCGGCGATACGTCAGCGAGCCGTTTGCCCGGGCGGTAATTGCAATGCGTTCGATCAAGTCCGAAGAGGAGATCGAACAAATCCGTCAGGCCATTGAGACCACCCGGCAGATGCACCTTGCGGCGATGAAGACCACTGCTATCGGCCGGACTGAAAATGAGGTGGTCGCCGCGATGGAACAGGTGGTGATTGCCCATCACGGGCGAATGGCGTTTCCGGTGATTTATACGATTCACGGCCAGTTTTTGCACAACCATTACGGCACAAATTCCCTTGCCGATGGCGATTTGGTGATCAATGACTCAGGCGCGGAGAATGCGATGCATTATGCCGCCGATATTACACGCACGCTGCCGGTGAGCGGGCGGTTTACCCCGCGACAACGGGAGATTTACGAATTGGTCTTGTCGGCGCTGAATCAGTCCCTTGAAGCCGTCGCGCCCGGCGTCTTGTTTCGCGATATTCATTTGGCCGCCTGCCGCATCCTGGCCGAAGGTCTCAAGTCGTTGGGGCTGATGAAGGGCAACGTCGAGGACGCCGTCGCGTGCGGCGCCCATGCGCTGTTTTTTCCGTGCGGCCTGGGGCATATGCTGGGGCTGGACGTGCATGATATGGAGGGATTGAATGAAGAGTGGGTCGGTTATACCGACACCATCCAACGCAGCGAGCAATTCGGCCTGCGGTCGCTGCGGCTGGCCAAAACACTGGAACCGGGGTTTGTGCTGACCGTGGAACCGGGGGTGTATTTCATTCCCGCCCTGATTGAACACTGGGAAAAAACACGCCAACTGACAGATTATATAAACTACAATAAAGTGCGAGAATACCTTGATTTTGGCGGTATTCGTATTGAGGACAACGTCCTTGTCACGTCCAACGGAGCGAATGTGCTAAGCGACACGATCCCCAAAACCGTTCAAGAGGTGGAAGCGCTTACCGGGTAACCGGACAAACAAAGGCAATAGCGTTGTTTGAGATGATCTTAACTTCTTTTTAAGAAATGACTTAAAAAATATCGCGTTTTTTTGCAAGCGCGCAATGGCAAAATGACCACATTTTAGTGATTTCGGTGTATATTTATCTTTAATATTGCTGCAGGAAAAGGGATTGGCTTTTCCGGTTTGTGCGGAAAAAAGTAGAAAATAATGTAAAAAAAATTCGAAAGGGTATTGACTTGTTCTGGAATCCGTGATATGATAAAGGCAATTGTGATAAAGTGTCCGGAGAAAACAGTTAACCTAATTAAAAGAGGATGGGAAGATGAACACACGGCGAATTTTGGGAGTTGCTCTTGTACTTGCACTGACGGTTTCTGTTCACGCAAATTATGTCAAGAACTTCAGTTTTGAACAGCCGGGTACGGGCAAATTCAGCAATTGGGAGGAAGTTCCGTTTTGGTCCAGCGATGTCATAGCTGCGGATTCGGGAGTGGAATCCGGCTGGCCGGGTTCGACCCACGGCGATTGGGCCGGTTTCCTGATGTCCGGCGATCCGTCGGTCTGGCAGTTGACCGGCGCGGTGATTGAAGCCGGCGAGGTTTATACCCTTCAGGTGGACGCCCGCGATAACTGGTCCGAGACGACCCCGGCCAAGCTCGGCCTGTTCCTTTATTATGACAACGCCGGATCCAGAACACCGGTGGCAATGGCCGTTGTTGACCTTCTGGGCGATGGCCAGGAGCCGTGGGCGACTTATACCCTGACGTTTTCGGCTGATGATATTCCCGCAGCCATTGGCAAACAAATCGGCGTCGAGCTGATTAATTTTTCAGCGACGAATTCCTGGATCGGCATTGACAATGTTCGCCTGGTGCCGGAACCGATGACGCTTGCATTGCTGGGACTGGGCGGTTTGTTCCTTCGCAAACGTCGTTAAGATTTCTTGAATTAAACCGTTTTACAAAGACCTCATTCATATGAGTGAGGTCTTTTTGTCTTTATATAGGGTCGTAACGTCCTATTGGATGACTTTGAGTCAACGGCGATAGACGCCCAATCCACAGGTAACCGGAAGGATCAGCGTGTTGGTCTCGCCGTGGCGGCTTGGGGGCAGCGTTTAGCATTTCAAGAGGGATGCTTCTATTTGATTTTTTCTTCTTTATGCGTCAGAATCAAGATTGTAATAATCCATTAACTCTTTTAGCTTCTGTTTCATAGTACGAATTGGCTTTTCGTACTCGGGGTTGCCATACTCGCTTTTCATTTCCAGCGGATCTTTTTCCAGATCATAAAATTCCCATTCGCCCTTTCCGTAGAATTCAATCAGCTTATACCGTTCGTTTCGAATACCCCGATGCCTTGCAACGTGATGAATACCCTCTTCGTAATACGTGTAAAGAATGCCGCTGCGCCACTCTTCCGGACGCTCGCCCCTGAGCAGCGGCGCCAATGATTTGCCCTGTATCGGTTCAGGTATATTGATACCCGCGGCTTCAAGAAAAGTCGGCGCATAATCGATATTCTGTACCATTTCGCTGCATTTTGAGCCGGGGCGTGTCACGCCGGGCCATTTGATGATGAGCGGGTTTCGCAGCGATTCTTCATACATCCAGCGTTTGTCATACCAGCCGTGTTCGCCGTTATAAAATCCTTGATCCGAACTGTAAACAACGATGGTATTCTTATCAAGGTTGTTGGTTTTGAGGTAATCGAGCACTCGGCCGACGGCCTCGTCCATGGCCTTGACACATCGTATGAAATCTTTGAGATAGGCCTGATATTTCCATCGAAGCAACTCGCTGCCTTTCAAATTTTGGGCCTGAAATCGTTCATTTCGCGGCACATAATAGGCATCCCATGCTTTCTTTTGTTCCGGACTCATCCGCCTGAATTCTTCAAGGGTTGCCGGGTCCATGGAATTGGTTTTCGGGACGGCTTCCGGAATCGCCTTGACCGAAGTTGTCATCACCGGAGGCGTGACCTTCAGATCGGTTGCGATGTTCAGATGATCGCGGATCGTCATTTCCTGCTCCGACGCGGAAGAGGTTCGCCCCCGATAGTCATCGAAGAGGTTTTCAGGCTCCGGAACATCCACCTCGTCGAGCAAGCTGAAATGCCGCGGGGCAGGCATCCATGTCCGGTGCGGGGCCTTGTGCCAACTGCAAAGAAAGAACGGCCTGGTTTTGTCCCGCTTTCGATCCAGCCAGTCGATTGTCATATCTCCAATGATATCGGTGCAATACCCCTGCTTCCTAACCAAGCCTGAAGACCCTTTTTCAATAAAATCGGGATTGTAATACATCCCCTGGCCGGGCAAGACTTTGTAATCATCAAATCCGGTTGGCAGAGAGCCTAAATGCCATTTACCAATCGCCGCGGTTTGATACCCTGCTTTTTGCAATTCCTTTGCCACGGTCCATTGGTCGGCGTTGAATTGGTCATGGTTGGACCGGAAACCGTTGATATGACTGTGTTTTCCGGTCAGGATTGACGCTCGACTGGGGCCGCAAATGGAATTTCCGACAAAACTGTTTTCGAACAGCATTCCCTCGGCGGCCAGCCTGTCAATATTCGGTGTAATGTTGTGTTTTTTGATGAATTCCTGCATCCTTGACTTGTAAGCTCCCAGCGTCTGCAGCGAATGGTCATCGGATAGAATAAACAGGACATTCGGCTTTTGAACGGTGGGCAAAGTCGCCGGTAAAACGCTATTGCAGCCGATGCCGGCGACACCGATCGTACCGGCACCGATGCTTTTTAAGAATGTGCGACGGTTCATCATGTTGGTTCTCCCGAAACAGTCGGACACAGCGATGTCGTTAAAACCCTGAAAAATCGTTGGACGGTCACGGTTGCGGCAGTAAAAACCGCCAGTTTACCAAAATCTTGACGATTCAATCTTTTATTCATAGTTTACCTCGTTTTATCCAAACCATTCGATTGTTATTATTATGGCACCAAAACCTCAGTGTCCAGGGGAATCTCGTCACGAAGCAATTTGCCTGCTTGTGCTGCTAATCGAAGATAAAAATCACTGGCAAGTCCGTTCAGCGTCAGAAATTGTGCCCCACCCGTTGTGGGCGGATTGTTCGAACATTTGAAAATAGCGGTAGCTTCGTCAACCTCATCAAACATTGCGATATAGAGCATATCACAACCCGCCTTTTTAGTGGCCACCACCTGCGACCACATGAACTGACCATCGAGTCGCGGAATATGATCAAGTTTGGCCCCCATAAGATTATGCCAACTGAACCCCGGGAAAACGACCGGCATATAATCGATATCGTGTTCTCTGGCCCAGATAATATCCGGCTCCCAGTATTTTTCGGCGTGGCGCTGAACACCCGGCAGGCTGCCGAAACGGCCAACACTCCATGGACTCAACACATCGGCCATCAACAGAACGCGGTGGAGGTCGGGGTCCTGCAGGGCATCATTATCTTGCTCACGCCATCCTGTTGCAATTCCCAGCATAACACTGCACCCATCTGCTTTCAATTGTTTAATCAGTGCCTCGCATTCCTGAAAGCCCGGACGCGGCTTGATTTTATCGTTAAAACCGACCCCCCAGACCGCCACCAAAGGCTTGCCATTGTGGTGCTGATAGGCAGAATCTTCAGTGATATGCATTGTCTCACGCAGCATACGCCAGTCATCGAACACCTTAATAATATCTTCATTTGGAATCCCGGTAAGGTCATACATCACGGTGTAGGTTCGTCCGTAGCGATTGGCCCCTTCCCGTGCGCTGGACAATACCTTATCTTTATGGTATCGCAGCGTATTGTCGTGCAGGCCATTGGCAAAACGTTGCACGAATGCTCCGTCAATGCCGTAATCACGCATCCATTTGAAATGGCGAACCACGGTTTTTCGATTATGCGAACTGAAAACCTTGGCGGGTGTTCCATCCGCGTGGGAAAAAGCAGTGGCATAGAGTTCGTCATCATCGTATTCAGAAACATCAGGCCATAAATCAACGGCAATGTTGCCGGGCGCAAACGGCTTGTGCCGGTCTTTGGCCCAATGCGTCCAGCCGAGGTTTGCACCATCGCCCGGACAGTTAAACCAGCCCTGATAACCGGTCATCACTTTGCCTTTCAGCGTGCTCGGATCGGCCTCACGGACGGAGGGGCCCTCATAAGGTCTGAGCACATCCTCCTGCTGGGCCGCAAAAACCACTGACAGGTGCGAGACACATATACCAATCAGAATCCGGAGTCCGATATTCATGACTGTCGAAGAATGGAATCCAATGGTATTTGAAACGGCGCTACTGTTTAATGCCTGTCTGAAAGAGTACATAGTGGTTTCTTTCCATTTTCGTTGTCATCGTATTTAACTCAAACTGACCGATGGCCAGCTTAAGACATTACAAATCAGAGATGAAGGATCAATGACGGCAGCAAGGTTCGGTGTTTTTAAGAAGGTGTTGCCGGCACAGTTCAGCGTATCAAACCGCTGTTGACCGGTCATGACAAACAGCAGATTCGATTTGGCACCTTGACGCATCACGCCCGGGATCTCTTCGGCGTATCCGGACAACCCGGCCGCTGCGATGGACATGGAAGTCGCTTTTAACAAGTCGCATCGATTCATGTTCTTACGCACCCTCACCTCGAAATTCTCTGATCGCTTTATTCATTTCCAGATATCCCTCTACAGGCACATAATGAGGAATTGAATTTCCCGATTCGAATGCAACACCGCCGCATTGATACGTCTTTTCCAGTACATCAAATGTATAGGCTCGAATTTCTTGTGAGCTATTCTGACAAAGGACGTCCATGTCGATCCCGCCGAAGTTACCGATTTTGTCGCCGTAATTTTTTGTCCATACTTCAAATGGCGCAATCGCATCTTCATTTGAATGCTTGGCATCAATGCCGGCGATATCCTGAACGCACTCGAAGACGCCGTTGCCTGCGCCACCGATGGCTTTCATTCCCGGAGGCAGTTTCTCTCGAAGCAGCTCAAAATAAATGCCGCTTTTTTCAAAAAATAAGTCCTCGATGATTTCCCAGGGGTAATTGTCAAAGTCGTTTCGGTTTTTAATGACGCCGGGCCTGTGTCCGCCGAGCGAACCGCTGCCGGGCATCACCGGGCCGATGCAATACTCAAAGGCGACAACGTCGTAACCCATTTCATAACAAAATCCACAATACGCACGAAAGTACTCTGCAATCGACTCTGGCGTTCCGTCAGCAAGAAGTTTGCCCAAATCTCTGCCCAGATACTTGCTGACAAATGGCTCATCGATATTGTGATCATAAAGCGGCAGACGGCTCGGACTGATATTCCGGGCTGCCTGTAGGACATTGTTATAATCCGGGATAAACTTACTCATCTATCGGCGCTCTCAGTTGATGATTTATTTCGGATGCGTTGTTCAATCAAGTTGACTTGTGTGATTTTTTTGGTTCGCGGATTGACGCGCAGCGTCTTGATCTCGAAGGGCGCCAGGGAGACCTTTGTTTTTATTGAAAATACCGGCATTGAAAGAGTTGCATTTCTTTGTTTTCCGGTCGGCTCAAAAAGACGTACGATGATGTCATCGCCCGATTCAGCTTTTTTAACCGCCGTGACCTGAATCACATTATCACTGAGCAAGATTGTCGGTTTGGGTCTTGGGCCTGCGCCGGAGGGAAAATAGGACAAGACAAAGGGGCGCTCATTTTTCACCAACGATTCTGTTTCAATGGCATCCAGACGCTCGCCGAGCGGACCCGCATTGAACCAAAACCCAAACTCTCTGAATCCCTGATCCATCCTCTCAATAAATCGGTCGTTTGGAATATCAAATTTGCCCTCGGCGTCGGGGTGGCCTGCATACGCAGGAGACCGCAGCAACGTTAAGCGTAAAAGGCCCGGCCTAAAATCGGATGCATAGGTGCCGTTATTGATACAGGTCAACGCCTTGTTTTCTTTTTCAGATACGACGGCTGACCATTTTTGACAAACCGATTCGTTTCCATTATCCGGCAAACGCTGCCGACCATAGGCGACCTGGCCCAGGTATTTTTGAGACGTGCCTTTCACCGGAACAGCCATTTTCAGGACGGTATCTTTTTCGTTCCAGTAAACGCGGAGATGGACTTCAATTTCCGTTCCTGTTTTGGGCAGTTTGTATTGCATGCAGACCCGTGAGTTGCGGTATTTGAAAAAAACCTCGATAATACTTCTTACCGGGCCATCCTCGATGATTCTGATCGGAGCAAGATGACGGCACTGAGCGCCTGAGAATGTTGCACTTTCAGTGTGCGACATAAGCCTGAACGATTTTGCTTTTCCGTGATATTGCGTTTCAAGCATATTCCAGGAATCCAGGTTGTCTTTGATCGCAAGCAACTGAAAAGAGCCGTTGTGCAGGTATTCAACCCCGTTGACCCGGTAACTGTCCACCCAACCGGTCTGACCATTGATGACGACCTGAAGATGATCTGTTTTGAATTGTATTTTGCCGTTTTTGACATGAAGCAGCGGGCCGGGCTTTTTATCAATGATGACAGGCTTGCAGTCAAATCGATTGATCTGCCCGGGCTTTAACGTCGCTCGAAAAGCGATCCGCTTACGCCATTCCATCGATACATTGGACAGTTCTTTTTCGACTTGAGATGGGATCGGCCTGCCGTTTTGATAGACTTGGATATCCGCAAAAGTGTCTTTTTGCTTAAAATCAGCCAGGTTGAATTCACACTCGATGATTTCAGAGACCGGCGCCGGATGATGATTCAAGACCATAATCGGGATGCTGCCGGCGGACGCTTTTTTTTGTCCCGAAGCCATCGCAAAAAACGCTTTGGTTTTCAAGCGGGACAGGATATGCAGGCCGCTGCCGATCTGTTGCAAGGCCTGTTCTTCTACCGGCCGAATGGATGAACCGGGCAGAATGTCGTGAAACTGAATCGTCATTAGATGACAGAGGGCCTCTTTCATCAGATCAACGGGATACTCCATCAGCCCATTGACCATGGCGCTTGTCAGAATTTTCTCTGTGGCATAATATTCATTTTCCAACAGTCTGTGCTTTTGCTTGATCTGTATTTGAGATGCGTAACATCCGATGGCCCATGGGTTCAAATCATCCGCATGTTCGGGCAGCCGGGCGCCTTTTTCCTTGAGATCCTTAAAATAGTATTCCGGCGTCGAATGCCTGAGATTCACTTCCCGCTGCTCGGCAATAAGCTGGTTGACGGCCCGGACGTCCATTTTGGATGGCCCTCCACCATGATTGCCGACTCCCCAAAGGATCGCCATAGGATCTCGTTCAGGGTCGCTGTTGATCCGTTGAGAGATCATAGGAACGGCTTTGCCAAGAGATGTATTGTACCAGCCGGGAAAACGTGTTGCCATCACAGTTGAGTTGTCATATCCAACCCACTTGAAGTCGTCGGCAGGCAGATCAAGCCAGCGCCGGTCCGGCCTGCCAAAAAGATAAGCGTCATACCCGCTTTTGGCCAGAATTTGAACAAGTCCCCGCGAATGCCCAAAGGGGTCAAAGTTAATCGCGGCGGTCGGCTCGACACCAAAATACTGTTTAAAATACTGTTTACCCAAGAGGATTTGTCTGACAAAGGACTCGCCGGACGGCATGTTACAGTCAGGCTGAAGGTACCAGCCCCCCATAATATGCCATCTGCCCTTTTTGACAAGTTTTTGGATCCGCTTAAACAGTTCCGGGGCATACTCCTGAATCCACTTGTACAGAATCACTTCATTGTGATTAAAAATGAAGGTCTCATTTGCTTCACAAAGCTCTGCCGCGGTTCGAAAAGTAGAAATCGCCTCGGCCGCACCTTCCTGCCACTGCCACAGCCAGACCGGGTCGAGATGCGCGTTACAAATCAGATGAATATTACGTTTGCTCATTTAAATACCTCATGTGCTGTTGAAATGCCGTCTGTACGCTGCATTCTCAGACCAGTTTTCTCTTTCGGACTCCTTCGACGTGTGCTGAGCCGGTCTTGTTTAACCACTCCAGAAGACATCTCCGGAGTTCTTCTGTTTTCTCCGCATAGTGAGATCGGTTTGGGTTGTGACCGATCAGATTGTTCATTTCATAAGGATCGGTATTGAGGTCATATAACGCATTCAGAACCGTTGAGGTCTCCGTGCAGGGAATCATCATTTTCCAGCCGTCTTTGACAATCATATAGTTGGATTCCGTATCCCCGCGCCAAAGCCATTCGGCCACGACATACCGGCCCTGTGTGGTATCTGTTGTCTCAATTAAACCGCGGAGGCTTTGCCCGTCGGATGGATGTTTTTCAACGCCCATATAATCGAGAATTGTCGCAAATAAATCCATCAAAGACACGTATCCGTCGATTACGGTGTGGTCGTTGATGCGGCCGGGAAAACGAATCATCAACGGTACATGCGCCGATTCTTCATAAAACACATTCTTTTCCCGCATGCCGTGCGCCCCCAGCATTTCGCCGTGGTCGCTGGTAAAAATGACCATGGTGTTCTCGGTCAAGCCGTGTTTATCCAATGTCTTCAAAAGCTCGCCAACCCAATCATCAATTTCTTTGACCAACCCGTAATAGTTCGAAATCATATACCTGATCTTGTCCTTATCCCGATATTCCGACAGACGCTGCCTGCCGTTTGTTCCGACATACGGACTGTTGGACATATCATCATGAATACTGACCGGGGGATCAATCGCTTCCGGCGGATACATCCCGTAGTACGACCCGGTCGGAGTAATGGGAGAATGTGGAAAATGAAACGAACAGGTGATGCTGAACGGTTGATCTTTGAGTCGCTCAATGGCTTCAATGGTTTGCCGTGCCTGAAACGCTGTGATGGAATGCCGGCTCGACATCAGCAATTCGCCATGCTGGTCGGGTTGGACAACGCCGATGTCTTTTGCTTTCAGTTCAGCCGGAGACATTCCATGATATCGATCAATCGGATCCGTCCGGTAAGGCCGTTGCGATATATTTTCGTAAAACTCACCGATTTGAAGCTCACGACGGGGAACGTGCTGATTCAAATAATCGCGATACATGTATGTCTGACCGCCGGGGCCGAATATCGACAGGCCGTTCCGGGCGGCTTGGACAGGGTTTTGATAACACTCGGCACGCGCCGATAAGCTGTGCCATTTGCCATAATATTCGCAACGGTAGCCGTTCTTCGTTAATATCTCATCAAAGGTCGGCTGAGTCATCAGCCCTTCTTGTTCGGGAGTGTATGCAAAGTCGTTCCTTGTCATGCCGGTCTTTTCCACGGTATGGCCGGTCAGGACAACGGATCGCGCAGGACAGCAAACCGCACAGGGAGTATAGGCATGCTTAAAGTAGGCGCCTTGTCCGGCTAACCGGTCAAGATGCGGTGTTTGCAGGACGGTGTTGCCGGCGATGCTCAAGGCGTCCCAACGCTGCTGATCGGTCATGATAAACAACAGATTCGGTTTCTTTGTTTTCGCCGGTGTGTTGGCTAAAAGAGAAGAGGAGGCCATCACGCTACCCATACCGAGTCCCACCATTTTTACAAAATGCCGCCGTGTTGATTGCATAATATAACCCGCTTTCTTGAGACGTTAAAAATGATTACGCGACTATCGACTTGCCTGAACTTGTTTGATGCGATCCAGCTCATCGGCCAGGCGTTTGGCAATTTCAGGGTGACTGTCGTAGAGATTGACGGTTTCTGATGGATCCTCGGCCAGATCGTACAACTGAGGCCGGCCCACCTGCTCACCTTGACCGGTGGTGTTGTCAATGTATTTCCAATGTCCTTTACGCAGGGCCAGTCGTCCCCTGACGTCGGACATCACGATCGATTGGCGGCCCTGTTTGGTCTCAGACTGCAAGAGAGAAGACAAAAAACTAAAACTGTCCGGCGCGATATCTTTGGGTGCGGGCAGTTTGCCGTCCGTGATTTCGCAGACCGTGGCAAAAATATCCATCACGCTGACCAGATCATTGGACACAGTAGCCGGTTTGACTTTTCCGGGCCAGGACACCATAAACGGGATACGCGTTCCCCCCTCCCAAATGGTATGTTTGTCGCCGCGCAGACGGCCATTGATGTTCAGGCCATGCGCAATCGCCTGATTTTCAGGTCTTTCCGGATCGTTTTCAGGAATGTCGCCGCCATTGTCGCCGGCAAAAATGATGATCGTATTATCCATCAAATTCATATATTCCAACGTTTCAATAAGCCGTCCGACGCTCATATCCAAATCCTGAATAAAATCGCCGTACGGGCCGGCATCGCTCATCCCCCGCATATGATCGGACGGCGTGATCGGATGATGAACCGCTACCGCGGCATAATACAGGAAAAATGGCTTGTCCCTGTTTTGCTGTTTTAACCATTCAATGGACTTGTTCGTCAAGTCTTCCATTACTTTTTTGTTTTCACGCTGCGGCGCATCCAGCCCTGCATATTTCGTACCATAAAATGTCCTGGAATAAGGATGCAGCCGATCGCTTCTTAACCCATAGACCCGATCATTTTCGACATAGACGCCCCACATATCGCCGTGATTTTGAGGGACGCCGAAATGATAATCGAACCCCAGATCAAGCGGGCCGGGCGACAGTCTGGCCGTTAAATCCACGGGGGTCTTGTTGCCGTACCCCAGATGCCATTTGCCAATCATGGCCGTATTATACCCTCGCTCCTGAAGCCATCGGGCAATGGTCATCCTGTCCGGATCCGGAAGCAAAGGATCGAGCGGATTGACCACTCCGGACTTGAGGTGGGTGCGCCAGGTATATTGTCCGGTGATAAAACTGTATCGGGTTGGAGTGCAGATGGACGCAGGAGCATAAGCATCTGTAAAACGCATTCCGGCATCGGCAATACGATCAATGTGAGGCGTACGGATATGCTTTTTATCCGCGCCGTAGCAATTCAGGCTGCCATAGCCCAGATCGTCGGCCAGAATAAACACGATATTGGGTCTGGACGCAGGCGGCAGGGATTTGTCCGCCAGAGAAGTCAATGAACGCGCCGCAAGCGTCATATCTGTCGATATGCTCGCCATCGCCGCGGCGGCAACGGTTTTGACAAATGATCGCCTTGTCAGATTGTTGGAATATGCGGACTTTACGCCATTTACTGATCTCATCATTTAACTCCTCAGTGTGTGCATTCAATCAATACAACAGAAGAAAAATAGAGCCGTGTCGTTTATCGAATTACGCATTAAACGTAGTTTATTGGTCTCCAAAGACCTCTTCTTTCAAGATATCCAAATATAAGCAGCCGTAATCCACATAGGTCTGGCCGCCGGTATAGTGTGTGCCGTTCTCAGAATTGTCGGTGCGGCTCGGCGGTGCGGTTCCGGCTGTTGCCTCGATCTGGGTGTCCTCGTACCATTCGTTAAAACTGGTCACCATAATGATATTGTCAGCGGATGGGTCCATATGGGGCAGAGCCGCTTGGCGGATCATTTCGCGAAAAATGTCGCCTTCCTTTGAGTTTTCGCTATCGGTAAAATAGCGCGCCCGGCCGGGGTGTCCCTGTCGAACCGCCGTATCATTATAGCCGGGTGCAATGGTCGGCATAAAAGCCGTCCCAACCGAGTTGGCGGCTTGCCTGGCTTGCTGATAAGTCTGTGCGAGAAACTCAACTGCTTTGTGTGTGCCGCCCAGCGGTTTGATGGATTGGCCGTACACATCATAGACGGTTATGGCATCGAATGGTTTGGCCCATTCGGCTTTGTAATCTCCCGCCCCCTCGATTTGGAATACATCATCGCCGACCAGATAGATCTCCGGGAACGTTTGACGCATTTCTTTGAGGACGTCATGACCTCGATTGCGAAAGTACACCCTTGACAGATAAACAAAGATGACGGGACGCCCGTCAATCCGCAAATAACGCGGGTCCTCGAAATAAGTGTCCTTAAGATACTCCAAATCACTGATCCAGGCACGATAATTGGGGTTTTGAAAACGCCCGAAGCGTCCGGTGCTTTCATAGAGAATCGCATAGTTCAATTTTGATGCATCCGGATGCGCCAGGATATAATCCTTGAAAACAAGGTCGGTGAAACTGCCCGGCCCCCACCAACTGACCGCCCAGAATGAAACGCCGCCGCGAAGGCTTTGCTCAATATGTTCGGCAATCACCTCAGGGTCCCTGGAATCATACAGGCCGCTTTTGGGTTTCTGCGGTTCTTCAAGGAGCAGCCGCATGGCCTGCTGCCACTGGCGACCCGGCCCTTTATACCAGGGATAATAATACACGCCGACACAAGGCAGAGCAGAGCTGTGCAAAAAACCTTCGTCCACGTATTGTTCCGTTTCGGTCATATATTTTGCACAAACCCATGAACAGGCCACCCCCCACAAAATCAGAAAAAAAAAGTATTTTTGTTTCATTCGCACCTCTTTTCTTCATTGAGTCGTATATAGAATAACTGTTTCAATCTCACAGGGCAAGTAATCATTCATCGTAGCCGGAAGCAATACGCGCATTGGCCTCATCGTGCCCTTCGCGCGGCGGAATCCTGTCGGTCAGCGCGATGTCGCCGCGAAGCATTTTTGACGCCTGGCCGACCTGCCACAGATAATGATCGGTCGGCAAGCCTTCATAGGTCAAAAATTCACTTTTGCCGACGGGCGGCGTATTTGTTACCTTGAATATCTGAGTCCCTTCGTCCAGTTCATCAAACATTGCCTGATAAATCATCGTCGCGCCGTTGGCCATCAGCGCATGGTGCTGGGCCCACAGGAAGCGGCCATCTTCACGCGAAATATGGTTTTGGGTACCCGTCAGATTTTTCCAGCTAAAACCCGGAAATGTAACCGGCATAAATTCGAGGCCATTGTCTCTGCACCATTGCATATCGTCCACCGCGACCGTTTCGGCATAGTTGATTGCCTCATCAATCGTCCTGAACCGTCCGACCGTCCAGGGCGATATAATGTCCGCCTTTTTATACAAGCTCAGGAAACGTTCATCATCCGATGCGTCTCTGCCCATTTGCCTCCAATAGGTGGGCACGCCCAGCATCACGGCATTACCGCCATACCGAGGATCGTTCTTCAGGAAATCAATGAGCTTCTCGCAATCCTCTAAAGTGTATTTACGATTTCTGAATCCCACGCCCCATAGCCCAACAACCGCAGCGCCGTTGTGATGCTGATAGGCCTTGTCGTCGGGGTCTTTGGTAATCCCCAGAATATCAACGAGATACTTCCAGTCTCTTATGACGTTGTCAATATAGTTTGCCGGCATAGAGGTCAAATCATACATAACCGCATACGTTCTGCCATATTGATTGGCTCCGCGGCGGCACAGGTTCAGCACATGATTATAAACCTCCCGGCTTAATTTGGCTTCCTCGTCCCAGTCAATCGTTACTTCCATCACAAACCGCTGCACAAATACGCCGTCAATCCCGTAGTCATGCATCCATTTGAAATGACGCAGCGTCGATTTGGGATGGGCATTGCTATAGACATAGGCCTTGCTGCCGTCGGGATGAAAGAATTTATGCGGCAGGTATTTCTCGTCCTGATCCATCTCGGACATATCAGGCCAGTAATCAATCCCGCAGTTGCCGTCATAGAAATTGAGGTCTCTGCCGCGATAATGGACCCACGGCAGCCCCGTTCCGTCGCCGGCACAGCGATACCAGCCCTGATAGCCGGCCATGAGTTTGTTATCCAGTGTCGAGGAATCCACCCGCTGAATCTCGGTTCTGTTCAAGCTGTCCAGTGCCTTGTGGTACAGCGTCTTGGCGTCGGGCAACCGGTTATTTTGAGCGTTATAGTCCCTTTGGACGCTGTCCAGAATGCTCTTCCAAAGGTCAATTCGGTAAAGATGGAGGTTATCCGGATCCACATTGCCAAACTTGTCCTTAAACTCGTCGCTGGCCATCAGTTTTTGACGAAGGGTATCTGCCTTGTCCTGTGATTCCTGCAGCCAGTCAATCGTGTCTTCCATTTCTTTTTGGGACGGCTCTCTTGCCAGCATCTCCAGATAAGCCGCCTTAATCACCGCTCTGACTTCGTATTCGCCATATTCATAAATCCGGTAACCCTGCTCGTTTGTCTTGCCATGATTGCAGCGAAGCAAGTGCAGCAGATGCCGCTGGCTTGGAACGAATTCGTTCTGCAAAATACTGTCTGTTACCCGATCCGGATTAAACAGAAACGGCCCCGGTTCATCCGGCGGATTCTTGGGGCTGAGGCCTTCTGCTCTGCCGGAATAGTTGGCGATGCTGATGTTGTCGTACACGTAAAATCCCTCCACACCGTTCACGACAAGTCCATATCCGGCCGCACCGCCGGCGATGACGTTGCCGTAAACGGCCGCACCGGCCAGTGTTTTATCTTTCAGATGAGGCACCCAGACACCGGCACCCATTGGAATTGAGATGTGAATGCGCGCTCCAAATGAATCGATATAGTTGTTTCGGACTATAGTTCCTTCATAACTGAATCGTTGTCGTCCATCGGCCCCCTCGTCAAGGGGATACAAAAAGCCATCGACCAGGTTGATGCCGCCCAGCGATTCCCGCGATAGACACGCAATGACATTGTCTTCGGCGATAGAACCCGGCGCTCCATAGAATACGATTCCGACATCGGTCGGATCGATAATCAGGTTATTGCGAACGATTGTGTTTTCAGCCGCGCAGGAAATCGCATCCCCCCAACTAAAAGGGACTTCCGTTTTTTCCCGGCCGTTGCCGCGAGGATCGACGCCGGCCCCGATAAAAATATTTCCCTCGACAAGACAGTTTTCAGCGCCTTCATGGACTTTCAATGTCGCCCAGGTTCGGGTATTCATAAAGACATTATTCAGGGCTTTCTGGCCGACGGCGCCGTCATTTCCAAAAAACACCAACGGAGGCTGTCCGCCGCCGCCGGTGGTCTGTCCTTTGTCAACTGTCGAAAGCCGGTAGCGATTGCCGTCAAGAATAACATTTTCCAGAACGATGTTGTCCTGTCGGGCGCCGTCGATCAGCAGCATCAAGTCCGGACAGGCAATCCGCAACGTCGCATAATCGGACACGTAAACAGCGTCGTGGGTGGATATTTTCTGGCCGGGGAATTTATAGACCAGTGTTTCGGTGATTTCGTATAAAGCCCCCTTTTCAAGCAGCAGATTTTTTCCGCTGTCCAGAACGGCCTGAAGGTCGCCGCCCGGAGGCGCCAGTTCCGCGGAAGGCAAATCTGCTCTTTCATCGCAGACCGTTGTCCTTGTGCATCCGCCGGCCAAATACAACATAAAAGACAGGATTAAAAAAGCTAAAAGCATCGCCCGGTATTTCTTTCTCACGGTTGAACCTTTCATTAATGCATCAAAACATTTCCGGCAAAATCATGGTGCATCAAAAACGGCTATTGCAATATCACCACTTCTCCGTCGTTTTTTTGAGTCGCGCCGGGCGTACTGCGGCCGCGATCCACGTAATCCTGCAGTAAATCCGTCAGCCGCTTGACCACATCCGGGCGCTTATCCTGCACGTTTGTTGTTTCGCCGATGTCGCTGTTGAGGTCATAGAGCTGGACCGGGGGCAGTTGGCGAGCCTCAGGGCTGCCGGGTCTGGGAAAGCTCCAGCCGCCTGAGCCGGAGCACAATATCAGTTTCCATTTGCCCTGTCGGATCGCAAACGAGCCGTTGACGGAATGATGCACCGTCGCTTCGCGGACCGGCCCTTTCGCTGTCCCCAGCAGGTTCGGCAGCATACTGACGCTGTCTTCGCCGGCATCGTCCGGCAGGGAATATCCGGTGATCTCGGCGGCCGTGGCCATCAGGTCCGTCAGGCAGGTCGTGTCATCGCAAACCGACCCCGCCTTGATCCGTCCCGGCCATCGTGCGATCAGCGGAACCCGATGCCCGCCTTCATAAATGTCGGCCTTGTGGCCTCGAAAGACATAATTCGGGTTATGCCCTATTTGTGCCAGATACTCAAAATCGGCATTGGGCGAGCTGCCGTTGTCATTGGTAAAAATAAACAGGGTATTGCCCACAAGGCCGTTTCGCTCCAGGGCCTCCATCACCTGCCCGACGACCCAATCTATCTGCATCACAAAATCGCCGTACTCGTTCGTGCCGCTTTTCCCCTGAAAATCGTCTGTCGGCAGAATCGGTGTATGCGGCGCAGGCAGCGGAAAATACAAAAAAAACGGTTTTTTCTCACGACCGCGCCGGTCAATATACGCTACTGCCTTTTCCGTCAGTTTGGGCAATACGTCACGATGCTCAAAATCCGCGCCGGTCAGCCCTTCCCGCATCAGCAGTTTTCCGGTCTTGCCCTCAACTGTCCGATTCGGAAGAGCGGTCACGGTGTCATTTTCGACATAGACATACGGCGGTATATCCAGCGAGGCGGGAATACAGAAACTGTAATCAAAACCATTGGTAGTCGGACCGTGCTGAATCGGCTTGCTAAAATCAATCTCATTCGAATTGTCGGATTTCATTGTCCAGTCCCATCCCAGATGCCACTTGCCGATGCAGGCGGTATGATAACCCTGACTTTTGAGCATTGAGGCCGCCGTCATTCGCGTGTCCTCAATCAGATGAGGCGAATCGCCGTATGTTACCCCTTTTTTCAAACGACTTCGCCAGGAGTATCGCCCGGTAAGGACGCCATAGCGCGTGGGGGTGCAGACGGCCGAACCGGAATGAGCATCGGTAAAGGCCATCCCCTCTTTGGCGAGCTGATTCAGGTGCGGAACAGGGATCTTTGAATTTTTGTTAAAACAGGAGAGATCCCCGTATCCCAAATCGTCTGCGAGAATATAAACGATATTCGGATGCCCTTGGGACACCCTCGACCCTGGAGTTGATCCCATTGAAAGGCCAAACACGCGCGGGCCAAACGCCACGCCCGCCAACGCAGCCCTGACAAAGTCTCGTCGATTCCAATTTTTGCACATTCTATAATCTCCAAATGTTTTCATCTATTTCGATTGTCTCGCTTTAAGGCAATCAAAGCCGAAGAGCCATCGCCGGATCTGAAGAGTCGGCCGGAACCTCGTAATAGCGGTGTTCATATTTATCCGAATGGACTTCAACAATCCGAAAGCCGGCGGCGTCGGCATCTTCGCCTATCGGTACGGTGATGGAGTTCGTAATGATCAAATCCATTCCCTGATAGGTGTTGATTCGATTCCAATGGAGATGGCCCGAAAATACGGCCCGGACGCGATGCTCCACAAAAAGATCCAACAATGTGCGGCGTATTTCGACCGGCATATTGGAATACCCGTCGGGTTCATCCGGCGCGTGAATATACAGCGGGTGGTGCATAAAGATAAACAGGTGATCGATAGGTTTGTCCCGAAACCGCTCTAAAACATTCAGGAGCCATTGCGTGTGTTCTCTGTGCATCGGCGCATCAGGGTCTCGCAGGATATCCGAGGCAAGAATGATAAACAGGGTGTTATCATACATAAAATGATGCCACAGCGGTCCAAAGTTTTCCTGGTATGCTGCGATATGCTGAACGGCAACCGGCCGGCCCAAGTCGTGATTCCCGGGCAGGTTATAAAGTGGTATCGTCGGCTTCAGAGATGAAACCGACTCCTTGTAAGCCATGATTTGCTCTTGATTTGACGGTGTTTCGATTAAATCTCCGCACATCACGACAAATGCCGGTTCGAATTCGTTGATGGACGCAATGGCATTGTCCAAATCCTTTTTTTGGCCGCGAAACAACTGGGGATCCGCAGCCACAATGAATCGAAACCCCTTTTGCGGAATAGCGCCGGATTCCTTCAACGGACGATGTACGCCTGAATTATCGCAGCCGATCCCTGCCAGCGTCAGTAACAGAACGGTAGTAAACGCAGGTAATCGGCTCATGTTTTTCCTCTTTTATTGTTAATCAACCCCAAAGTTTTGCACCCAATTCGCGCAACAAAATCAACAGCAACGGTATTCCAGTGTCGGCGGCATCCCGAACAACAGGGGCGCAACTTCCCGTGGGGCATCTATGCCCCTCTACTGCTCAGCCTCAGAGAACAGACCCGTGAGAGGATTCCCTCGTCAGGCTCGAAGTGCGCCAGGCATACGCCCGTTGGCGTTTTCTTTGATTGAAAGGTCATTCTGCCGCTCTATTGCATCCAGGCGGGCCAATTGTAATTGTTATCGGTCCGATAACCAATATTAAACTGTCTGTGCCATTTGAGGTTCCAAAGGGCCTTGATGTCAACACCGGCCCCGGAGCCGTCCATAAAAACGACATTGGTCTTTTTGCCATGTCGCGTCAGCGTCACCGTACGCATATAGCCGCTGCCGCCGCTGCCGCCCCACTCCTGATCGTTGGGCACATCGGTATGATCGGGCCACACATCGACCCAGCGGGAATCGGCAAACAAAGGGACTTGATAAGGTGCAGGAACCTTATCAAGTCTTCCCCAAAAAAGCGTCTCCGGGTCACGCCCCTGCACGGGCGCCCCCCACGTGTGATATCGTGGATCCATCATCCAGGCATTGGGTGCATAGCTTGCCCACGTCCATTGCCGAACGGGCGCTGCCGGAGGCCGATCCAGGCTGCCCCAACATTCCGTATGTTTGGTCGGGGCAACCGCTTCGTCGCCGGGGGCATATTCCGGCTGAAGTTGGGCTTTGGGACAAAGAAGGATACTCAAATCGTCATATCCATAAACCTTAAATCGCTGAATCCACCATTGGCCATGATTCCACCCCGTCAGGCCGGGGGTGCCGGAATCGGGAAAGATGTTTTCATTGTCATCAAGATAGAACTTGACCATAAGATTCCATTGTCTGAGATTGGAGGAGCAAATCGTTCGCTGAGCAATTTCTTTAGCAGACCGCAATGCCGGCATGACAATGGACAGCAGCAACGCAATGATCGCGATGACCACCAGTAACTCAATCAGGGTAAACGCTTTGTGAAAGGGTCGGATGGTAGGGCGTGTCGGTTTCATAATGTCTTTTCCTTAAAAAAGTCTCCATAAAAGCCGCCGCCGGCTCATGATTATACTGTACCGTCAGAGAGATTATTTGTCAAGCACAAAAAAATTTTAATCTTCCTTTTGTATGTTATTTGTATTTACATATAAAAAGGCAACAATTGTCTTAGAG
>OMKS01000657.1_pt1 | contig 31972 bp, 19 predicted proteins | sample 1674721 | NCBI WGS metagenome assembly OMKS01 (sample SAMN06264996, study PRJEB25208) | sediment metagenome | isolation source: hot spring sediment | place: USA: California | collected 2014-09-02 | reverse complement strand
GCACCAGGTCCTCCGAGACCCACAGGTTGATCTCCTCGCGGCGCTCATGGTTGCCGATCAGGTAGTACCGCCCATCATGGCCGCGACAGATATCCGGGTGGCCGCGGTAGTCGTCCAGGATACGTCGGCCCTCGTTGAGCGGGGTCCAGTGCAGCCCATCCTCGCTGATCGCGTAGTACAGCCGACCGTAATCCCCCGTCGTCATGTGGGCGAAGAGATAACCGCCGCTGCTTGACGCCTCCGGCGACGCCATGCACGCCGCCGCCCACGTCGCGAGCGAACACAGGACCCAGAAAGCGCGGCGCTTCACGGCTGTTCCCTTCCATCCTCCGCGTCGCGCGACGGCGTGATCGGCCCGATGTAGTCCGTCGCCACGACGATGTCATCGAACCAGACCTCCATGACGCGGCTTTCCGGGTGCGGATCGCGGTTGTGCCGCGCGGGCTGGTCGGTGTTGTAATACAACAGCCAGAAGCTGTTGATCTTGAGGGCGTCGGTCGTGCGCCAGTTGAAGCCGCCCCACCGCCCGAACAGCCGCCCATCCACCCAGAAGGCCTGCTCGCCGTCGTACGCATCGGGGGTGCTGTTGGCCTTGAGCATCACCTCCACACAATACCACCGCCCCGGCACGATGGGCTCTTCCTTACCGACAAACACCGTGCCCCATTTCGTTTCCATCTCGTGCCAGTAGCTGTAGAAGTTCCACACACCCGGCGGCGGGTATTTGCCCCACACACCCGTCGGCTCGATCCCCGTGGAGAACTTCATGTCTCCGGCGGGCGTTTCGCCGGCGCCGCCCTTGGGCCAGGGTTTGGGGGCGGCATCGGCCACGAGATGCACGAAGTGATGCACGTAGCCGGTCCTCTCATGGAACTTCACGTAAAACCGCACGTAGATTGTGTCCACGCCGCGGGGATGTGTGAACAGGTGCCCATTGTCGCGAATCCGCAGGCAGCGCTGCCCGCCCGATGCCGGCGGCGTATCACCCACCAGGGCCATGTTTTCCGGCTTGAAGGCCTGACCCCAGCGACGACCGATCTGCTCGACCGTGCCCGTCTCGAAGTTCTCGGTAAACAACACCCGCGGGTCTTCCTGGATGCCACGGTCCTGCGGATACGCCGCCGCGATGCCCTGAAGCGCCTCGTCTGCTCCCTCCGTCTGAGCCGACAAAGCCGCCAGGATGGCTAGCCAGAACACCCATTTAATAGACTTGCATTGTCCCATATCGGATTCCCCTACTGCAGCTCTCCTCGCTCTCGCTGGGCACACCTGTCACCGTATCATAAGCCACTGGGCTCCCGCAAGGTTCTCACCGCACGGCCCGCTGAATCGCGTTGGTGTCCGCGGCCAATGTTGCTCTATGACGCGACGGCCAACTCTACCCGTCGGTCAGCCCACTGCCCGGACAGGAACCCGTCCGGCGTTCGATATCATCGAGCAAGCCGATCACAAGTTGTCGATTCACCTCAACGTGGCCGTAGCCGCCACGGATGGCATCAGCGGATTGAATGCAGGGTTCATCGCGAAGCTCATGGGCGCAGTGTTGGAGCATCTGTTCGATGCTGTCGGTCGAGTACTCGACGTGGAATTGCAGGCCGACGGCGTTTTGTCCATGGGAGAAGGCCTGGTGCCGGCAGGCCTCGCTGGCGGCCAAGTGCACCGCGCCGGCGGGCAGATCGAACGTGTCCCCGTGCCAGTGAAACGCCATGAATCGCGACGGCCATGAGGCCAGTGGGCCTGACTGCCGCCCGGCTTCGGTCAGTCGTACTTCATGCCAGCCGATCTCCCTGTATTCGTTCGGCCGCACCGCCGCCCCCAGCACATCGGCCAGGAGCTGCGAGCCAAGACACACGCCGAGCACCTGTTTGCCGGTGTCAAGAGACTGCTCGATGAACCGCTTCTCGGCGGCCAGCCACGGGTATTGGCGCTCATCGTGGGTGCTCATGGGCCCGCCCATGACCGCGAGGAGATCAAACGCTTCAGGTTCCGGCAGTGGCTGGCCATCATAAAGGCGCAGCGCTGTCAGCGGGTGGCCCCGTTCGGCGGCCCATGCGGCGATTTCCGCCGGCCCTTCAAACGGCACGTGCATCAGACACAGGATTCTCATCGCAGTCCCCTCCGGGCGCATCCGGGCTCGGCCCACTCTCACGCGGCCGTCCAGCCCCCATCGACGCTCAGGCACGCTCCCGTCACGTAGCCGGCCGCCCGCGACGCCAAGAACACGACCGGCGCCTCGATCTCCTCCAGGCGACCCCATCGGCCCATCGGCACGTGGGCCAGCAGGTCGGCGGATTTGGCGGGGTCCTCCAGGACCGATCTATTAATCTCCGTGGCGAACGGCCCTGGACAGATACAGTTGACGGTGATTCCCTCGCGGGCCAGTTCCACGGCCAAAGTACGTGTGATTTGCAGCACCGCTCCCTTGCTGGCCGCGTAGCCGGTCCGCTCGGCCAGGCCCACCAACGACAGGGCCGAGCCGATGTTGATGATCCGCCCGTAGCCGGCCCGCCGCATGTGCGGCACTACCGCGCGACAGCATATCATCACGCCGGTGACGTTGGTGTGCCAGATTCGCCGCCAATGCTCATCGCGGATTCGCTCTATCGGCTCGCGGATGTTCACACCGGCGTTATTGACGAGGACGTCGATCTTGCCGAAATGCGCGAGCGCCTCGCCGATGGCCCGCTCGATCTGCCCGCCCTCCGTGACGTCCCCCACGAGTGGCACAATGGTCCGTCCGGTCTCTTGTGCCAGGGCCTCGGCCGCGGCGGTGACGGCGTCCCATCGTCGGCTGAGAATAGCCACTTGGGCACCAGCCATGGCCAGCGCCCGGGCCATTTGGCGGCCCAGGCCCGTCGAGCCCCCCGTCACCAAGGCCGCATCGCCCGTCAGGTCGAACAGCCCGCCCATGTCATCTCCTCCCTGCACTTTCCCGATGGTTTTATGCCTCCGCCCCAATAAAAAAAGGCTCGTCAAAGACGGGCCTTTTTTATGCAAGTGTCTCCTCCGCGGATGCCGTTGCGGCGGTCATTGAAGAACCCTCATATCAAAGTGGGTGGCCGTTTGCACACGTCCGAACGTCCTGTCGAGCAGGCATGTCCGATCCAAGCGATCCGGCCTCCCTGAGGGTTTGTATCGGTTCTTTCAAATCAAGGCCGCTGACGCACACCGCAGGGGAAAACCTGCACTCCTATATATACCACATTCATCGGCTCAAAACAAGCGATGGGTTTAGTTTTCCGTCCGCGCGGGTCGGGCTGCTGGTAATGCTTGGACGACAAGCACTTGAGACAAAACCATCAGGCCGTCCGCAACTCGGCACGAACTTTGCTATCGAGCGCATCGACGATTTTCTTCTCGTAGGCGTCCACCTCCTCGTGCGTCAACGTGCCCTGCTCATCGCGGAAGCACAGCGACAGCGTCAGGCTTTTCTTGCCCGCCGGGATCGGCTTGCCGCGATAGATCCCCACAAACGTGACCGCCTCCAGTCCTTCGGGCGCGTGGCTTTCGACGATGCGCTCGATCTGCTCCCACGTAACCGGCTCATCCAGAATCAGCGACAGGTCGCGCGTGATGGATGGGAACCGCGGGATCGGCCGAATGGCCTCCGGACCGGCCTGCAATTCCAACAACACCAGGACGTCCAGCTCCGCCGCGGCGATCGGCCCTTCCGGCAGATCGAGCGCATCGAGGACCTTCTTGCCGACGAGGCCTGCCGTGCCGAGCTCACGATCTCCCAAGTATACCCGTGCGCCTGGATCCGCCCAGGGCAATGCCGCTGGTTCAAAACGCACCTTTTGACGCGGGGCAACCGCCCGGCCAAGGGCCTCGACCGCCCCCCGCAGCAACTGCAAGTCGCCGTCGGCGACGAGACCCAGCTTGCTCCGCTCATTGGGCAGCACCACCTGCGGGTCCGGATCCGGGATGAAGGTGTCGGCCAGCTCGAACAGGCGGCACGGGGCATTTCGCATGTTATAGTTGGTCCGCATGTTGCCGAGCAGCGAGCCGAGCAGGGTCGGTCGCAGAATGTTGGCACTCTTGCGGGAGACGTCCATGACGCGCAGCACGGGATGATCCGCCCCGCTGACGGCCTCGTGGGTCTTGTCATCGGTGAACGTCACGTTGATCGTCTCGAAGAAACCGCAACCGTTGAGCGTGGTCCGGAGACGGTCGGCGAGCCTCTCGCGCGGCTCCACCGGGGCGACACGAATACTGATCTTTGGATTGACGGGGATCTTATCGTAGCCGTAACAGCGGGCGACCTCCTCGATCAGGTCCACCTCACGGGATAAATCGTGCCGCCAGGACGGGATCGTGCACGCCACGCGGTCTTCCTCGCATCGCTCCGGCTGCAAGCCAAGCCGCCTGAAGATGTCGAGCACCGTGTCAACCGGTACGTCGATCCCCAGCAGATGGCGCATACGCCCGAGCCGCATGCTCACGGTCTGCGGCTGCCACCGGCGCGGATAGGCATCGGCCACACCCCGCACCACGCGTCCCCCGGCCACCTCCACGATCAGGGCGGCACAGCGTCGGCTGTGTTCATCAACTTTTTCGATGTCCACGTGCCGCTCGAAGCGGAACGAGGCCTCGGAAGGAATGCCCAGGCGGCGGCTCGTCGAACGCACGCTGACCGGATTGAAGTGGGCTTCTTCCAGCAGCACCGTGGTCGTGCCTTCGTGGATCTCCGTATGCAGCCCCCCCATCACCCCGGCGATGGCCACGGGCCCTTCGGCGTCGGCGATCATCAGCATGGCCGGGTCGCACGTGCAGCGCGTCTCGTCGATGCTCACGATCTGCTCGCCGGACCGACCGCGCCGCACGATGATACGCCCCCCGCGCAGCCGATCATAGTCGAAGGCGTGCGGCGGCTGACCCGATTCCATCATCGCGTAGTTCGTCGCGTCGACGACGTTGTTGATGCTGCGGATGCCCACAGCCTCGAGTCGACGCACCATCCAGTCCGGGCTGGGGCCCACCTGCACGCCCGTGATCGCCCGGGCCGTGTACCGCCCGCACAGATCCGGCTCGTCAATCTCGACCTCGACGAATTCGCGAATGTCCTTCTCACATTCCGGCAGGCGCACCGACGGAAGCCGCAGCGCCTGCCCCGTGGCCGCGGCCAGCTCCCGCGCGATGCCGATGTGGCTCAGGCAATCGCCACGGTTGCTGGTGACCTCCACATCGATGACGGTGTCCTCGCCGAAGCGCTCGATGCCCTCCGTGGGGAATCCGCGATCGCTGAGGATCGCCGCGATCCGTTCGGGCTCAAGGTCGCACGTGACATAATCACCCAGCCAGTCCAGGGATATCTTCATAGCCGTCCGCTTCCCGACATAGTCCGTCTACCGCTCCCGCACCGCCGCGGAAAACTGGCACGATACCCCCCTGCCAAGGGCTTGTCAACGATCGGAAACCCTGCGTTCAAGGAGGGTTGGAGATTGAAAGACGCCCGACGACGGGGACGCAAAGCCGGGCCAGGATCAGGCGGGGTATCGCGAGGTCCAATTCGCGTCGGCGTCACACGCCTCGCCTTCGGTTTCGGCCGGTTCGCTCGGCGTACCTTGAGCGCCAGCCACACGACGCACGGCACGGACAAGCCCCCCCAGCCGCCGGATCACCACCCGTCCCGCGCCCGGGACCAGAAACGGCAGGGCCATGACCACAAGAAGCCCCGCCAAGACAAGCACCTCGCTGTGTGATTCCGGTTCCATGATGCGGCCCGGTTCCGGAGGCGTGGCCGAGGGGATCGCCCACGCCCCGCCGTCGGCACAGCACGTCTGGACCAGTACCGCCAAAGCCAAAGCGATGAGAATGCAAAATATCCGACTCATTGGCACTTAAAGGTCGCGAAAAACGTCCGGACCAGCGCGGACCAAGACCCCGGAACCGCAGGACCTCGCCCGCCTATCAGGGACAAGAGTGAGCAAAAGGGCTTGCCGTTACGCCCCAAAACCCGATTTGGCGCATTTTCGCAGGGAGACAGCCGGAATAGCCGCTCCAGCCCCGGTCTGTATCATTGACCGGCAGTGATCACCTGCTTCATGACCGCGAAGACATCGGTATTGTCGACGTATCGACCGCAAAAGCCCCATGCCTCGGCCGCCCGCGGGTCCGTGCCGTCGACGATCGCCTCGAACTGTTCGCTGCCGGGACCCTTGGCGTACAGGGGGACCAGGACGTTTGTATGGCCGTCTGAAAAATGCTTGGCGTCGGGCAGCTTGCCCTTGCCCCGGTTTCGAGGCAGGTCAAACGGCGTCTCGCTGTCGGGTCCGGCGTTCGGCCCCCAGATTTGACCGCACTCATGGTCTGAGGTGACGATGATCAGCGTCTCGTCGAGCTGGTCGTGCGCTTCCAGCCAATCGAAAACCGCCTGAACCGCACGGTTGAAATCAACGAATTCCTCGATCATGCGCTCCAGATTCCTGCCATGATTGGCCCAGTCGACGGCGCCGCCCTCGACCATCAGATAGAACCCGTCGGCATCCTGTCCCAGCACGTTCAGGGCCGCCGTCGTCAGTAGGGCCAGATCCGGCATGTTCGGGTTCAAATTCCCCATGCCCTTACCCTCGCGACCGTATTGAAGCGTGGAATGGCACGGCGCCAGGCCGAAAACGCGAATCTCTGAGGCGGGGCTTCCTGACGCCAGCTCCTGAAACTGTTGAAAGTGCTCGATAAACGTCCAACCGCGACCCGTCGTTTCGTCCCGCAGCGCTTGCAGCACCGTAAACGGGATAAACTCATCGGCGCCGTCCTTCACGCCACGATAGCAGCCATTGTTGTCGTACTCCGGGTGCCCCCCACCGAATAGGACCGTCAAGTTGCTCTGATAGATCATCTGCTCGGCGATGGTGTGGTATTCGCCCCGAGACGGCACGTGTGCGACTGTCGCCGCCGGCGTGGCGTGACAGAACGGCACGCTGGTCACCGTGCCCGTGGCCTTGCCCGCGGCATGAGCAATCTCGGCTATCGTCGTCACCGGGCGACCCTCCACGTCCACGCCGAGACGGCCGTTCTTCGTCTTGACGCCCGTGTTGAGGGCCGTGCCCGAAGCCGCGGAGTCGGTGGCCTTCTCGCGAAGGCCCTTGAAATCGGACCATGCCTTGGCCGGATCATAGGGGTCCACCCCGGCCGGCGACGTGTTGCATCCCAGTGTCACCGTGAACGCATCATAGGGCGGCCCGCCCCGTCGCCCATGTTCATAGTAGCTCGCGCAGTCGAAAGCGTTGAAACCCGCGCCGTCGACGATCATGAGCACCACATTCCGGGCTTGACCGGCGCAGGACCAAGCCGCGGTCACGACCAGAACAACAATCACCACCCATCCGAAACGACGCCCACCCCCACAATGTTGTGTTGTCATGTAACCGAATCTCCACAAGCATGATGCGCAGAATCATCAGAGACAGAAACAACGAGTGTACCCGACCGCCCTTCTTACCACAAGGGTACCCCGTCAAAGTCAACGACTCATACCCCATGGATATTGCATCCGTTCGCTGCATTCTGTCAAACGGCAACGTTGCTTTCCAGACGGTCAGGGGTGGTCAATTCACCCGAAAAAGGCGTTGCCGGGGCTTTGGGGGCGTGGTATAAGGGGGATTCTTATTCAGGGCGGGCCAACAGTCTTGGGCTCTAACGGGAGCGACCCGCCCGGTGTACAGGCATAAGCACAAGTTCCTGATCGGAAGTGGAGACATGGCATGAAGCGCAAGATGGCGACGATTGACGGCAACACGGCGGTGGCACACGTGGCGCATGCCACGAACGAGGTGATCGCGATCTATCCGATTACGCCAAGCTCACCCATGGGTGAGATGGCCGACGCCAAGAGTGCGGCCGGCCAAACGAATATCTGGGGCACGATTCCATCCGTCACCGAAATGCAATCTGAAGGGGGCGCCTCCGGAGCGGTGCATGGATCGCTGGCCGCGGGGGCACTGACGACGACCTTTACGGCCTCGCAGGGCCTGCTGTTGATGATCCCGAACATGTACAAGATCGCCGGTGAGCTTCTGCCGACGGTGTTTCACGTCTCCGCGCGGTCGCTGGCATGTCAGGCATTAAGTATCTTCGGGGACCACTCGGACGTGATGGCCTGCCGGCAGACGGGCTTTGCGCTGGTCGCCGCGGGCAACGTGCAGGAGGTCATGGACCTGGCCCTGATCTGCCAGCAGGCCACGCTGGCCAGCCGCGTGCCGTTTTTGCATTTCTTCGACGGCTTCCGCACCAGCCACGAGATCCAGAAGGTCGAAGAGCTGACCATGGACGATATGCGGGCCATGATCGACGAATCCTTGGTCGCCGCGCATCGCCAGCGGGCCCTGACGCCGGATCGCCCCACGCTGGGCGGCACCGCCCAGAACCCGGATGTCTACTTCCAGGGGCGCGAAACGGTCAATCCGTTTTATGCGGCCTGCCCGGACATTGTCGCCGAGACGATGGAGAAGTTCGCCAAGGTCGTAGGCCGCGAATACCGGCCGTTCGACTATATCGGGGCCAAAGACGCCGAGAAGGTCATCATCATCATGGGCTCCGGGGCCGAGACCGTGCACGAAACCGTGGACTATCTCGTCTCGCAGGGCGAGAAGGTCGGCATGATCAAGGTCCGCCTGTATCGTCCGTTCAGCACGAAGTACTTTGTCGAGGCCCTGCCGAAGACGGTGCGCAAGATCGCGGTGCTCGATCGAACAAAGGAGCCCGGCTCGCCCGGCGAGCCGATGTATCTGGACGTGCGGACCGCCCTGGGCGAGGCCATGAGCGACGGACTGGTCGCGTTCAAGGAGTACCCGCTCGTGCTGGGCGGTCGGTACGGCCTGGGCAGCAAGGAGTTCAGCCCGGCGATGGTCAAGGCCGTGTTTGACAACCTGGACGCCAAGACGCCCAAGAACCACTTCACCGTGGGCATCATCGACGACGTGGCCCACACGAGTCTGGAGGTCGATCCGGACTTCCACCTGCCCAGCAAGGCGTATACCGCCATGTTCTACGGGCTGGGGTCGGATGGCACCGTGGGCGCCAACAAGAACTCAATCAAGATCATCGGCGAGCAGACCGACAACTTCGCCCAAGGGTACTTTGTGTACGACTCCAAGAAGGCCGGGGCCGTCACGGTCAGCCACCTGCGCTTCGGCGAGGAGCCGATCCGCAGCCCGTATCTGATTGACAAGGCGGACTTCGTGGCCTGCCACAATCCGAGCTTCCTCGAGAAATACGACATGCTCGGCCACGTCAAGCCCGGCGGTACGTTCCTGCTGACGAGCATCCACGGCCCGGACGACGTCTGGGACACGCTGCCCTACGAGGTCCAGGAGCAGATCATCAAGAAGAAGCTCAAGTTCTACGTGATCGACGCCATCCGCATCGCCGAGGACCTGGGGCTCGGCGCCCGCATCAACGTGATCATGCAAACGGCCTTCTTCAAGATCAGCGGCGTCATCGACCCCGACACGGCGGTCAAGGCCATCAAGGACGCCATCAAGAAGACCTACGGCGCCAAGGGCGACAAGGTCGTCAAGATGAACAACGAGGCGGTGGACGCGGCGCTGGATAAGATCCATCCCGTGAAGGTGCCCGCCAAGCCCACCAGCAAGACCCACATGGCCAGTTGGGTCCCGGACGATGCGCCCGAGTTCGTGCGGACCGTGACCGCCGAGATCATGGCCGGCCGGGGCGACGAGCTTCCGGTCAGCAAGATGCCCTGCGACGGTCGCTTCCCCACGGGGACCACGCAGTACGAGAAGCGCAACATCGCCGTACACATCCCCGTGTGGGAGCCCGACGTGTGCATCCAGTGTGGTCAGTGCTCGTTTGTCTGCCCACATGCCTCCATCCGGATCAAGGCCTACGATCCGAAGGAGCTCGACAAGGCCCCGGAGACGTTCAAGAGCGTCGATGCCAAGGGCAAGGACCTGGCCGGAATGAAGTTCACGGTACAGGTGGCCCCGGAAGATTGCACCGGCTGTCAGGCGTGTGTGATCAACTGCCCGGCCAAGGAAAAGGGACCGGATGGCCAGCCCACGGGCCGCAAGGCCATCAACATGGCCCTGCAGGAGCCGCTGCGCCTGGCCGAGCGCGAGAACTTCGCGTTCTTCCTGTCCATTCCCGAGACGGACCCATCCAAGTTCAAGCGCGAGAGCGTCAAGGGCAGCCAGTTTGTGCGGCCGCTGTTCGAGTTCAGCGGGGCCTGCGCCGGCTGCGGCGAGACGGCCAACGTCAAGCTGCTGACGCAGTTGTTCGGCGACCGGCTGATGATCGCCAACGCGACGGGCTGTTCGAGCATCTACGGCGGCAACCTGCCCACGACGCCGTACACCACGCGGGCGGACGGCCGCGGACCGACGTGGTCCAACAGCCTGTTCGAGGACAACGCCGAGTTCGGTCTGGGCATGCGTCTGGCCGTGGACAAGTTCAAGGCGATGGCCCTGGAGCTGCTCGACAAGACGGTCGAGGCCGGCTGCGTGGACAAGGCTCTGGCCGAGTCCCTCAAGGCGGGCATGGAGACACAGACCGACCAGGCCGGAATCGAGGCCCAGCGCGAGCGGGTCGATCAGCTCAAGCAGGCCTGCACCCAGAGCGACTGCGACCTGTGCCGCCGCCTGCTTCACGTGGCGGACTACTTGGTTGTCAAGAGCGTCTGGGCGGTCGGCGGCGACGGCTGGGCCTATGACATCGGCTACGGCGGGCTCGACCACGTGCTGGCCAGCGGCGCCAACATCAATATCCTCGTGCTGGACACCGAGGTCTATTCAAACACCGGCGGCCAGATGTCCAAGTCCACGCCCCGGGCGGCGGTGGCGCAGTTCGCCGCCGCCGGCAAGCCCATGCCCAAGAAGGACTTGGGCCTAATGGCCATGACCTACGGCAACATCTACGTGGCGCGAATCGCCTTGGGCGCCAACCCCAATCAGGCGGTCAAGGCGTTCGTCGAGGCCGAGACCTACGACGGCCCGTCGCTGATCATCGCCTACACCCACTGTATCGCCCATGGGATCAACATGTCGCTGGGGCTCGAAGAGCAGAAGAAGGCCGTAGCCTGCGGGCATTGGCCGTTGTATCGGTTTGATCCGCGGCGGTACGAAAAGGGTGAGAACCCGCTGCAACTGGATTCCAAGGAGCCGACGCTGTCGTTCGAGGAGTACGCCTACGGCGAGAACCGATTCCGACGGCTCAAGCAGCGCCATCCCGAGCTGGCGGCACGGCTTATGGAGCTGGCCAGCAAGGATGCGGCCTCGCGGTACGCGTTGTATCAGAAGCTGGCCGCACTATAGCGGTCCAGGAAAATCAGAGGCGGTCTCGCGGCGGTCGGGCCGTCGGCTCGGCCGCCACGCGGGCCGTCGTCAGTCGGTATCGTGTGGACAACTCGTTGCAGGGATAGGGTGGAACCATGAAGGCGTCAAGGCGGATGGGGATGGGTGTGTTGGCGATGATTGTCGGGGCGATGTGCGGCTGCCAACAGGCTTCACAACCAGCGGAGCGTTCCGAAGCCACTGACAGCGGGCTGATCATCGAATGCGAGGAACCGGAGTTGGTCGCGGAGGCCGTGCTTCGCGTGTATCGGGCCGATGGCTCGCGTTACCTGACTGAGCAGCAACACCGAATCTGCGTGGGCGCATCCCACCTGGTAATCACCGGCGACGAGCCGGGCGGCCCGTGCGCCTGGTGGCTTCACAATGGGCAATTCGCCGCCGTGCGTACAGCCCCTGGCGCCGAGTCGCTGTGCACCGCCGCCACGGCCCAGGCGATCCTGAGCCTCATGGCCGTGTCCGGTGGGTTCGTGGCGACACCCACAGGGACCGGCGACGCCCTGGAGAGAATCGATGGGCAATCGTATGAAGCGATCGATGCGGCCCTTGTCCCCGCGCTGGCGGTGCCCGAAGGTTTTACCGTGACGCTCCTCAGGCCCGTGGCGCAGGCCCGCGTGGACCGGGTGCGGGTCGTGGATGCCCGAAAGCGGTCGATTCTGGCCCACGCCTTCAATTTCGAACGAGTGGCCCAGATGGATCGGATTCTGCCCACACGCATCGAGATCCGGCTCTCCGGGCCCGACCCCGTCCGGCTCGATCTGGAATACGTGGACTTTTCCCCGATGGGCCGGCGGACCCGCTGACCGCCACGATCAGGCGCAACACGCCCAAAAAAGCATACTTGCACGCCTGTTGGCCGGTGAATACACTATGGAGTTTTCCGCCGGCTTGCGATGCGCGGGCCGGGGACAAGACGACTGATCGGGCCAACGTAGCTCAACGGTAGAGCACTGGTTTTGTAAACCAGCGGTTGAGGGTTCAAATCCCTCCGTTGGCTCTTGGGCATTGGCGATTCGGCGCAAATCTCTTGGGAATCGGGTTCATGGACTATGGAAAAGGCGATTGAAAAAGCCGCCGCCCTGGTCGAGGCGATGGAGTACATCCGTCGCTTCCGGGGGCGGATCGTGGTCGTCAAGCTCGGCGGGAGCATCCTCGACGATGAGTCGCTCCGCCGCAAGCTGCTGACGGACGTCGTCTTCATGGCCACGGTCGGGATGCAGCCGATCCTTGTGCACGGTGGCGGCAAAGCGATCACGCGGGCCATGGCCGAGGCCGGCCTCGAACCCGTCTGGGTCCAGGGCCGCCGCTACACCGACGAGCGCACGCTGAACATCGCCGAGCACACACTGGTCAAGAAGATCAACGTGCCGATCTGCCAGACGCTACAGGAACTGGGCTGTCCGGCGATGGGGCTGCATTCGCTGGGCAGTTGCGTACTGCTGGCCGAACCGATCCGCCGGACCGACGACCAGGGCCGACGCATCGACCTGGGTCTGGTGGGCGAGGCCACCGAGGTCAATGGCTCGCTCTTGCAGGCCCTGTGCCGCGCCGGGGTGGTCCCGGTCATCGCCACGGTGGCCTGCACGAAAACGGGTGGCAAGCTGAACGTCAACGCCGACGGCGCCGCCGGGAAAATCGCCGCGGCCGTCCAGGCCGAGAAACTCGTCGTCCTCAGTGATACGCACGGCATCCGGACGGATCGGGACGACCCGGACAGTTGGGTCAGTAGTCTAAATGAACCCCAGATCGAACAGATGATCGCCGAGGGCGTCGTCACCGAGGGGATGCGGCCGAAGGTCGAGGCCTGTCTGGTCGCCCTGGAAGGCGGCGTGCAGAAGGCCCACATCATCGACGGCCGCATCGCACATTCGCTGCTGTTGGAAATCTACACCGACAAGGGCATCGGCACGCAGATCATACGCTGAGTCTATGCCCCCCTCTGGGCCACGGGATGGGGCCGGGGTGTTTTTTGAACGGATATGGGCCGGTTCGCCGGCCCGAAAGGAACACCGGATGAACACAAACGAAGTCATTGATCTGTTCGACAAGTACGTCATCGGCAACTACGGTCGTCTGCCGCGCGTGATCGCCAAGGGGCAGGGCAACCGGCTGTGGGACGCCGACGGCAACGAAATCCTGGACATGTTCCCCGGCTGGGCGGTCAGCGGGATCGGACATTGCCATCCCAAAGTGGTCGAGGCCATCCGTCGACAGGCCGGTGAGTTGCTGCACATGGACAACACGTTTTACACCGAGGCCCAAGGCCGTCTGGCCCGGATGCTCTCGGAGCGGGGGTTCGGCGGCAAGTGCTTCTTCTGCAACAGCGGCGCCGAGGCCAACGAGGCGGCCCTGAAGCTGGCCCGCAAGCATACCGCGCCGGAGAAGTACCGGTTCATCACCGCCGAGCGCAGCTTCCACGGGCGGACGTTCGCGACGGTCACGGCGACGGCGCAATCCAAGTACCATGAAGGCTTTCTGCCGCTGGTGCCCGGTTTTCAGTATGTGCCCTTCAACGACATTGAGGCGATGGAGAAGGCCTTCAGCGACGAGGTGGCCGGCGTGCTCGTCGAGCCCATTCAGGGCGAAGGCGGCATCCGCCCGGCCACGCCCGAATATCTGCGGACGGTCCGGCAACTGTGCGATCAGCACGGCGCGGTGATGATCCTCGACGAGGTGCAGACCGGCATGGGACGTACCGGCCGGTGGTACGCGTACCAGCATTACGACGTGGCGCCGGATATCGTCACCCTGGCCAAGGCCCTGGGCGGCGGCGTGGCCATCGGCGCGATGATGGCCCGGCCCGACATCGCCGCCTCGCTCGTGCCCGGCAGCCACGCCTCGACGTTCGGGGGCAATCCGCTGGCCTGCGCCGCGGGCATCGCCGTCATCGAGGCCATCGACGAGGAGAATCTCCTGACCCGCGCCGAACAGATGGGCCAGCACCTCCGCGAGCGTCTGGACGCCCTGAAGGAGCGGCACGCCGTGATCGATCACGTGCGGGGCATCGGGCTGATGGTCGGCGTGCAGTTGACCCAACCCGGGGCCGAGATCGTCCAGCGGTGCCTCGACCGGGGCCTGCGGATCAACTGCACGCAGGGCGACGTGCTGCGGCTTATGCCCTCGATGGTCGTCACGCGGGAGGAGATCGACCAGGCGATGGCCATCCTCGACGAGGTCCTTGGGCAAGAGGGGTGATCATGCGACATTTTCTGTCCATCCAAGACTGCACCAAGGAGGAGTTGTTGCATCTACTGCGGCTCAGCCGGGAATTGAAGGCCGTGTATAAAACACATGGACGGGATACCTGCCTGGCGGGCAAGGTGCTGGCCATGCTGTTTGAAAAGACCTCCCTGCGAACGCGGATCAGCTTCGAGGTCGCGATGGCGGACCTCGGCGGTCACGCGATCTATCTCAAGCCGGAGGATATCGGCATCATCGGCCGGCGGGAACCGGCCAAGGACATGGCCCGCGTCTTGAGTCGATACGTCGATGGGCTCATGGCGCGCACGTTCGCCCACGAGACCATCGTTGAGCTGGCCCGGTACGCCTCGGTGCCGGTCATCAACGCCTTGAGCGACTGGTCACACCCGTGCCAGGCAATGGCCGACATGCTCACGATCCAGGAACACTGCGAACGGCTCGAAGGGCTGAAGCTCGCCTACATCGGCGACGGCAACAACGTCGCACGGTCGCTGGCGTTGGCCTGCGGCAAGTTGGGTCTGGCGCTCGTGATCGCCTCGCCGCCGGGATACGAGCTGGATGAACCGTCATTGGCCACGGCCAACAACGACGGCGACGGCAGCGCCCGGCAGGTGACCGATCCGGCCGAGGCGGTCGTCGAGGCCGATATCATCTACACTGACACCTGGGTCAGCATGGGCCAGGAAGAGGAAAAGCAGCAGCGCATCCGGGACTTCCAGGGCTATCAGGTCAACGCCGGCCTGCTCGCCAAGGCCCCCTCGCGGGCCAAGGTCATGCACTGCCTGCCCGCCTACCGCGGCATGGAGATCACCGACGACGTGGCCGAATCCGAGCAATCCATTATCTTCGACCAGGCCGAGAACCGCTTGCACTTCCAACGCGCCCTGCTCAAGGAGTTGATGTCCTGACGGCGGCCCCGATCGCTCTGATGTCGGACCGGGTTCATGGCGAGTCCCACTTGGGGCGATTGCGAGACCGGCGGAAGGCCGGCTCATCGGCGATCACGCTGCGGCCCTCCTGCTCACGGGCGTCCAGGAAGTACACGAAATCCAACGGCCGATCGGCCTGATCGGCGGTCTCGGCATAAAGACGGGCGATCTCGTTGGCCGGCAGGGTCAGCCGACCGGCGATCTCCACCAGCGGCAGGTCCAGACCCTCCTTGCCCGGGCCGGGCCGCCAGCTTCGCCAGACCAGCTCGGTGCAGACTAGGGCATGGTCCGTGGCGAAGTCGAACTGGTAATCGTACGGCTTGCCGACGTGCCGAAACGCCTCCACGACCGCCTGGGCTTTGGCCAGCTTGTCCTTGCGCGGCCGCAGGACCGCGATCGAATCACCCGCGCACTGGCTCAGCGTGTGCATTACGACGCCGTCCTTGACGCTCTCGATCACGCGGTGCGGCCGACCGTCCACCGCCAGGGAGTACTCCAGCCAACGGTGGGGATACGTCTGCGACAGGTACTCCACGAACGTGGTCTGGCGACCGGTCCGCTCTCGCAGCCACGCATGGACTGCATCGTCGTCGAAATACTCGGCCAGCTTCTCCGGGCCGCCCACGTAAAGCACGGCATGTGGCCAAAAACCGGGCAGGCCGATGTTGCTCATGTACCAGTTCTTACGGGTGAAAAGAACATCGCCGGGCTCCAGGAGGCGGTCCATCTCCTCAAGCTGCTCGTCGGTGACGAGGACCTCGCCGACACGCCGCCGCAGCCGCGTGTCACCCATCCACGTGGCCACCTTCTGCAGGGAGGGATACCACACCCGGAGGACCCCGCGGCGCAGCGGTTCGATATCCCCCTGGACCGTGGCGGCGGCCCACTCGGCCGGGGCGATGGCATCCAGCAGACGGATCTGCGTCTCAATCTTATCCCACAGGGCCTCACATCCGGATTCGACCGCGATACGACGCCCCTCGAGCGTGTTCTCCACCACCTTAAAATAGGCTCGACCGGCCCCGACCCGCACCGCATCGGCCGAGCCGGTCAGTTGCCGGCGGAACGTGCTGAACGTCTCCGGTCCCAGGTCCGTTCCGGGGTGCGGGGCATCCAGGAAGGCCACGATATTGGGGTTACGCGCCACCAGGCGACAGATGCGGATGGCCTTTTCATACAGGCTGAGCTCGGCGGCGAAGGTCAACAGGAAGCTCCGCACGTGGCAGGCCCGCTGGGCCCGCGAGGGGTCGAACTTGTACCAGTCCTCGTAGAACAGTCGGATGCGATCCAGGGCGAACACCTGGTCGTAGATGCTGACCCACACGTCGCGCAGGAGTCGCGCCTCCGCATCGGTAGGCGGCTGGGCGTGGGCCGCATCGAACATCGCCGGGTGGGCCTCCAGCACGGCGAGCTGCTTCGCCAGCCCCGCGTCGAGACGCTGATAGGCGTCCAGGTCGGCCTGGAAGGCTTCGGCGAACTCGGTCGGGGAAAGCTGGGTCAGGGGGCTGAACCGCTGCATGCGGCAACTGGCCAGATGCACAAGGCCGGCCGCGACCACCAGCCCCAAGAGCACGATCGATCGCTTTCGGATGCGAATTCGGCTCCGCCCGGCGTCCGATGACACATCAGCCATGACCTGACCTCCAAGGAGCATGATGAGCGACAGTCCCGCACCAATAATGAGGGCGTCAAACGTCGTGGGGAACCACCGTGCCCCCCGGTCGGCGACGGTAAAACCGACACCGGCGCCGGCGGCGCCCCCCAGACCGATCAGTCCGATAACCTGTAACACGACCGCCAACCTGCGGCGCCTTGGTTGCCGCAGCACCGAAGCGTCCATGGATGAAGACCTCCCAAGGAGTCCTTTTATCCGCATTCGACGGTGCGGTACGTACCATAAAACCGCCGCTCTGTCCACTGATCCCGCCCCGCACCTCGGACCGCCGCCCTTCGCCCCGGAACACGGCGTCACCGGATCGGTGGATGACTGCCGGCACCGCTTTTCACGGATGCCGCCCGGCGCGTCGCAAAGCGTGATTTCTCTTGCCGACTCAGGATGACTCTGCTACCATCGCGCATGTTACCGGCCGGGCTGCCGCTGGGGGCAGGCCGTTCCGTAATATATGATGGGCGGTGGATTTAGAGTCGCCAGGGAGTTAAGGAAACACGGCTTCGGACCGATAGTCATATCAGTTACGGCGCGGGGGTCCTGCGCGATGGCCATAAGGGGCCAGCGGGGGGGCTGTGCCGTGCCGGGCCCGAGGGGGTGGCCGCCTCGGCGAGTCTCGGGCTCCGCGTGAGAGCAGGAATCTTAGGGACCGGGTTTTGAACATGAAACATCTCAAGGTACTTCTGTTGTCGGCGGTCACGCTGGGCCTGTTGGGAGCGGTAGGCTGCTCGAACGACATGATTGATCCGACCCAGATCGGGCGGTTTCGTCCGGTGCCCGTGGTCAACGTCATCCTCGACGACCTCGGTGTGGCCAGCGAGCCTGATCCGACCTACACCGGAGCCGAAGAGCCTACGCCCGAAGACCTGATTTCGTATGAACAGGACTACGTATTGGGCGTAGGGGATGTCGTGCGGATCAGTATCTACGAGCTGCAGCGCGAAGGCTTCCCCTTTGTGAACGACTACATCGTGACCGAGAGCGGCCGCATCTCCATCCCCGAAGTGGGACAGGTTCGCGCGGCGGGTTTGACCGAGAAGGGCCTCGAGGACGAAATCAAGTCGATCCTCTCGCCGAGCATCCTGCGCAATCCTTCCGTGAGCGTGCTACTGATGGAGTCCCAGAGCCGGTACTTCTCGATCTACGGCTGGGGGGTAGCCAGGTCCGGCCGATACCGCATTCCCCGAACCGACTTTCGGCTGACCGACGCGATTGCCTTGGCCGGAGATGTAGACCAATTCAACGTCACGGATATCTTTGTCACCCGCGAAGTACCCATCCGGGAGTCCGGGGCACAGGCCCCCGCCGTCGTCGAGCCCCTGCGCACGCCCACGCCGCAGGTCGAGCCTGTGGAGCCGAAGGTCAGAACCCCGGAGGATGAGATTCTCGACATCCTCAGCCCGTTTGCCCGTCGCTCGGACGCCCGGACGAACGTGATCGCGGCCGTCGCCGGTCTGGGCATGCAGGCCGACCGACAAGGCGACACCGCCGCGAGGAACGCGGACAGTCCGCCTGCGGAAGGGGCGGTCGAATGGGTGTTCGAGGAGGGTCGGTGGAAGCCCGTGCTGGTTGAAGGAGCCGCGACAGCCCCCGAACCAAGCCGCCGGGCCGTCGCTACGCCTCAGCCCCGCCGTCCGGCGCCCGCCGACCAGGCGGTGCCGCTTGATCTGACCTCCGCGGCACAGCCCTTGCGCACCCGGGTGCTCCGCATCCCGGTGGACCGACTCAAGAGCGGTGATCCGCGATACGATATCGTCATCCGCGCCGGGGACCGCATCAGCGTGCCCGGCGACGTCGTGGGCGAGTTCTACGTAATGGGCAACGTCAACAACGGGGGGACGATCACGTTGACCGGCCGGCCGATGACCCTGAAGATGGCCATCGCCGCGGCCGGCGGCCTCAACGAGCTGGCGTGGCCCAAAAAGGTTGAGGTCGTCCGGCGTCTTGGACGCAACCAGGCCGGACTGATCCAGGAGGAGATCGTCATGGTCGACCTGGACAAGATCGCCAAGGGATTGCAGCCGGACTTCTTCATCAAGCCGCACGACCTGATCAACGTCGGGACCCACGGGGTGAGCCGATGGCTGGCGGTCCTGCGGAACGCGTTCCGCGCGACCTATGGATTCGGGTTCATCTACGACCGGAACTTCGCCGCGGACGACTTCGGGAACGACCCGTTCCCCGGCCACATCGGACCGCTGAACAAGATTTTCTAGTCGCGTGACACAATGGCAAACGCAACACGGCCGATCACGTCAAGCCCCCCTTCGGCCCAGGATCAGCCGTTGAGCTGGGCCCAACTGAGCGTCCATACGTACGTTCGGATCGGCATCATAGCGGTTCTGCTGTGGGCGCTCTTTCGCGTCCAGATCCGGGCCATCGTGCATACCTGGAACGTCGATGCAAGCTGGTCGCACGGGTACCTGATCCCCCTGTTCAGTCTGTACTTCCTGAACCAACGAAAGCGCGAGATCCTCACGTTGCAGCCACGGGCCAGCCTCACCGGACTGATTCTGCTCTTGGGATGCCTGGTGTTCTTCGTGCTGGACGTCATCACGTTTCGCATTGCGTATTTCGAGTGGCTTACGCCCATCGCGGCGCTGGCCTGCGTGGTGCTGTTTCTGGGCGGTTGGCGGCTGCTGCGGTATACGTGGCTGCCCATATTCTTCCTTGTCTTTGCCGTGCCCCTGCCGGACCGGGCGTACAAGCAAATCGCCATCCGGCTGCAAACGCTCGCCTCGGAGGTGGCGCGATGGGTCCTCAACCTGGTGCCGGATCTGCAGGCGACGGGCACGGGGGTGGCGATCAACGTCGTGTACGGGGGCGAGATGAGGGGCCAACTCGAGGTGGCCGAGGAGTGCAGCGGCATGCGCTTGTTGATGGCGTTTGTGGCGCTGGGCGTGACCATGGCCTACCTGCACAAACGTCCGGCCATTCAGCGGGTGATCCTGCTGGCCAGCACGATCCCGACCGCCATCCTGTGCAACGTCGTGCGCGTCACGATCATGGGGCTGGCCAGCGGGTTCTGCCGGCCCGACCATGCTCGGTTCGTGCTGGACCACCACGAGATGCTGGGGCTGCTGATGTTGCCGCTGGCCTTCGGCGTGTACGGCGCGCTGTCCTGGTTCATGAATCATCTGTTTGTTGACGAGACCGCCACGACCGCCGACGTGGTCGTGCGGCGTGAGAAGGCGGAGGCCTCATGAGTCCGGCGGTACGATCCTATCTTCGGCCTGCGTTTCTGGTGTGCGTGGCGATTCTGGCGACCGCGGCGGCCGGCATGGATGCCCTGCTGGGTTGGATGGGCGCCGTCCTGGAAAAGGAGCCGATCGCCCTGCGGGGTGACTTAGATCTTCTTGACGAGCAGCTTCTGGCCCCCTACCGGGTCGTCGAGCGAAGCCGGCTGACGGCGAAGGTGGAAGATGAGCTGGGCACCACGGACTACATCCAGTGGCGGCTGGAAGACACCGAGGCCGCACCGGACAGTCCGGTCCGTTACTGCACACTGTTTATTACCTACTATGGCCGACCCGACCGGGTGCCGCACGTTCCGGAGGAGTGTTACCTGGGCGGCGGTTATCGGCAGACGACCTCCCGGGCACTGACGCTGGAGTGGCAGGACACCGGCGGGACGGATCGTCGTGTGCCCATCCGCTACCTGGTCTTCGTGCGGGACCGGGCCGAGGCCTGGACAACCGCGGGGCAGCATACGGTCATGTACGTGTTTCGAGTGAATGATCGCTACGCGAACGACCGCACCGAGGCACGGGCGATCCTGGGCATGAACCTGACGGGTAAGCACTCCTACTTCTCGAAGGTCGAGTGGAGCTTTGAGGGGGTTCAAGCCGGGCGGGTGCGAGGCCCCACGCTGGAGGAGTCGATCGCGGCCAGCGAGAAGTTGATGTCCCGACTGCTGGACGTGCTGGAACGTGATCACTGGCCCAGTCTGAGCGACGACGCGAACCCGACGGACCTGGAACGGGAATGAGAATAGAGGACGACGCATGGCACGCAGGCGAATCAATAAGAAAGTCGCAATCCCCGGTCTGGTCGTGTTGCTGGGCCTGATGGTCTTGGCAGGCTTTTTCGGGTGGTATCGATATGGACCGAAGGACCCGGAGAAACTCCTGGCCAAGGCCAGGGCGGCCGTGGCGGACGCCCGCTACCAGGACGCGGAGCGCTACTTTGCCCAAGCCTTTGCCCATGCGCCGAACGATGCCGAGAAAATCGATATCCTGTTTGAAGTGACCGACACCGTGTTTCTCCTGGACCGCACGGATGTCCCCCGTGACCATCCACAGTACCATGAGCCCCAGTGGACCCGCGCGGTTGTACAATGGCAGCGCATCGTCAACATCGACCCGAAGAATGTCAAGGCGCGTCGTCTGCTGCTCGACTACTTCTATGAGATGGCCGACAGCGGCGTGCCGGATGCCTGGAGCAGGGTACAGCAGGAGGCACAAGCTCTGCTGGACACGGCGGACGCCGAGGCGCCGGATCCCTTTGTGTTGACCGCCTTGGGGCGGGCCAAACTGGAGATAGCGGCCCTCGGCCAAGTGGCCGAACGGGAAAAGACCCTGGCTGAGGCCAGGGATATTCTTGAGCAGGTGCGGCAAGCGAACCCGGATGACGTGGACGTCTACGAGTACCTGGCCCGGGTCGAGCTGGTCCAGGGTCAGATCGAGGAGCTCCGGGGCATCCCCAATGCCCAGCGCCAGGCCGCTCAGCGCGCCGAGGAGGTCCTTCGTCAGGCCGTGGCCGTCGCCCCCGACGCGACCGATGCGCACGTGAACCTCTTGAGCACGCGACTGGCGGCGGCCCAGACGGACCCAGAGGCGCTGGCGGCTCTGGAGAAGGACGTCCAGGCCTTAGTGCAACGATTTCCCGACGCCCCAGAGGTGTACACGGCACTGTCCAATTACCATCGGGCGCAGAACGATCTCGACGCTGCCGTCGAGGCCCTGGAGAAGGCCAGGTCATTGGGGCCGCTCGGCATTCTTCATTCAATCGAGCTGGGACGCCTGTACTATCGCAAGAGTTCGGTCACGTCCGACCCGTCCTACCTGAACCGTGCCCTGCAAATCGTGACCGAGGCGCTGGACTCCCCGAACGCCAAAGACCTGCCGGGACCGCGGCAGTCCGCCCATCGCATGAACCGCCTGGCGTTGCACAACACATTGGCCACGTGGCATGCGGATCAGGCGCTGGCCCTGGATGAGGGGACCGCCGAACGCGCCAAGCACATCGAGCAGGTCAAGGCATCCGTGCATCAGATTGAACAGATCATCGCCGTGGCCGAGAACCCGATGGTCCAGAAATGGCGCGGCTTGCTGGCTCTGGTTCAGGGGCGGCGGGACGAAGCCATCGCCCAGATGTACCAGGCCCACCGGGAAATGACGGCGGCCGGTCGGCCAGACCCCTTCCTGGCCTATACCCTGGCCGGACTGTTCACGGACGAGGACACCATCGGCATGCGCCAGCAGTTGCTCGACGTAGCGATCTACGGCCACGCCCAAGACAGCATCGCTTTGGTCAAGCCGGAGGCGCTCCTGGAATACGCTCGGGTCTTGATCACGGTGCGGCAATACGATACCGCATTGAGGGCCGTGCGCAGTTATGAACGGACGCATCAGACGACCGATCACAGTCAGGCCCTGCGCATCGAAGCGCTGGTGGGCGCCGGTCAATTCGAGGAGGCCCAGGCGCTCATGGAGACCCTGAAGCCGGACGAGAAGACCCGCGTTCGCCTGGAGTTGCTTCTCGTTCAGGGTCGTATTGCCCAGGCGATCCGCGAGCAGGCCCAGATGCAGACGACCCGGATGGACGAGGCCGACGCCAAGCGGCTCGAAGCGTTGGCCGACAAGGTCAAGGCCCTTCAACCCCAGCGTGCGGCGCTGGTTGAGCGTTTGCTGACGCTCGATCCTTCGGCCGTCGATTTCTCTCTGCTCGTGGCGGCGGGCAATGCCTATGTGAACCAGGACCAAATCGACAAGGCCAAAACGCTGGTCGACGCCTACCTCGAACGGGTCCCCAGCGACGGGGCCGCCCTAATCTACCGCAGACTCCTCGATGAGCCGAACCCGCTGGCGATTCCACCGGAGCGGCAGCGAACGATCTCCGAGGAAGCGATCACCCAGGGATTCAAGGATCCGGTCGAACGAGCGCTGGCCTTGGCCGATCTGTTCTCCGGGGACTACGACAAGGCCGCCGAGCAATACCAGGCCGCCCTGAAGCTTGACGCCCAGAACGAGCAGGCGATCACACGGTATTTCAACCTCGCCTTGGGATTCCAGAAGTTGGATGTGGCGAAGGAGATGGCGGACAGGGCCAAGACGTTGAACCTGGATCGGTGCCAGGGCCGGTTCTTCACCGCGCGTTTGGCGCTGGCCCAAGGGGATCTGGAGAGGGCGCTGCGCGAGGTCGATGCCGTGCTGGCCGCCCGGCCCGTCTTCCCGCAGGCGTACCAGGTGCGAAGCACGATTCAGCGGGCCATGGGACGCACCCCGCAAGCCCTTGAGGATATCCAAACCGCGGCTCAGATGGCCCCGCTGAACACCCTCATCGCGCGGCAGCGGGCCTCCATGCTGTTCGAACAATACGACCGGGTGCGGGCCTCCGCAACCCCCGAGCAGAGGCAGGAGCTGCGGACGGCGCTGTTGCGCAGCATGATCCTGAATCCTCGGGACTGGCAGATCCTGAGTCTGTACGCCGAATTCCTGTATGAAGCCGGCAGACCCGACGAAGTCGCCCAGGCGCTGGCCATTCGGCAACGCCTGCTCAGCGAGTATCCGAACCTGATGAACGCCATGTCCTTGGGCAGCATGGCCATGCGGTTGGCCGGCCGGGAGGAGGATGAAACCCGGCGACGGGCCCTCTACGACCTGGCGGGGAACGCCTTTGAGCAGGCTCTGACGATGGAGGGCAGCGAAGAGGACCGCGACAAGGTCCGGACGATGTATGCCGAATACTTGCGGATCACGGGCCGACAGCAACAGGCGGAAGCCGTATTCCAGGACCAGCCCGGGACCCTGTGGCAGTTTTATCTTCGGGACGGCCAGTATGCCAAGGCGCGGGAGATCCTCCTGGCCCTGCATGAGAAGGATCCGAAGGACACCACCGTGCTGCGGGGGTTGGTCCTCGCCGCCTCCGCGGCGGGCAGAAGGGACGAGCTTCAAACCTATCTGGAGCGTTTGTTGGACATCGAGAACACGCCCGACAACGAGGCCCTGCAACTCCAGATGTATCTGGAACACGGCATCAACCGGGAGGCCACCCGCAAGCATCTGGCCAGCTATCGCGAGCGATTCCCGAATGATGCACGCGGCGTCCTGCTGGAGGCCTGGCTGGCCACGACCGAAGGCCGTCTTGATGAGGCGCTGAAGCTGGCCAATCGGACCCTGCAGTTGGTCCCCGAGGACGCGACGGCGTGGCGTCTGCGCGGGCTGATTCATCGCCTGCGCAATGATCTGCCCCAAGCGATCGAGGACCTGGAGAACAGTCGACGTCGCCAACCCAACAATGCGACGATACGGATGGAGCTCGCTCAGGCCTACGTGCGGGCCGGCCGCATCGGCGCGGCCGTTGGCGAGCTCAAGGCCGCCCTGAACGATCCCCAGGCACCGGACCGCGCCCGCGAGATGTTGGAGGCGCTGCTCAAACGCACGGATGAAGAGGCTCTGTGGACCTTCTATCAGCAGACGCTGGAGAAATTCCCGGACGATACCGACTGGATGATGCGGGCAGGGCTGTTCGCCATGCAATCCGGCCGGCTCGAAACGGCCCGGCCAATCCTGAAGAAGGCCTGGAACCAGTGCCCCCAAGGGCCCGACGACGCGGCCAAGTTTGATTTATACCTGGAGTCGCTGCTGCAAAGCCGCCAGTATGAGACGTTGATTGCCGAGGCCCGCCCGCACACGGAGGGGCCGTTTGCGGCCGTGGCCTATGCCCAAATGGCCCAGGCCCACATGAAGATGGGCAGCCGCGTGCAGGCGTTGAGTCTGTACTACCAGGCCCTGGAGCATTGCGGGACGGATGACCGGCTGATGCTGGGCGTGCTGCAGAACATGTCCCAGGTGGTGGGCGTCGCGGAAGTGGAGACGTGGTGCCGCACGAAGCTCCAGGCGAACCCCGATGCGCTGTCTCCCAATCTCATGATGTTCATGCTGAACCGTCGAGCCGGAGCGTATAACGCCGCCTTGGGCTACGTCAGTGCGTGCATGCGAATCGTCGGCCAGGATGATCCCATGTGGACCCGCCTGGCCATCGACAAGTCCAATGTCCTCATCCAGGCCTACGTGAAGACCTCGGACAAGCAGTATCTGCTGGAGGGGATTGCGGCGCTGGAGGATGTCCTGCGTGTCCAGCCCCAGAACAGCACGGTGTTGAACAACCTGGCGTACCTGCTGGCGGACAACAACGAGCGTCTGGATCAGGCCGTGGCGTTCGCCCGCCAGGCCCTCGACCTGCGCCCCGACGATCCGGTGCTGATGGACACCTACGCCTACACGCTGGTCAAGGCGGGTCGCTTCGAAGAGGCCGAGCGGATGGCCCAGATGGCCATTCACTACCACGAGATGAGCAAGCCCGACGCCCCGTGGGACGCCTATGAGCACTTGGGCATGGCCCAGGAGGGCCTGGGCAAGAAGACGGACGCCAAGGTCGCGTACGAAAGGGCGCTGGGCATCGGCAAGGACAGCCTGACCGAAACGGATCGCCAAGAACTCGAGGCAGCGATTGCACGCGTTTCTGAATGAGAGGGACAAACGGCTCGGCGCACGAAGCCGACGACCGATGAATCATCGTGGCATGGGAGGCGGCCTGAAGCGGCCGTTCCCCGACCCTGAAGGAGAGAACGGATGACGGGACAGATACAACCGAGACAACCGGGACCGATCGCGCCGGTCGGCCCGGCCCGGCCCATGATGGTGGCGCCGCCGGTGATGACGCCGCGTGAGATGATGGCGATTCTCCGCCGTCACGTCTGGCTGATCGTGATTCTGACCGGAATCATGATGTTCATCGCCGTTGGAGCGTATGGCCTCAAGTATGTCTTCTGGCCCGAGTATACGGCGGAGACGTACGTCGAAGTGCTCCCCCAGACCATCGAAGATCCGTTCCAAGCCGTCGGTCCCACCCTGCCCAGCCAGGAGTTGCAGTACCAGTTCCGCAACACCAAGGCCGCCGCGTTAAAGTCGGACGATATGCTGCGGAAATACCTGGAGCGGGAGGAAACGCGCGAGCTGGCGTGGTACCGGCAGTTTCGCATGAACTGGATGTCGCGAGTGATCCATCGCTTCGGCGCGCCATTCCGTAAAGCCGACTCACCGGAGCCGCCCGCGGAAGAAGGCAGCGACGCCAAGGCGGTCGTCCGGGCCCTCAAGAATCTGAAGCGGCGTCTGTCCGTGGTTCCGCTGCGGGACCAGGCGTACATCCGTGTCGCGATGACCTGTTCCGGACCCAACGGCAGGAGTGAGTCGGCCAAGATCGTGAACCAGATCGTCACGCTCTTCCTTCGGGAACAGGACGAGTCGGCCAAGAGAGACTTGCGCCAGCGAAGCAGCCAGTTGACCGCGCAGCAGCAGGATGTCAAGCGGGAAATCGACGGTCTCGACAGAGAACTGGATACGATTCGACAGCAGAGCCCCTTTGCCAACGTCAACCCGTTGCGGTTCCGCGACTACTTGGAGGAAAAACTCGGCGATTTGGAGACCGACGTCAGCCGCCTCCAGGGGGAGGTCGCGCGGATCAGCAGCCAGGTGGAGGCGACCAAACGCCGCGCCGAGGGGGAGTATGACGCGGTGGTTCGGGAACTGATCGAGCGGGACCCGATCGCCAACATCATGCGGCGAACCGTCGCGACGTTGGAGGTCCAGCTCGCCGAATTTCTTGCCCGGTTCGGCGAGAACCACCGGCGCGTTCAGGAAACCCGCGACGCCCTGAGACAGGCCCGAAAGGATCTGGCAGACCGGCAAAAGGAGATTGGAGACATCGAACGGCAGACCCAGTACATCCTGACCAATGACCAACTGGTCGCCAGGACCCAGGAGATGGAACTCCGTCAGCAGGAGCTGAATCGAGCCCGCGATGAACACCGTCGCCTTGGGGCCATTCGGGCGCAGTATGAACGCGTGTTGACCAACCGGGACGAAAAACAGGTTCTGCTCGACACCATATCCACCCAGATCGCCAAGGTCTCCGCCCTGTTGCGGGACCCGGCGCTCTCCAAGGTCAAGGGAACCGGCGAAGTGCTCCCGCCGCTCACGATAAGTGCGCCGCGGCTGGTCGTCTACCTGCCGGCGGGGTTCATTCTGGGGCTGCTGCTGGGTGTCGGCCTGGCCTTCGCCATCGAGATGCTCAACGACCTGGTCCGGACACCCAGCGACGTCATGCGGCATCTCCACGTGCCGCTGCTGGGCATGATCTGCCACGCCGAGGAGGATCACGACGTGGACGACGTGGACCCCTACACCGTCGTGCGACAGGCCCCCTACTCGCTGACGAGCGAGTGCTACCGGCAGTTGCGGGCAAATCTGAAGCTGGCGCCGACGGCCGAGTCGCGGAAGGTGCTGCTGGTCACAAGCTGCAATCCGGCCGAGGGCAAGACCAGCGTGGCCTTGAATACGAGCTCGACCTTCGTAGCCGACGATCAACGCGTGCTGCTCATCGACGCCAATTTCCGCCGGCCCACCAAGGACCTCGGCCAGCGACGCGTCATCGGCGGCGCCGAGCCGTCCCATCCAGACTACGGCCTGAGCAACTACCTGATGGGACAATGCGAAAACGTCGAGGATGTGATCCGCTCGACGGATATCGAGGGTTTTGACACGATTGACTGCGGTCCCCTGCCGGCCCACCCGGCGGAGTTGCTCGGCAGCGACCGGATGGCCCGTCTGCTGGAGCAGGTTCGCGGCCGTTACGACTACATCGTTGTGGATGGGCCGCCCTTGCTGGTCAGTGACGCCAAGAGCCTGGCGTCGCTGGCCGATGGCGTCGTGCTGGTCTTCAACGCCACGACCACCAAACGCGGGGCCGCTCAGCGGGCGCTTCGCGAGCTGCGGGACATCAACGCCGTGGTCGTCGGCACTGTGCTGGTGGGCGTCAGGACCATGAAGGGCGGCTACTTCGCCGAGATGTTCCGAACGTACCAGCGGTATCAGCAGGTTCCCGTGCAGCCCGCCACGTAAGGGTTGAGCCGGGCACAGGAACAACGCCATGATCTTGGGGAGCACGGAATGAACCGATTCTTGGTCACCGGCGGCGCCGGTTTCATCGGATCGAATCTCTGCCGCGCGCTGGTCGCCGAAGGATGTTTCGTCCGTGTCGTGGACAATCTGATCACCGGCCGGCGGCGGAACCTCGAGGGCCTGTGGGACCGCATCGATTTCGTAGAAGCGGATATGGGCGACCCCGACGTGGCCCATGCGGCAATGCGGGACATTGACGTGGTGCTGCACCAGGGCGCCGTGCCCTCGGTACCCCGCAGCGTGGACAACCCCGCCGAAACACATGCCCATTGCGTCGATGCCACCTTTCAGCTGCTCCTGGCCGCCCGCGATCGCCAGGTGCGGCGATTCGTGTACGCGGCCAGCTCATCGGCCTACGGCGACAGCGAGACCCTGCCCAAGGTCGAAACGATGGCCCCCAACCCGCGCTCTCCCTATGCCGTGGCCAAGCTGACGGGCGAGTATTACGCGCAGGTTTTTGCCGAGGTCTTCGGACTGGAGACAATCAGCCTGCGGTACTTCAACGTATTCGGCCCGTACCAGGACCCGACCAGCCAGTACGCCGCCGCCATCCCCGCCTTCGTCACGGCGATTCTCCAGGATCGCCCCCCGACCGTGTACGGTGACGGCGAACAGAGCCGCGACTTCACCTACGTGGATAACGTCGTCCGGGCCAACCTGCTGGCCGCCCGCGCCGAGCGCACACACGGCCAGGTTATCAATATCGCCTGCGGCGAGAAGGTGACCGTCAACGCCATCATCCGGTTGATCAACGAAATCGTCGGAAAGGACGTGGCGCCGACGTACGCGCCGGCCCGACCGGGCGACGTCAAGCACTCTCTGGCCGACATCACCTTGGCCCGGGAGGCTATCGGATACGAACCGGTTGTGGATTTCCGTGAAGGACTCATCCAGGCGATCGACTGGTACCGGCAGAATCTGCTCTGATCGAGGGGCCCATCCGCTCCGGGTCAACTCGGCGAGATGAGAGGTCTCTTCTCAACAGGCGGCCACGGCGCCCGTGCGGATTATTCCCTGATACGGAACACCTTCATAGCAGCCCACGGTCAATCGGTCGAGCTCCAGCCCCAACGGCCCGACAAACTCCTCCGATTCTGGGCCTGCGACCACTGCCGACACGCGTCCCGAAAGGTTCACCAGACTAATCAGAACTATACAGAGTGACATCGGCACATGGTTCATGGGTTCGCCTTTCCTCGCCGTGTCATGGTCCATGAATGCAAAGCTCGCTGTGGACTACTCTATCCCATCCCCCGCAGGGACGCAACGACGGGCCATCCGCCGCGGCCTTGACGGTGATTGAGGCCTTGGCGGAGGCGATCGAGCGGCTTTTGCAGTTGACGCGAACGGGGCCGCACGATACAGTGCGTGCGTTCTAACCCCATAGTGAAGAAAACAGGTAGGAGACGATGCATGGCCAAGGCGCGCAAGCAGGCCGAAATGAGCGAGGGGCACCACCTGTTCACCAGTGAGTCCGTCACGATGGGCCACCCGGACAAGGTGGCCGACCAGATATCCGATGCTATCCTGGACGCGATGATCGCGCAGGACCCGGACAGCCGCGTGGCCTGCGAGACGCTGGTCGCCACGGGGATGGCCGTCGTGGCCGGAGAGATCACCAGCCGGGCCGTGGTGGACATTCCCGCCGTTGTCCGTGAGACCATTAAGGAGATCGGTTACACCGACCCGAACATTGGATTTGACGGGGACAACTGCGCCGTCATCGTGGCCATCGGCAAGCAGAGTCCGGATATTGCGCAAGGCGTCACCGAGGGGGTGGGACTGCATCGCGCCCAAGGCGCCGGCGACCAGGGACTGATGTTCGGCTATGCGTGCCGGGAAACCCGGGTGCTGCTTCCCCTGCCGATCTACCTGGCACACCAGTTGACCGATCGTCTCGCACAGGTGCGGCGCCGCGGCACGCTCAAGTGGCTGCGTCCGGATGGCAAGAGCCAGGTCACCGTGGAATACGACGAAAAAGGCAAGCCCGCCCGTATTCATACCGTGGTGATTTCCACGCAGCACAATGCGGAGGTGCCGTACAAGACGATCTATGCCGAGGTCCTCAAGCAAGTCATCCTGCCCGTCCTGCCGAAGCGTCTGGTGGACAAGGAGATGATCGTCCATGTCAATCCCACGGGGCGCTTCGTCGTGGGCGGTCCCAAGGGCGATTGCGGCCTGACCGGACGCAAGATCATCGTCGACACCTACGGCGGCCGCGGCAGCCACGGCGGCGGAGCCTTCAGCGGCAAGGACCCCTCGAAGGTGGACCGGACCGCCAGCTACATGGCGCGGCATATCGCCAAAAACGTGGTCGCCGCGGAACTGGCCGACCGGTGCGAGGTGCAGTTGTCGTACGCCATCGGCGTGGCCGAGCCGATCTCCGTGCTGGTGGATACCGAGGGAACGGCCAAGGTCGATGAACGGTTGATCGAACGGGTTGTGCGAGAGCTCTTCCCGTTAACCCCCAAGGAGATGATCCGGCATCTCAACCTGCGACGCCCGATCTTCAAGGAGACGGCCCGTAACGGACACTTCGGCCGCAACCATCCGGACTTCACGTGGGAGAAAACGGACATGGCCGCCAAGCTGCGCCGGGCGGCGGGCCTGCCGGCCAAGGCATAATCGGCCGGTCCGTCATCCGCCGGATAGGCCCGCGGTCGGCGCGCTCACGTCGACCGCGGTTCAATGTCGGAAATGCCGCTTTCCCGTGAAGACCATCGCGATGCCGTATTCATCGGCGGCCCGGATGACCTCGTCATCCTTTTTCGACCCGCCCGGCTGAACGATGCAGGCGATACCGTGCTGGGCGGCGTTCTCGACGTTGTCGGGGAACGGGAAGAAGGCGTCCGAGCCCATCGCCGCCCCGTGGGCCAGCTCACCGGCGTGCTTCATCGCGATCAGGCCCGATTCGACGCGGTTCATCTGCCCGGCGCCCACACCCACCAAGGCCCGGTCGCGCACCAATGTAATGGTGTTGCTCTTGACGTGCTTGGCCGTGATCCACGCGATCCGCAGGTCCTCCATCTGGGCGTCGCTCGGCCGTTTCTTTGTCGGGAAGGTGAGAGACTCCGGCTCCCAGCCGATCAGATCGCGATCCTGCAGGAGCATTCCCCCCACCACGCATCGCACATCATACTGCGTCGCATCGACGGCGGCGGGCTTGATCGGACCGGTTTCCACGAGGCGCACCCGCTGGCCCCACGTCTTGAGCGTGCGAATCGTCTCGATGGCGTCCGGCTCGAAATGGGGGGCCACGATGACCTCGGCGAAGAATCCGCCGGCGCCCCGCGCTTTTCCGAACCGGCCGTACGACTCCATGATGACCGTCGCCAGATCCTTGTCCACGGGGCGGTTCAGGGCGATGATCCCGCCGAAGGCGCTGACGACGTCGCCCAGGTAGGCCTTCTCGTACGCCACGTGGATGTCCTCATCGACCGCACAACCGCAGGGGTTCAAATGCTTGACGACCACAACCGCGGGCGCGGCGAACTCCTTGACCAGCTCGAAGGCGGCGTTGGCGTCCATGAGGTTGTTGAAACTGATCGCCGTGCCCCCCGGCAACACGTGGGCCTTGCCCAGGCAGGTTTCCGGAACGCGGGGCAACTCGTAAAACGCGGCGCT
>OMKS01000654.1_pt1 | contig 32023 bp, 34 predicted proteins | sample 1674721 | NCBI WGS metagenome assembly OMKS01 (sample SAMN06264996, study PRJEB25208) | sediment metagenome | isolation source: hot spring sediment | place: USA: California | collected 2014-09-02 | reverse complement strand
ATGCGGGCTGAAATATATTGTAGGGCTATCGCCCACAATATTATTTGTTTTTTATTTGGACTTTTTGAACAGAGCCGATGATTCCAAAAGCTTTAAATACTCATTCTTTCTTTGTAAAAATAAAATGGATGAAGAAAAACAATTATCAAAAAAAATCATTGGAAAAATGGTTGTCACAAAAAGCGCCAAGAAATTTGGCGAGGTTGGCGATGTTGTTTTTGAGGCAAGGTCAGGAGAGCTCATACACATTGTTCTGCACAATCCAACCAGCTCTGCTGAGAAGATGGAGCTTGAGAGAGACAAGTCAGGAAACATCCTCATCCCATTTAGTGCAGTAATTGCGGTTGGCGACATGGTAGTTATCTCTGAAGAGGACATTATCTGATTTTTCTTCCTTTGGGATTTTTTCTTTTTTTGCTTTTCTCAGAGCAAAATACACTAAAAGACAGCATAAAATTAGTGGTTGCTTTTTCTGAAAGAAAAAACTTTATAAAACACCTTGCTGTTTTGCTTATCCCGCGTGATTTTTGAGATGGAAGCATCAGAACTGATTAACAGGTTTGCAATAGGAGCTTTTTTTATTTTCTTTGGAATTATCCTTGGGAAGATTGTCAGCACTCTCCTTAAGAGGATTTTAAGGAGAATCGAGCTTAATGACATATTCAGCAGGCTCACAAGCAAGAGCCTTAAGCTAGAGGAGCTTATAGTTCTTTTTGTTTCCTCTTTTGTTTATCTGCTTTTTATAATAATAGGGCTGAATGTAATTGGAATAGCAACAATAATCTTTAATCTGATTTCTGTTTTTGTTTTGCTGGTTATATTGGGAATTCTGCTTTTAACGCTGAAGGACTTTCTTCCGAATCTTTTTGCAGGTTTTTTTGTTATTTCAAGGAAGCATCTTAAGGAAGGCCAGCATGTCCGCATCGATAAGATAGAAGGGTTTATTGATCATATAGACCTTTCAGAAACCAGGATAAAAACCAAGGACGGAGATTCTCTACTTGTTCCGAATTCCCAGTTCATTAGGAAAGCCGTGCTCATTTTTGATGGCAAAAAAGAAAAAGTTAAAAAAAGAGGGCAATAAGTGCATAATATGAATTGCAAAGCACTTGCTTTTTTATCTTCACTTGTTCTATTAGCTGCTTTGGCCAGTTCTTTTTCTCATTCGCTTTCGGTCTCTCCGGCGGATAAGTACATATTCTATACTGATGATATGAAAACAGTGGAGGGTTTTTTTACTGTTCATGATGGCCTGGAGGAAAGCAATGTAATTGACATCTCAGTCAGTGAAGAGTACAGAAACTTAGTATGGCTTGAAAAAAGCAGGCTGTCTTTCAGGCCTGAAGATGCAAAGGCAAATGTTATGTTTAAGGTTGACTTAGACAAAGAGATTTTCACCCCGGGCGAGCATGAAGTAAGGTTTAGCTTTCTTCAAACAACGCTTGAACCTGCGCCAGGAATATCAGCGAGGCTTTCTGTAGTCTCGAAGCTTAGGATAATTGTCCCTTTTCCTGATTATTTTGTTGAGCTTAGGTCATCAAAAGGGCAAAAGAGCATAAACCTTCTTGCTGTAAGCCGCGGGAAGTTGCTAACCGGATGCACAGTCAGGCTTTTCTCAGATGGGGTGCTTCTTGATTCTTCAAAAGAGTTTTCTCTTGTTTCCCAGGAGACAGTTATTTTTGATTTTGATAAGCCCCCCGACACTTATAATGTGAATTTCTACCTGGACTGCGAAGAAAAGTCTTTTAATCATTCAACTACAGTAACCATAGAAAGCTTTCCTTATGAAACAGAGGTTTCAGCCCAAGAGTTTAATCCATCTCAGGGATATGCAGTTCTTTCATTGCTAATGCACAACCCTTCGCGAACCTATCAACCTTACAGGGAGATTTTTTATGATGTATTTATGCTTGAGAATAAGTTAAAGTCCGGCTCTCTTTTTGTTGCTCCTCTTGCTTCAGGAGCCTTTGATTCAGTGAGTATTCAGCTTGAGGATTTCTGGCCTGAGGAAGAAACACCTGAGTTAAGGATTGGCTTGAGAGCAGTTATTGATAACCAGGTAGTGTCTTCTGATTACACTGTAATGCTTGTTCCGGCCAAGGAGCGCTTTTTTTCATTTAATTTTGTTTTTCTCTTCCTATTTGCCTTTGTTTTAGCCACAGCCTTTATTATTCTTAAATTTAGAAAAGTTTATAAAGAAGTTCTATAAAAAAAGATATATGGCTCTAAATGCAGAAAAGAGAATGCTGGTTATTCTGGTAGGGGTTCTCATACTTGTTAGCGTTGTTGGGACAATTGCTGTTGTTGCCGAGTATAACAGGGTTTCAAGAATGGCAAACTATACAATTGTCGCTGATGAGAAATCTTCTACTCATGGCTTTGTTAGCTTTAGGCCTTCTAATCCACAGAGTCCGCCTCCTAAGCCGGTAGATGAAGGAGGCAAGGTTAAATTCGATGTGAGGTAAGAAAAATGAATGATGAAACAATAAATAAGGGAATTGTAACGCTTTTGGTAGCTGCAATTGTAGTTTCGGTCGGAAGCACCCTGATTAGCCTGGATAGGCTTAGCGCGATAGGAGGAATCACTGGTTTTGCAACAGTACAGCAGGGTACAGTTATATTCAATGTAAACGAGACCTTAAGCATTACATTGCTGGAAAATACCGTGGATTTTGGCGAATGCATTTTAAACATCTCTACTGGCGGAATAATTCAGTATGACTCAGATGTAGTTTACGGAAACCTGAACAACGCTTATAACTGCACAGGCCTCTCCACAGGAGACGAATACATGCTTCTGGAAAACTCCGGAAACATTGATGCAAGCATAAATATAAGCGCTGCAAAGACTGGCTCTGCTTTTATTGAGGCTTCAAGTACGAGAGGGTCTTTATTCTTCAAGGGAAAAGATGACAAGGTTGGCTCATGTGCCAGCGACCTGCAGGATAGTTTTATGAACTTTAGCACTACTGACCATTACCTGCTTTGCTCTAACCTTACAAGCCACGCCACAGCAAACACAATGAGGATTTATTACAGGCTAATCCTTCCAGGAGATACCCCTGCAGGAGAAAAGTCAAACACAATTACATTTACAGCAAGCAATGCCTGATTTTTTTTAATCTTATTTTTTCTTAAATTTTTTTTTGTTTACGCTTAATGCCCTGGATAGGTGTTTTTGCATTCCAGAAAAAAGCGCGAAAAACATAAAATATTATAAATTGGGTTTGTTTACTAAGCTGATACAGCTTGTAATTAGCATTAAAGGTGTTTTCAGATGAAAGCCATATACAAAGGAAAGGTGAAGGAAATAAGGCTAAACCAAAGCCTGAAGGCGAAGGATATTGCAGAAGAGATTAAGATAAGCCCTTTAGCTGTCTTAATAAATGGAAAGCCTTCAGGCCTTACAACAGAATTGTCAGATTCCGATGAGGCAGAATTCATTGATTTTGATCATGAAGCCGGAAAAAGCATATTCTGGCATTCTTCATCCCATGTGCTTGCACTTGCAGTAAAAAGGCTTTATCCAGAAGTTAAGTTTGCCATAGGCCCTTCAATTGAGAATGGCTTTTACTACGACTTTGACAATATCTCACTGTCGGACCAGGACCTTGGAAGGATTGAGCAGGAAGTAAGAAAAATAGTTAAGGAAAAGCTTGCTTTCTCAAGACTGTTGCTCAGCCCTGATGAGGCAAAAAGGGTTTTTGCCGGCCAGCCATACAAGCTGGAAATTCTTAAAGAAATCCCAGACAATGAAGTATCGCTTTACTCCCTTGGCGAGTTTACTGATATATGCAGGGGCCCTCATATACCTGGCTCATCATTTATTGGGGCCTTTAAGCTGATGAAACTTGCCGGTGCTTACTGGAAAGGAGATAGCAGCAAAAAGATGCTTACGAGGGTTTATGGGATATCTTTCCCAGAGAAAAAACAGCTAAAGGAATACCTGCATTTTCTTGAGGAAGCCAGAAAAAAGGACCACAAGAAAATAGGAAAGGAGATGGACCTTTTTAGCATGCAGGATGAAGGGCCGGGGTTTCCTTTTATGCATCCTAAAGGCATGGCAATGGTAAATGAGCTTCTGGATTTCTGGCGGAAAGAGCACACCAAGGCTGGCTATAAGGAGATAAGCACGCCAATCATCCTGAACAAGGCTTTGTGGGTGCAGTCAGGCCATTGGGATCATTATAAGGAAAACATGTATTTTACAAAGATTGAGGGCCAGGACTATGCGGTAAAGCCAATGAACTGCCCAGGGGGCATTCTATTCTATAAAACCAGGGCGCATTCATACAAAGAGTTCCCTTTAAGGATTGGAGAGATTGGCCTGGTTCACAGGCATGAGCTATCAGGCGTTCTTAATGGGTTGTTTAGGGTAAGGATGTTCTATCAGGATGATGCACATATATTTATGACTCCTGAGCAAATTGAAGGCGAAGTGGCTGAGGTTATCAGGATGGTAGACCGGTTTTACAAGGTATTCGGCTTTGAGTATCAGGTTGAGCTTTCCACCACTCCTGAAGACTTTATGGGAGATAAGAAAGACTGGGACCACGCGATAGACTCGCTAAAGAATGCCCTTGAGTCTGAAAAGATTGTATACAGCATTGATGAAGGCGCTGGGGCTTTTTACGGCCCTAAAATTGACTTTAAGATAAAAGACTCGCTTGGAAGGCTCTGGCAGTGCGCAACTATACAGCTTGATTTCCAGATGCCGCAAAGGTTTGACCTTAAGTATATGGGGCCAGACGGAACCTTTGACCATAGGCCAATCATGATTCACAGGGTAATCTATGGAGCAGTTGAGCGGTTCTTAGGGGTGCTGATAGAGCACTTTGGCGGAAAATTCCCGCTTTGGATTGCCCCAGAGCAGGCAAGGGTTTTTGCGGTTAGCTCTGACTACATCAGCTATGCAAAAAAGGTTTATGATATGCTGTTTAGCAAAGGATTCAGGGCAGAGCTAGACATTAGGGAGGAGAGTGTCTCAAAGAAAATCAGGGAAGCCCAGGTAGCAAAGGTTAATTACATCCTGGTTGTTGGGGAGAATGAGCAGAAAAACAGCACAGTTAATGTAAGGGACTCAAAAACCAATAAGGTGCTGGGTGAGGTTCCACTGCAGGAATTTATCAGCAAGATGCAAAAAGAGATAGAGAGCAAAGCCTTATGATAATCGCAGGAATTGATGAGGCTGGCAGAGGCCCTGTTGTTGGGCCTATGGTTGTTGCCATAGCGATTATTGATTCAGAGAAGCAGGGCTTTCTGTCAGAGCTTGGCGTTAAGGACTCAAAGAAGCTTTCTCCTGCTGCGAGGGAAAGAATTCTTTCTTCGTTAAGCAAAGCCCTTATTGAGTACAAGATAAAAATAATATACCCCCCGGAAATTGACCTGGCAGTTGAGTCTGAAGGCTATAACTTAAACCTGCTGGAGTGCGATGCAATGGCTTTTCTGCTCAATGAAGTAAAGAGCAGGCCTGAAGCAGTTTACATAGACCTTCCGTCAACGAACAGCCTTTCATTTACATCCTGCTTTGTTTCAAAATTGAGGGAATATAATAAAAAGGTGAAGGTTATTGCAGAGCACAAGGCAGATGATGCTTATCCCGTTGTCTCAGCCGCTTCGGTAATTGCAAAGGTTGCAAGAGACAAAGAGATAAAAGAGCTCGAAAAAAAATACAATGTAAGGATTGGCTCTGGCTACCCTGCAGACCCTGTAACAAAAGAGTTCATCCAGAAAAACTACAGCAAGTATCCCTTCTTCAGAAAGTCCTGGCAGACATATAAGAACCTTTCAAAGCCAAGCAAAGAAAAAAGCCTTGAAAGCTTTTTCAAAAAGAAATAATTATCTTTTCAGTTTCTTTGTTTCTTTATTTTTTTAAAGCCTTGAATTTCTTGGTAACATGCATCTTCTCAGAGCATTTTGAGCAGGTTACAACCAGAGACAAAGCGCCTTTCACCTTCTTTCTTATAAAAGGAATTTCAGTATCCTCGCTGTTTCCGCAGTTAGGGCAGGTGTATCTTACCTGGGCAGTAAGTGAATCTTCATACTCTTTCTTTTTTATTGAGTTTCCGCAGTTAGGGCAATTATACTCAGTAGCTGTCCGTAATGGTTTTCCGGTTTTTGACTTTGGCTTTTCCATCCTGGTCCCACATTTCGGGCATTTCTTCTTCAGCACAACCACAATAACCTCTCCGCTTTCACCTATGTCGCGGTTAGTGTAGTAGAACACATCATCCATCGAGTCTGGAATATTCATAAAATCACCTTTCTAAATGAAAAATCCAAAGCTTTATATAATTTTTGAAAAAAGGATTTCGCATGAAAAGCCAAGCCAGCAAAGCAGAAAAAACCCCTGTCTCAAAGGCTAAGGATAACCTGTTTTTTACATTTGCCTTTGCGTTGCTAATTGGCATAATCTTCTCAGCACTTTCGTATTACTTTGGCTCATTGGTTTTCGATGAGCCGGACTTTCGAGATTGCTATCCTCTATTAAGAATTAATGAGTCAATGGCTGAAGAAAGAATGCAGGAGATGCGGGAATGCGAAACAATGAACATGGCAAATCAAGAGAAATTCGGGATTAATCTTTCAATACTGGCTTTATCAGTTTCTTTGTCTGCTTTGTTAAGCATTCTGGTATTTAGAATGCCTTCTGAAGTAAGTTACGGGCTTCTTCTTGGCGCTTCTTTTAATACTCTGTCAGCAGCGCTTTTCTCCCGCTCGCAAAGCATCCTGGTTTTTTTCCTGGTCCTGGCTATTTTTATTTTGATAGTGGCTTTTATCTGGAAAAGGAGGCTTGCTGTAAAATGAAGCTTGCAATATTCGGTCCGCCGGGCTCAGGAAAGGGCACACAGGCAAAGAAAATAGCTGGCAGATTTTCCCTAAGGCATATTTCTACAGGAGATATAATCAGGGAAAACATTGCAAGCAATACAAAGTTGGGAAAAAAGTTTAAGGAATACAACGACAAAGGGCTTCTTGTGCCTGATGAATGGGTTTTTGAGGCGCTTAGGCCTACTTTGCCAAAAGAAAAATTTATTTTAGATGGCTTTCCAAGGACAATTGGCCAGGCTCGCATGCTAGATACCCTGGCTACGCTTGACATGGCAATAATGCTAAAAGTATCTGATGAAGAAGTTCTGGAAAGAATATCAGGCAGGCGGGTTTGCAGCTCCTGCGGAAAAATCTTCCATATAAAATTCAGGCCACCAGAAAAGCAAGGATTTTGTGATGCCTGCGGCTCGTCTTTAGTACAAAGGAAAGATGACACTGAAGAAATTGTTAAAAGCAGGCTTTCAGAGTACCATTCCCAAACAAAGCCAATCTTGGAGTTTTATGAGGACAAAAAAATCCTTTATTATGTAGATGGTGAAAAAAGCATAGAAGAGGTTTTTTCAGCTGTATGTTTTTTCATTGAAAATAGCATCAGCAAATAAGTCTTTAAGCACAACAGTTGCGTAGCTTCCGGGAGGAACCATAAACTCAACATAAATCTTCTTTTTGCCAGGGTTAAGCTCATCTTCTTTCTCATCAACTACCCTGAATCCGGAAACATCAACAAAAGCATTTCTGAGCACGCTTTCACATGAGATCTCAGGAATCGCCCGGATGATGAAATCGCTTTCGCTTACAGCTTCTTCATCCATGATTAACTTGAGAATCCTTTTTATTTGCTCATATCGCCCGGGCTCTAAGTGTTTTAGCTCTTCTATTTCCTGCTCCATTCCAAACCCTGCGAGAGGAATCCCAAAATTAATGTGCTTGTCCGGTTTTTCAGCAATGAATGACTGGTAAAGAGACGGGCAGTCAAAAGTCTTGTTGAAGCCTTCTTTTATTATGCCCTGGAGAGTCTTGTTGAACAATATGCTTACATACGAGCTAAGGAAGAACTTTGCTTTCTTTGCCAGGTCTTTTCTTTTAAGGTTGTTTAAGCTTTCGCACCTCAGTGATTTGAGTGCAGGCGAAAAATCCCCTTTAATGATTGATTTTCCAATAGCAATATTATTCATTCCTATTCCAAACCTCTGGCTATCATAGTAGTTTGGCACTAAGACAGCCTGTCTTTTGGTTTTATAACATGGGGGCAGGTCTCTTACAATAATCCTGAAGCGGTTTCCCTTTATGAAGCCGGAAGAAACCGGCCTTTCGCCTCTTCCCTTTTCCTTAATCTCAATAAATTTGTCAGAATATTCCTTTATCTTTCCCTTGACAGAGCAAACCTGAAAAGTAATAGCTCTTTTGTCTTTAATTCCGGCAATTGAAATCTCTTCTGTCTTTCTATTTATGGCTTTGGCTGCCTTTCCAACAGCCGTGAATGAGTCAATATTCTTTTTTTTAAGCAGGAAATAAGTATAAGCGCCTTTTCCGTTGTCTTTTTCAAAATACTCAAAGGGCTGCTCTTCAACTATAAAATCCTCTGGAAGCTGCTTTATCTTCATTTTTATCTGTTTTTTATAAGCCAAGATTTTGACAAGTTTTATAAATGCTTCAGTTTTCTGGGGGTTTATTTGTGGGGGTGCCGGAGCCTGGCCAAACGGGCAGGACTTAAGATCCTGTGGCAAGCGCCTACGCGGGTTCGAATCCCGTCCCCCACATAAGGCTTTTTTTGTGCCCTTGCCATAGCTTTTTATGAGTGCTTTTTAGCTGCTTCTCAAGCAATAACTTTTTAAATCATGCAAAAATCCTTCAGTCCAGGTGAGTTGAATGAAAGTTCCTAAGCAAATAAAGAGGTATTGCCCCTTTTGCAAGAAGCATGCCTTGATGAAGGTTTTTATATCAAAGAAAAAGAACAGGAGCGCTCTTAAGAGAGGATCAAAGCAGAGAGCAAAGCTAAGAGGAGAGAACCGGGGAGCAGGAAACAAGGGCAGGTTTTCCAAGCCAGCACTTTCTGCATGGAAGAGATATAATAAAAAATCTTCAAAGAAGACAGACCTCAGGTATAAGTGTTCTGTCTGCGGAAAAACAGTTTGCCAGCCTGAAGGTATCAGGACAAAAAGGCTGGAGCTTGTTTGAGGTGATTTAGGATGCATAAAGAGCCAAAGAGTGTTTTTATAAAAGCAAGATGCCAGAAGTGCAAGAATGAGCAGATTATTTTTTCTTATCCATCAACCGAGGTTTTCTGCCTGGTCTGCGGTGAAACGCTTGCCGTTCCTACAGGAGGAAAGGCTAAGCTGAAAGCTTATGTGTTGGAGGTACTTAAGTAAATGTATTTCTTCAGGGAAGGCCATCCGGAGCAGAATGACATTGTGCTTTGCAATGTAGACAGAGTCTCAAGGGATTCTGTTTTTGTTTCTCTTTTAGAATACCCAAATTATGTAGGAATTATCCCCATATACGAAGTCTCTCCGGGAAGAATAAGAAACATAAGGGATTTTGTCCAGGAAGGAAAGGTGATTGTATGCAAAGTAATGAGGACGGATCCTAGAAGAAGGCATGTAACCGCTTCTCTTAGAAGGGTAAATGAAGGACAGAGAAGAAACAAAGTCTCCTGGCTAAAGCAGGAGAAGGATGCTGAGAAAATTATTGAGTTTGTATGCAGCAAAAGCAAAGAAAACCCTGAAAAGGTCTTCAATGAGATTTACAAGATGCTTCCAGAGAGTTACGAAGACCTTTTTTCATTCTTTCAGGATGTGTCTTGCGATAAGGCGGAGCTAAATGCTCCTTCTCTGCAGCCAGAACTGAAGCAAGGCCTTATTGCAGCAATAAAAGAAAGGATAAAGCCATCTGAGGTTGAGCTTAAAAAAAAGATAAGGATTTCTTCTTACCTTGATAACGGCGTAGAGACAATCAGAAGCTGCTTTGAGCAGCTTGAGTCCAGGTACAAAGAAGCAAGATTCTCTTACACAGGGGGCGGTAAGTATGAGATTAAGCTAAAAGACTCGGATTATAAGAAAGCCGAGTCAAGAATGAAGGAAATCCTGGACACCCTGGCTTCGCTTCTGCCAGATGAAATCGTTTTTGAAGAGGACCTTTCAAAAAAATGAGTTAAAATGAGATATATTCTAAAGTGCGTTTCCTGTGGAAGATATACCTTAAAAGAGGCTTGCCCGGCCTGCTCTTCAAAGGCTGTCAGGGCAGTGCCTCCAAAATACTCTCCTGATGACAAGTATGGCTCATACAGGCGCCAGGTAAAAGAGGAAACCTGGATGAAAGAGGGTCTTTTATGAAGGATTTTGAGATTCTTATAAAAAAGAAGAATGTAAGCAAAAAGCCCAAGGTAGCAATCCAGGGGCTTCCCGGGATAGGCAATGTTGGCAAGCTTGCAGTTGATTTCTTAATCAGGGAAAGCAAAGCCAGGGAACTGGCGGAAATACGCTCGTTTTTCTTTCCCAATACAGTTTTTGTTAATGAGCTTGGGTTGGTTGAACCATCTTGTATTAAATTATTCTCAAAAAGCCTTAAATCATGCGATATCATTATGATATCAGGCAATGTCCAGCCATCCACAGATAAGGGCTGCCATGTTATAAGCAAAAACCTGGCTGCTTACCTTGATTCAATTAACACAAAAACACTTATAACTCTCGGAGGGGTAGGCGTTTCTGAAGAGCCTAAAAAGCCTAAGGTTTTCTGTACAGCAAATTCTGCTGGAATCCTCTCTGAATTTAAGTCTGAGTTTCCACTTGAGGATGCTTATGGCTCCATCGGCCCGATTTCAGGCCTGGCAGGTCTTATGCTTTGCGATGCTTCCAGGCATAATATATCTTCTATATGCCTGGTTAGTGAAACAGTGTCCAACCCTTTTTTTATTGGCTTGGATGCAGCCAGAGAGCTTGTTAATATCCTAACAGCAAAGTATGACTTTGGAATTGATCCAGGCTCTTTTGACAGCCTTTTTCCAAAAGACAGCAGCCAACAGCCGCCTCACCAGGCAGACCAGGCTGTTCAGACAGGGCTGGATTATATAGGCTAGCCAGAAGGCAGGCTCTTGTGCTTTCTTAAGAAGCCTTTATTTATAATTTCTAAAAACCCTTCTTTCTCTACATGCAAATGCTGTTTCAAAAATAGATAATCTTAAATAATAAAGATTTTAAATAAAATGTATTGGCTATAAAGAGTGATAATTATGCTTGACAAGATTCGTTCCGCTTTAAAGAGCCTTTTTTCAGGATTCTTTAAAAAAAAGAAGCAGCTAAAGCTTGGGCTTTACGGGCCTCCAAATGGAGGGAAAACCACTCTTGCAAATAAGATCTGCAAGGACTGGCTTGGAGAAGAGATGGGCTCAGTCTCAAATATCCCTCACGAAACAAGGGAAATTAAGATAAAAGAGCAGATTCTGATTAAATCCGGCAACAAGCAGCTTACCTTTAACCTTGTAGATACGCCAGGCATAGCCACAAGGATTGACTATGAGGATTTTGTGAAAGCAGGGCTTGATGAAGAAGAAGCGAAAACCAGGGCCAAAGAAGCCACAAAAGGAGTGATAGACTCAATAAAATGGCTTGATTCTGTTGACGCAGTTGTGGTAGTCCTTGATGCAACAAAGGATCCCCTTAACCAGGTAAATATAACAATCCTCGGGAACCTCCAGGCAAAAAAAATTCCAGTCCTGATAGTTGGAAACAAGATAGACTTAAAGCGCGCAGACATAAAAAAGATAGAGAATACCTTCCCGCAGTATAAGGTTGTCGGGATTTCAGCTAAGTACGGCACCTCAGTTGAGGATTTCTATACGGAGCTCTTTAACCTGGTGAAACCATGATAACAATAGAATTCATTCCATTCTCCCAGATGTCCGGGCTTTCTACAGAGCAGAAGATAAAGAAAATACTTAAGTCAGTAAAGTCAGACAAGATTGTGCTTCTGCAGGGCAAGCTGAAGAAGGACGAAGAGACAGAGCTCATAAAGCTTACAATGTCTATGGTAAACGAAAAGTTTCATGGGATTGAGCCAGCTATATTCTCGCCTGAAATAAAGAATACAGGAAACTTCCTTAAGTTTCTGAAAGAGAAGTTTATAAACATGCTTTTATCTGACAGGCAGGGAATCACTTTAGTTGGCCCTGCAAACCTGATTAAAGAAATAAAAAGAGACCCGGAGAAGATGCAGCTGCTGCTTGACCTGAATGTTTCCAGGAGGAAAAAGAAGTAAAATGCCCCACCAATGTGTTCACTGCGGAGAGCTGTATGATGACAACGCAAAAGAGATAATAGAGGGCTGCAGCAAATGCCAGTCCAGGCTTTTTTTCTTCATAAGAAAGGAGAGGCTTGATCACTTGAAGAAGCTTCAGAGAAAGCTCAGTGATGATGAGATAACCAGAATCGAAAAGGACGTAAGGGAAATGATTGGGGAAGAAGTGGACAGAGACAAGCCGATTGTGCTTGACCTTGAGACTGTTAGGATTGACAAGCAGGGCACTTATCTCCTCGACCTAGTAAGCATCTTTAACAAGCAGCCTCTTGTTTACAAAATTAGCGAAGGCAAGTATTACATTGACCTTGGAGAAACCTTCAAAAACTTTTCATTCTCTTCCCAGGCAAAGAAATAGGCAGTGGTCTTTCTGGAAGGGTTCAAGGGTGCAGGGCTTAACTTCCCTGAATCTCTGCTCTAGTTCTTTTCTAACTTCCTCAAAGATTCTTCTGGGCTTTTTTGAGATATCGATGCTTCTTGCCTTGATAGAAATCATTGCAAACCCTGACTGCTTCAGGAAGAGCCTGCAGTTCTTTAAGAAGATTTCAACCTGGTTTTTCTGGGCGATGTCCTGAAAAACGAAATCTGATGCAATAACAGTATTAAAGTATTCTTCCGGCTTGTTTGCATCCTCAAGCACAGGAACTATATTTCCCCTCGCTTCAGCAAGGCTTATGAGCGAGTAAGTTACATGTGGGCTGACTTCAACAGCAAAAATCAGGCCATTACTAACAATGTCGGAGATGTGGCTTACAGTTGTTCCTGATGCAGCGCCTAGGTAAAGAACCACTGAATCCATGCTAAGCTCAGGCATTCTTAGCCCATTCATAAGACCAGCAGCAATCTTTGACCTGAAGGGCACCCATTCCCTGTATTCTTTTCCATTCAGGCTGATTAAGCTTTCTCCATAAACACTCTTTCCAGGAGCCAGGCTCTCAGTAGCAAAGACTTTCTTTCCCTTGAGCATGGTTTGCTTTACCCTTGGATTACTTCCTTTTTGCATCCTTAATTCTTCTCTCCATTTCTTTTATAAGCTCGGCGCTTTTGTCTTCTTTGCTGAAAAAGTCAATCCTGGCGGCAATTGACAGCTTGTCAGCAATAATCCTAGCAACTTTACCTCTAGCTTTCTTCTCAGCTCCCTGAACCGCAGGATGCTGAAACAGTATCCCGTATTTTGGGCATTTTGAGCCCCTTGTAATATGCCTGAACAAGGCTTTCTCTGCACCCAGAAGCTGTATTGTCGAGGCAGGCATAATCGCAAGGCTTCTAAGGCTGCCAGCATGTGACAGCAGCTTTGCAGATATGCTTGGCCCTGCGATTGCAGAAAAATTAGGCATGATTCTCTTCTCTTTCTCGGAAATAAACTCAGAAGCAATCTCACGCACAGTAAACAGCTCTTTTATCTTTCCGGCAGCTTCTTTTAAGAATTCACAGTCTTTCTTTTGGCACTTCCACCCCATGCTTTTTTTAATTCCAAGCAAGCTGTTAATCTCCTCTTTTTCCTTGCTCAGAAGCATTTCAACAATCTTTTTATTGTCATCCACCCTTAAGCAGAGTTCGGGGTAAATAGTTAGGGCAAGCCTTCTAAGCCTTCTTGCCAGGTAATTAATTGTCTTGTCAGACTCATCAATAAGCCCGGAAGCCTGGATAATAAGGTCTTCGGTGTAATCCTTGCCTGAAATCTTTTCTTTTGCAATCTCGATTCCTTTTCTTGCAATCTTATCTTTTTCTTTAAACACTTTCTTTGAAAGCCTCTCGAAAAGGCTTATGTCAAATGAAGAAGGCAGGAATTCTGAAACTTTTTCATCCTCTTGACTTCCTATATAATACTCTCCTGTAATATGCCTGTATACCAAAGCCATGCTTTCTTGGTTTTCTGCCCTTTTAATTAAGTTTTTCTTTTTTGCAGGGCTGCCGCCAGCCGGAAATAAAAAAAAAGAATATACAAGACAGAAAAATTTAGGCACTATTTCTTGACTAAGGTAATCTCTATTGTTGAGACCCTTACCTGCCGGTCTTCTTTGTTCTTGAACTCCTCAGAGTCTATCTTTATCTCCTTCACATAGACCTGGTCAATCAAGAACCTTTTTGCAGAAATCTCTGCAATGTCCACACCCCTGGATATAAATTTTCCTCGTGCTTTTATGGTCACTTCTTCAGCTCCTTGGGTCGTAAACTGCATTACAACTGCCGTCACATAGTTCATAAAGGGCTTGTTCCCAATATATATCGCGTTATCTGCTGCCATTCTGTAACCTCCTAGAGTTTTTATGTGTGGTTGGGAGTTTAGTATAAAAACCTTTTGCATTCAAGAAACTTCTCTCCTCTAAAAAGGAACAGCGATGTATTCAGAGCTGATTTTATCAATAAGAATTCTTTTTCTGGCTTTCTCTTTATGGAAAGGGCTCCACTCTTCTTCAGTATTTTCTGTTCCCTGCCGGAAATCAAAGAAAGAAGGCATAACTATCAGGTTTATTCCTTTGTATCTGGATATAAGGTATGCTTTAAACAACTTTCCTTCTACTTTGACAGCAGGGTGCTCATGCCCAATAATAATGAATCTTGCTTTTTCAGGCACTTTAAGCAGTTTGTCCCCGTGGGTAATGAAGACATCCTTAATGCTTATACTTCTCTTAGCTTTAAGACCTCTTTTTTCAAGGAAAAACCTTAGTAGGGTATCATGGTTTCCTTCAATAAACCAAGCTTTAATCTTGTTTTTTTCAAGATTTTCAATAAAGTCACTAAGCTTTTTCTCTGTTCTTCTATTTAGCTTAGAGAAGTCATGAAGAATGTCGCCATTTAAGATAAGCCTTTTTATTTTGTTTTTTTTACAGCCAGCAGCAAGCTCCAGAAGTTTTTTGCTCTCGTCAAAATATGATAAAATTCCCTTACCTGAGAGATAGTCTGAGAAGCCCAAATGCAAGTCAGAGACTACTCCAGTGTTTCCAAAAGCCAGGAGGCTTCCCTCTATTTTGAATCTTTTAAAAATCTCCATTTTGCTGTTTTCTGCCTGTTTTTTCTTTTCTTTAATGATATTCACTGCCCAAATTTAAAAAATTTTTTAAATAGTTAATGAAAAAAGCCTTTTTATGCTAGCCGCCCGGAATAAATCCCAGCTTTCAGTAATACTGATTCTTTCTATGCTTGTTGTAATGGTTGTGTTTATTGTGATTATTCTTGTCATTAATTCTGAGCGGCAGGGCTTTGAGGTTGATATCGGCTCATTTGAGCCGGTCAGGGATGAAATCTTGAATTGCCTTGAGGACAAGTTTGAGTATGCAATCTACAAAGCAGGGATGCAGGGCGGTTTTATTTCAGAAAGTGAAGGAGGGCGGGAATTTTTCTTGTCCGAAAGCTTTTTGAGTTCTGGAGACTTTAGGGTTCCTTTTGCTTTAAGTGAAGAGGTTTATTATAATGAGAGCTTTCCCTTTGACTGCCCGAACCCATATGGTTCGTCTACCCAGCCTTTTAACCACATTTATGAGTCTCCCCCAGCCAGCTGTCAAAAGCATTACCTGTTTAACACTAAGCTGGAATACCGGCCTCCTTTGCGCAATCTTAGGGCAAACCGGACTGTCCAGAATATTCAGCACTACCTTAATGGGCAATATGGGGTTATACAGTGCCTGCCTCGCTTAACTTCTGATTTAGTTTCTGAAGACTTTGAAGTGCTTTCTGTTTCAGAGCCTTGGGCAGGTGTTTTTCTTTCTGAAACCGGGATGCTTGCCAGGCTTGACTATGAGATAACCCTCAGGAGAAAAGGAACAGGTGAAACAAAAATCCTTAGCGACTTTGAGTCTTTTATCAGACTCAGGCTTTATGATGTCCTGGATTTCCTTGATCAGCAGCTTTTCCTGGATGCAAGCTTTGCTGACTTTGAGCCAGGCTCATCTTCAGAAGGGATAGAAGGGATGACTGTTAGGGTAATAAGAAACCCAGACCCTAGCAATCACCCAGGAGCAGACATTATTTCTGTAGAGGACTCAAACAATTTTGTAAGAGGAGAAGAGTATGTCTTTCAGGTTGCCAGGAGAAACCGGGCCCCAATCCCCCATGCACTGCCAAAAGTCACTTTGTCTGATGGAACAGTTGCTTATGGGGTTGTCAATATATCCGTTTACGAACACTCCTCGATTCAGGAAATAAGGGAAGCATTTGATTTTTTTTATAATCTTCCCGCTTGTGATGATGATTCTTTAAGGAAACACGTGCGCACACTTTTCTATAAGACAGGGATAATAAATGCAACAGACCCAGACTCGCATCATCTTACATACGCTGACAATATAGATAATTCAGACTGCAATTACTGGGAAATGCCTTTTAAATTTACCTTTAAGGATGCTTTTGGAAAGGAAACAGTCATAGAAATAATTGACCTTATAATAAATTGATCTTATAATATAAGGTTCTTTTTTAGCCTTATTTCTTTCTGCTTTTTTCTTTTAATTCCTGATATTTTTTCTTTTTTTCACCCTGGTTTTCACAATCTTTTTAAACTAAGTCTGTTTTCTTTTTTTATAGGAGAAAACCTCTTTTTATCAAGGGAAAAAGTGAGCAAAATGAATGATGAAAACACCAGCAAAAAGCCTGCGAATTACTCTGCTGAGCATATTACTGTCCTGGAAGGCCTTTCTCCAGTAAGGAAAAGGCCAGGCATGTATATAGGAAGCACAGGGCCAAGAGGCCTGCATCAACTTGTTTTTGAGCTTCTTGACAATTCAATAGATGAAATCCAGGCAGGCTATGGCGATTTTATTGAGCTTTTTATACAGAAAGACGGCGGTGTAACTGTAATTGACAATGGAAGGGGGATCCCTGTTGAGCTGCACCCAAAATACAATAAGCCGGCTTTAGAGTTAGTCCTTACAAAGCTTCATGCAGGAGGAAAGTTTAGCAAGGACCTTTATAAAATAAGCGGCGGGCTTCACGGTGTAGGCTTATCCGTGGTTAATGCCCTTTCAAAAGAGCTTGAGGTGAGGGTTAGAAGAGATGGAAAAACCTGGACCCAGAAATACGAAAAAGGCCTTCCTGTAACCCCTGTTGAAAAAGGCCTTCCTACTGATGAGACAGGCACAGTTGTCATATTTATTCCGGATGAGACTATTTTTGAAACAGTAAACTTTGAGTTTGATACGATTATTTCAAGAGCTAGAGAGCTGGCTTTCCTGAATCCCGGAGTTAAAATCCTGGTCAGGGATGAAAGGACTGGTGAAGAGGAATTTTTTCATTTTGAGGGAGGGGTTGCGAGTTTTGTAAAGTACTTTAATGAGGGAAAGACGCCGATTCATGAGCCTTTTTTTGTAAGCAGGGAGAAAGAGGGAGTTATTGTAGAGATTGCAATCCAGTACACCAAAAGCTACAATGAGTCGCTTCTTTCTTATGTTAACACAATCCATACTATTGAAGGCGGGACCCACGAGCTGGGCTTTAGGTTCGCCCTTACAAAAGCCATGGGCAAGTTTATAAATGAAAACCTTGGCAAAGACATCAAGATATCATATGAAGACTGCAGGGAAGGGCTTACTTCAATAATATCAGTAAAAGTGCCAGAGCCGCAGTTCGAAGGCCAGACCAAAGCCAAGCTGGGAAATACAGAGGTAAGGGGGATTGTAAGCGAGATCCTTTTTGACTCCCTTTTTGATTATCTGCTAAAAAACCCAAGTGAAGCAAAGGAGATTGCAGGGAAGATAATCTTTTCTTACAACACCCGGCTTGCAGCAAGGAATGCAAAAGAGCTTGCAAGGAGAAAAAATGCCCTGGACAGCTTTTCCCTTCCAGGCAAGCTTGCAGACTGCTCATCAAAAAACCCTACTTCGACTGAGCTTTTCATAGTTGAGGGAGATTCAGCAGGCGGCTCAGCCAAGCAGGGAAGAGACAGGGAGTTCCAGGCGGTGTTGCCTCTGCGGGGAAAAATCCTTAATGTAGAAAAATCACGGCTGGATAAGATCCTTCAGAACAAGGAAATTGCTTCAATCATAACTTCCCTGGGGACAAACATAGATGACAGCTTTGATATAAAGAAGCTCCGTTACGATAAAATAATAATAATGACAGATGCAGATGTAGATGGTGCACACATAAGGACCCTGCTGTTGACATTTTTTTACAGGCATATGAAGGTTCTTATAGAATCAGGGCATGTCTACATAGCCCAGCCCCCTCTCTTTAAGATTAAGCTTGGCAGTAAAATTAGCTACCTTCATACTGAGCAGGCATTGTCAGAGTTTCTAAAGGCACACCAAGGAGCCAAGTATGAGCTTCAGAGGTATAAAGGGCTCGGAGAAATGAACCCGAGCCAGCTCTGGGAGACAACAATGAATCCTGAAACCAGGACTTTATGCAGTGTTAATATAGAAGACGCAATTGAATCAGACAGGCTTTTTAACATTCTTATGGGAGACGATGTTTCACTGAGGAGAGAATTTATAGTTAAGAATGCGCTCACTGCAAAAAACATAGATGTTTAAGCAATTTTGGTTAAATATTGGAATAAAAATGATATCCCTGGGCATAGAGAGCACGGCCCATACCTTTGGCGTGGGAATTGCTGACCAAAAAGGAAGAATTCTTGCAAACAGGAAGAGTGTTTATGCAACTAAGCATGGTGGAATGATTCCTGCAAAGGTCTCAGAGCACCACCTTGAAAGCTTTGAAGGTGTACTTTCTGATGCAGTTAATGATGCAGGCATTAGCTTGGCAGATGTTGATGTTATTGCATATTCAAAAGGGCCTGGAATAGGGCACACTCTCAGGATTGGCTCAGCACTTGCAAGGTCTTTATCGCTTCTTCTTAAAAAGCCAATAGTGGGCGTAAACCACTGCATTGCACATCTTGAGATAGGAAGGGCGCTTACACCCTGCAAAGACCCGGTTTTTTTGTATGTTTCAGGGGCTAATACTCAGATAATAGCTTTTGAGGAAGCAAGATACAGAATCTTTGGGGAAACGCTTGATATAGGCGTTGGAAACTTTATTGATGCCTTTGCAAGGGAGGCCGGCCTTGGTTTTCCAGGCGGCCCAGAGGTAGAAAAGCTTGCAAAAAAATCCTCAGGCAAGTATGTAGAGCTACCTTATGTAGTAAAGGGAATGGATTTTTCCTTTGGCGGCATTTTGACACAGCTTAAAAAGATGCTTAAAGAGCATTCTGTTGAAGACCTCTGCTTTTCTCTTCAGGAGACCGCCTTTGCTATGCTGCTTGAGGCAAGCGAAAGAGCTATGGCTCACACAGGAAAGAAAGAGCTCCTTCTTGGCGGAGGCGTTGCCTGCAACAAGCGTCTTCAGGAAATGTCCAAAGCAATGTGCTTTGAGAGAGGCGCAAAATGCTTTATTCTTGAAAACCAGTTCAATGCAGATAACGGAGCAATGATTGCCTGGCTTGGCCTTCTTGAGGCAAGAAAGCGAAACTTTGAAAAGATTGATAAAACATCAATCCTTCCTTACTGGAGAACAGACGAGGTGCAGCCATGAAATGCAAAATTTGCGGTGAAAAAATCAGGACAATATTCCTTAATAAAATACTTGGCACTTATATTAAAGACAAAAGCGGAAAGGTTGTTGTGGTCTGCTCCAGCTGCCAGAAAAAGCTTGGAAACGACAGGGAAAAGATACTGAGTGAAGCCAAATGAAAAGCCCGGATATTTTCATAGTAGTTGCTGCTTACAATGAGGAGAAGAGAATCTTAAAAGCAATATCTGGCCTTCAGAACTTTGGGTACAGAAATGTTATAGTGGTTAATGATGGCTCCAGGGACAGGACAAGAGAGCTTGCTCTCTCTTCTGGTGCAGTTGTGCTTTCTCACCCAGTAAACCTTGGGCAGGGTGCTGCACTGCGGACAGGCATTCATTATGCCTTAAAGGCAGGGGCTGATATAATTGTTACATTTGACGGAGATGGTCAGCACCAGGCTTCTGAGATTAGCAGGCTTGTTACGCCAATTATAGATAGGAAGGCAGATGCTGTTCTTGGGTCTAGGTTCATTAAGAAAGGCTCTGCAGTTAATATCCCTTCCTCAAGGAAGTTTTTTCTTAAGGCAGGGGTTATTTTCACAAGGCTGGTTTCAAGGATAAGGGTTACAGATACGCATAATGGCTTTAGGGCCTTATCAAGGAGAGCAGCATCAAGAATAGATATAAAGATGAACGATATGACACATGCATCAGAAATACTTGATGAAATTCATAAAAAAAAGATAAAGTTTGTTGAAGTCCCTGTTACAATAACCTACTCAGAAGAAAGCGTTATGAAAGGGCAGAAAACCTCAAATGCGTTAAGAATCTTTGCAAAAATGGTCAATAAAAAGATTTTCGGGTGATAAAAAATGGCGGCGCTCTTTAATATTGTTCTTGTATTGATTGGGGTCTTTGTTATTGTTTTTTCCAGGCTTAATTTTTCCTGGAATAAGCTAAGCAAAGAAAACTTTCTTTTGTTTTCGGCAGGCGGGCTGGTTATGATTATAATAGGGGTTTTTCCCCAGCTCTCTTTTGCAGCGGCCTCTGTCCTCGGAATCCAGAGGGGCTCAGATTTTCTTCTTTACTTTTCTGTGATTGTTTTGTTCTACCTGCTGATAAGGCAGTCTGTTAAGACAGAGCAGGTTGAGAGCAAGCTGTCCAAGCTTGTAGAGAACCTGGCAATATCTAATCCTGAGAGAAAAAAGCCAGGCAAAGAAGAAAAATCAAAAAGCCGCCAGAAGAAATGATTTTGCTTATAGCTTACTCTTTTTTCTTTCTTCTTCTCTTTCTTTTCTTTCTGGCCAGCTCAGATGAAATAAGGTAAAGCAAAACAACAGAAACCCCCATCATGAGAAGGTTTCTCGGCGTAATCAGGCCAATCAGCTCTCTTCTCCGCTGCTCTACACCTGAAACCTCCACCGGCTCTTCTTCCTCTTCTTCGATAGTAAAGTCCAGGTTTGTTTCTATTGTAATGTTGCCGTTGTTGTCAACAACAAAGATTATATCGGACCTTTCTTTTGCGATTGAGATGTTTTTGAAGCTTTCAAATGTCCCTGCAATCTTTCCCTTGCTGCTGCTGAAAAAGAAGTCCCGAAAACTGCTGTTATAACTGAAATAATGGCCTTCAAAGCCTTTTACATTATGAATCACAAAAGCATTGGTGTTGTTTTTAAGCGATTTTTCACTGCTGTAAACACTGCTAAAGTTTCTGATAATAGCTGCAAAGTTATTCATCTCAAAGGTATTCTGTGATAAGTTAATTGATGAGCCGTCTAACGAGAAAACACCCACGGCATTTCCCAAAAAGCTGTTGCCTGAGACACGAATCCCACCAGAAGAGAAAGTAGAAACCCCATGTTCGAGGTTATTAATGAATTTGTTGCTTTCAATATTAAGCTCACTGCAATTTCTGGCCTCAATGCCTCTTATATTCACCTCAAAATGATTTCTGGAAATCAAAATGCCAAAGCTGTTCTCAAGCTCAATCGATATCCCTGCAACCCTCCTCATGAAGCTGAAGACAATTGCAACATCCTCAGAGGCATTAATCCTTATGCCGTTTCCTTTGTTTGAGCTTACCGAGCAGCCTGAAATGGTGATATTTCTGCTGGATTGCCCGTATATAGCATTCTGCTCTGTATCAAAACTGCTTTTAGAGATGCTGACTTCAGAAGAGTTTACAACCTGAACGCCGATTCTGCTGTCCTGAAATGCAAGTGCATTCAGAATTACATCCTCTGCTTCCAAAACATAAACCCCTGTGTAATCTCCCTTAAAGTTGATGTTCTTGATTGTGATATTTTTAATTTTGTCAGTTGAGTTCCCCAAGATGAATATGGTCTTAGAGCCGAACTCATCATATCCATTAAGCTTTTTATAGGCGCCATCAATAACTACATTGCTGGCTGTAATGCTTATGCAGGCTTTCTCCTGGGGCTTTGCGAAAATATTGTTCTTAATAATGTAATTTCCAGACTCATTTATTTCCACGCATCGTGTAATCCACCTGCCCTGTGAGGCAAGCCCTATCCCTGAGAACAAAAAAGTAAAGAGCAGAAAAGAGAGCAGAAAAGAAAAAACAGCCTGTTTTCTTGCAATTACCCGTTTTTTTGCGTGCATTTTATCTTTCATAAGCTTTATATTTAAATAATTTTGTGATTCTTAAAAGGTGCAATTGATTTCCCTTTGCTGAAAAGTTTTATAAAGTCCGGCGGTTAAGGTGTTTTTATGAAGAAAATTAATTATGAGAAGGCCAGTGAGTTTTTGCTTCTTGCCGGCCTCCTGGTGCTTAGCCTTTTTGTGCTATGGCCTCTTTACAAGGAGCTTTTGTTTGCAGTTGTGCTTACAATTATCTTCTATCCCTTATACAGCAAAATCCAAAGCAAGATTAAGATAAAATGGATTTCTTCTCTTATAATTATAGCCATTATCGTTGCGCTTACATTATTTCCTATATACCTTATTACCAGGGCGATGACATTTGAGCTTTTCTCATTCTTCAATTCTTTTAAAGATGCAGAAATAAACCCTATAATTACATTTGTTGAGCAGCTTCCTTTTTCTGAAACAATCTTTTATGAGCTTGAAAACATTAAGGCTTTGATTTTCTCCAAGGCCAGCCAGTTTTTCCTTGCTCTTCCAGGAATCCTTCTCCGTTATGTTGTAATCCTCGGGGTTACCTTTTTCCTTCTTTCTGATGGGGTATCTGCAACGAAAAAGGTTCTTGACCTGAAGATTATCAAGGATACACATGCCAACTTCCTGGTGAAAGAAACAGTAAAGACAACATACGGCATAGTTTATGGGCAGATCCTGGTGGGGCTTGTCCAGGGGTTTTCAGGAGGAATAGGCATTTTTATAGGCGCACTTATCTTTGGCATTCCCGGTTCTTCCCCTTTGATTTGGGGAACTTTAATGGCTATCTGCTCACTTGTGCCTGTGTTTGGCACTGGTCTTATCTGGCTGCCTCTTTCTTTAATAAAGATAGCTAACGGGGTTCTGACAGAATCCAACAGCATGATCTTCTACGGAATCTTTATACTTCTGTGGGGGGCGCTGGTGGTTGCAAATATAGACCACTTTGTAAGGGCTTATTTTGTGAGCTCTAAGACACGCATTCACCCAATGGTTATCTTTGTAGGGGTTATTGGCGGGCTTTTTACTTTTGGCTTTGTCGGAATATTCATAGGCCCAATCATTCTAGGCCTGACTATCAGCACAATAAAATTTATGAGAAACATGGCTTAGGAAAGCTTAAGGTGACAGCAACATGAGATTCAGGCTTAAGAGGATTCAGATTTCTTCTGGCGGCCCAATGATTGCAGTGATGAATATATCTGATGCAGCTGAAAACAATCTTCACAGGGGCGACAGGATTGAGCTCATCAAGGGTGCAAAGAAAGCAATAGCTATTGTTGATACAACCAAGGATGCCTTGCTTGTTCCCGAAGGCTGGCTTGGCCTTAACCATGAGCTTTCTTCTAAGCTTGGGCAAAGCGGAACGGCTGATGCAGGGCTTATTGATAAGTCGCATTCGCTTGCTTATATTAAAAAAAAGCTGGATGGAAAAGAGCTTTCAGAAAAAGAATTCCTTTCAATTATCTCAGACATTGCAAGGAACGCCCTCAGCGAGATAGAGATTACCTATTTTGTCTCAGCCTGCTACACGCATGGCTTGTCTAATGAAGAGACTGCTTTCCTTACAAAAGCAATGATAAACACAGGAGACCTGCTGAAAATAAGCAAGAAATTTGTTCTTGACAAGCATTGCATTGGCGGGGTTGCCGGAAACAGGACAACAATGCTTGCTGTTCCAATTGTGGCAGCGGCAGGCTACACGGTTCCCAAGACATCATCAAGAAGCATAACCAGTCCGGCAGGCACGGCGGACACAATGGAAGTGCTGTGCAAAGTAGACCTGCCTTTAGGCAAGGTTAAGAAAGTAATTGCTAAGACTGGAGCCTGTATAGTCTGGGGAGGGGCGCTTTCGCTTGCCCCTGCAGATGATATAATCATAAGGGTAGAGCACCCGCTTGGAATTGATGCTTACGGCCAGCTCGTAGCGAGTGTTCTTGGAAAGAAAAAATCTGTCTCAAGCACGCATGTGCTTATAGACATCCCCTACGGCCAGGGAGCCAAAGTCAAAACCAAAGCAAGGGCAGAAAAGCTGGGAAGCATCTTTAGGTATGTTGGGGAAAAAATAGGCCTTAAAATCTTTCTTATGTACAGCAAGGGCTCTAAGCCGGTTGGGAAGGGCATAGGCCCGGCTCTTGAGGCAAGGGATGTCTTATATGTGCTTAGGAATGACCCAAGACAGCCCCTTGACTTGAGGAAGAAATCCCTTGAAATGGCAGGCAAAATGATTGAGATGACAGGCAAAAAAAATGGCTTTGCGATTGCAAGAAAGATCCTGGACTCGGGGCTTGCCTATGAAAAAATGGTTGAGATTATTAATGCCCAGGGAAAAAGGCATATTGAGCCCGGGACAATTCCTCTTGGCAGGCTTTCCTACGAGGTTAAGGCTCACCGCTCAGGCGCAATTCAGGCCATACGGAACGATATTGCAGTGTCAATAGCAAGAGCAGCAGGCGCACCAAAGGATGCTGAGGCAGGCATTTACCTAAAAAGGCTTGAAGGCGAGAGAATTCTGAAAGGACAGGCGCTTTTCACAGTATACTCAAACAGCGAAGCCAGGCTTGCTCATGCAAAGTCAATCTGCAAGAAGCTGTCGAAAGAATTCTACATAATAAAATAAGAGGCAAAATGCTTCTGGCAGAATCAGAGCTTAAGGTTTTTCATTCCCTTCATATTCCCCATGTTGCCCATCATCTTCTCAAGGCTTTTCTCGCTTTTTCCCTTGAACATTTTCATGAGCTTCTTAGATTTCTTGTAGTATTTTATAATCTCCCTTACATCTTCTTCCTTTCTGCCTGAGCCTTCTGCAATTCTCCTGATTCTTGAGATGTTTAGCTCTTCCGGGCTTTCAAGCTCTTCCTTTGTCATTGAATTAAAGATTATTTTCCAGTCGTCTAGCTTCTGGTCCTGAAGGTCAAGCATTTCCTTTGGGAGATTAGCTCCGCCCAGCCCTGGAATCATCTGGATAATCTTGTTAAGTGGCCCCATTTTCTTCATGGCTTCAATCTGCTCGTACAGGTCAAGAAGGTTGTATTCCCCTTTCAGGAACTTGCTTCCCAGGTCTTTTGCTTTCTCTTCATCTATGCTTTCCTTGGCTTTCTCAAGCAGTGCATCAATGTCACCAAGGCCAAGCATTCTTCCAACAAATCCTTTTGGGTTAAACCTCTCGAAATCGTTGATTTTCTCTCCTGTCCCAATAAACTTAACCTTTGCATTTGTGATTGAGCAGGCGCTAAGCGCACCCCCGCCCTTTGCTGTTCCGTCCAGCTTAGTAATTATAACTCCAGTAACATGCGTTATCTCATGAAACGCCCTAGCCTGCTTCTCGGCACTCTGGCCAATGTCAGCACTAAGCACAAGAAGAACCTCTTCCGGAGAAATCTTTTTGTAGAGCTTGTCAAGCTCAGCGATAAGCTCTTTGCTCAGCGCATCCCTGCCGGCAGTGTCAATAATAACAATATCAAATTCTTTTAGCTGCTTTTCCAGATCAGTGTATATCTTAAGCGGATTCTTCTCTTTTTTGCTTCCAAAGACAGGCAGGCTTATTTTCTTTCCAAGCTGCTCAAGCTGCTCAAAAGCAGCAGGCCTCCAGGTATCTGTCGATACGAGCGCAACTTTGTAGCCTCTTTTTGCGTAATAGTTCCCCAGTTTTGCTGCCTGGGTTGTCTTTCCTGACCCAAAAAGGCCCACAAGCATAATCTTTAAGGGCTTCTTCTCAATCTTTGGCTCCTCTGCAGCCTCTCCTCCCATTAAGTCAGACAGCTCCTCATAAAGAATCTTAATTACCCTCTCTTTTTCCGATAAGCCCGGAATAGCCTTTTCCTCTTTGAATTTCTTCTTAATGCTTTGGGAGATTTCCTGGACAAGCGCAATGTTTATGTCAGACTGAATCAGAGACCTTTGAATCTCCTTAACAATTTCATTAATAAGCTTCTCATCGACAAAGATTGCATTCTTAATCTTGCTGAGAGTGCTCTTCAGTGATTCTCCAAGCTTTTCAAGCACCATTTTGATAATGTCTTTTCTGTTTATATAAAAAGATTGTGCTAGTTATGGTTTTCCTCGCTTGCCAGGCAAGACTGGCCTTAAAATCCTTTAATGCTCAGCTTTTAGAGAAAGGTTTATAAAACCAGAGCCCAAGAAATTAAAGAGCATATGGGCATTTCTGAAACCAGGGCAAGGATAAAGGAGCTTGAAATATTAATAAAAAATTGTGAAGATGAGAAATCCAGGGCGAATTCCCTCGCAAACTCGCTTCTCTCAAAGTATATTAAAGGCCAGATTACGCATGAGGAGTATGAAAAAGAGCTAAGAAAGCAGCTGGGAGGCCGGGACAGAATAGAATCTATTGCTCATTATAATTCATTCATGAGAAAGCTGGCCCTAGAGAAATCTACCCTCAATTCACAGGTTCGCCAGCATGAAAAAACACGCAGGGTAATTTCTGTAGCTGCAGTTCTGCTGATGTTTGCTTTTCTTTTTCCTTTCCTGATAAACTCAGAGATTGGCACGGATGCCCTGACAGGGCTGCTCTTCTCGGATGATTTGTCAGCACAGAACCAAACGCCAGGCACTCAAGATGCTTTAGAAGCAGTTGAAGCAGGTCAAGAAGAGCCGCAGGAAACAAAAGAGCCGGCTGGCGTGCCAGAGGAAACTGAAGAAGATGAGCCACAGGGGATAAAAATACGCCCAAGAAAAGAAAGTTTGGGAGAGGAGGCAACTTCGCCTGCGGATAATATCTCGCTCAATCTCACCATAAACGATACTGGCATTATTGACAACATTTCCCTTGGCAATTTAACCGAAAACCTTTCAGATAACGAGACACTGTTTAACCTGACCCCGCCTGAAGACAGCTACAATATATCAGATAACGTGTCAGAAGTCATTGGCAACATATCCCTAAACATCACAGACCCGGTGCAGAATATAACAGTAAATAAAACTGAGCCAGATACTCCGGTAGTAAACATTACCGAGCCGGACCTGAATGCGACATTCCCAGATTACAACGAAACATTGCTAAACGAGACTGAAAAGCCAGATTTAAACCAGACTGAACAGGTTGAAGAGCCAGCCGATGAATTAAAACTAACTTTTTTTGTAAAGAATCAGACTGTCCGCACAAACATTACCTCCCGCCTTAACTTGCTTTCAGTTTTCAATAAGTCAAACACCACTTTTATCCTTGTAAACTATGATAACCTCACTGCTTCAGTCTCAGAAAGCTTTCTTTCTTTCAAGCCCAACAGAGAGGGAAATTTTAGCCTCAAGTTTCTGGCAAGCCACAAAAACAACACTTATCATTCAAATATTTTCTTTATTTTTGTAAGAAACAATGCAACTTTAGATACGGGACTTAACGAGACTGAAGAATCTTATCCCGGCCAGAATGAGACGCTTGACAACAAAACACAGCCAATAATCTCTCACCCGATCCCTGACGTAGCTCTTAATTTTGGGGAAGGGCTAGAGCTTAACCTTAGTGTTTATTTCAGGAGCAACTCGTCGCTTGTTTTCACCTATGCCTATAATTATTCCCTGCTCTCTGTGAAGGAAAACTCATCAATTGTTGCAATAGAGCCAATTAAGAACATAAACACCACTTCAAGGTTCAGGGTATTCAGCTCGAATCTCAAGGAAACAGCCACTTCAGGCTTTAACATTACTCTATTTGAAGACTCTTCGCTTAAGCATTTGCTTAATGATACGGATACAGAGACTATTGAAAAGGAGCCGAACAACCCGCCTGAAATCATAGGGAACATCTCTTTGGTGACTCTTGAATCAAACAAAACACTTGTTATTGATTTGGATTCCGTTTTTTTTGACCCGGATAACGACTCTTTGGTCTTCCTTTCAGTGTCAGAGTTTCCTGTTGTTTCTTTTATTGAGTTTTCCAGCCTGAACCTTTATGCCGAGCAGCCTTTTGAAGGAGAGAGAAAGGTCAAAGTGATGGCTTTTGACACAATAAATATTACGGCCCTTGAGTTTTATGTAAATTACTCAGCGCCAGAAGCAGAGCTTAACATTTCTTTAAACAAGACAGGCGAGCTTAACCTTTCAGAGCCAGATGACATTGATAACATATCTGAGCTTGCTTTTGATGAGAGGCTTGCTGACCTTTTTAACCTTGAGCTTGATTCGCCGGCAGAATGGAGAAGGACATTCCGGGTAAATAATGATGAGAGAAAATGGAAGTACAAGACAGTATCAGTTTCCATACCAAAGCATGCTGAAAACATTTCTGTCTACTCAAATAGGGCTAAGCTTAAACTGCTGGATTTTGAAGATTTATATGCCTACCAGCAGGAATCGCTTGCAGTTAATGAAGATGAAACCGGCCAGGCGGATGAAATAACTGTTTTAAATGATTCAGCGACGGATCCAGATAAGGGCTTAATCTTAAATGAAAGCGACCAGGGCCATTTAATAAATGAAACACCGAGGCAGGCTCAGGAAAAAGGCTTTTCAGTGTTAGAAACACCCGATTCCTTTATTGTGTATATAACAGACTTTTATGAGCCTTTCACAACAAAAGAATTCATGGTTGAGTACTACACAAAGGGAATCAGGTCACATTCAAATTATTCAATAGTAACCGGCCTGACTCACTACAAGGAGTTTAAAATCAAGAACCTTGATAACATTACTTACTATGGCTTTAGTATAGAGCTTGAAGAGAAGCCGGCTTACAGGTACGAGGTAGTCTCGCCAACAAACTCAATCAGCTTCAGGAAGCCAACACCCTCAAACACCTTTACAAAAATCTTTTTTGATAGAATTGAGCCCTTCCAGGTATCATCATTCTCAATTTACTCAATATATGATACTTTCACATTGTCCTCAGGCTCCTGGATCAATAGCTCATGGAATATCAGCTTTAAGACTGAGTTTAACAGCACCTTAACAATTAACTCGAAGAACAACTCTTTCTTTGAGCTAAAAAATATAGCCTGCCTGGAGATGATTGACACGCCGGAAGCTTTAGAACAAGAAAGCCAGGATTCGGATTCAGTGCTGAACCTTTCAGAAAAAGAAAGCTCAGTTTTAAATGATTCTGAACAGGCAAGCGAACCTTTTTCCGGGCTGGATCAGGAGCAGGCTTTGGTTAATGCATCAGGGGAAACTAAGCCCAACTCTTCTATCATGAATGAGAGCAGGCAAGAAGCTGAATCAGATGAAGCTTTACATGAAACAGAAGATATGCTTAACGAATCTCAAAGCATAAAAGCAGAAGACGAGGCTCCTGGCCAAGCAGCTTTGCATAACCAGTCCTTACCTGAGCAGCCTGGGCTGGTGCCTGAACCTGAAGCCCCTAAGGCTTTGTTTAATATATCCTTTGAGCAAAGAAATGGAGCGATTTATGCTGATTCTGGCTTATGCGCAAGAATGGAGATGGAGTTCTTTGTTCCAAGTGAAAACACCTCACTCAGCTTTACCTTCATGAACATTACAAAGAGTGTAATGCCGACCGAGACCGGCTCTTTCAGGAATTTTTCAGTGTCTATCCTGGATTTCTGCCCTACGTGTTCTGATGAATGGGAAATGAACTCTTCCTTTGTCTGTGCAAAAATAAATTCTGGTTCAGACAGCCTGGATTTTTATCCTGTTCTTAGCTTTAATCTTACTGCACTCCCTAGGAAATTTGCGCACGAGCTTACGCTTTGCTTAGATACCGTTTATTCCAGCCACCCAAACACTATCTATGCAGCAGTGCTGGATGACAGCATTGCCTCTTTCTTCTTTGGGAACCTTTCTGCTTTCTCTACCAAATTAGATGCGCCTGATAAGTTTGTTTCAGGCAGGCCTTACACCACAGTAAGGATAAACCAGACTATTACTGAGCTAAGCCCAAGGCAGGTCTTTTGCGGAACAATAAATGACTTGTACTTGTCTGACAGTGTAAGGCTTATAATCCTTGGCCAGGATATGAAAGGAAGGGCTTATCCCTTCTCATGCTTTTTAACGACTGAAGACTCCAACACAGAGCTTTGGGTTAAATATTAAATTACAATTTTTAAGTTAGATTTTATCCAACACCCAGCCTTATTTATTACAGAAATATTATGGAAAATATTAAAAGCTGGGCATTTCTTCTCAGCTTTATTATGTTGTTTGTTGTAAGCTACTCGGAAATCGGCCTGAAGGGAAAAAACCGCTCTATTTTTGAAAAGAAGCTGATTAAAAACCTCTCTGCAAAGATTCCGGAGAGTCTTAAGTTTAAGGCTTCGGTTTCAAGCATGAGAATCCTGCTAGAATTCTCAAATGAGCTAAGCAATGATGAATTCAGGATTGTAAAAGAAGCCTTATCTTCAGCTTTTGGTGTTTCCTGGTTTGCGCAGGCTTGGAAAGCAATAAGCTATGAAAAGCTTGCAGGCTTGCTTTTGGAAAGCCTGAGCCAGAATAAGCAGTTTATTTCAGCAGGCTCTTTTAAGATTAACACAATCAGGTCTGACAAAAGCTACCACAAAACATCTGTTCAGCTTAACTATGAGCTGGGTGCGCTGGTTTCTTCTCATTTTTCTAAGAAAGTTAAGTTAAAATCCCCGGATTTTGTGGTAGAGGTGATAGTTAACAGCAAGGGGTTCTTGTATTTCTTTGAAAGGCATCAGGGTCCTGGCGGCCTTCCCGTTGGGGTTGAAGGCAAGGTGCTTTGCCTGCTTTCAGGAGGGATTGATTCGCCTGTTGCTGCATTTCTTATGATGAAAAGAGGGTGCAGCGTGGATTACCTGCATTTTTATGCAGGCTCTTCTTCTGAGGCGGAAAACTCAAAGGTTTTTTTTATGGCTGAGATGCTTTCCAGATTCCAGCCTTCCAGCAGGCTTTTTCTGGTTCCATATAACCACTTTTACAAGGCGTCGCTTGGCCTAGAAAATAGCCAGGCAAGGTTCGAGGTACTTGTATTCAAGAGGTTTTTGCTGGAAACAGCTTCCTGCTTAGCGCAGAAGAAAGGTTATCTTGGCCTTGTTACAGGCGATTCTCTAGGACAGGTTTCAAGTCAAACCTTGGATAACCTCAAAAGCCAGTCTGAGGGAATAGGCTGTTTCCTGCTTAGGCCTTTGGTTGGTTATGATAAGCATGAAATAATTGAGATTGCAAAAAGGATTGGAACTTATAGCCTAAGCATAGAAAAATATAAGGATTGCTGCTCGATATTCGCAAAGTCGCCTGCAACTAAATCCAGGCCCGAATTTATTGGCCAGATTGCAGAGCAGATTAATTTAAAGAGGATTGTAAAGCTAACATTAGAGGACTTAAAAGTGCTCGAATTTCCGCAAAACATTTAAAAAACACTAAAACCTGCTTTAATCATCCCTCCGTAGCCCAACCTGGATAGGGCGTCTCCCTCCTAAGGAGAAGGTTGTGGGTTCGAATCCCATCGGAGGGGCTTCTATTTTATCTAATTACACAAATTCCTTAAAACCTTAGAACCTGGAAAAAATGGAAAAATCAAAAAATCAGGCAAGGTGATCTCTTGCCTCTTTTATCATTTCTATAAGTGCAGCAGACTCCTCGCTGGTAAGCCTTCCAAGCTTAGAGAAAGACCACTGGTCATCATTCTTGTTAAGCCTGGATATCTGAATCTTTGGGGTTCCCTCATTGTAGCTCATAACAGAAACAACAATTTTGGAGTTAAAGAATTCTCTCTCGGTTTTAAACAGCTCTTTGTCAAGTTCTTTTTCGTATGCCATTGTAATCAGGATGGGTTAGGCAGGCTTTTAAAAAAGTTGTGTTTTGTTATTTTGGCCTGCTGCTCTCTAGAAAACGCTTTCTTTTTTTCTCCTCAAGCCTTTCAATAGCATACCCTA
>OMKS01000653.1_pt1 | contig 32092 bp, 24 predicted proteins | sample 1674721 | NCBI WGS metagenome assembly OMKS01 (sample SAMN06264996, study PRJEB25208) | sediment metagenome | isolation source: hot spring sediment | place: USA: California | collected 2014-09-02 | reverse complement strand
GGAGGTGGTGCCGGTCGTCAACCGCTTTTTCGGCGAGACGGTGACGGTAGCGGGCCTGTTGACAGGGCAGGACGTGGCGGCGCAGCTGCGAGGGCAGGCGTTGGGGGACGTGGTGGCGCTGCCCCCGGCCATGTTCGGCGGCCCGGAGGGGCAGACGTTGGACGAGATGGGGCGCGAGGACGTGGAGGAGGCGCTGGGGCGCGCGGTATCGGTGGAGGGATGAGGATGGACGAAGGGAAACTCCAGGCGTTGCTCGAGGAGGCCACAGCCCATTCCTATGACGAGGAGGACGAATTCTGGGCCGTGTTCTCGACGTTGGTGGGGCGGGTCGCCTATCCGATCCCGGCTCAGGTAGGGGGCGAGGCCGTGACTCTCGTGGGGGTGGATGGGCCGACCAGCAACGTGGATGTGGGGGTGATGGCGCGGGTGGAAAAGGGCGGCGGTGAGGAGACGGTCCCGCTGGCGGATGTGGACCCCGTGGGCACCGATCCAGAGAGCGCTGAGTGGCTGGCGGTGTACCGCTACTGGTGGGGTCAGCAGGGGTGACCGGTAGAGACTGGAAGGAGGTGGTGGGGAGGGGATAGGTCCATAGGAGGAAGAAAGCGCCAGGCCCGACCGGTTGGATGGCAGGTCGGGTGACGAGGTGGCGGTTCCCCACCGCTTGGCGGGGCTAACCGTTCCGGTTCCAGCCGGGGCGGGAAAATCGAGGGTTCGGCGGATGCCGCCCAGGGCAAACCACGCCCTGACTCTTCCTCCTCCTGAGATGTGAGCAGGTTCGCACAAAACTGGCTGGTGACGGCCGGGCCAAAGGGGCCTGCGGTGGTTGCGTACAGACATTGTTTATCTGACAGGAGGAAACCCTTATGTGTGGTATCGTTGGTTACGTGGGGCCGCGGGATGCGACCCCTATCGTTCTGGGCGGACTGAAGCGACTCGAATACCGGGGGTATGATTCGGCTGGGCTGGCGGTGGTGCAGGCGGATGGACGGATCGGGGTGCGGCGCGAGGTGGGCAAGCTGACCGGCCTGCTCGAGATGGTGGACGGCGACCCAGTGAACGGGCAGGTGGGCATCGGGCACACTCGCTGGGCCACCCACGGCGAGCCGAGCCGTCGCAACGCGCATCCCCACATCGGCGTGACCGGCGAGGTGGCGGCGGTGCACAATGGCATCATCGAAAACTTTTTTGCCCTGCGCCAGGAGTTGGAGGCCGAGGGGCGGCATTTTGCCTCCGAGACCGACTCGGAGGTGGTGGTTCATCTGGTCGAGGCCTACCTGGCCGGCGGCGCGGACCTGGAGACGGCGGTCCTCCGCGCCCTCTCTCACGTCGAGGGGGCGAATGCGTTCGTGTTTCTCTACAGCCGGGAGCCGGACCGCTTGGTAACAGCCCGCATCGGCAACGCCGGCGGCATCACCGTCGGGTTGGGGGAGGGGGAGATGTTCGTCGCCTCCGATATCCCGGCCATCCTCGAGTACACGCGCGACATGGTCTTTGTCGAGGACCGGCAGATGGCGGTGGTGACGCGGGACGGCGTGCGGGTGACCCGGCTGGACGGCGAGCCGGTAGAGCCAGAGGTACACACCATCCCCTGGGACCCGGTAGCGGCGGCCAAGGGGACCTTTCGCCACTTTATGCAAAAAGAGATCCACGAACAAGCCCGCTCCATCACCGACACGATTCGGGGACGGGCCAGGCTGGAGGCCGGGCACGTGCGGTTGGAGGACCTGGAGCTGACGCCCGAGGAGGCTCGGGCGCTGGAAAAGGTGATCATTGTGGCCTGCGGCACCTCGGCCTATGCCGGGCTGGTGGGCAAATTTGTGATCGAGGCTTTGGCCCGTGTGCCGGTGGAGGTGGATTACGGCTCCGAGTTTCGCTACCGCGACCCCATCATCAACGGGAATACGGCCGTGCTGGCCATCACCCAGAGCGGCGAGACGGTGGACACGCTGGCGGCGATGGAGGAGGCGCGGGAGAAGGGAGCGCGGCTGTGGGCCATCGTCAACGTCATCGGCAGCCAGGCCATGCGGATCGCGGATGGCTACATCCTGATGCACGCCGGCCCCGAGATCGGCGTCGCCTCGACCAAGGCGTTCACGTCCAGCCTGGTCGACCTCTACCTGCTGGGGTGCTACCTGGGGGAGCTGCGGGGCGTGCTGGATCGGGTGCAGCTCCGGCAGCGGGTGGACGACCTGGCGCGGCTGCCCGATCTGGTGGGGCGGGTGTTGGAACTGGATGGGGAGTATCAACGGCTGGCGAACCTGTTCTACGACCGGGAGCACGCCCTCTACCTGGGGCGCGGCATCAACTATCCCATCGCCCTGGAGGGGGCGCTCAAGTTGAAAGAGATCTCGTACATCCACGCCGAGGGCTACCCGGCCGGGGAGATGAAGCATGGCCCCATCGCCTTGATTGACGAGGCCATGCCGGTGGTCGCTATCGCGGTGCGGGATCACGTCTACGACAAGATGTTCAGCCAGGTGGAGCAGGTCAAGGCGCGGGGCGGGATCGTCGTCGCGCTGGCGACCCGGGGGGACGAGGAGATGGCGACCAAGGCGGATTACGTACTGTTCGTACCGCCGACGCCATACCTGCTTTCCCCGGTGGTCAACGTCATCCCGCTCCAACTGCTGGCCTACCACCTGGCGGTGCGGCGCGGCTGCGACGTGGACCAGCCCCGCAATCTGGCGAAATCGGTGACAGTGGAGTAAGGAGACCTATGTGCGGAATTTTCGGCATCGTAGTAGAGCAGGAACAGCCTCTGGGTGAAATCCTGGTGCAGGCGGGGAAGCGACTTTCCTACCGGGGGTACGATTCGGTCGGCTGTGCCACGCTGCACGAGGATGGGTCCATTGATTTGCGCAAGGACGTGGGCAAGGTGGACGAGGTGGCAGAGCGGCTGCGCTTTTTCGAGATGACCGGCCGGCGGGGCATGGTGCAACTGCGCTGGGCCACCTTTGGCACGCCCTCGCAGGTCAACGCTCAGCCCCATTTTGACTCGGATGGCGACCTGGTGGGCGCGCACAACGGCAACGTGGTCAACAACGTCGAGCTGCGGCAGCAGTTCATCGCCCAGGGGATGACCGTCCGTTCGACCAACGATGGTGAATCCTGTGTGCACGCCGTGGAGCGATACGTGGACCAGGGGTACGACATGGTGGGAGCGATCCGGCGGGCCTGCCACGACCTGGAGGGGGATTACGCCTTCGTCATCGGACGGGTGGGGGAGGACCGGCTGTACGCCCTGAAGAAGGGGTCGGGGCTGGTGGTGGGCCTGGGCGAGGGGAGTTCGTGCGTCTCTTCCGATTTGCCCTCGATTCTGCCGTTCACGCGCCGCATCCTCCGGGTGCAGGATGGCGAGATCGTCGTGCTGTGGGCCGACCGGGTGGAGTTGCGGCGGGTCGAGGACGGCGGAGTGATTGAGCGCGAAGTGGAAACGGTCGCCGAGAGCATGGAGGTGGCCGAGAAAGGCGGGTATCCCCACTTTATGCTCAAAGAGATCCACGAGCAGCCGGGGGTGGTCCGGGAGTTGCTGAACCTGTTCGAGGCCTCGGCCCACGTGGCGCCGATGGTGGAGCGGATGGCCAAGGCCCGCCACCTGTACCTGGTCGGGTGTGGGACCAGTTATCACGCTTGCATGCTGGGGTCGGTCTATATGGCCCGCCTGGCCGGCCGGGCTGCGATACCGATCCTGGCGCCCCAATTTATCGCCCAGTACGGGCCGGCCCTGGGGGAGGATGACGTGGGGCTGTTCGTCAGCCAGAGCGGCGAGACGAAGGACGTGCTCAACGCTCTGGAGGTGGCCCAGGAGCGCGGGACGCACGTTCTCGGCCTGGTCAACGTGCTGGGGTCCACCCTGATGAACGTGAGCGAGTGCTACCTGCCCCTGGCCTGCGGGTACGAGATCAGCGTGCCGGCCACCAAGACCTTTACCAACCAGGTGGTGGCGTTTCTGTACCTGGCGCTGCGCATGGGAGGGCGCGACACGGCGATCCTGGCCCGTCTGCCGGGCCTGCTGGAGGAGACGCTGGACCTGATCGAGCCGCAGGCGGCGGCGCTGGAGGCGAATCTGGCGGACAGGGATGACCTCTACTGCCTGGGGTACGGCCTGACCTACCCTATCGCGCTGGAGGGGGCGCTCAAGCTGAAGGAGGTCACCTACGCCCACTGCGAGGGCATGCTCTCCACCGAGTTCAAGCACGGGCCGCTTTCGGCGGTGCACCAGGGCTACCCGGTCATTTTTGTCGCCGGGCCGGAGGACGTGCCGTTGATCGTCAGCGGCGTCAACGAGACGACCTGCCGGGGGGGATGGGCCATCGCCATCGGGGAGGAGGACGATCGGCTGCGGAACAACGCCCACGACCTGATCCGGCTGCCAGAGGCCGGGCCGCTGCTGTCTCCGATTCTGGCGACGCTGCCCTTGCAGGTATTGTCCTATCGCCTCAGCCTGGCCCGGGGGTATGACCCCGACTTTCCCCGCAATCTGAGCAAGACGCTGACGGTGGATTGAGGGCGGGGGATGCGCGTCGTCATGGTCGGGCCGTTTGGGCTGCGGCCCCGGGGCACGATGGCGGTGCGGGCGCTGCCGCTGGCCCAATCGCTGGCGGCCCGGGGTCACGAGGTCACGCTGCTGCTCCCTCCCTGGCAGAACCCGGAGGACGCCGGGTGCAGGTGGGAGGAGGGTGGGGCGGCGATCGAGAACATCGCGCTCCCGCCGGGCGCGCCCGGCCTGTTCCACGCGCTGACCGCGCTGCGGCTGACGCGCCGCGCCCTGGCGTTGAACCCCGACGTGGTTCATCTCTTCAAGCCCAAGGCGTACAGCGGCCTGACGCACTGGCTGCTGGCCCGTCTGCCTCGCGCGCGCCGGCCGCGCCTGGTGGTGGACGCCGACGATTGGGAGGGGCCGGGCGGCTGGAACGAGATCGGCGGCTACACGCCGGCCCAGCGGCGCTTTTTCGCTTGGCAGGAGCGGTGGGGGCTGACTCACGCCGATCGCGTCACCGTCGCCAGCCGCACGTTGGAGAGCCTGGTCTGGGGGATGGGCGTCCCTCCGCAGCAGGTGTTCTACGCGCCCAACGGTGTGTCGCCGGGGCGAGGCGCGATGCGGGAAGAGCGAGCGAGTGGGGAGCGGGGGAGCTGCATCCTGCTGTACACGCGCTTTTTCGAGTTTGCGGTCGCCCGGGTGGTGGACCTGTTGGTGCGGGTGCGGGAGCGGCGGCCGGGGACGCGGCTGCTCGTCGTGGGGCGCGGCCTCTTTGGCGAGGAGGAGGAGCTGTTCCGCCTGGCGGCCGAGGCCGGCCTGAGCGTGACAGCGGACCCCGCCCAGTTTGCGGACCCCGCCGCCCCCCTGACGCGGGACGTGACCTATGCGGGGTGGGTTCCCGCCGCCGCGCTCCCGGCCTATTTTGACCGGGCCGCCGTCGCCATCTATCCGTTCGACGACACCTTGATCAACCGGGCCAAGTGCGCGGTCAAATTGACCGATCTACTGGCCCACGGGGTTCCGGTCGTGGCCGAAGCGGTGGGCCAGAACCGGGAATACATCCGCCACGGCGAGACCGGCTGGCTGGTGGGTGTGGGGGATACGTCCGCTTTCGTGGATGGAGTGGTGCAGCTGCTGGAGGATGTTGGACTGCGGGAGCGGCTGGGCCGGGCGGCGGCCCGCGATGTGCGGGAGCGGTTCGCTTGGCAACGGCTAGTCGAGATTATGGAACGGGCTTATGGTGAGCGTGAGGCGGCGGGATGAGGCGGATCGTGAGGGGGGCGAGCTACTGGTTGCCTCCGTTGGCGTGGATGGGGTTGATCTATGTGTTGTCGGATCAGCCGGACCTGCCGCACGCGCCTGGCCCGTGGTTGGACATGGCACTCAAAAAAGGGGCGCACGCGGCGGCTTATGGGATATTGGCCTGGTTTTACCTGCGGCTCCTGCGGCATCGTGCCGGGGCCAGGCGCTCCGGCACAGCCCTTCGTGTAGTTAGCATTGCGCTGGTGGTGATGTACGCGCTGAGCGACGAGTATCACCAGACCTTTGTGCCGGGGCGGAACGGGAATTGGTTCGACGTGGGGGTGGACAGCGCGGGGGCGGTGGCTGCTATGCTGCTGGATCGGTGGTGGGAGCGGCGGCGGTCTGAGCGTTAGCTGGGGGCGGCGGAGCGGCCGCGATGATGATCTCTCCGAACAGTCGTTCCTGGCGCACCTGGATGCGGTCTTGCTTGATCAGTTCGAGAAGTGCGAGGAAAGTCACAATGATCTCCATCCGGCTGGTGGATTGGGAGAGAACCTCGGAAAAGCGAATCTGGGGGTGGTGGGTCAATTGCGCCTCGATGTAGGCGATCTGTTGGACGATGGTCACCGTGATGGGGGAGACAACCTCTCCGGCAGGGGGGGCAGGGATGGCGTCCAGCGCCTCCTGGACCACGGCGAGCAAGTCGTGAATCGTCGCGTCGCCCACGTCGAGCTGCGGCTCCAGGCGGGGGGGGGCGGCGATGCGGACATAGCTGTGCAACCCCTGCTGCGCTCTTTGATGCAGCAGAGCCGCGATCTCTTTGAACCGCTTGTACACCTGTAACTGACGTACCAACTCGTCCCCCACGTCCTCGGTTTCTGGGGTCATTTCTGTGGCGGGGCGGGGGAGGAGGGCCTGAGATTTGATGAGCAGCAGTTTGGCCGCCACGACCAGGAAACGGCTCAAGTCTTTGGGGTGGCGCTGTTCCAAATCGGATAGGTAGGCCAGGTATTGATCGGTCACCTGGGCCAGGGCGACTTTGGTGATGTCGAGCTCTTCCTGTTCGATGAGGTGAAGTAACAGGTCCAGTGGCCCTTCAAAGACGGGCAATTGGACCCGGTAGGGTGCGGTGACGTTCATTGTTTGCATATCTTTTCCAATGTGGGGTTTCAGTTCGAGATTATAGCATAAAAAGCCGGGTTTCCCAAGGTTTCCCCCTCGTTCCGATTTGTGGTATAATTTCACGTTGGTAGCCTCGATGGGATAGGATCGAGAGGCTGGGACGATAAAATTTTTTTCAGGAGATGCTTGTGTTCAACCCTATTGATGCCTTTCTTGGGTTGTTTTCTTTGGATGTGGGGATCGATCTGGGCACGGCCAACACGTTGGTCTATGTGCGAGGCAAGGGGATCGTCATCAACGAGCCTTCTTGGGTAGCCATTGATCGGAACTCGCGCAAGGTGCTGGCTATCGGCGGCGAGGCGAAAGAGATGGTGGGGCGCACGCCAGCGAATATTGTCGCCATTCGTCCGCTGCGGGATGGTGTCATCTCCGAGTTTGACGTGACGGAGGCGATGCTGGATTACTTTATCAAGCGGGCGCACAGTCAACTGCTGCTTCCCTTCCCCCGTCCGCGAGTCGTAGTGGGGATTCCTAGCGGTGTGACCGAGGTGGAGAAGCGGGCGGTGTACGACGCGGCCATCGCTGCTGGCGCGCGAGAGGCGTTTCTGATCGAAGAGCCGATGGCGGCGGCCATTGGGGCTGGGCTGCCGGTCACCGAGGTCCGGGGCTGCATGGTGGTGGACGTTGGCGGCGGTACGACGGAGGTGGGAGTGTTCTGCCTGGGAGGGATCGTCGTCAGCCGCTCGCTGCGCGTCGCCGGCGACGAGATGGATGATGACATCATCCAATACGCCCGCCAAAAGTACAACCTCTATATCGGAGAGCGCATGGCCGAGCGGGCCAAGATCGCCATCGGCTCCGCCTATCCGCTGCCTGAAGAGATGACGATGACGCTCCGGGGGCGCAACCTGGTCACCGGGCTGCCGGAGGAGATCGAGATCAGCAGCATTGAGGTTCGAGAGGCCTTGAGTGGCTCCATCGGCATCATCATGGATGCGGTCAGGGATACGCTGGACGAAACTCCCCCCGAGTTGGTGGCCGATCTGATGGAGGTTGGCATCTGCCTGGCCGGCGGCGGGTCTCAGTTGAGGGGGTTGGCCGAGCGAGTCAGTGAGGAGACAAATATGCGGGCCTGGGTGGCTCAGGATTCGATGACCTGCGTGGCTCGCGGCGCCGGGCGGGTCCTGGAATCGCTGGACGTGCTCCGCGAGGTGTTGGTCAGCACGGACGATCGGCGTCCCCGGCGGTCCGAATTTTGAGGCCTCTGTGGGTTCGAGTGAGGCAATTGGCGTCCCGGCGCTGATTGATTGGAATGATGAGGGAATCTCCCCGTCCTTCGTGGCTTCCTCTGACGCTGCTCATTATTGGGTTGTTGCTGCTCGTTTTCGGCGAGGCCGGGTTCCTGAAGCCGCTGGAAAACGCATTCCATTACGCGATTGACCCCTTGCAGCGCGCGCTGGCGGGGACGGTGGATGTGACAGGCAATCTGTTCCAGGCGGTGCGCGACTTTCGCGAACTCCGCGCTCGGGTCGAAGCGTTGCAGGCCCAGGCGGACGCGCTGACGGTCGAAAACGTGCGTCTGCGAGAATACGAGGCGGAAGTCGAGCAATACCGGGCCTTGTTGAATTTTGTGAGCGAGTATCCGATCTCGGCGTTCGTGGGAGCGGATGTGGTCAGCCGCGAGGAGGCCTGCGAAACCTATCCGTGTGGGGAAGTGGTAGGCGGAGAGCCGAATCCCTATCTGCGTTACGTCACCATCAACGTGGGAGCGCAGCACGGTGTCGAGGTCGGGATGCCGGTCACCAGCGGCGGTCCGGGGCTGATCGGGCGCATTGCGGAGGTAGCTCCACGCACGGCCAAGGTGCAGTTGCTCAACGATCCGCAGAGCGCGGTCGCCGCTCTTCTTCAGACCTCCCGGGCGACTGGGCTGGTGGTGGGGCAGTCGGATGGCACACTGCGGATGGAGTACATTCGCCAGGAAGAGACGATTAACGTGGGGGACCGGGTGTTGACTTCTGGGCTGGGAGGATTCATCCCCAAGGATCTGGTCGTCGGTCAGGTGGTCGAGGTGCAGCAGACCGACTATGAGTCGTTTCAGGCTGCCATCGTGCGGCCAGTGGTAGATTATGCGCGGCTGGAATTAGTATTGGTCATCACCGACTTTGCGCCAGTTCCGGTCGAGGTCGAGTGACGAAGGGGGACAAGTAGGTGGTACTGAGAGGGGGTATGCCATCGAGGTCTATCTTACCGTACCGCTGCTGACCGGAGTCGCCTTGATCCAGAGCGTGCTGCTGACCAAGCTAGACCTGTGGGGGGCGCGCCCTGATTTGGTGTTACTGGTCGTGTTGGTGTGGGCCGGCGTGCGGGGCGTGGGAGAAGGGGCGGTGTGGGCGTTTATTGGCGGCCTGGTGGTGGATCTGCTCTCTGGGGGGCCGCTGGGTGCGACCGTGCTGGCTCTGCTGACGGCCACATTCCTGGCCGGGCAGCCGTGGGGGCGGGGACTTGGCTCGCCAACCGTTCTGCTGCTGCTCTCGACGTTTTTTGCGACGGTGGTATTTCACGTGGTTTTGTTGCTCGTCCTCGCCTGGACCGGATATGGCCTGGACTGGGTGGGGGTGATCCTGCGAGTGGTGGGCCCATCGGCGCTGCTCAACGCGCTGTTGGCTCCTTTTGTCCAACGCCCATTGATCTGGCTGGACCGTAGTCTGCGGCGGGAAAGGTTCGCACTGTGAGCTCTGATTCCAACACGCGGGAAAAACAAGCGGTCACCCAGGGCGGATGGCAAGCTCGCTGGGCAATGCTCAGAAAGGCGCCGCGAGTCGTCCTGCTGGCTTTTCTGATCGTGGTGATTTTCGCCGCCTTTGGTCTGCAGTTGTGGAACTTGCAGTTTGTGCAGGGCGAGGAATATCGAACTCGGGCGGAGCGGCAGAGCACGCGCCCCATCAAGGTTCCCGCCGCGCGGGGGATCATTTACGACAGTAGTGGCAAGCCGCTGGTACGTAACGTTCCCAGTTTCAACATCACAGTCGTTCCGGCATCCCTGCCCAATGACGAGCACGAGGCGGAGGATGTGCTCATTCGCCTGGCGATGATGCTCAACATGCCGTATGCGACCTCTGGGACGGGCACGGGAGGAGGAGATTCCCGGATAGGGGTGCGGGAACTGGTCGAAAGGGCGTCGGTCGCTCCCTATCATCCCCTGGTCGTGAAGCGAGGGGTGGAGCGGGACGTGGCCTTGATGGTAGCCCAGCAGACTCTGCTGCTGCCGGGCGTGTCGGTGGAGGTGGAATCGGCTCGCGAGTACCCCTATGGCGAGCTCGTGTCGCAGATTTTGGGATATATGCTGCCCATCCCTGGGGAACAGGAGGAGGAGTACATCGCCCGAGGCTATGATTCGGCCACAGACCGTCTTGGTGTCTCTGGCGTCGAAGCGACCTACGAGGACCTGCTGCGGGGGCAGAAGGGAGAGCGCATTATCGAGGAAGATGTCTTGGGCCGCCTGATCCGCGTGGTGTCGGAGCCGGCTGCGGCGGTGCCGGGGCACAACGTGTACTTGACCTTGGACCTGGATCTGCAAGCGTTCGTCGCCGAGACGCTGCAACGCCAGATGGATTTGCCGAGCGTGAACTCGCCACGCGGTGTGGCCCTCGTGATGAATCCGCAGACGGGGGCGATTCTGGCTATGGTCAGTCTGCCGACCTATGACAACAACATGTTCGCCAGGGGAATCTCGGCACTGGAGTGGGAGCGGTTGGCCAGCGATCCTCATCGTCCCACCCTCAATCACGCCATCTCGGATCGTTTGCCGCCAGGGTCAGTATTCAAGATCGTGGTGGCGGCGGGAGCGCTCCAGGAGGGGGTGTTGAGCTCATATACCCGTTTCAACTGCGCGGGTCGCATCGTGCTGCCCAACAAGTATTATCCTAACGATCCCGGTATGGCGCAGCCCTTTTACTGCTGGAACAAGGGCGGGCACGGGTCTCTGGATGTGGTCGGAGGGATTGCCCACTCGTGTGATGTTTTCTTTTACAAGGCGGGAGGCGGGTTCGAAGAGAATAATTTTCGGGGATTGGGGGTGAGTGGGATCGCCCAGTATGCCCGGTTGTTCGGGTTTGGTGAGCTGACCGGCGTGGAATTGACAGCCGAGGACAGGGGATTGGTGCCCACGGCAGATTGGAAGCGCCTGACGTTTGGCGAGTCATGGTCTACTGGCGATACCTACAACCTATCCATCGGGCAGGGCTTTATGACGGTGACGCCGCTCCAGATGCTCAACGCGGTCAACGTGGTCGCCAACGGGGGCATCCTCTACCGTCCGCAGATCGTCCATCACCTGACTGACGCCGAGGGGAACGTCGTGGAGGCGTTCGAACCGCAGATTATACGGACGCTGCCCATCAGCACTGAGCATTGGTCCCTCGTCCGGCAGGGGATGGAGGGCGCGGTGGCCTACGGGACTTCCCAGCGCACCCAGATCGAAGGGCTGCACGTCGCCGGCAAGACCGGCACCGCCCAGTTCTGCGACGACATCATGTGTGGTACCCCGGGCAAACATGACCAGCCGGAGCACGCCTGGTTCACTGCTTATGCTTCGCGGGAGGGGGTTGAAGAACCAGAGGTTTCGGTCATCGTGTTCTTGTACAACGGAGGAGAGGGATCGATCACGGCGATACCGGTGGCTCACGATATCCTGGAACACTATTTCGGCCTCGACCAGGTTGACGACGTTGAAGAGGGTGATGAGTGAGCCTCTGCTCCGTCTGATCGGAGCGGCGGTGACCGGAGGCATCTGGGGGTTGGGGCTGGCCCGCCTGTGGGCCGAAGCGGGGTTCTGCCCTCTGTTTCACAGCTCGGGCTGGGCCGTCGTGGCGGTAGCTGTCGTGTGCGCTGGAATAACCGCTCTTCTCGCCTTCGACCTGGGACCTCGCCCAAGATCCCCAGAGTGCGACTCGAATGGCTTGTGCTTTCGTCCATCATCGCTCTTGCCCCTGGTTTTTCCCCTTTTGTACGTCAGTGGAATAACACCCAACCCCTTGGCGGGGATCGTGCTGTTGATCGGTGGCCTGGTGTTGAGCGGTCTCTTTATGCTCCCCTCAATCAGGCGGGGATGGCAGCTCCTCCTCCTGGGACTGGCGGTGGGGGTGCTCTACTGGCGCACCCTGCTGCCCTCGGTGGGCCAGGCGGATACGTTTGAATTCCAGGTCGTGGTGCCGGCCTTGGGCGTGGCACATCCCACCGGCTACCCGCTGTACGTTTTGTTGACCAAGCCGTTCACCTGGCTGCCGTTGGGGAACGTGGCATGGCGGGTGAATCTGGCCTCGGCCGTCTATGCCACGGCGGCCGTGTTAACTCTCTTTCTCCTGCTGCGCCAACTGCTGTTGGACCTTGGAACACCCCAGGAAGGACTGGAATGGCCCGCGGCCCTGGCGGCGGCCCTGGGCCTGGCCGTTTCCCCTGTCTTTTGGTCGCAGGCGGTGGTGGCCGAGGTGTACGCCCTTCACCACTGGTTCGTAGTGGTGATTCTGGGGCTGCTGCTCTTTCCCATCCCCGGCTGGAAGCCAACGCGGCGCTGGCAGGTGATCTGTTTTCTGATTGGGCTGAGTTTCACCAATCACCTGACGACGGCCCTGCTGCTGCCGGCGGTGACTCTGGCCTGGCTGTGGGAGCGACCCCGGGGACGGACGGTAGATTGGCTCGTCGCGGGCGGCCTGATGCTCCTGGGTCTCTCGGTCTACCTGTTCATCCCGCTGCGCTGGCCGGCTCTGAACGATGGCGCGAGGATGACGTTGGCCGAGTTCCTGGCCTATGTCACAGGGGACCAGTTTCACGGGGCGCTGCGGCTCGACGGGTGGCTCGATCCTGTTCGCTGGACCATCGTCGGGCGTTTGCTGCGCGAGCCTTTCGGGTGGGCCGGTCTGGGGCTGGCGGCGGTGGGAACGGCGCGGTTGGGAATCCGACATCTGCGGGCGTTTGTGCTGACCGGTGTGACGTTTCTGGGTTTTGTACTCTACGGCCTCGACTATTACGTCGCCGACGTCTCGGTCTTTGTCCTCCCGGCGCACGGGGTCCTGGCCCTGTGGCTGGGCCTGGGCCTCGACTGGTGTATCGCCGGTCTATCTCGGTGCTGCGCGGCGCTTTGTCCCCGCCGACCGGCTCTGGCAGGGCGGTGGGGGGCGCTGGTCGGTGCAGGGGTGGCGTGTTTGCTGCCCCTCAGCGCGATCTGGACAAATTTCCCCCGCGTGGATCAGAGTCAGAACCAGGGGGGAGATGCCTGGGGCGAGTACGTGCTGAGCTTGCCGCTGGAACCGAACAGCGCAGTGCTGGCCGACGTGACCAAGTTCGCGCCGCTGTACTATGTGCAGCAGATCGAAGGACTGCGTCCCGACCTCGACATTCTGCTGTTGGGGACCGAAGCGCAGTACCATGAGGAATTGGCCGCTCGCCTGGGAGCGGACCAGACGGTCTACCTGGCGCGGTACTTGCCCAACCTGGGGGGGCTGTTCCTGCGTTCAGTGGGCCCGGTGGTGCAGGTGAACCAGCGCCCATCGGCGGAGGTCGTCGTCCCTGCCGGGAGCGGCTCGCCCTCAGACTTGGGGACCGAGATTCGACTGCTGGGCCGTCAACTGGACCCTGACCCTCTGGGCAGGCCGCTGTACCACTTGACGCTCTACTGGCAAGCGATGGCCCCGGTGAGCGGCGATTTTCTCGTGCGGCTGCGGCTGGTGGACGAGGCCGGACAGGTGCAGTGGGAGAGCGGCGGCGTGCGTCCGGTGGGAGGGCTGTACCCGACCAACGGTTGGCCCGTGGAGGCGGTCATCTCGGATTACCACGCCCTGTCACCGCCGCCCTGGCTGCCGCCGGGGAGGTATACAGTGGAGGTCGGGCTGTTTCCGCCCTTTGTGGAGCGGGGTCTGGCGGTGGATGGTGGGCCGGCAGAGTGGCTGACCTTGGACCGGCTGGATGTCGGGGAGGGGATGCGCTCGGCTGTCGGGTCAGCGCTCCCTCAGCGGCGGCGCTCCCTTTTCTCCGGGGGCGAATGGCTGACGGGGCACGATCAGGCCGGCGAGGGGATGGCTGGCTCTCCCTTCGTGGTCGCTCTGGCCTGGCGTGGTGTGGAGCAGGACAGGGAAATCCGCCTGGTGTGGGTGGATGAGAGGGGGCAGGAGGCGGGAGGGGCTGTGTTTCCCCTGGCTGCCGGGATGGTGTGCAGTCGCTACGTCATCACTGCGCCGCAGGAGGCCGGTCGCTATACCCTGCACGTGGGTATGAGGGGCGCAGCGGTGCATTGTGGGTGGCTGGCCCCGGCAGTGGACGATTGTGCGTTGGCCTCGGTCGAGGTGTCGCCGGCCTGGGATGGAGAGGCGAATTTTGCGGGCCTGGTGCTGCTCCTGGGGGCCGAGGTCGAGGTTGACGGCGAGGAGGCGCGGTCGGGGGAGGAGATTCCCGTGACCCTGCGCTGGCGGGCGCTGCGCGGGATGGAGCAGGATTACACCGTCTTTGTGCAGTTGATCGGCCCGGACGGACAGTTGCACGGGCAGGAGGACGCGTGGCCGGTGCAGGGCACTTACCCCACCAGCCAGTGGAATGTCGGTGAGGAGGTCTTCGATCCTTACCGGGTCAGAGTATCCGCCGCTGCCCCGCCGGGATCCTACCGGGTCGAGGTGGGGTGGTATCTGCTGACGACGATGGAGCGTTTGCCGGTTCTGGATGAGCGCGGCCGACCGGTGGGGGATTCCTTCGTCGCTGGCGCATTCAGCGTGGTGGAGTAAAGCTGGTGCGTCGATGGGGATGTAGTATAATCTACAAGTTCAATCATCGCTGAGGAGGTGATCTATGACGACGCGGAAAGCAATTCCATTCGATCAGTTGTTGGTCCAAGCCCATCACCTGTGGGATACGCAGTGGCTGTTGTTGACAGCCGGCGATTTCTCGACCGGGCAGTTCAACGGGATGACAGTGGGGTGGGGCAGTTTTGGCACGATGTGGAGCAGACCCTTTGCTCAAGTCGTGGTGCGCCCGATTCGGTATACTTATGGGTTCATCGAGGAGTACGACACGTTCACCCTGTGCGCGTTTCCGCAGGAACGTCGCTCGGCGCTCCAGGTCATGGGCACCAAGTCGGGGCGGGATGGGGACAAGCTCTCTCAGGCCCGGCTCACGCCCATTCGTTCCTCTCAGGTGGCGGCTCCCGGGTATGCCGAGGCGGAGTTGATCGTCGAGTGCCGCAAAATCTATTGGGATGACATGGAGCCGGCTCACTTTCTCGATCCCACGATTGAGAAGAATTATCCCCAGCAGCACTATCATCGCATCTATTTTGGGGAAATCGTGGTGATTTGGGGCACGGAGGCGTATCGAGCGCCAGAGGCAGGGGAGAATGGGCCGTGAGGAAACGCGGTCTGTTAGCTATCTGCGTGGGGGTGGGGCTGCTGTTGACTGCGTGTCAGCCGACGGGGCCGGCCCCGACGCCAGTGCTGACCGCCACGCCAGAGGCGACCCCAACGCCGGTCGCTTTCCATCTGGCCGCTGACGGTAGTGGTCATTACGCGACGCTGGAGGAAGCGATCCAGAATGTGCCGGATGGCGCGGTAATCCAGCTGGGTACGGGCATCTTTTTCGTGGCAGGGCCGCTGGACATTGATAAGCCGGTTCGATTGGTAGGAGTGGGGATCGAAAACACGGCCATCGTCGGTCAAGTTGGTGATTACGTGGTCCGTTTCGTCGGTGAGGGGCCGTTCGCGGCCGAGGGCATCACCTTTCTGCGCAAGGGCCAAGCTGTCGGGGATGTGGTGATCGTGGAGGGGGGAGAGATAGCATTTGTGGGCTGCCAGTTTGCCGGAGGAGTTGATGAGGGAGATCAAGGGATGGGCATCGGGCTGCGGCTGGAGGGGAACACGACCGGCCTGGTGAAGGATAGCACTGTGACGGAGAATGACAGTATGGGCATTGCCGTGAGAGACCAAGCCCAGCCGCGCCTAGAGTCCAACGCCGTGATTAACAATCGAGGAGTGGGGATCGGATATTTTGACGAGGCGGGTGGGATGGCCTTTCAGAATCAATGTACCAGGAATGTGGTGGGTGTCTACCTGGATCAGTTGGCCGAGCCAACGCTGACGGAGAACGTCTGTGTGAACAACCATTGGGATGGGATCGCCTACTGGGGGGATGCAGGCGGGCTGGCCCGCCGGAATACGTGCACGGGAAATGAAAAGACCGGCATCTACATCGGTGGGCAGGCCCGGCCGCTGTTAGAGGGGAATGTCTGTTCGGATAATGAGGGGATTGGTATCGTGTTCGTCGGCCAGGCCGGTGGACTGGCGCACCAAAACGAGTGTTCACGGAACCAGTTGCATGGCATTGTCGTGGATGAGGAGGCCCATCCCACGTTGGAAAAGAACGTCTGCGCCGACAATCAAGAGGCCGGCATCGCCTATTTTGGCGCTGCGTCCGGCACAGTGCGCCGGAACGAGTGTGTGGGGAATCTGGTATCGGGCATCTATGTAGCTGAGACGGCCAGTCCGGATTTGGACGATAACGACTGTCACGATAATGGGGTCGAGGACATCCGAGACTTGCGGTGAGAGGGAGGAAGTATGAACATCAACGAGAACATACGTCAGCGCTTGCTGATTTACCAGGAGAACGAGATCACTGAGCATCACATCTACAAGATGTTGGCGCGGCAGTGCACGTCGCCCGAGAACAGGCGCATCCTGGAGACAATCTCGGCCGACGAGCTGCGACACTATCATGATTGGCGTAAATATTCTCAACAGGATGTCAAACCGAACCGATTCAAGGTCTGGGTGTATTATCTGATCAGCCGTGTGTTGGGCTTTACGTTTGGGATCAAGCTGATGGAGCGGGGGGAGGAGGGGGCGCAGGATAATTACGCCGAACTGGAGGGCGTGATTCCGGAGGCGGCCGCCATCGCCCAGGAGGAGAACGAGCACGAAGATGTCCTGATCGAACTGCTGGACGAAGAGCGGCTGCGATACACCGGCTCCATCGTGTTGGGCCTCAACGACGCTCTGGTGGAACTGACCGGTGCCCTGGCTGGCCTTACCTTGGCGTTACAGGATACCAAATTGATCGCTCTGACTGGCTCGATCACCGGTATCGCGGCGGCCCTCTCGATGGGAGCCTCCGAGTATCTCTCTACCAAGTCCGAGGTGGTTGAGATGGACAAGGACCCCGTGCGGGCCTCGATTTACACCGGCGTGGCCTACGTCGTGACGGTCCTGATACTGATCTTGCCCTATCTGGTGTTGGAGAATTATTACGTCTGCCTGGCCTGCACCTTGATCGCCGCTGTGCTGATCATTGGCTGTTTCAACTATTACATCTCGGTCGCCAAGGACGAGCCGTTCAAAAAGCGGTTTCTCGAAATGGCCGGCCTGAGCCTGGGAGTAGCGGCGTTGAGCTTTGGGGTCGGTTTCGTGATGCGCACCTTTTTCGGCATCGAGATGTGACGAGTTTGCGTCGAAAATGGGCCCCCGCGTGTAATCGAATGACAAACCACCGAGCGCAGACCCGGTCCTCGGTACGCCCCGCGGTAGATCGTTTGTCATCATATGGATGGGAAGGAGTACAGGATGAACGTTCTAGTCACAGGCGGCGCAGGATTTATTGGCTCCCATGTGGTGGACGCACTGCTGGCAGCCGGACACCGGGTCTCGGTGGTGGACAATCTGTGGGAGCACGGCGGCGGCCGGATGGAAAACGTCCATCCGCAGGCCCAGTTCTATCAACTGGACGTGCGGGATGAAGCGCTGGCCCAGGTTTTCGAGAGGGAGCGGCCAGAGGTCGTCTGCCACCTGGCGGCTCAACACAGCGTCAAGCTCTCGATCGACGACCCAGTCCACGACGCCCAGGTCAATCTGCTGGGGCTGATCAATCTGCTCCAGAGCTGCACCCGCTTCCAGGCCCATAAGGTCGTCTTTGCGTCTTCCGCGGCCACCTATGGAGAGGCTCCGCCCGAATGGATGCCGCTGGACGAGGGAACGGTCCAGTCCCCGCGCTCCCCTTATGGGATCACCAAGTTGGCCAGCGAGCACTATTTGCGCTTTTGGAAGGACGAGCACGGCCTCGATTTCACCATCCTGCGCTATGGCAACGTCTACGGCCCACGCCAGGACCCCGCCGGTGAGGCCGGGGTGATCGCTATTTTCGCCCGCGCCATCCTGCTGGGCGAACCGGTGCGCATTGATTGGGACGGCGAGCAGCAGAAGGATTACGTCTACGTTCAGGACGTGGCCCGCGCCAATTTGATCGCCCTGGACCGGGGGGACGACGAGGTCTTTTGCATCGCCACCGGGCAAGGGAGCTCGGTCAACGCGCTGTACCGCCATCTGACAGCCATCGTCGGCCGCGAGTCCGAGATCGTCCACGCCCCCAAGCGGCCCGGCGACGTCTACCTGAGCTATTTCGACTGTCGCAAGGCGCGGGAGCAGCTCGGCTGGCAGGCGGAGGTGAGCCTGGAGGAGGGTTTGCGGTTCACGGTGGATCATTTTCGATCCCAACTCCAGATGTGAGGTCGGGTTGTTCGATTTGAGTCGGCGAGTCCCTCCTATCGCCCGCCTGCTGCTGCTCTATGGCCTGCTGGGCCTGCTCTACAATCTCGTGGTCCCCTTTGGCGAGCCGCCGGACGAGCAGGCTCACTATTCCTACCTGGTCTATTTGTTGGAACACCGCCGCCTGCCGGTCCAATCCTTCGACCCGGTCCAGAACGAGGTGCAGGAAGGCCACCATCCCCCGGCCTATTACGCGGCAGTCGCCCTGCTCACCGGCTGGTTGGCGCCGTATCAGCCCTATCACCAGGATCAGAATCCCTACCTGCCGATCGGTTACCGCGACCCGCAGGCGGTCCAACAGTTCCTGCACCCGGTCGAGGAGCGTTTCCCCTGGCGCGGCCCGCTGCTGGCGGCCCACGCAGCGCGGTTGGTCTCCATCTGGATGGGGTGCGTGGGCGTTCTGCTCACGTATCGGACTGCTCAGGAGATAACGCAGCCGGGACCTCGAAAGCGGTGGCTGCCCTTGATCGCGGCGGCGACCTTTGCCTTTACGCCCCAGTTCGCCTACATCAGCGCCGCCATCAACAACGACAACGGAGCCGCGCTAGTTGGGGCGCTGCTCGCCTGGCAGATGGTCCATCTGCTGCGGCCCGATGGCGGCGCGCGGTGGAGCGAGTTCCTCTTGATCGGACTGGGGTGGGGGCTGGGGCTGCTCTGCAAGGTCAGCCTGCTGGCGCTGCTGCCGGCCATCGGCGCGACGATTCTGCTGCACGGGCGGCTGCATCGGCGCTCATGGAGGCAGATTCTCGTCGCCGGAGGGCTGGTGCTCGTGCCGGCCGTCATCGTCTCCGGGTGGTGGTTCTGGCGCAATCTGCTCCTCTACGACGATCCCATCGCCTGGAACGTCTGGATGGCGACCTATGCCCAATTTCTGCGCCGCTGGTCGTTCTCCTGGTGGTACGTGGGCCAGTTTGTGTGGAGCCAGTTTACCTCTTTCTGGGGGCGGTTCGGGTGGGGCGCGGTGACGCTGCCGACCTGGCTGTATGGGTTTCTGCTGGCCCTGACGCTGGTGGGCATCGGCGGGCTGGTCAGGCGCCTGGCAGGCCTGTACCGCTTGCGGGACCGGCCGCGACTGGCCCGGTTGAGCGTGCTGGTGTTGATGGTTGTAGGAGTGTTGATCTCCACCTGGCGGCTGGGACTCGCTCAGGATACGGTGGCGGCCCAGGGCCGCTTCCTGTTTCCGGCCCTCTCGGCCATCGCGACGCTGCTGGCGACCGGCTGGCTGGACTGGTGGTCGGAGAGCGGACGGCGGACGGCGGCCCGGGTTCTCGTCGCCGGGCTGGCGGCGCTCTCGGTCGGGACGGTGCTGGGGCTGCTGCTGCCGACGCACGTCCAGCCTCTGCTGCCAGAACTGCCGTCCAACGCGCGGGCGGTGCAGCAAGGGTACATGGGCGAATGGTGGGAGGTAGTGGGCTGGCAGGCGGCCGCCTCGCCCCGCGTGGACCAATCTCGACCGTGGCCCCTCACCCTCTATTGGCGAGCGCGGTGTGAACTGGACGAGGCCGCGCGGCAGCGGTCTCCCACCTCTTACGTCCGCCTGCTCGACGTGGACGGGCGGGTGGTGGCTGGCTGGGATGGCGTGCCGACCCAGGGCCGCTTTCCGCCGCCGGCCTGGAATCCCGACTGGATTGCACCGGACACGATTCGTCTGCCCCTCAGCCGGGAGACGACGAGCGAGCCGGGGGTGCTCCACATCCTGGTCGGGTTCGTCGAGCAGCGGGAGGGCGAGTTGACGCCCGTATCGGATCCGGTGGTGGTCGGCCGGGTGATGCTGCGCCCGGCGGCGCCGGTCGAACCCCCGCCCTGCCCGGTCGGGGTGAGGTTCGCCCCCGACCTGCGGCTCTTGGGATACGGCTTGGAGAGCACGGATCAGGATGGCGTCTTGCGACTGGTGCTGTACTGGGAGAAAGCGGGGGATGGCGCGGTGGTGGAGGATTACCAGGTGTTCGTCCACGTCACCGCTGGGGGCGGAGAACTGCTAGCCCAAGCGGACGGCCCGCCCTGCCAGGGGCGCTGTCCCACCTCCCTGTGGCAGCGGGGGGACGTCTGGCGCGGCGAGCGAGAACTGGCGCTGTCGGCTGTCCCCACGGCCGGCCAGGCTACGCTGACGATCGGACTATACGATCTGGCGACGGGCGACCGGGCGCCGGCCTTTGGCTCTGACGGGACGCGGCTGCTCAACGATCAGGCGGCGCTGGCCGACCTGGTCGAGCTCGCGGCCGGTGCGCCGTGCGGTCGGTGAGTGAATACGGGGGCTTGACTTCTTGCCCGTTTGCGGTATCCTTCCCCTGCAATGTTCTACGATCAGGCCAAGATTTACGTCCAGGCTGGGGACGGCGGCGACGGCTGCGTCGCGTTCCGGCGTGAGAAATACGTCCCTTACGGTGGACCCGCCGGCGGGGATGGCGGTCGCGGTGGGGACGTGGTGCTCTATGTGGACTCGCATCTCAATACCCTGTACCGCTTTAGCCGGCAGCGGCACTTTCGGGCCGGTCGAGGGGAGCACGGCCGGGGCAAGAATCAGCATGGCGCGGCGGGGGAGAGCCTGCGCGTGCCGGTGCCGCCCGGCAGCGTGGTCTATGATGCCGACACCGAAGAGTTGCTGGGCGACCTGACCGAGGTGGGCCAGGAGTTGACGGTGGCCCACGGTGGCCGGGGTGGACGGGGCAACGCCCGTTTTGCCACCTCTACCAACCAGTCCCCCCGCATAGCCGAGCACGGCGAGACCGGCGAGGAGCGCTGGCTGCGATTGGACCTCAAACTGCTGGCCGACGTGGGAGTGGTGGGGCTGCCCAACGCGGGCAAATCGACTCTGCTGGCCGCCACGACCGCCGCCCGGCCCAAGATCGCACCGTATCCCTTCACCACGCTCCAGCCCAACCTGGGGGTCGTGGTCCTCGACGCCGAGACAGAATTCGTCCTGGCCGACGTTCCCGGCTTGATTGAGGGGGCCTCCCAGGGCAAGGGGCTGGGGCACGAGTTCCTGCGACACGTTGAGCGGACCAGGGTGTTGATCCACCTGCTGGATGGCCTCTCCGCCGACCCGCTGGCTGACCTGGATGTCATCAACGGGGAGCTGTCGTCCTTTGACCCCAGGCTGGCGGCCAAGCCCCAATTGGTGGCTTTCAACAAGATTGACCTGCCCGAGGCGCGGGCCCGGTGGCCGGAGGTGGAGCAGGCGCTCAAGGCGCGGGGCTGCCCGGCGCTGGCGATTTCTGCGTTGGCGCGGGAGGGCACGCGGGAACTGCTCTATCGCGCTGCCCGCATGCTGGCCGACCTGCCAGATGAGGAGACCCCGGCCCAGGAGCTGCCGGTCTTTCGCCTGGGGGACGACGAGGCAGCGTTCACCATCGAGCGGGAGGGTAAGGACCGGTGGCGAGTGCGAGGGGGGCAGGTGGAGCGGTTTGCGGCGATGACGGTGTGGAACCTGGAGGAGGCAGTGCGGCGCTTCCAGCGGACGCTGGACCGGCTCGGCATCTCCGAGGCCCTGGAGGAGGCCGGGGTGCAGCCGGGGGACACGGTCTGCATCGGTGACGTGGAGTTGGTGTGGGAGGAGTAGTGCTTTACGCTTACTCCCAATAGAGTGTTTTTGCCTGCCTGCTATTCCCTGTCTAGCGCCACGACCAGTACAAACCCCGCCACTGCCAGGATCAGAGCCAGTGTGACCTGGCCCGTCCAGGCTGGCGGCAGGACGTTGATCTGCCGGCCGATTCCATCGAGGGCATCGGCGGTCACCTGCCACGGCCACAGCTTGCGCAGCGAACCTATGACCATGCCAGCCAGCACAGCCAGGGTCAAATTGTACTGTTTTTTGAACAGCCAGCTGAGCAGGCGCGAAAACGTGACCAATCCAACCCCAGCGCCGACGATGACGAGGGCGATGCGGAAAAAGTCGCGCTCTGTCAGCGCGGACAGGGCGTGCTGGTACTGGCCCATCAGGATCAGGATGTAAGCGCCCGAAATACCCGGCAGCACCATCGCGCTGATCGCCACGGCGACGCTCAGGAAGAGCAGCCAGGGCGCGTCGGGCGTCTGGGCCGGCGCCAGGTCAACCAGCAGGTACGTGCCGACGGCGCCGATCGCCAGCCCCAGTACCGCGGATCCGCTCCAGCGCTCGATCCGCTTGACGATCACCAGCACCGACGCGGCGATCAGGCCGAAGAAAAACGCCGCTACCAGGATCGGGTGCGTCTCGAATAGCCATTCCAGGAAGTGCGGCAGCGCGAGCACCGCCAGGAACGCGCCGATGGCGAGGGCAAGCAGAAATCGCCACGGTAGCGCGTCCAGCGCCTGTTTGATCTTGAAGCGGAGCAGAAATTTGATCACCCGGCTGTCCGACGCAGCGCGGATGGCGTCTATCATGTCTTCGTAGACGCCTAGCAGCAGCGCCATCGTGCCGCCCGAGACGCCCGGAATCAGGTTGGCAGCAGCGATAAAGAATCCTGCGACGACCGGGCGAATCGTCGCGACCAGCCCATGCGGGGCGGCGTCTGATGCATTCATCTCCATAGTTCATTCACTCCCAGGTGACCAGCACCCTTGTTCGTGGGATTCGTGCCGTTTTCGTGAAATTCGTGATTACCATCCGGCCAGTGTGCAGCAGCGCTCGACGAACGACGTGCGCAGCCCCAGCTCGCGGGCCAGGTCGACGGTGACCGGGTCGGGATAGGCGACGGCGTTGACGCCGGCGAGTACCGCCCGGCGCTCGATCTCGATCTTGGCCCGTCCGGCGGGACGAGCGCAACCGAGCGTGAGCGGGACGGTGGGGTTGAGCAGCCGCGCCACGGCAGCGAGTTTGCCGACCGCCTCGGGGGGCACGCCGGGCAGCCCGGCCATCGGTGTGTGCGGCAGCGGCCGCAGCACCACCAGCACGACCACGTCGGCGCCCACCCGGCGAATGATCTCGAGCGCCTCCAATTCGCCGCGCAGCTCTCCAAAGTGGAGGCCGACGATGACGTGTGGCGCCACCGGCAGGCCGACCTGGCGCAACAAGGCGAGCGTTTCGGCATAGTCATCCGGCGTGTGTTCCAGGTGGAGCACCTGGCGGATCGTGGCGGCGTCGCCGATGACGTCGAACAGTACCTGGTCGACCCTGGCCGCCTCGAGCCCCTCGGCCGTGGCGCGGTCGAGCAGGCCGGTGTGGACGATCACCTGCAACCCGTGCTCCTTCAAGCGGGCGATGGCGGGCAGGAACGGTGCCAGGGGCACGGCGCCCTCGCTGTCTGCGCCGCCGCTGACGAGCATGCCCTGGCAGCCGCGCTCGATCAGCCGCTCGCCGAGCGCCAGCAGCGCCTCGGGCGTCTGGGCCGGCAGCATACCACGCAGCAGATGGCCCTGGCAGTGGTCGCACATCAGCGCGCACTCGCGCCCGGTAACGCTGACGTTGGCGAAACGTTCTGGGCTATTCGTATAGTCATCTGTGGTGTAGCGCTTGTTGCCCGGCACGGCGAACGGCAGCACCGGCGCGTGGTGCTGTTCCCGCACCGCCCACGCCGCCGGCTGCAATTCTTCCCACGGACGGGCGAATAGATCCTCGGCCTGGCTCACGGCGCCTCGCGATACTCGCGCAACTGGTAGCGGATCAGCTCGACGTCCTCCACGTCGGGGGGAAAGGCGTAATTGCGGATCGGCCGGCCGGGTCGCTCGTTGCCAAAGGGCCGGTTGCACGCCACCCGCCCATCGGGCCCCGGGCAGCCCGAGGTCATGAACGGCTCGCCGTAGCGGATCAAATCGGCGGTCTCGACGCCGAAATCGACCACCTGCCCGGCACTGTCAAAGTTCATCTGCTCATAGCGGCCATAGTTGCTGTTGATGACATAGCGCGCCAGTTGCACTCGGCGGTACTGCCCATAGGGCGGCTGCGGGTGGTCGTCCATCGACGTACCGCCCTCGGGGAAGAAGGAAAAGAGGTGCGTGTGCGCGCCGAGGTCGTGCGCGCGCTGGATGGCGGCGATCATCTCCTGCTCGCTCTCTCCCAGGCCAACGACCAGATGGATGCCGGCCTTGTAGGGGCCAAAGACGCGCGCTCCTGCCTCCAGCGTGGCCCAATAGTGCTCCCAATCGTGCGGCCCCTTCACTCCGCGGCCGCGGTATCGCTCGAACAACTCGGGCGTGGCGGCGTCGACGGCGATGCCGACCATATCGGCGCCGGCTTCCTTGATCTCGGCCAACCGGCCCAGGTCGCGGATCAGGGTGGGGGCGATCAGTGCGCTGATCGGGCGGTCGGTCTCGGTGTGAAAGCGGCGAATGACCTCGTTCATGTCGTCAAAAGCACGACGGTGGGTGATCATGCCGACGCAGACGCGGCGTAACTGGCCGTCGTCGTTTTTCAGGCGCTTGATGATGTCGTCGACGGCGACTGTGGGCCAGGGGACGCGAATAAAGGTCCTTTTCGACTCAGCGATCTGGCGATGGCTGTTCATGCCGCAATAGCCACAGCGGCCGACGCACCCCTCCGGGTAGGTCAGCAGCAGATTGAGGCCGGTGAGGATCGAGTTGCGCCGAAAGTTGGCTGGTCGATAACCGAGGACCATTGCTGCGGCCTGACTCGTCTGGACGTATTCTGGACTATGCATATCATCTCTCCGCTGATTTGCTCATTCGCTCATTCGCTGTGCGCCGTCGACCATATTCCTTAAAGGCGATCCATGTCTGGCGGATGAGACCGCTCAACGCGACGGGGTCGTCGCTCCACTTCTGGTCGAGAAACCGGCGTTTTTGCAGCGCGTGGCGGAGCGGCGGTTGCATAAAGGATGCCCACTCCTTCGTATAGTCATTAAGCGCGGCCGGGTCGCCGCTCTCGATCGCGCGTGCGGCGGCCTGCCCGGCCAGCTCGCCACTGACGACGGCGGTCAGGATGCCCGCGCCGGTGATCGGGTGGGTGTGTCCGGCTGCGTCGCCGGCGAGCAGCACCGGGCCCACGCGCAGCGCGTCCAGCGTGCCGCCGGCGGGCACCAGGCCGGCGCTGCGGCTCACGATCGCGTCGGTGCGGATCTCGAGTTGCTCCAGTAGATGGTCGAGCGCCGCGCGCGGATCGCCGCCCAGCGCCCGGTTGACCCCCACGCCGACGTTGGCCGTCTCACCCTTGGGAAAGAGCCAGCCATAGCCGCCCCGGTAGACGGGATCGAAATAGATGTGCGTCGAGGCCTCGCCGGGGATATGGACAAGCGCCTCGACCTGGAGCGCGTCGAGCAGCGTTTCGTTCTGATGGCCGATCCAGCGCCCCACCGTCGAGCGCGGCCCATCGGCGCCGATGATGGCTGCGCACGTCACCTCAACCGTCTGCCGGCCGCGCCGCACCAGCACGCCGCGTTCCGTCCGCTCGACCGCGCGGGTGCCTGTCCACAGCCCGGCCCCCTCCTTCAGAGCGGCGATGGCCAATGCCTGATCGAACAGCGCGCGGTGGAGGACATAGCCTGCGGCGGGCGTCGTGACGATCTCGCCGTCGGGCAGGTGGGTGGAGAGCGTGCGGATGCGCCGGGCAATTGACCGCTCGGTCAGTGGCGCGTGGTCGACGATGCGCGCCGGGACGTACTCGGCGCACTGCACCGGCAGGCCGACCGTCGCGCGCTGCTCGACGATTAGGGCATGCAGGCCTGCCCGCGCCACGGCTCGCGCGGCAGAGCTCCCCGCCGGTCCTGCGCCGACGACCAGCACGTCAACCTGCATGGCCATTCCTTCCCACTCGCGCCACCACGCGCCGCAGCAGGTCGAGCTTTAAATGGGTCTGGTTCTCGAAGCGGCCGAGGTAGGCTTCCTTCTCCAGGCCGAGATCGTAGCAGGTCGAGCTGTCGACGTCGACCAGGATGCCGGGCAGCCCGATGCGTTCGAAATCGTCGCGGTGCTTGGCATAGAACGGCTCGCAGCAGCTGCCAACGAACGCCTCGGTCCCCTGCCGGCGGTGATGCTCGAGTGTCTCTTCCAGGTTCTCGAAACTCTGGATCGAGATCGGCTCCAGACCGTGCTCCTCGGCCAGTTCAAAGGCCTCGCCGATGCAGCACCCTCCGCACTGGATGCAACCTCGCTGATAGCGATACTCGCAATCGGGCAGCTTGGCGCAGTACGGGAGGAGCAGCAGCGTGCAGCGCGTGATCTCGGGCAGCGACTTGACGACCGAAAAGACGTCATTGACCTCGTCGGCGCCAATGTCGTACTCGGTATAGGTGAGCTTTTCCAGCGCCTCGCGCAGCGTGCGCGTGAAATCGGCCGGCGTCACACCGGGGATCTCGACCGTCTCGGTGGCAAAGAACTCGTCCAAGATGCGGGCGACCGCGTCGACGTCGGTCGGCGCGCCCTTGAGGCGCGCTTCCAGGTCGAAAATCGCCCGGCGCGGATAGGCGAAAAAGTCGCCGGTGATGAACGCCTCTCGGATGCGCCGCATCCCAGCGTCGACCAGCAGCGAGACGCGGATCAGCCCGCCGGGGCTCTTGGTGAGCGCGCGCAGCTCGCCGCGCCGGTCGAGCGGGCGGCGCACGCCATAGATCCATTCCTCGGAGAGAAAATGGGGCAGCCGCTCGGCAAAGAGCGCTTCCTCGGCGGGGACGAGCGGCGCGGGCGCCAGGCGGATGCCCAGTTCCTCGGCAACCCCCTCCGCCAGCGCGGCCTTGACCTCGGCCGTTGAGGGCACGCTGCCCAGTTCCCACGCCAGGCAGGTAACGCGCTCTCTCACCGAGTCGATCTCCTTGTCGGCGAGTTTCTCGGTGGGGATGCGCAGCGCGCGCAGCATGGTGTCGACGTCGAAATCGACCAGCAGCGAGCCCTGAAAGAGGAACGCGCCGTCGAGACTGGTACCGCCGGTGCCCGAGATCTTGCGCCCGTCCACCTCTATGTCGTTCTTGGGCCGGAACGAGGCGCGCACGCCGAGCTTTTCGATCCCGCGAATCGCGCCCCGGCAGAGCCGCTCGTAGAGCACTTCGGCCGGGCATCCAAAGCGTGGGTCGTCCTGGGCGGCGATAATCTCCCAGCCGACCTGGTTCTCGTCCCAAAAGAGCCCGCCGCCGCCGGTGAGGCGGCGGTTGACGTCGATCCTGTGCTGGCGGCAATAGTCGACGCGGATCTCTTGCTCGACCGCCTGGTGGTAGCCGACCAGCGTGCAGCGCGGCGAGAACTGTAGAAAGCGCAGCGTATTCGGCACCAGGTTACGGCTGCGGGCGGTCAGCACGACCTCGTCCAGGGCCATATTCTCGGCGGCGGGACGTGCGCCCGTGTCCAGCAGCCGCCACGGTGTGGTCTCTCGCGGCCTGGCGATGGTCTAATCCTCGATGAACGCCGCGGCGCCGGTCAGCGCCTTGAGCAGATCGCGCCGTTTGAGCGCTCGCTTCCGGTCAATCTCCACTGCGCTGGCCTTTTCGCCAGCCATCTTGCCCAACGTTTCGATCCACGCTGCGCTCTGCACCGGCGTGTGACCGACCCGCCACCGTTCGACCACCACGGGCAAGACGTCTCCATTCGTCATACGCTGATGGACCACGGTCTTGGTCACGCCTTGTGACTCGAAGGTGACCTCATAGTCCTCGTACTCGGCCTGGATCGGGCATACTTGCATACACGTGCCGCACTTGATGCAGTAGTAATCGGCCAGCACCAGTTCCCCGGCGTCGTCTATGTGGAGCGCGCGGGTGGGGCAGATGTCGGCACAGGCCAGGCAGCCGGCGACGCACCGCTCGCGATGGAGCGTCACCTGGCCCTGCCACGGCTGAACGACCTGGAACGCGCCATCGCTGGCGACTTCGCACTGCCGGCAGCGGATGCAGTGGGCTTGATCCACCGTCAGCGTGTCGGCGGCCTCGTCGTAGCTGATGACGTTCGTGGGGCAGTTCTCGATCACAAAGTCCTTGCGGCGCCAGTCGAACGCCGCCTTGTTGAATTCGGTTGCCTCGACCAGGTGCGGAAACGCCCCGTAGGTCTGCACCGGGTTTTCACGCTTGCCGTTGATGGTGAGGGTGATCGCATTCTTGGGGCACATCACCTCGCACATGCCGCACAGGACGCATTTTTCGGCGTCAATGGCGACCGACGGCTTGCTCACCAGCCGGCCGTCGGCAATCTCACCTGCGACGTGCGTGATGGCCTCCTTGGGGCAGACCAGCGGGCCGATCTGGCAGCCGACGCAGCGGTCGAGGTCCCAGGTCATCAGGTAATGGCGGGTGACCATCGCGCGTTCGAGGATGATTTCGTGTTCGGTTTGGGTCTTGCGTGTCTCTCCTCGTCGTGACATCCTGGCGCTCCTATCTGCGAGTGTGTGAATCTGACATTAGCTGACTCCCACGTCTGTCCATTCGCTCTCCTGGAAAGTGATCAGTGGGAGCGGTTCCTCGACGCTGCGACCGGGTTCGTATTCGAACGTGCGCTGCACCTGCTGCCCGATGGTGCGAAACACCAGGCCGACCGGCAGGTCCGCCGGGCAGCCGTCGGTGCACATGCCGCAGCCGACGCAGGAGAGCGCCATGTGGTTGAGGCGGGTCAGGTGAAACAGCGTCGTATCGGACGGCATGCGGTAGGCCCCTTTGCGGCGGCTCCAGTTCAGGTACTGCACCGGCTCGTGGTCGTAAAAGGCGCTGTTGAAGAGGCAGGTCTTGCAGTAGCAGATGGGGCAGACGGTCATGCAGTTGTGGCAGCGCACGCAGGCCGCCAGAACATCTTCGATTCCCTCTTGCTCTAGCCGCGCGCGCATCTCGCCAAAGCGGGCGTCGCGCGCGTTGATGCGCGCGGAGGTCACTGCCTGAATTGCCGAGGCCCGCTCCCCGTCTGCATTCTCCTCCGCTGGCTCCAACCCCAGCCGCTGGGCCATCTCGTCCGGCAGGCTGACTGGAATGGCGGCGCTCAGGTCGGCGCCGAAAAGCGCCAGCGTGACGTCGGCTTGTTCCACGTGCGGCCGTTCGCACATCTGGCAGGCGTCGCGGAGGTCGGTCGCTCGAGTCTGTGGATCTGCCGTCATCCGCTCGTACAATTCGCGCCACAGCCCGCTTCCTGCGTCTGTGTCCTTCTTTCGTCCCCTTTTCTTCTGCGCTTTGGCCCGGTAGGTCGGCACATCGTAGGTGCCGAAACAGTCCACTCCGATCGTCACCAGGTCGTCCAGGCTGGCCTGTTGGAGCTTGACCAGTTCCACCAGCGCGCGCAACTCGCAGGGACGCAGCATCACGCCAATCCGCCCACGCGGCTCGCGGACCGAGACGTTGCCTGCGACTGTGGCCGCATTGAGGCCCAACACTGGGGCCAGGGGATGGGCCATGCTCAGCCGATTGGGGTCGGCGATCAGGGCGGGGGTGATCGCGCCCGAGGCGGTTTCGATGGGTAGCAGGAGCATATCTACCTCGTGGCTCTCCAGCAGCCGTCTCAAGAAGCCGCGCACCGCCGCCAGTACGTCGTTGTTCTCGACCGGGAAAGTTCTCATTCTTGTGCCATCTCCTTGATTAGCGTTCCAGCGTTCGACGTTCCTTGGTCATTCCTGGAGCGCTGCTGCCACGGCGTCCAGCATCTCATAGATCTGCCCGACCCCAAATCCCTTCTGCTGGCTGGCCTTGTTCGGGCAGGCGACGACGCACGCGCCGCAGCCCTGGCAGAGCACTTCGATCACCTGAGCGTAGGGCACGTCCGGTTCCAGAATGCGGGCCCCATACGGGCAGGTCTCGACGCACAACCCGCAGGCAGTGCACAACTCGGGGTCGACGCTGGCGACGATGGGGGTCGCGTCCAGCCTGTCTTTTGCCAGTGTACAGACGGCGTGTACTGCCGCGCCCTGCGCCTGGGCGATCGTCTCGTCCAGGAAATGGGGCGAGTGAGCCATGCCGCACAGGTAGACGCCGTCGGCCGCAAAATCGAGCGGCTTGAGCTTGACGTGCGCTTCCAGCAGGAACCCATCCTCGTTCAGCGGCACCTTCAGTAGTTGCGCCAGCGCCTCATTCTGTGGATCCGGTTCGATGCCGGCGCTCAACACCACCATGTCGGCGGGGAGGGTCAGCGGGTCGCCCTCCGGCTGCGCCAGCACGGCGACGTGCAACCGCTCGCCATCGCGCGTCACGGTCGGTTTGGCGTCCTTGTCGTATTGAATAAAGGTCACGCCCTGCCGCCGCGCCTCGCGGTAGTACCGCTCGCGGAATCCAAACGTGCGGATGTCGCGGTAGAGCACGTAGACGTCCGTTTCTGGACTGTGCGCCTTGATTGCCAGCGCGTTTTTGATCGCCTGCGTGCAGCAGATGCGCGAGCAGTAGGGGTGCGCAGCGTCCCGCGACCCGACGCACTGGATCATCACCACAGATTGCAGATTCGAGGTTGCAATCTGTCCGTCTGTAATCTGTTCCTCCAACTCGCGCTGCGTGACCACCCGCTCGTCCTGTCCGTAGAGATATTCGGCCGGTTCGATCTGCCGCGCGCCGGTGGCGGCGACGATCACGCCGTGCTCGATCTCTTGCTGGCGCCCGTCGGAGAGTTGCACCCGCGTGCGGTATTGGCCCAGATAACCGCCCACATCCACCAACTCGGCCCCGGTCAAGACGGTGATGTGCGGGTTGGCGGACAGCCTGGCGATGGTATCCGCGAGGAGTTGCTGCGGGTCCGAGAGCGAACGTTCGCCGTCCGCTTCCCGTCCATTCCCCGGCAGCGGCACGAAAATGTGGCGCAAATTGCCGCCCAGCTCGCGTTCTCGCTCGACCAGCGTCACCTCGAACCCCTGATCGGCGATGGAGAGGGCAGCGGTCATGCCTGCCAGTCCGCCGCCGACGACCAGCGCGCGGTGGTTCACGTCGAACGTGCCGCGTTCGATTGGGCAGAGCTGGCGCGCCTTCGACACGGCCATAGTCACCAATTCCTTCGCCTTGTCCGTCGCCGCCTGGTGGTCGTCTTTGTGCACCCACGAGTCCTGCTCGCGGATGTTGGCCATCTGGAACAGGTGTGGATTGAGACCAGCGCTGCGCACGGTCTCTTGAAAGAGCGGCTCGTGGGTGCGCGGCGTGCAGGAAGCCACGAGCACCCGGTTCAGCCGGTGTTCCTCGATGCGCTGGCGGATGATCTCTTGCGTGTCTTGCGAGCAGGTGTACAGGTTCTGCTCGGCATAGACCACATCGGGCAGCGTGGCGGCGAACTCGACGACTTCCGGCACGTTCACTACCGAACCGATGTTGATGCCGCAGTGGCAGATAAAGACGCCGACGCGCGGATCCTCGTTGCTGACGTCCCGTTCTTCCGGCCAGACGCGCGCCTCGGTCAGCGTGTTGCGCACGTCGGACAACAACGCCGAGGCCTGCGCAGCCGCGCAGGATGCCTCGACCACCGTCTCGGGGATGTCCTTCGGCTCGCTGTACGCGCCGGCGACAAAGATGCCGGGCCGCGTCGTCTGGCTCGGCCGCATAGCCGGCGGCTCGGCGAAGCCGTACTCGTTGAGCGCGATCCCCAGCCGTTCGGCCAGTTCGCGCGTCCCGCCGGGGGGCTGCAGACCCACCGACAGCACCACCAGGTCGAACTCTTCGGTGACGCTCTTGCCATCGGGCGCGGCGTACTGCACCCGGGCGTCGCCGGTGGCGGGCGACTCGGTGACCGTGCTGACCATGCTGCGCACGTAGCGCACGCCGTACTCGTGCTCGGCCCGCTCGATGTACCGCTCGAACCCCTTGCCGTAGGAGCGCACGTCCATGTAGAAAATCGTCGGCTCGATGTGCGCGTCGTGCTCCCGCGCGATCAC
>OMKS01000652.1_pt1 | contig 32097 bp, 22 predicted proteins | sample 1674721 | NCBI WGS metagenome assembly OMKS01 (sample SAMN06264996, study PRJEB25208) | sediment metagenome | isolation source: hot spring sediment | place: USA: California | collected 2014-09-02 | reverse complement strand
CTGGAAGCCCTTCCACACATAAAAATACAAAGGGTTTTTTTATTTGTCAAGAAATATTTCGATTTTGAACCCGATCCGGTTTGGCAAAAAGGGGAATCCAGTCAACCATCGAACCGGTTAGAAAATAAAATATCATGGTCATCTAATATCTTGTATCGGCTTCTTGCCATATTGCATTTTCAGTTGTTTTCATGGGACGCCGGAGCGTCCTAGTTTGCGTTCCCACGGAGACCTTGGGAACGGGAAAAACACCAGAGCGTATCACCTGCAAAGCTATGCCCTGCCAACTACATCGCGAATGAATGCCGCAAATTCAGGCACTCCGCGTATACCCAGATACCGGTTCTCTGGATGATTTTGCGGAAACAGATATTTTCCAAGTGGTCACTGGAATGCCGGATGCATACACCCGTGCGGACGGCGTCGAGAGATCGTCTTTGCCGGGTCGGAATGACAGAGCATACAACCAACACCGATTCTCCCTCGGAATCTGTGCCGAGAATGAAGACGAATCGTTGTTATATCTGGGAAGACAATAATTTCGGAATAAAGATAAAAACTTCAAATATGATTGTCAAACGTTTTTCTCTTCGAGCCGTTCGGGCCGTTCCTCCTGGAACCGTTCAGCGGATCTTTTCGGACGCATGGACGGGAAGGGTCAGCAGCGCGGTCGTCCCCTTGCCCGCCTCGCTCTGGTATTCCAGACGCCCCCCATGGGCCTCGACGATGCCGTAACAAACCGAAAGCCCCAGCCCCGTGCCGTGTTCCTTGGTCGTGAAGAAGGGATCGAAGATGTGTTTCAGGTTCTCCTCCGAGATGCCGGACCCCGTATCGGATACGGCGATTTCGACGTTTCCGTCGCGAGATCCGGTCCGGACGGAAACCTCGCCCGGGGGGTCGATGGCCTCGAACGCGTTCTGCATCAGGTTCATGAGGACCTCGCTCATCTGTTTCTCATCGGCAAGAACGGGCGGCAGGGAATCGTCGAAGGCGAGCCGGATCTGCACCCGCGATTTGAGAAACTGTTTCTCGACGAGACGCGTGACGAGCCGGAGGATCTCATTCATCCGGACCGGCCGCATCTGTCCCTGGCTCGGCCTGGAGAAAGCCAGCAACCGACGGACGAATTCATTCATGTGACCCGCCTGCTCGTGAATCACCTGAAAACTCTCCGTAATTTCATCCTGGGAAGCCCCGTCCTGCAGGGATAGTTCGGCCATCCCCAGGATGGCCGTGAGTTGGTTTTTGATCTCATGCGCCACACTCGCCACCAGTTTTCCGAGCTGCGCGAGACGCTGGGATTCTTCGATCTTCCTGCGCTCCGAGACATCCCTGAAAATACCCCGGATTCCCTGAAACTCACCGCGATCTGAATATATCCCCGTCGCCTTCAACTCACCCTGGATTTTTCTCTGGCCCTCCGTAATCCAGGTCATCTCACGCGATTGTCCGCCGTCCGTGATGAGGGCTTCGAGTGCGGAACGGGGCTGCGTGTTTTGTAAATCGCAAAACACGTCCCGCACGTACATATCCGAAAGCCGCCCTTCCGTCACACCGAGTCCGCGGATCATGGCCTCGTTGGCGTAGAAAAAACGCCCTTCAGAATCCGTGATGAACATCATGTCGGTCGCCGATTCCATGAAAGAGCGAAACTTCTCCTCGGATTCCCTCAGCCGGCTTTCGATTTCCTTGCGTCTCGTGATGTCATGGACCACATAGAGAACCTGTTCCCTCCTGAGGTCGATGATGTTCGAACCGATCTCGACATCCAGGGCCGATTGATCCTTTCTCAGGAACACGGATTCGAAGCGGATGGCGTTGTCTTCCCTCCTGAGGCGTGTGGCCGCACGGGATTGATGGATCTGCCGTTCTTCATACAATTTCTCGAAGGGAATGCGCAGCAATTCTTCTTTGGAATAAAGAAGCATGGAACATGCCGTCTGATTGACGTCCGTGATGCGGCCGTCGAAATCACAGAAAAAGATACCGTAATTCGGATTCTCGAAGAGTCGCAGAAACCGCTCCTCCAGGGCCGGAACTTCGGAACGTCTCAGGAGGTTGGATTCCCGTGACCGAAGCATCTCGCTTTCGGCCGTGACTTGCTGAAGGATTTCAGTCATGCTGTCGACGGACTGCGCGAGCCGGCCCAGTTCGTCCCGGCCGTCGTTCCGGATCCGGTAGTCCAGGTTTCCTTCTCGGACGATCCGAAGTCCGTAACGGATGCCGGCAAGCGGGGCGAAAAGTCTCCGGAATGCAATTTGCATGGCGAGAAAGATGAACCCAATCGACACGATCCATAGCCATGACAGCCCCCCGGCTGTAAGAAATCTGAAGGAAAGTGCCGACAACGCGACAGCGATGACGCAAACGAGGGTAACCTTCAGGGAAAGACTGGGTATCGGAATCATGGAATCATCCGTTCCCTTCACATCAGAATTTCGGCGGGAATCTTGTAGTGCATCGAAGGGACGATTGATTTTTCGATCGACCGGGCGTACCGTCCCCGGGAATCCCGTTCGAGCAGGCTGACGAGTCGTTTCTCAGGATACCGGTCACCCCGCGCATCGTATAGCAGTTCGACCTGGGGCCGCCGCACATCGATCAGGCTCGACCGGATGACCAGCGCGACTTCTTCGGTATCCAGTTGAACCAGGGTGCCCGGGGGAAAGACACCGACGGCCGAGAAAAAATTGTTGAGCAAGTCGGCATGGAACCGTTTGCCGGCGAGCGCAAGCATCCGGTCGTATACCCCCTCGACGCCGCCGTCACCCATATGATCCGGACTGTTCCTTAGACGATTATAATCCTTCGCGATCGCGATCATCATGCTGACCAGATTCAATCCCTTTCCGTACATCATGTTGAGTGCCCTGGACCGGTCATACGGACAGTCGGCTTCGAGGGCCGCGAGCGGCGCAAGCGGGGAAATACCGGTCGTCTCCATGAGAATCCTGGCCCCTTCCACGGACCCCCCGCCGTTTTCCGTCATGCCGGGCTGACCGCTTTCCGGTTCCGTATCCGTGGTCAGGGCTCCGAAATTGTGAAGGAGTGCCGCCGATGCGATATCCATGAAATATTTCTTGTCCAGCCCGAGTATCTCGGCCTGGAGCAGGGTGAACACGCACACGATCAGATTCTGGATGTATTTCTTCTCGTCGAGCAGCTTGATCGAAGTCAGCATGAGAAGCAGGCTCTTGTTCACGAAGAGGCAATTGACCAGCGCGGCGGACACGAGACGGATCGATTCGATGTCGATGGATTCATTCTGGTGAACATGGGCGATCTGCTTTTCGAGGACCTCGATCCCCTTTTGAATGGTCTTTTTGACCACTCCCCCGGTATCCGAAATCCCGTAGAGCAGCAGTTCTTCTTCCTCGATGCTGATCTGTCCGATCCGGATATGCCGGATCTGTTCTTTCTCGAATGTCCCCCGGATGTTCTCGAAATGGTCGTCTGAATGGGGTTTCTCGGCCAGAATGGTGATAAAACGGGTCAGTTCGGCTTCGTCGAGCCCCTCGAGAAAGGTGATCTTCTTGAATCCCCTGTTTTTCAGATTCAGGATAAAATCCCCGAGCCGGGCGCTCAGACCGATGAACGGTTTCTTCTCGAACGCGATTTCTTCGGCGATGATCCCGATGACGATTTCTGGACGCAGAGAGAGGATCTGCGCGGCATGACCGGACACATCCCGGATGATATCCTGCGTGAGCCGGTGTCCTCCGCGGTAAATACTGAATGTGTTTACGGCTTTGGCCAGGCGGACGATAAAGGTCTCGACCCGGGACCGCATCGAAACAGAGTCAGCCATCGTCAGCGGCCCCCTTCCCGTCATGACGCTTCCGGCGGCCCCGCACCGGGACCCGGCCGTCCGGACGGCCGGGGAGGATCTGAATCGCGGCTTCCCGGTCGATCGCGAGCAGGCTGTCCGCGGCCGAAGCCCGGAGCGAAGCGGCCTTCTCATTGTCGAAAAGGGGGCGTTTCAGGGCGATCTCCTTCAGGGGGTCGAACGCATGCTTCACGTTCAGGATGCCGGCATGGGCAATCAGATCCGGAAGAAATCTGCGCCGTGACTGTTTTTTCCGGGTGACGTGAAACAGTTTCCGGATGACACGGGGGTCATCCCCTCTGAGGAGCGCGATCATCGCCTTTCTTTGAATTTCCGGGTTTTTACCCCGCAGGTATAATTTCAGGATATAGTCATGAATTTCACGGGATGTCGGCGCGATGTTGTCCAGGGCTTCCCACAGGAGGAAGGGATCCGAGTGTTTGAGCAGTTTGTGCGCGGCCCGATTCAGGTTTTCGGGATCGATGTGCTTGAGTATGGAGAGCAGTTCCCGCACGACACGGGGTTCGCGCCTGTCGAATTCTTTCAGGATGACCGGTCCGACAGATGATTGCATCCGGGAAAAAATACGAAGACATCGGGTTCGCTCGCCGGGATGGGACAGATAATAATCGATCAGGACCCTGCATGAGACGGGCCGCATGATGAGCATGATGTTCGCGATTTCATCCAGATCCACTTCTTCCATGGCGGGAATCAGCGCCGCGATTCGCTCCGCGAACGGAACGCCCGTCAACTTTCGGCGGATCTCCTTTTTGAGATCGGCAAGGGGCGTATCGATTTCTTCTCCGCGGCTGACGCGATGGATGTAGTAGGACAACAGTTCCTTGACGGTGACCACATCGCCCGCCTCGATCGCTTCTTCAAAGACGCGGATGAGCCGTTCGCCGAATCGGGTGAAACCGGAGGGATCGGTTTCCTGAGCGAGTATTTTGAGAAGGATCCAGGCGCGTTCTTCGCGGCACCGGTTTTCATCGACCGTCTTGATGAACCGGTTCACGAGAGGCGACAGGTTTACCGTAAACGTCAGTGTGTCTGAATCGGCCTCGCTCATCGCCTCCACCGTGATTTTGTACATGGCGTTGGCAAAAAAATTGGACCGGTTCTGTTTGAATAGTTCCCTGATCGACAGCTGAATCTGAGTCAGGGTGTGCGGCGTGACAAGGGACTTGCTCAAGAGTTCATCCGCGACCAGCGGTGCGATCCGGTCGGCTGACTCCTCATCCGGAACCATTTTATTGAAGATCCGCAGCAGGTATTCGTTGATCGACCCCTCATCTGCGACGAGTGTTTCGATGAAACCGGCCAGATCCGAATCCGTCATATCCCGGAGAATGGTCGCGGCCAGATCGAATTTTTTTCCGTGAAGCACGGTCTCGTCGAACAATTTCGAGATGAAATCGGGATGGAGATGAGACAGGATCCGCATCAGGTCGCCCCTGAACTGTTTCTCGGCCTGAGGATTGGCCTGATCCTGAAAAATTTCCGAAATCTGATGAATCACATTCTGAAACGCCCTGACGATTCGTTCGTCGTTCTCTCCGCGCAGGGCCTGACGATAGACCCTGTTGAGAAAACCGGCGCTCCGCTCCGTCGATCTGAGAAATTGAAGCAAGAAACCCACTTTGTCGGGAGGAAGGTCTTCTTCGTCCGGATGGATCGATTTGAAGAGTTCACCCCAGATTTTCTCCTCTTCCGTCGAATAGACGTCCGTTTCTGCGGAAAGCAGATGCCGGTAATCGATTTCCTTGATCCGGATATGGCCGAACTCACGGAAACGTGCGAGGATGCGTTCTTCATCCTCGCGGGCGCGGCCGTCGAGCCGGAGAAGCATGATAAAGTCCTCGAGTTCGGATACGGGTATCTCCCGGGCGATTTCGAGGGAAAGGATGCCCCGGGCATGGAACAGGCCGGCGATTTCGGATGAGAATTTTTCTTCTTCGCCGATCGCCTCGGATGTAAGAAAAAGACGGGTCGGGGAAACGCCGATTTCAAAAGAAGGCCGGATCTCGAACCAGTCTTCAAGAGAATTCCAGAGCTTCTGGATCGAAAGCCTGAAAATCGGATGTTCAGGATCATAAAGCGTGCAGTTCTTGACGGTGATGAGCAGGTCATGGATCACCGTCAAGAAAAACTCCCGCTCCTGTTCTGAAAGCGCCATCGCGTTTCGACTCCGGACACGGATTCTTGACCCCGTTCAGGTTGTCCCGGGAGAAATGAAAATAGACCGATAATGCTTTAGCATATTTTATGCCAATTTCCAACCGTCGGGCGCTCATCGTCCCAGCAGCACGCCCGAATACGGTGGGAGGACGAGGGAGAGCGTACCGTCCTTGCGGACGCGGTGCGTCTCGCCGCTCAGCAGGTCCGTCATCTTCTTCACGCGGAATCCGGAGAGATCGAGGGTGACATCCTGTCTCCGGTCCGCGTTATTCGCAACCACGACGCACAGCGCCTTTTCGTCATGCCGCGCGAAGGCATGAATCCCTCCCTCCGCTTGGAGGGTCCGGTAGGCGCCGCGCCGCAGCACGGGATGCGCTTTCCTCAGACCGATCAGCGTCCGGCAGTACGCATGGACATCACGCCGTATTTCGCAGGATTTCCAGTCCCAGGGAAACGTACGCCGGTTATCCGGATCTTTCCCGCCCTCGAGCGCGACCTCGCCACCGTAATAGATCTGGGGAATGCCGACGTAGGTCATCTGAAACAGAAAAGCCAGCTTGAGACGGCGTATATCCCCGCCCGCCACGGTCAGGAACCGTTCGGTATCGTGGCTGTCGATCAGGTTCATCATGACATGGACGGCTTCATCCGGATAGCGATGGCGTCCCTCCGCGAGGCTTCCGTCGAAGGCCGCGGCGTCGATGTTGCCCAGGGCGAAAAAATTCAGCACCGGATCCCTGAAATACTTATAGTTCATGGTCGCATGAAAACAATCGGGCCCGAGCCAGGGCATGGCATCACCCCAGATCTCGCCGATCAAAAACGCATCCGGCCTGAGCGAATCGACCACCGCGCGGAATTCCTTCCAGAACCAGAACGGCACCTCATTGGGCACATCCAGCCGGAATCCGTCGATCCCGAGTTCGCCGATCCAGTACCGCGCCACGTCGAGCAAATAATCCACCACCTCCCGGTTGGGTTCGGCCTCGCGGATATCCGTGATGTGATTCTCCTCGGCGTTGGGTCGGGAGAGGTCGAAATTCAGGTTCGGATGGAGCGGAAATCCCCACCAGCAATCATAATAATCACAGGGTGTGGGACAGCCCCCGGGCGGAAGCGGCCATTTGTACCACTCGTACCAATGCCAGTAGGGAGAGGCCTCTCCCCGCTCCCGGGTGTCCACGAAGGCGAAATGCCAGTCTCCGGTATGATTGAACGCCTTGTCGACGACGATGCGGATGCCGCGTTTGCGGGCATCCCTCACGAAGGCCTTGAAGACGGCCTCGTCTCCGAAATGGGGGTCGATCTTCAGATAATCGACGGGATCGTATTTGTGGTTCGACTTGCCCTGGTTGAGTGGATTGAAATAGAGGATCGTGACCCCGAGATCTTCCAGATAATCCAGTTTCTCGGCCACGCCCGCGATGTCGCCTCCGTAGAAGGAATAGTAATCAGGCCGACCGTCCGTCCGGTAGGGGCTCTCGGTCAGCCCGGCCACGTCATCCCAGTCCGTGACGAGATGGAAATACTCGCTATCGGTCTTCCCCGAAGGCGGCAGTTCGGTCAGCCCCCGGTACCAGGGTTCGGAGAAGTCGGGATCGTTGGAGGGATCTCCGTTTCGGAACCGTTCCGGAAAGATCTGATAGAAGATCCCGTCCTTCGCCCAGTCCGGCGTCACGAAGCGGGGAAGAATTTCGACGGAATAATGGAACATCTCATCCACCGGGGGCGGCTCCTCGCGGAATCCGCCGGGCACGGCGTACAGGACACGGTCCCCGTCGGCCAGCACGAAGGCGAAACGGATGGAGGAATCCCCCACGCGTAAGACGGTGCGGTAATAGGTGAAGAAGGAGTCCTCCCCCCATCTTTCCATGGAGAGCGTCTCCGGGGGATCGGAACCGCGGAGGGCATGGAGAATGACGCGTTCCACATCGTCCCGGTAGGTTCGCGTCCGGAATTCGACCCGTTCCGCATCGAGCGGATTGACCATGTCATAATCGAGGCGCAGCGGAATCCCGTCGGTCCGGATCCGGCCGTCCCCCCGCGCGAAGACCACGTCCGGGAGCGCATCGTCCACGACCCGCACCGCGTTCAGGCCGCCCTGGCCGTCCGGTTCCGTCTCCGCGGCTTCCGGATCGGTCAGCCACCGTCCGTCCACCACGATTTTATAGAGATAACGCCCGGGAGGAAGCAGCATCTCGGCCTCGAAAACGCCGTCCCCGTCCGGGTCGGTCATGGGCGTCGTGGAATCGTTCCAGTCGTTGAAGGATCCCGCGAGGAAAATCCGTTCGACGCCTCCGATGACGGGCTGGAAGGTGAACCGCACATATTTGATCCCGGATGCCCCGGAATCCCGGGCCGGGACCGTCAAACAGGCACCCAGGTACATCAAACAGAGAATGGATCGATGTCTCATGGCACGCCCTTTCATGTGATATCGGTCTGCAATGGAATCTTCGGTTGTCCCGACGCTTCCCCAAAGAACTTCATCAAACCGGGGAAGCGTTGCGCGATACGAAACCTTTCGAAAGAATCCGGGAAATCACCCTCTTCCCAAACATACGCATCCCGCCGGAAAATGACAAGATGAAAAGTAATAAAGCCTTTCGGATGGTGGATTGCGGAAAAGAGCATTTCGGATGCTTCGACTACGCTCGGCACGCGTTTCGGATTTCATCCTTGATGTTCAATGCATACCCCCCATCACCCGTCTCGCGTCACGTTTTTTCCTGCTTCCCGCTTTCAACTTTCCTCTTTTCCACATCCCGGCGGGGTCTAAAACCCCGCCCTACTGCTTTCTGCTTTCCGCTTCCCCGCTCCCCGCTTCCCGGCGGGGTTTAAAACCCCGCCCTACGATCATCACGCGTCATTGCTTTTCCTGCTTTCCGCTTTCCCCTCGTCACGCGTCACGTGTTACGTCTTTTCCCGTCCCGTCCTTTCCCCTTGACAAGGCGGGTGAAAATCCTCATATTATTCCGTGTGGACGCAACCGTCATCTTCGGAGGGAGGACGCATTCATGAAAAGAACCGTCCGATCGGGCTTTGTGATCGCCCTGTTCTGCCTTCCCGGAGTCCTTCCGTGCGGGATGCCGCCGGAATCGTTTGAGCCCCGGGAAATCCATGATGCCGCGAACGGTCTGCTGAACGCCTGGTACCCCCGGGTTGTCGACACCGAATTCGGGGGATTCATCCCCATGTGGTCCTGGAACTGGGAAAACCTGGACGACAATCGCAAGGGCGTCGTCACCCAGTCACGGCATACCTGGAGCGCCTCGAAAGCGGCACTTTTTTTTCCGGACAATCCCGTCTGGGGCGCGGCGGCCCATGCGGGCTTTGCGTTCCTGAAGGATGCGATGTGGGATACGGTATGCGGCGGATTCTATGAATTCCGGGACCGGACGGGCCGTCTGACCGACCCGGGCGATTTCCTGGATACCAAACGCGCCTACGGCAACGCCTTCGCCATTTTCGCCCTCTCGGCCTATCATGAATGGACGGGGAATCCGGAGGCGCTGGAACTGGCCGAAAAAACGTTTCTCTGGCTCGACCGCCACGCCCGGGACCCCGTTTACGGAGGGTATTTCAACACCCTCCTCCGCGACGGCACGCCCATGCACCGGACGGATGAAACCTTCGGCATGTGGGACGCCTATCTCGCGGGTCTGAAGGATTACAATTCGACGATCCATCTGCTCGAAGCCTTCACCAGCCTCTACAAGATCCGGCCGGACAGCCTGCTGGGAGAGCGGCTGAACGAACTCGTCGTCCTCGTGCGGGATACTTTTGTGAGGGACGGCGGATACCTTCACCTCTTCTTCGAAAAACAGTGGGCGTATATCCGGGATTTTATGATCGACCCGGAATACGGATGCTGGTACGAAACCGGGCCGGACACCGACCCGCAGAGCCGGTTCAAACCGAAAGGCCATCACTGGAAGACGCCGTATCACCACCTGCGCGCCCTGCTGGAATGCGCGGCCCGGCTCGGAGAAAATGAAAAGTAAAGATGACGACCATCCATCCCGGAAATCCGGTCCGCCCCCCTGATCAGGTCCACTCACGTCCGTAAAAAAAGGTCAACTTTCTTCAGGACGGGACACGAACTCTCAACTCCCAACTCCCAACTCTTCCTCACCCCTCAACAGCTTCTCGAAATATCCGATCGTCTTCTTCAACCCCTCCTCCGGGGGGATCTTCGGCTCCCAGCCCAGCCGTTTCCGGGCCAGCGAGATGTCCGGCCTGCGCCGGACCGGGTCATCCTTGGGCAGCGGTTCGTGGATGAGCCGGGACCGCGAACCGGTCAGGCGGATGATCGTCTCCGCCAGTTGCCGGATCGTCCACTCCTCCGGGTTGCCCAGGTTGACCGGTCCCGTGAAATCGGCCGGGGAATGCATCATGCGCACCATGCCCTCCACCAGATCGTCCGCATAGCAGAACGAACGCGTCTGCGACCCGTCCCCATAGATCGTGATGTCCGCGTTCCGCAACGCCTGCATGATGAAATTCGAGACCACGCGGCCGTCGTGCGGATGCATCCTGGGACCGTAGGTATTAAAGATACGGATGACCTTCACGGGCAGTCCGTGCTGCCGGTGATAGTCGAAAAACAGGGTCTCGGCGCAGCGCTTGCCCTCGTCATAACAGGAGCGCGGACCGATGGTGTTCACATGGCCCCAGTAGTCTTCCTTCTGGGGATGGATTTCCGGATCGCCGTAGATCTCGCTCGTCGAGGCCTGCAGGATGCGGATCTTCAGGCGTTTGGCCAGTCCCAGCATGTTGATCGCCCCGAGCACCGATGTCTTGGTGGTCTGGACCGGATCCCGCTGATAATGGATGGGAGACGCCGGGCAGGCGAGGTTATAGATCTCGTCCACCTCGACATAGAGCGGCCAGGTGATGTCGTGACGGACGATCTCGAAGAAAGAATTGTCCAACAGGTGCACGATATTTCCCTTCCGGCCCGTGAAATAGTTATCCACGGCCACCACATCGTGTCCCTGCCCGAGGAGCTTCTCGCACAGGTGGCTGCCGAGGAATCCCGCCCCGCCCGTCACGAGAATGCGTTTTTGGGTCAGCCTTTCCATATCCCTCCCGGCGGTTGGCAAATCGGATTGTCGGATTTTGAATTTTTATTTTGAGTTTTCATTTTTTCCCGTCCGGATGCGTTTATCATTTCTGATTCAGATAAGAAAAAACCGTCCCGGCCGCCTTCCGGTTCATCCCGTCCACCCGCGCCAGCGCATCCGGAGACGCGTTTCGCACGCCTTCGAGCGAACCGAACGCCCTGAGAAGCGCCTTGCGACGTTTTTCACCGATGCCCGGGATGTCGTCCAGCTTGGAACGCACCGTTCGTTTTGAACGCAGGGACCGGTGGTAGGAAACCGCGAACCGGTGCGCCTCGTCGCGGACCTGCTGGAGCAACCGGAGACCCGGAGAGGATCTCGGGAGTGTCTGGGGATCGGCGATGCCCGGCCGGTAGATTTCCTCGAGATGCTTGGCCAGCCCGACGACCGGCAGGTCTTCGAGCGCGAATTTCCCGAGGACCCCGGTTGCGGCGGAAAGCTGTCCTTTCCCGCCGTCGACCAGGATCAGATCCGGCATCCGTCCGCCTTCGCGGACCAGCCGGCCGATCCGGCGCTCGACGATCTCGGCCATGGAGGCGTAATCGTCGATTCCCCGAACCGTTTTGACCTTGTATTTCCGGTATTCGGATTTCCTGGGCTTCCCGTTCTCGAACACGACCATCGCCGCCACGGGATCGCCGCCCTGGGTGTTTGAGTTGTCGAACGCCTCGATCCGGATCGGGGGATTCGGGAGGCCGAGGTCTCTCTGCAGCGCCTCGACCGCGGCTGAAATCCGGGGCGCGCGTGCGGAACGCTGCTGACACAGTTCGTCCAGGAGAAGCCGGGTGTTCTTCCGGCACATGTCCATGAGCCGGGCCTTGTCCCCGCGTTTCGGGATGTGAAGCGTCACCGGCCGGCCGCGCCTCCGGCCGAGCCAGCAGGCAATCCCGGCTTCATCGGTCGGCGGTTCGGAGAGGAATATTTCGGGGGGGACGAAATCGGTGCGCAGGTAATACTGTTCGAGGAAGGCGTTCATGATTTCTCGGGAAGTTTTCTCTTCCGTGCCGGCGAGATAAAAATGCTGCCGGTTGATCATCTTCCCGTCCCTCACGGTGAACACGACGCCGCAGGCATCCCGGCCTTCCGAGGCCACGGCGAGTATGTCCCGGTCCGTGGCCCGGGCGTCCACGACCTTCTGCCTGCGCTGGAAATGTTCCACGTACCGGATCTGGTCCCGGACGACCGCGGCCTCCTCGAACCGTTCCTTCGCCGCCAGCTGCGTCATGCGTTCCGTCAGGTCGTTCACCAGATCGGTGTTTTTCCCCTCGATGAACCGGACGACCCGTTCGACCGCCCGGCCGTATTCCTGTTTCGCGACGTGTCCCTCACAGGGTCCGCCGCATCGTCCGATGTGATACATCAGACAGACCGAATGGCGCCGGTCCCGGATGGATTCATCCGTGATCTGAAGCTTGCAGGTGCGGATGGTGAATATCCTGCGGATTGCGGCCATGATGCGGCGCAGCGTCTGCACATCCGTATAGGGTCCGTAATAACGTGATCCGTCACGGACGATCTTCCGGGTCACGAATACCCGCGGAAAAGTTTCCGCGGTCACGCGGATATAGGGATAACTCTTGTCGTCCTTGAGATTGACGTTGTAACGTGGCCGGTGCTCCTTGACGAAATTGGCTTCGAGGATCAGGGCCTCGACCTCGCTGTCCGTCACGATGGTCTCGAAATCCGCAACCCGGGCCATCATCAGGGCATGCCGTCTCTCTTCGTCCCGGCCCGGATGAAAATGCGACCGGAGCCGGCTCGCGAGCATCCTCGCCTTGCCGACATAGAGAATCTTACCCCGCGCATCCTTGAGCAGATACACGCCCGGCCGTTTCGGCACCCGGCGGATTTTTTCCGCGATTGTGACGTTCATCTGTCTGATATCCGGTGAGGCGTGGCTTCTTTTTTCCTGTGCCCCGCTTGAAACATCCATGCGAACCGCCCCGGCCGTAGAATCCCGTCTCGTCCGGCTCGAAACAAAAAAAGACCACTTGGTCAAGCGGTCTTCCCGGTTCCTTCAGGAGCGGACGCGGATCACATTTTCTCTTCGATCCGGGCGGCCTTGCCTTTGAGATTACGGATATAGAACAATTTGGCGCGCCGGACTTTTCCCGCGCGTGTCCGTTCGATTTTGGCGATCTGCGGGGAATGAAGCGGGAAAATCCGCTCGACCCCGACGCCGCCTGAAATTTTACGGACCGTGAATGTTTCATTGATTCCGGAACCGCGCCGCTGGATGCAAAGCCCTTTGAACAGCTGGATGCGTTCCTTGTCGCCTTCGACCACGCGGATATGCACGTCCACATTGTCGCCTGGACCGAAATCGGGTAAGTCCGTCCTGAGCTGATCGGCGGTCATCGCCGCTAAGATATCCATCTCGATTACTCCTCCTCATTTCGACTGTGCGTCATGTTGCGAATATAGCTCTCATACAGATCGGGGCGCCTTTCACGTGTGCGGGCGAGGGCCTGCTCACGGCGCCAGGCCGAGACCCGTTCATGGTGCCCCGAGACGAGCACCTCGGGCACCCGGTACCCCCTGAAATTTTCCGGCCGCGTATAATGGGGATAATCGAGCAGACCGCAGGTGAAACTGTCTCCTTCCGCGGAATCCGAATTTCCCAGCACCCCGGGAAGCAGCCTCACCACCGCATCGACCACCACGGCCGCCGCCAGTTCCCCTCCGGTCAGGATATAATCCCCGATGGAGATCTCCGCGTCTGCCAGATGCTCCGCCACCCGCTCGTCCACCCCCCGGTAATGGCCGCATAAAAAGATTAAATGCTTTTCCTTTGAAAGAACGATCGCCTTATCCTGGTCGAACCGCCCGCCCTGGGGCGTCATGAGCAGGATCATGGGAGCCGTATCCGGATGGTTTTCCCGGATGCGTTCCACGGCCCGGAACAGGGGTTCCGGTTTCATCACCATGCCGGCGCCCCCGCCGTAGGGATAATCGTCCACCGTCCGGTGTTTGTCTTCGGTCTCGTCCCGAAGATCCCAGAGATCCAGCGTCACAAGGCCGTTCTGACGCGCCCGGCGGATCATGCTTTCCTCGAATGCGCCCCGGATCAGTTCGGGAAACGGCGTCACAATATCAATCTGCATCGGACTCAAGGAGCCCTTCGATGGGCTCGATCGTCATCTCCCGGCCTTCGAGGTCGACTCTCTTGACGAACGCCTCCACCGCCGGAATCATCACCATGCCTTTGGATGTTTTTATTTCATAGACATCCTGCGCGGGAAGGTGAAGAACCTGTTCAATCACCCCCACGGGCTCGCCGGATCGGGTCCGCACCCGCATTCCCAGCAATTGCGAATCATAGTAGACGTCGGGAGGCAGCGGGGGCATCTCGCTTCCGGGGATGCTCACCCGGCACCCGCGAAGGGCTTCGGCCCCGTTCCGGTCTTTGACCTGCGTAAAACGCAGAACCGCCCCGTCCCGGTTCCAGCGGCCGTGTTCGATGTCGAACCATCCGTCCTGCGTGCTGCTGTTCAGGTGAACCGCCCCCCGGTAATGAAAACCTTCCGGCCAGGCTATCCGCGGGATGATCTTGACTTCCCCTTTGATTCCATGGGGGCGTACGACCTGGCCGATCACCTTCTTTTCTTCTTCACCGCCCATCATCCCGATTATTCCAATATTTCCAAAACGGCCCGTTTTCCGCGTTTCGCAGAAGCGGCCGTCAGCAACGTCCGGATCGATCTTGCCGTCTGACCCTTTCTCCCGATGACTTTTCCGAGATCACCATTTCCCACACGAAGCTCGTATACGGTTGTCTTCTCGCCCTCGACTTCGGTCACTGCAACCTTGTCCGGATGGTCCACCAGATACTTGGCAATCAATTCGATGAATTCCTTCATCTCCTTTTCCCTCCTCAATTCGGTGCCTAATCCGTCCGCGTATATCAAAAAGACAAACACGTTTCGCCGGGTATTCCAGGCATTGATATCAGGGTTAGCCGGTCGCGATACGAACCGTGGGAGACGAAAGCCGACTGATCGCTATGCGGAGGAGGCCTCCCCGGGTTTTTCTTCGGACGTCCCGGAAGGGGCTTCTTCTCCCTGCGGTTCTTGCGCCGGCACGGCCTGTTCGCCCGCTTCGGCCGGTTCACCGGCGGATGCTTCCGGGGCCGCCGCCTCTTCCTGAGACTTCTCAAGAGCGGGTTCGGCCTGTTCACCCGCATCGGCCGCCGGGACAGCCCCTTCGGCCGGTTCACCGGCGGATGCTTCCGGAGCCGCCGCCTCTTCCTGAGACTTCTCGGGAGCGGGTTCGGCCTGCTCCACCGCTTCGGCCGCCGGGACAGCCTCTTCGGCCTCCTTTTCCTCAGGTGCCTTGACCTTCGCCCTCGCCTTCTTTTCGGGTTCGGACTCCGCCTTGCGCCTGCGCTCGAGCTGAAGCACTTCCCATTTTTTCATTTCCTCGGCAAGCCGCGTTTCGTCGACCCCCCGCCTGAGGAGATAGCGTTTATGGAGAATCCCCTCTTTCTTGAGCAGGCTTCGGACGGTCTGCGTCGGAAGCGCGCCGTTATCGAGCCAGTAATGGACTCTATCTTCAGCCACCGCGACCTGCGGCGGTTCGGTGATCGGGTTATACGTCCCAATGTTTTCGATGTAACGCCCGTCCCTGGGGAAGCGTGAATCCGCGACCACAATCCGGTAAAACGGACGTTTTTTTCGTCCCTTGCGCGTCAAGCGAATCTTTACGGCCAAAAACTACCTCCTTCTGCTTATGTTAAATTCAAGAACCCTCTTATCTGCCAAACGGGAGCCCTCCGGGCATCCCTTTCATTTTCAATCGCCCCATGTGCTTCATCATCTTCTGCATTCCCTGGAATTGACGGATGAGTTGATTCACATCCTGCACCGTGGTTCCGCTCCCCCGGGCGATGCGTTTTCTGCGGCTTCCGTCGATGAGATTCGGCTTCCGCCGCTCAGACAGGGTCATGGAATTGATGATCGCCTCGGCCTTGACCAGTGCGGAATCATCCACATCCTCCTTTGCTGCCTGCAGATTCAGGCCGGGCACCATGCCCATGACCTGGCTCAGGGGGCCCATCTTCTTGATCTGACGCAGCTGATCCAGAAAGTCTTCGAATGTGAACGCCTCTTTTCCGAGTCTGCGCGCGTGTTTTTCGGCCTCTTCCAGGTCGACGGCCTCACGCGCCTTCTCGACCAGGCCGACCACATCGCCCATGCCCAGAATCCGTGAAGCCATCCGGTCGGGATGGAAGGCTTCGATCGCGTCCGGATTCTCTCCGTTGGAGATGAACTTGATCGGTTTTCCGGTGACGGACCGGATCGAGAGCGCGGCACCGCCCTTGGAATCTCCGTCCAGTTTGGTGAGGGCGATCCCGTCGAAATCCACCGCCTCCTGAAACGCCTGCGCCGAACGAACCGCATCCTGGCCGGTCATGCCGTCTGCGACGAAAATGATTTCAGACGGTTTGACCGCATCCCGGATGCGAATCAGTTCATTCATCATGGTTTCGTCGATGTGCAGACGGCCGGCCGTGTCGAGAATCAGGACATCCCGATGTGTCTTGCGCGCCTCGGTTACCGCCTTGACTGCGATCTCCTCCGGCGTGACTTCGGTTCCCAGGGCGAAAACGGGAATTTGAATGGAATTCCCGAGGCTTTGCAACTGTTCGATCGCCGCGGGACGGTACACATCGGCGGCGGCCAGCATGGGATTCCGGTTTTGCTTCCTGAGATGAACCGCCAGTTTGCCACAGAACGTCGTCTTTCCGGATCCCTGCAGCCCGACCACCATGATGACCGTCGGCGGGATGTGGCCGTAACGGATGGGCGCATGGGACCCGCCGAGCAGCCGGATCAATTCATCATGGACGATCTTGACCACCTGCTGCCCGGGCGTGACGGACCGGAGGACCTCCTGCCCGACGGCCCGTTTGCCGATCGCATCGACGAATTCGCCGGCCACCTTGAAATGGACGTCGGCCTCCAGCAGCACGCGGCGGATTTCACGCATCGACTCGGCGATGTTTTTCTCGCTCAGCCTGCCGGTGCCGCGGATCTTGCGGACCGTCCCGTCGAGTTTCCGGATCAGATCGTCGAACATAAGGTCTCAATAAAAGCTTAGGAATTTATACAAAAACAATGCGTAATGCAAGGTTTTTTTATCCGGTTGCCGAAATCGGACCGGCGCAATATCAAAGTGATCCGTCAATTCGGACAAACCGGCTTTTCTATCCCCCCCGGATTCCCGGGTATTCCTGCACTTGCCCGTCAGGAGACGGCCTCCGGCGGTTTGGTTCCGGCCGTGCAGAGCGTGCCGGCGGCCTGTTCGCCGTCTTGCAGGCGCATCTGGCGCAGGTCGCGCAACCCGGACTCTTCGAAGGCCTCGAGGTATTGTTCCGCTTTCCAGAGGGTCATGGGCGTGGAGAGATCCTCCGGCCAGGAATGGGACGCTTCATTTTCATGGTAATGATTCACCAGGATCATCAGTATGCCGGAGGGGCAAAGCAGGGACACGGCTTTCTCGATCCCCGCCGCGATGTCCTCGAAATAATAGAAGGTTTCCATGGAAAAGATGCAGGTAAAGGCCGTTTCAGGAGGCGGCATCCAGTGCCTGAAATCGGCCGCCTCGATCCGGACGTTGGCGAGAGACCGCGTGCGTTCTGCGGCCCGGGCGACCATGTTGGGGCTGATATCCAGTCCGAAGCACCGGCCGCGCCGATACTGATTGACGGCCATATGATGGATGGCATAGCCGTTTCCGATGCCGATCTCCAGATAGTCGCCGTCCGAGGGCGGGATCAGCCGGAACGCCTGCTCCACACTCCGCCGGTGGCTTTTTTCCATGCCTTCGGCATGATGGTCCAGGGCCCAGCCGTCGAAGACTTCCCGGGCGTTTCTCCATTTTTTTGTCATTTTCACTTTCCGTCTGATGGATTGAATGGAACCGTTGTAAAATACAAGAAATCGGTGCGGGAATCAAGGAGGTTCTGACTGGCCGGGACGGCGGCCGCGCCGCGGTCCTCCGTTACCGCGATGACTGTCAGGGAATTATTGTGTGTTTCAAAGTTTCTTCATTTCGGGAGTTTTATCCTTGATTTCCTTGGAATAAATGGTTATGATGATCAGGATTCTGTACCTGCGTCACGGCGATCTTTTGACCGGAATCTTTTTGAGGCTGATTTCCAGCAAACCGGACGCGATTGTTTGATTATCAGGAAAAGGAGAAAACCATGAAAACCGTTCACAAAATTCTGCTGCTGTCCATGGGTATTCCGCTGTTTGCATCCGGGACGGATCCGGTGAGAATCACCATGAATACGGACAGCGCCGGTCCGGTCATCAGCCGCCACATTTACGGCCATTTCTCCGAACATCTGGGCCGCTGCATTTACGGAGGCCTCTGGGTGGGCGAGGATTCCGACATCCCCAATCTCAGGGGATTCAGGAAAGATGTGCTGGATGCCTTGAAGGAAATCGCCGTCCCCAATCTGCGCTGGCCCGGCGGCTGTTTCGCGGACACCTATCACTGGATGGACGGCATCGGCCCCAGGGAACAGCGTCCCGAGATCGTGAATGTGCACTGGGGCGGCGTGACGGAAGACAACAGTTTCGGCACCCATGAATTCATGGATTTTTGCGAAGAACTCGGGTGTGAACCCGTCTTCTGCGGAAATCTGGGGAGCGGCACGGTGCGGGAAATGGCCGAATGGATCGAATACCTGACCTCGGACGCATCCAGCCCGATGACCCGTCTCCGCGAGGCCAACGGACGCAAGGAACCCTGGAAAGTGACGTACTGGGGGATCGGGAACGAATCCTGGGGATGCGGCGGCAACATGCAGCCGGAGTTCTATTCCCACCTGTTGAAACAATACGCACAGTATTGCCGGGATATGGGCGGAAGCCGGCTCTACCGGATCGCCTGCGGGGCACCCGGCAGCAACTATCACTGGACGGATGTTTTGATGAGAGAATGGGCCCAGGTGCAGGGCGGCGGCCACCGGCATTACATGCAGGGCCTCTCCCTTCATCACTATACCATCTGTCATGACTGGAGCAGGAAAGGGCCGGCCGTGGATTTCGACGAGGAAGACTGGTACCGGACGATCACACGGACCTATGAGATGGAAACCCTGGTCACGAAGCATGATTCCATCATGAACATCTACGATCCGGAAAAGAGAGTCGGGCTTGTCGTGGATGAGTGGGGCAACTGGCACGATGTGGAACCGGGCACCAACCCGGGATTCCTTTTCCAGCAAAACACCTTGCGAGACGCCCTGGTCGCCGGGATCAATCTGAATATTTTCAACAATCACGCGGATCGGGTCGTCATGGCCAATATCGCCCAGGTGGTGAACGTGCTGCAGGCCGTCGTGTTGACGCAGGAAAACGAAATGGTCAAGACACCCACCTGGTATGTGTTCAGGCTCTATCTGCCCCATCACGACGCGACGCTGATCCCCATTCGCATCCAATCCCCGGAGTTCGATTGCGAAGGCACCGGGATGAACGCCCCGTATGTGACGGCCTCCGCCTCCAGGAATACGGAGGGGGTCGTCCATCTCAGCCTCACCAACGCGGACCTGAAAAACAGCCGGGAAATCCAATGCGACCTGGAGGGATGGAAGGCTTCCCGGGTCAGCGGGGAAATCATCACCGCGGACAGGATGAATGCCTACAATGAATTCGGCGAGAAGGAAGACGTCGTGATCCGGCCCTTCGACGGCGCGAAGATCAGGGACGGAAAACTCCGCGTGACCCTTCCGGCGAAATCGGTCGTGATGTTGACCCTGAAATAGCCGGAACCGGCCCCGGATGTCCCTCCATGACGCCGGAGAATCCGTTCGGATCCGGTCGTCCCGGGATCACTCTCGCGATCGTTGTCTGAACAAGCGGAAAATACAAACCATGAACCCACGGATGTCCCTGAGCGCCCTGACGCTCGTCCTGCTCATCCGGACCGCGTCCGCACAGGTCTGGCGGCCGGATCCCGGAAACGGTTTCTACCGGAATCCCGTCATCTGGGCGGATTATTCCGACCCGGACGTGATCCGGGTGGGACGGGATTTTTACATGACCGCCTCGTCGTTCAACTGTGTCCCGGCCCTGCCCATCCTCCATTCCCGCGACCTGGTCAACTGGGAAATCATAAACCACGCCGTAAAACGGTTTCCCGACCCCCGGTTCGACACACCGCAGCACGGCAACGGGGTGTGGGCGCCGTCACTCCGTTTTCATGAAGGTTGGTTTTATATTTACTGGGGAGACCCGGACAGGGGAATCTACAGGGTGCGCACCCGGGATCCCCGAAAGGAGTGGTCCGCTCCCGTCCTGGTGAAGAAGGCGGCCGGCAATATCGATCCATGCCCCCTGTGGGACGAGGACGGAAAAATCTATCTGGTGCACGCGTTTGCGAACAGCCGCGCCGGGGTGAGCCATGTCCTGCAGCTCCAGGAGCTCGGCCCGGATGGATCCACCGTCACCCGAAACAGGGACATCATCATCCGGGGTCTGCCGGATAATCCCACGCTGGAAGGACCCAAATTCTACAAGCGAAACGGTTGGTATTATATCTTCGCGCCGGCCGGCGGGGTGGCCACCGGATGGCAGATGGTGTACCGGGCAAGAGACGTCTGGGGGCCCTATGAAGGCAAAAAAGTGCTGGCGCAGGGCGGCACCCGGGTCAACGGCCCGCATCAGGGCGGCTGGGTGGAACTGGAAAACGGAGAGAACTGGTTCATCCACTTTCAGGAACTTCAGCCCTATGGCCGGATCGTCCATCTGCAGCCCGTCGCGTGGATCGACGACTGGCCCGTCATCGGAAACGATTTGGACGAAGACGGCACCGGCGACCCGGTGGCGGTATTCAGAAAACCGGAAACGGATCCCGCGTCACCGGTCACCGTGCCGCAGGCATCCGATGAATTCAACGGACAGAGGTACAACCTGGCCTGGCAATGGCAGGCCAACTTCCTGGAGCACTGGTTTTCGCTGTCAGAGAATCCGGGGCATCTGAGATTGTACGCCCGATACCCCGATACGCCCGCCTCCCTCTGGAGGGTCCCCAACATCCTCGCGCAAAAAATACCCGGGCCGCGATTCATCGCCACCGTAAAAATGGAAGGCGCCGGTCTGAAGCCGGACGAGAAAGCGGGGCTGGTGATCCTGGGCCGGGATTATGCCGCACTGACCCTGTCTCCGGCACCGGCCGGTTTTGTCTTGAGCCTGGCCGTCTGCGCAAACGCAGACAAAGGCTTCTCGGAGGAGATCCGGGCGACACGCCTGCTGGACACGGGACAGGTCTTTTTGAGGACAATTTTCACCGAAGACGGATCCTGCCGGTTCGCGTACAGCACGGACGGCGGGAATTATTCGGGTATCGGAGAGGCTTTCGCGGCCCGCGAGGGCATATGGATCGGTGCCAAAGTCGGATTGTTCGCACTCGCCGGAGAGGAAACGGGCCTGAAAGGACACGCGGATTTCGACTGGTTCCGGATCGAATCGAATCCGTGAAGGATCCCGGTCGTCCGGAATCGTCCCTCCCCTAGGTCGCGGGATAAAGGGTTGCGGTATTTCCGTTTCAGGAATTGGCGAAGGACTCCGGATCGAATGCCTCCCGGCTGACGATCCGTCCCGGATCCCCTCCCGGCGTGAACGACCGGAACAATAATAACCCTGTCCGGTTTTTCCGGGCGGATCCCCCGGTGTGGATAAACGGCACCCAAATCGGACAGGGTTTCCCGAAGGCCGGGAACCGTTTCGGATCCGTCCGAGGCCCCCCGGTCTTGGCGGAAAGTGAAACGGAAAATGAGATAATAATTTTATTTCTTGATTATCTGCGAATAAATTCGTATGATAGCCCGGAAACTGCTCCGGGTAATTTCCTGATCCTAGCGATTCAATCCATACGACACATCTTCCGAAATCGGTTCGAGTTCACAAAATTCTTTTTAGGATCTCGGCAATGGTTCTTTTACCAGGAGGTTGCCATGAAAACGACTTTTCCGTTGTTCCTGTGCATGTGCCTGGTCGCATGCGGTCCGGCGACACTTCTCGCCTGGGGTCTCGACATTCCGATTTGGACGGAAGGCCAGGTTCGCTGCTTCGATGCCGATTACGCGATCGACGGGACGATGTTTGTGGTGTTTCAGCCGGAGGACCGAAATGAGATTCATGTTTACGAATCCCGCAACCGCGGTTACTCCTGGTCTAAACTCCTTCATTTTCCCTGTTACCATCCCATCCGGAAGATAAAAATGGTCGTGCATGACGAAGAAAGAAATTTAATCCTTTTCTTCCGGGAACCCAATCCCAATTCTCAGGGTTTCGGCAAACTGGTTTGCACCAGATTGAATTGGGAAGAAGCCAGGACCTGGACGACCGTTCCCGCCCTGGTTCATCAACTGGTCAGTCCGGTGCAGATCATCGAAAACAGCTTCGATGTGTGCCTGGGAAATAACAATTTTTATGCGGCCTGGCTCGAGGATGTGAATGCGCACACCAAACGGCTGCGGGTTTTGAAGAGTACCTTCTCGGCAATCCATCTCTGGACAGACTGTTACAATGAAACGTTCAACTGGACGGCCGGCTCGGGTACACGGGTGAGCATAGACGTCAACCCCCGGGATATCGTTTGCGTCGGATATTGCGGATATGAAGCGACCGGGTATCACGTGTTTCTCATACAATCGCCGGACGGCGGCTCCTCATGGGAAAGCGCATCGTCTGCCTACAGCGCCTCCGACCTGAGATATGATCCCAATGTGGCGGCGGCCAATGTCGATGATCTCACGGCCTGGGTGGTCTTTAATGCAGACCGCGGGGGGCACCAGATCGGGCTCGTGGCCGATTGTATCACAACCCGGTGGCTGCCCTCCGAGATTTGGATTACCGATACGTTGGGTGTGGACGAATATGTGTCGGATATTGAAAATTACCGGGTCTATCCCAATGAATACGTGAACCTGCTGTACATCCGGGACAACGAGGGTCTGGACCGCACCCTGTACTGGCTCTGGGCTTCGGCTTCCGACCCCCACCGCTGGCAGGGAAAGACGGCGGTGAATGATCGGGACATTACTTCCTGGCCTGAGGATGTGGCACCCAAACTGGTCTATTCCCCCGGGAACTGGGCATCGGGCGGCGGCGCGGTGTTCTCTTATGCGAACCGGTTTGGCCTTTTCTTTGACGCACCCTGGAATGTCACTTCAGCAAATTTGATGATTGTGACTGTTGATTCTTTTCTGCAGGCCATTCAGCCGCTGCTAGACTGGAAAAACGAGACCGGAATTCAAACCTATGTTGTGGATTATTTAACGTTAGCCGACGGTCGGGATTCGGCCGAACGAATCAAGAAAGCGATCGATTTGTATTATCGGAATCATGGGGTGCGCCATGTGTTGCTGTTGGGCGATTCGGAAATCATCCCCACGCGCTATACCCTCCAGGCCTATGAAAACGGGGATTTCTATCCGGAAGAATTTCTGGACAAGGCCGACTGGGGGTGGAACTGGAGCGGAGGGGATTCGCCGACCAACGCGATGTTGACTTACTTTTTACCCAATTATTTTGCCACGGATCTGTATTATGCGGACCTCTACGACGGGCAGGGCGCGTTTCATACCTGGGATGAGAATCATAATGGCTATTTCGCAGAGATGTACAAAAATGACATCAATCCGGAACATATTGACGTGTATCCCGAAGTGGCTGTCGGCCGCGTTCCCGCCTCAAACGTCCAGGAAGTCGAAAATTATGTGAATAAGGTGATACGGTATGAATCCAGCGCCTTTCGGGCTTCGTGGTTTCATACGTCCTATACGCTTGCAAACATGGACTGGGACGTATGGATTCATGCCGCGAGAAAGACTGCAACGATTATGGAAACAGCCGGGTTCGAAAACACCCACCGCGAGCATCCCAAGGAATGGGCAATCGATCCCTCAATCTTTGTAAACGGGTCCCTAAACGGCATGGGTTTTCTGCTTTACAATGGCCATGGTCCCGGGGGAATGGGTGGTCAAAACGACTGGCGCGTCTGCGGAGAAAAACTGCCGGTGGTTTTCCATGCCGGTTGCGGCGCGGGTAATTTTACACCCAACAACCTGCTGCATCAGGGTTTCACCGGGTCCGACGGCATCCGTTATCACGGGTTTATCAACGAACATCATGGAACCGACGCCGTTATGTCGCGGGATACCGACGGAACGCCGCCCCTGCCCGATCCTTTGCAACCGGTCGACAGAGACGGATCCTATTCGGAATTCCTGATTTGCAAACACGGCGACCGGGGCGCGATCGTCTATTACGGCGCCAACACCGGCATGCAGAATCCCGGTCAAGACCACGGGACCTGGTTTTTCGAGGCCTTTACCAGAGGGCATCGTTTCGCGGGGGATATGTGGAAATACGCCGTGAGTACCTATTGCCGGGAGCATGCGATTCATACGATTTCTCCATACACGGTCGCCATTGACACGCCCGTTGTTCCGGGTCCGGCCACCGTATGGGACTGGGTGCCGGTCGCTCGTTTTCACCAGACATTTAAATACACATTATTCGGTGACCCCACCCTGCGTGTCGGCGGCATTCCGGTCGATCTCTCAAAATCCGCCGTACCCGCGCCGCCGGAATCGGCGGCACCCGATTTTGTTTTCATCGGGAATTACCCCAATCCGTTCAATTCGGCCACGATGATATCCATGAACATCCCGCAAAAAGCACATACAAAATTGGTGATTTATAATCTGAACGGACAACAGGTCTGCCGGTTAATCGACCAGGTTCTCGATGCGGGAGAACATCGGATACCCTGGCGTCCCGGGCAATTGCCCAGTGCGGTCTATATCTATCAATTGCGCGTTGCGGGGAAAACCGTTACGGGCAGATTGGTGTATCTCAAATAATCTTCAAGGGTCGCGCACCGTTTTGGATCCGCCCCCCGCGTTCACGCCGGGAGCAAAAAAACCTGGACAAAAAATCCTGTCCGGTTTTTCCGGGCGGATCCCCCGGTGTGGATAAACCGGCACCCAAATCGGACAGGGTTTCCCGAAGGCCGGGAACCGTTTCGGATTACACCCGGTCCGGGACCACGAAGGGTTCGCGGTATGTCCGGCGCAAAAGCCGGTTGGCGAAGAACGCGGAATCGAAAGCCTCCCGGCTGACGAATCGTTCAGACTCGGATGCCACGGCCAGTTCCGGCCCCAGACACACGGACCGCTCATCCAGCGCCACGCCGTTGCGCCGCAGATGGGCTTGGGTGCGCCCCCACGTTTCCGCGATCTCCGGATGGCGCGGGAAAGCCTCCCGGACCGATTCCGGGCCTTTCAAAGTGCCCAGCCGATAGGAAATGTTGGCCAGATGCACCAGCGCGGAGGAGATATGGCCGTCCTCGATCCGGCCCGCCAGTTCGGATGAATCCCTGCTCCGGACCGCCCGGATGAAATCGGCCGCGTGCTCTCTCACCCCGCCCGTGCCGGTGAATTGCCGGATCCTTTTCCCGTCCGCGTCATACGCCCAGCCGCCCCCGTCGCCGCCCGCGAAATATCCGTGCTCGCAATGGATCACCACGCCGATGCGCATGCCCCGGTACGCATCCATGGCCTCCAGGCCGGGGGATCGGGGCAGCCCGCGCACTTCGAACAAAAGCGGCGCGGTTTCATAATCATACCGGGTGATTTGCGTATTGGGTGTTTCTCCGTCGTCTGTGTACCCGTACCGTCCTCCGAAGCTGAAAACGGATGCGGGCAGCCCGGACTCGCCCATCATCCACCGGCAGAGATCCAGCTCGTGAATGCCCTGATTGCCGATGTCCCCGTTGCCCGTCTCCCATTGCCAGTGCCAGTCGTAATGCAGTTGCTTCCGCATCAGGGGGCGCAGTTCCGCCGGGCCGGTCCAGAGATCGTAGTCGATGTGATCCGGGATGGGCTGCGGCCCGGAGGCGAGGCCGATGGACTCGCGCCGCTTGTAGCAGAGTCCCCGGGCCAGGGTGATCCGGCCCAGATGCCCTTCGCGGATGAACCGGGCCGCCTCGATCAGCCCGGCGTCCGAACGTTTCTGGATGCCGGCCTGCACGATCCGGTTGTACTTCCGGGCCGCGCGGACGAGCTGACGCCCCTCCCATACCGAGTGGGAGACCGGTTTCTCCATATACACGTCTTTCCCGGCCTGGCAGGCCCAGATCCCCATGAGGCAGTGCCAGTGGTTGGGCGTGGCCACCACGACCGCGTCGATGTCTTTCCGGTCGAGCACACGGCGGATGTCGGTCTCCGTGTCCACGGTCTCGCCGGCGGAGGCGAACTTCCGCTCCTCGCGGGCGAGCATCTCCGTGTCCACGTCGCAGATCGCCGCGACGCGGACCTTTTCCATCTCGCGGAACACGTCGATGTGTTGCGCCCCCTTGATCCGCAAGCCCGCGACCGCGATGCGCACCGTGTCGTTCGCGCCTGCGATGCGTGAACCGGGCCTGCACCCGATCGGCCCTCCGGCCGCGGACAGAGACAGTCCCGCGATTGCGGTGGATTTCATGAATGCCCGGCGGGACATCGCCGAATCCGGCTTTTCCTGTGGGTTGGACAGCTTGTTCATCGTGATCCTTCCATCGGTTTTCAGGGACCGGATCGGTTTACACCACCGGTTCCCATCCTTTTTCATATTCCCGGCCCCACAGCTTCATCGCCTCCCCGTCATCCCGGATCCGGGCCGTCTCGGGATCGAGATTCAGGGTCCGCCCGGTCTTCCAGGCGATGTTGGAGAGCAGGAGCATGGTCACGCTCACGTTGCCTTCCTCGATCGGGGAGCGGAGCGCTTCCCCCGTGCGGATCGAATCGATCAGATTCTGGAAATGCGCGTCCGTCATGGGCCCACCCCCGCCCAGTCCGAGGGTCTCGTCCCGAACCGGATTTTCGTAGACGAAGGTTTTGACATTGTCCTCGTCATAGATTTCATATCCGTTCCGGTCGAGGATCACCGTGCCCCCGGTGCCGTGAATCGCGACGCCCCGGCCCCGGCCGTGATCCGGCATGGGGCTGCAGCTCTTGCCCTCCCACGTGATCATCCGGTCGTCATACTCGAAACCGGTGACCAGGGTGTCGTAGAACTCCCAGTCGTCGTCGAAATGGTAGCGCCCGCCCGTGGATTTCACCCGTTTGGGATATTGGACGTCCAGCGCCCAGAGGCAGAGATCCACCTCGTGCGTGCCGTTGTTCAGCGTCTCGCCCGTGCCCCAGTGCCGGAACCAGTGCCAGTTGTACGGATGCACGTTGTCCCTGTACGGCCTCCTCGGGGCCGGCCCCTGCCAGAGTTCCCAGTCCAGGTATTCGGGAACGGGGACTTCCCGGCCGACGCCGATGCCGGACCGGTTGTTGCTGTACCAGGCTTTCCCGTAATAGGGCCGGCCGATGATCCCGTCGCGGATCTTCCGGATCGCCTCCTGGGTATGGACCGAGGAACGCTGCTGATTGCCCATCTGGACCCGCATGCCCGTCTTCTGCTGCGCGCGGATCAGCATCTCCCCCTCGGCCGGATTGTGGGAACACGGCTTTTCCACGAACACGTGTTTGCCCGCCTGCATGGCCCAGATCGCCATGGGCGCGTGCCAGTGTTCCGGCGTCGCGATCGTGACCGCGTCCACGTCTTTGGACGCGAGCACGTCCCGGATGTCCTTTTCCCGGACGGGGACACGGCCGGATCGCTCCCGTACCAGGGCCGCACTCTCATCCAGATAGCGCCGGTCCACGTCGCACACATGCGTGACCGCCGCATGGTCGCACACACTGAGGGATTTGATATGCTCCGCCCCCCGGCTGCGCACGCCGATCACAGCGAAATGCACGCGCTCATTCGCGCCCCGGATCCGGCCGTAGCTTTTGGCGGAAAAGACGGCCCCGCCCAGGGACAATCCGGCCGCCGCCGCGGAAGCGTTTTTCATGAAATCCCGTCTCGTGATCTCTCCGTTCATGATCCGTCCCCCGTTCTGATCTTGATATTCCGGAAACGCACCTCGTCTCCATGATCCTGCAGCAGGATATGTCCTCTCTCCGCCTCTCCGAATGCCGGCCACACCGCATACTTGCTTCCGGCTACCAGCGCCCGCCACATCTGGTTGCGCCGCGAATACTGCACCACCCGGATTCCGTTGAGATAGTGTTCGACGCGATCGCCCCGGACCACGATCTTCGCCCGGTTCCATCCGGCCGGATTGACCCGTTTGGACGTGTTCTCGTCGGGCGCGTAAAACAGCGCGTTTGCCGGGATGAGATCGTACAGCGAAGCCAGGGTGCGGTTTCCCGCCGTGCCCTGGACGGCGTCCGGGTGATGCGCGTCGTCCAGGATCTGATACTCGCATCCGATGGAGGAGCCTTCGCCCTGATTCAGTTCCGTGTCCACGAAATACTTGATGCCGCTGTTCGCGCCTTTCGTGTACCGGAAATCCACTTCCAGCTCGAAATCGCCGAATTGCCGGACCGTCACGATGTCTCCGCCGTGGGCCGCCTCTTTCCCGCCCGAGGCCATCACGATCAGTTCGCCGTTTTCGATCTTCCAGCCGCGGGCCGGGAAATGATCGAGTCTCGCCCCCCGCCATCCCTCGGTCGACACCCCGTCCCAGAGCAGCCGCCAGCCTTCCGCCTGCTCGCGTTCCGTCAGCCGGTTGGTCAGAAAACTGATCTGCGGGATGGCGTCCGACTCCGGGCTCATTTCCGCCCCGGGATTCTCCGTCAGGATCCGGAGATTCCGGAAACGGACCGTCTTGCCTTCGTCTTCTTCGGAATAGATCGCGTGGAGCTGCATGGCGATGAATCCTTCCGGCATCCGGTCGTCGATCAGATCCGACGCGGGCACCCCGTTCAGCCACACCCGGATCCGCCGGCCGATCGCCTCCGTTCGGAAATGATTCCAGTCTCCCGGCCGGAACGCGGCCTTGGCCTTTGGATTGCACTCCAGATTGTACAGCCAGCCCCGGCGCCCTTCTTCATACAATCCGCCCGACCAGGCCCGGGCGGAGGGATCCACCTCGACCTGGATGCCGTGCACCCGCCCGTCCTGATACTCCGGAATGCTTTGGCTGCGGATCTGCATCCCCGAATTGAGCCCCGGATCGATCTTGACCTCGAATTCGAGGATAAAATCGCCATAGGCCTGTTTCGTGGCCAGAAACGTATTGGGCAGCCCCATCCGGCTGATGCCCACGATGGCGTCGCCTTCGATGCGGAACTCCCCGTCCCCGTTTAATACCTCGAAATTGGAGAGATCCTTTCCGTTGAACAGAGTCTGCCATTTGCCCCCCGCCAAAAGGGGACAGGCGATGACCAGCAAAACCAGCCGGGTGATTTTGGATTTCACGGCGACCTCCTTGCGGTTGCGGATTCGGATAGCGTTTTTTTCGATTCGTGCAAAGGCACTCTCCCCATTCGGACGCCCCGGGACGGTCCGGTTCCCGATTCATTCCACGGGGACGGATTCCAGCGGAAGCAACGGCATCGGCAGGCCGTTCTGCCTCAGACGGAAGAGCACCTCTTCGACGAGCGGGTCGGTTTTCCGGATCTCGACGCCGAAAAGACGCGGCATGAACACGCCCGCGTCGAACCATTGCGGTGCGGGATATTCGACGATCGTGACGCCTTCCTCCGGGGCGATTCCGGCCTCCTGGCGCGCGATCCGCAGGGCATCGGCCAGGCCGCCGATCTCGTCCACCAGCCCGGCATCCAGTCCGTCCCATCCCGACCAGATGCGCCCGCGCGCGTGCGGTTCGACTTCCTCATAGTCCATCCCGCGGCCCTCGGCCACGTATCGGACAAACTCGTCATACAGGGACAGGATCTGAGTCCGCATGATTTCATGTTCGGATTCCGTCAGATTCCGGTCCGGGAGCCGCGCGTTCAGGATCGGAAGCGTGGCCCCGAAACCGAGATCCGCAAACGCGCCGCGTTTCACGAAATCGGTGCGGAGTCCGAGATTTTCCTTGAATCCGTCGTCGTACAACCAGCCCCCGATCACGCCGATCGATCCGGTGATCGTGTTCGGAGCCGCGACGATCCGGCTGGAGCGCATCGAAAGCCAGTAGCCGCCGGACGCCGCCACGGCGCCCTGGGATACGATCACCGGCTTCTTTTCCATCGCTTTCTTCAGGGCCCTGGATATCAGATCCGACGCGAGCGCGTCGCCGCCGGGAGAATCGACCCGGAGCACGATCGCCTTGACCCGGCCGTCGCGGCCGGCGCGTTGCACGTCTTTCACCAGCTTGCGGGCGTGGATCCCTTCGTCCATCGCGCAGATCCCGAGCGCATAGATCACGGCGATCCGCGGCGGTTCGCCCCAACGGCCGTCCGCCGGTTGCTGCCGTTCGTTCAGCATGCCGCGCGGAACAAAGCCTTTTTTGCGCCCTTCGAATGCTGCGATGATCTCACGGACATCGTCCCAGCGCCCGAGCGTATCGACGAGGCCGTGCTCGCGCGCCTGTCCGGCCGGAAGCAAACCGACCTCATCGACGATCCAGTCGAATTCTTCGCCTGAAATCCCCCGGCTCTGCGTGACATCCTTGCGGACGAGTTCGTAAAAGTGATCGATGAGCCGCCGGCGTTGTTCCCGGTCCGCTTCGCTCATGTCCTCGCGGGCGATCGATTCGAACGCGGATTTGTAGTCGAAGAAACGCCACTCCTCCGCGGCGATTCCGATTTTCTCGAGCAGGCCGCGGAGGTAGGTGTTGCCCGAGATGAATCCTTCGAGGGTGATGTTCCCCAGCGGGTCCAGGATGAGGAGGTCCGCGACCGAGGCGAGGTGATAATCGGTGATCCCCCCGCGGTCGAGATGGATGACGACACGTTTGCCCGTCTCGCGGAACGCGCGCAGCCGTTCGCGCAGCTCCCATTTCATCTCGTGCGAAGCACTGATGCCGGACAGATTGAGGGCGACTCCCCCGACCGTCGGGTCCCGGCGCGCCTCATCGACCGCCCCGACGACATCGAGCAGCGTGTTCGAGTCGTCGAAGAGACGGAATCGTTGATATCGCAAGTGTCCGAGCAGGTTCATATCGAGATAATCCCGTTCTTTCCGGACATGGGAATCCATCACGTTCCTGTCATACGCGCCGACGCGGACGCCGTAGACCTGGAAATCGCCGCCGTTCCCGTGCACCCGCCGCTGCACGGTGACGCCGGTACGCCGGAGATTCACGGAAAGCCCGGCCGTATACACATCGCCCTCGAACGCCCTGCCGAAGACGCGGATCCCGGGTAAGGCTTCGACCACGACCCCCGCGCTCCATTTCCCGTCGCGGACCCGCTGTGGGTCCTGCAGGGCGAAATCTCCGAACAGGGCCAACCGTTCATCGCCGAAGGGCCGGATCGCGAGATCGGTGTAGAGCATCCGGGACCGGCTGCGCAGGGTCTGTTGTCCCGCGACGCCGAGGGAGAGATGCCGCAGGGGGCGGACGAGGAATCCCATCGTGATCTGTCTTTCCCTGCCGAATACATCCGTCGCGCCCCCGGACCAGCCGTAGCCGAATCCCGCGCCGAAGGTGCGGTTGCCGAAAGAGGAAGACAGGCGGTAATCGGTCACCGATCCGGCCGGGGTCTTCAGCCGGATCATCCCGAAACCCAGGTTCGGCGCGGCGGCGAAGATCCCCCATCGGTTGAAATCCCCGGACGATCCGTTCCGGTCCGTCCAGGTCAGGTATAAATCGGGCTGATGCACATAGGTCAAAAGCGCGGGGTTGTCGTATCCGTACAATCCGTATTTCATCGCGCCGGGCGAGGCCGTCACAAAGGGTTCATGACCGTAAAATTGCGGCACGGACTGCCGGGCCGAAACCGGAAAAGCGGCAAGCAGGATGACGAGGACAGCGGTACAGGTCGTTCTCATGACACCTCCCTGAAAGGATTACGGATTCTCGATAGCACGGGTCGTGGTATCTGGACCCAAAGTAGAAAAACCCGATCCCAGAATAAACTGCTTTCTGCTTTCTGCTTTCTGCTTTCTGCTTTCTGCTTTC
>OMKS01000651.1_pt1 | contig 32099 bp, 29 predicted proteins | sample 1674721 | NCBI WGS metagenome assembly OMKS01 (sample SAMN06264996, study PRJEB25208) | sediment metagenome | isolation source: hot spring sediment | place: USA: California | collected 2014-09-02 | reverse complement strand
GCGCCGACGTGTGGGTCGGCGCGGGATCAGGACACGATCTTGTTCTGCAGCGCCAGCGCCACCGCCTCCTCGATCGATTCACGAGCAGGGCCCTGCTCGGCCAGGGCACTGGCCCGGCGGCGCGACCGGGTGATCTCCATCTGCTCCACCTTGTTAACCAGGTGAAAAAAGACGGTATAGGCCTGAAGCACCTGCACAATCTCGCGGCAATCGAGATCGGCGATCAGCCTGGCCACCTGCAGGCGCAGCTCCGGCCGATTTTCCCGGACGGCCTGGCGGCAGAGCAGCCGCAACTCCTCCACCCGGGCCAGAATCTCCTCACCCCGCAACTCCCGAATAATCCGGCCCAGAACGCTCCCCAGCAGTTTGACCTGGCTGGAGAGCGAAACCAAACCGCCCGACTCGGGGCTGCCAATTTCAGCAAGAACAGCGTCGGCGGGGGGGGTCATGGCTTACCGCCCTCCGTTGAGATGCACTGGCGAGCGCACATCTTGATCGCCTCGGCCAGGGCGGGGCTCAGGGGGGCCCGCAGCGCCAGCAATTCAGCTTTTGCACCAGCTTCATCCATCCGGAAAAGCTCCGGGCATAACTCGACACACCCCCCGCAGCCGTTGCACAGGTGGGCATCAAGGACAATATTGAGCAACGAATCAGTCATCATCAATCCTAACAATGTTTAGAGAGTCGCCGACGAAAAATCCTGCCGACTAATGGCAGCGAATACAGGTGGCGCCGCCGGAAGTGAGAGATCAGTGCTCGGCCTTTATCGATCAGAGCACGACCTGCTGGCAAGCGGCAAACAGCTTGTGCTCCCAGGAATTTCGCCAGTGCCGGCAATGTCCCGTCTACATCAAGGCCATGGGCGAGGTCATGAAGGGGTAAGAGTGATCTCCCCCTGGAGATTGCCCCGCAGAACCAGCCCCCGCTCATGGGATTCCACCGCCAGCCGTAACTCGAAGGGGGTCACCTCCCCCCCGGACAGAAAATAGACCCGGGGCAGCATACGACCCTCCTCATCGTCGTTCAGATAGGGCAGTTGCACCAGCCCATCATCCTCCTCGGGAAAGCGCAGTTCCAATTTGAAATCGGGGTCCAGGCGCCGGGGACGCAACGCTCCTTCGGTCAGCAGCAGCCACTGCTCCTCGTGGCGCCGGTAAAAATGGTAACCCTCGGCATGAAAACCAACCGCGGTCTCGGCGGCGGTGAGCAGGGTCTCCTGCCGGGCCAGCTTCATCAGGGCGGCAAGCCTTTCGGCCTCGGTTTCCAGTTGCCGCTCCCGGGTGCCCATGGAGAAACCGATGGCTCCCATCATGATGCCGATAATCAGCAGCACCACCAGCAGCTCAATCAGGGTAAACCCCCTGGCCATTATTCGATATTCCAGTTGCCGATCTCGGCGTTGACCCCCTCGCCACCGGGTCGACCATCGGCTCCGTAGGAGAAGATGTCGATCTCCCCATGCTGGCCGGGATTGAGATACTGGTATTCACTACCCCAAGGGTCGCGGGGCAGGCGATCAACATAGCCACCCTCTTTCCAGCGCCGGGGTTCCGGCGGGGTGGTGGGCCGAACCACCAGGGCCTCCAGGCCCTGCTCGGTTGAGGGATAAAAGAAGTTATCCAGCCGATATAGCCGCAGGGCGTTTTCCAGAATGCGGATATCCTGCGCCGCCTTGGTTCTCCGGGCCTGATCGGGCCGATCCATGATCCGGGGCACCACCACCGCCGCCAGAATCCCCAGAATCACCACCACCACCATGATCTCAATCAGGGTAAAGCCGGCCTCTCTGCCTCTCTGCCTCAGCATAATAGTTAGCTCCTTAGCTGTTATGGCCGCCGTTAAATTAAAGTTGTCCCGCCAGGTTAAGCTTGGTCACTCCATCACGATCGGGACGGCCGATAAAACCCAGGACCGTGACCAGTTCCCGGTTCCGGGGATCACGGGGAACAAGGTTGGCCGTAAGGGTGTACCGACTGGCAGGGTCCAGCGCCAACAGGCCGTCGAGCAGCAGGGGCCCGCCCTGGTCCCGCAACACCACCCGCAGGCCGTCGCCATCGGAGCTGATCTCGCCCCGAAAATCCCCCAGCCCCATGGCCATGGGCTGCAAGGCCCGCAAACCGCGCAATTGGATCTCACCTTCACCCCCCAGCGGCGTGGCGCCAGCCAGTTCCAGCCATCCTAAACTGGCAGTCAGCACACCATCCACCGCCAGTCCCTGCCGAGCCAGTTGAGCGCTGAAAAGAGAGAGGGGAATGGCGGCATCGACGGCGGTCAGTTTAACCTTTGCGGCCGGACCTCGCCAACCGGTCTGGAGCCAGCCCTCAAACCTGCCCTCAGCGCCGGCCGCGCCCTGCAGCCACACCCGCAAAGGGGCCCAAGGCAGCGGCCGCAGCCGCCAGGAGAGATCATGCACCGGGGTGCCCCGGACCTGGCCGGAAACGGCCGAGCCGGTGTGCCACAACCCTTTGATGCCGTGGAGATCAACCAGGTCAACTCCCGGTTTTGGCAAAAACTGCCAGGCCAGCTGGGCCGGCAGGTAATAGACCAGAAAAAAGGCGAACAGGAGTCCGGTCGCCAACCAATATCTCTTCATGCTCAATCTCGCATCAGGGTAAGCCGGGAGTTGACCAGGCCCGAGGCGGTCCGTCCCGGCTCCACCACAATCTCCGCCACCTGGATGCCATGACCGGTCTCCAGTTGCACCAGCCAGCGCAGCAGGTCATCAAAGACGGCGTTTTCCAGCCAGACCCGGACCTCGCGGCCACCCACCGGTTCCACCCGCTGCATCGCCTGGTCCAGCCCCAACTGACGAGCACTGCTATCAATGGCCGCCAGGGGCGATCCACCGCCGGTACCGACAGCGACGGCGGACTGGTATTGCCGGACCTCGGCCGCCGCCGCCCGCATCCAGAGCAACTCCTGCTCCTTGGCGGCAATTTCGCGGTCCAAAGCGGCCCGAGAGGCATTGAGGGGGGCCAGTAGCAGCAGCCAGATCAGCAGCAGGCCCAGCAGCCCCAGGCCGACCATGAGCAGCGGCCGCTGCCGGGGAGGAATATCGGCCAGCAGGGCTTCCAGTTGACTATCAAAACGCAAGCGCAGATCAGCGATCATGGGTTTTCCCTGAGTTGCAAACGGGCCTGAACCTGTTCACCCCGGGTGGTGGCGGTACGTATTTCAACCGCCAGCCCCTGGGCGACCAACTGCTCCTTAAGGCGATCGAGAGCCTGGAGATCGCTGATCTCCAGCTCGAGATCAAGTTCGCCGGCCCGGTAGCGCAGTCCCCGCGGCTGGGCGTTGTTGCCGGCCACCAGGATCGGCGCGCCCAGGTCCAGCAACCGCAAAAAGTTGCGTTCCGCCGTCGCCGGCCCCTCCCCGCGCAGGGTCCGGAGCTGCTGCTCCATTTGCACCCGTGGGTTGACCACCCGCTGGATGGCGGGAAAACTGCGGCGAAAGACCTCTTCGACGGCCACGCCCAGCTCCTGCTCGTAATGGGCCAAACGGTTGTTTTCCCGCAGGGCGATTCCAGCATGGAGGGCCAGCAGCAGCAGCAGCAGGGCGGCGGGCAGCCGCCAGCGCCGCCACTGGCGCTCCCACAGGGCTTGGGGACTGTATTCCCCCTGCAGCAAATTGATCGCCTCTTTTTCCACCAACCCCCCGGCCAGCAGCAGGAGAGGGTCGGCCGTCCGGCGCTCGCCGACCAGCTCGGCAATCTCGGTCGGCACCGGGCTCCCGTCATCGGCCTGGTAAAGCAGTAACTCGCCCGCCCTCGCGAAACCGGGCATGGCCGGCAGCAAATGAAGACTGTCTTTCTCCAAGGAAAAACCAGCTTGCGGCCCGGTGCGCACCAGGGCCGGCCCGTCGGCCAACAGCAGACTCACCCCCCCATCGGCCAGGGGCAGAGCCAGGGTCTCGGGGTAGATCGCCGCCGGCTCCAGGCCGTGGTCACGACAGAGCCGTAACCAGTGTTCCAGGCGCTCCCGGGAGATCACCGCCACCGCCAGGGCGCCCTCATCATCGGCCCCGCCGACGGCAAAATGCTGCTCCTCGATCTCGGCGGCCAGAGACTCTTCCAGGGCGTAGGGAATGGCGGCCACCAACTGTTTCCGGTTGCCCGGAGGCAAGCTAACCCGAGTGAGCAGCACCTCGGGGCCGGGAATCAGCACCAGAAGACGGTAGCCGTTAATGGCGGAGGCGGCCAACTCCGCCAGCGGGCCGCGCCCGGGCGCGGCGGTGCCGTCGGCCTCGATCCGGACCCAGCAGCACTCTTCCGGGGCCGTCGCTCCCACTCTGATGACGATTCGCTTCATAATCCTCCTACCTGTTCCGCCGCAGGATCCGGACCTCCTCCCCCTGCCGCCTGAGCAGGGAGAAGAGGACGATCCGGCTCTGGCCGATCACGACCTCGGATTGTACCATAAAGTAACGGCTTTGCACATCGAGGAACCCGGCGGCGACTTCGGCGCTCAGCCCGCTGCCGGCCATGGCCGGCAGCTCGATAAATTCCGCCAGGGAGTGATAACCCCGCAGGGGACGCTCGGCCACCAGCCGTTCGGCGTCCGTCAAAGCAAGCTGATCGGAAAGCGAGGCCAGCAGAGGGGCCGAAGCGGTGCTCACATTAAGCCGGGTGTTTTCGGGCAGCGCGCTGAGCAGGGGAAGCAGGCATTGCTGAAATTCCTGGTTATCCAGGCCGTAAACCAGCGACAGCTCGCGGGGATCGCTGACGGGCCGATCCGCCGTCCGGTAAGGGGGGTTGCGGCGCAGGTATTCACCGTCTTCGGCTCCGCCGGGGAAACGGGGCTCCTGGTCGCCATCAAGCCAGTCGGCAACCGCCTGTTCCAGTTCCGGGTCCAAACCGCAGCCCGTCAGCAGGCGCCGGAACTGGAGCCGGACCTGCTCCCGGGACTCCTCGGGGGTCAGAACCAGGTTATTGACATTGAACCGCCCCTGGAGATCATCCATCCGCCCACTGATCTGGCCGCCCTCCACCATGATCGGGGGAATGCTCTGCCCCAGATACTCATGCTCCTCCCCCGGCTCGGCCCGGCCCAACAGCAGTGCCGCCCACTCCTCCACCCCCAGGGCGTAAAGGTAGGCCTGATCGCCGTGGAGAATATTGCCGCTGCGGCGGATATCAAGCTGCTGAGAAAAGATCATCGCCGCCGCCAGGGTGGTGACCAGGGCCGCGGCCAGCAGGGCGGCGATCAGGGCCGCTCCGCGCTGATTCCCGGCCACCGATGGGCAGTTTAACGACCGGCCGCTCACAAGCCCCCCCCGGCCAAAGGCAGCAGGCGCCGCAGGCGGCCCCAGTCTTCAAGTTCCAGCAGCAGCTCCACCGCCACCGGCAATCGATCATCAAAGCCGGGACCACCCTCGGGGGGAACCGGCGCCAGAGGCGGCCAACTGCCATGCCATACCCCCTGGCTGTCCAGGAAGCGGACCTCAAATAGTGCCACCTGCTCCAACACCGGTTGGCGGAAAGTGGTCAGCCCCGGTCCCCGGTCAAGCACCGGCCAGCTCTCCCGGATCAGGCGACCCTCATCCAGCAGATAGCGGAGCCGCTGCATACCGCTGCCGCTCCGCTGGGGATCCAACCCCCGATGCCCGCCCCTGGTGAACTCCAGGCCGGCCTCGGCCAGCAGACCGTAAAGCATGGCCGGCTGATAGCGGCCGTAACCGTCGCGAATCCCTCGATCCCGGGCCTGCTGAATATCCAGGGCCAGGCGGGCGATGGCCATCTGCACCTCCGCCAGCCGCTCCCCCTCGGCCCGGGTCTGTTCGCGACTGTCGATCATGGCCCGCAGGCTGCTAAAGGTAAGCAGCGACAGCACCGCGAAAAGGGCCAGGGCCACCAACAGCTCCAGCAGGGTGAAACCGCGCCGGTTCATTGGCGCCTCCGGAAAAGGGTGACCGCCGCCACCGGCTCACCGCGCCCCCCTTCGGGTCTGACCTCGATCTCCACCCGCCGCATCCCCGCCTCCGGAGTATCATGCACGCTGAAGCTCCAGGCCCACTGGGCATCGGCCATCATGGCGGTGCCGCTACGCTCCCAGCTCTCCCACCCCGCCGGGCCCAAAGAGATCTCGGCGGCTTTGTTCATCGCCACCCAGTGGGCAAAACTCTGCTGCTTGAGGTAGTGGATGTTGCCGATGGCATTACCCGAGGCCTTGACCGCGCTGATGGCCACCACGCTGAGGACCAGCAGGGCGACGATGATCTCCATCAGGGTGAAGCCGCGGCTGTTCATCTTACCAGTTGATTGAGTTCAAAAATCGGCAGCAGGATGGCCAGGACGATGGTCAGGATGATGCCGCCCATCACCACGATCATCACCGGCTCAAACAACCCCATGGCGGCCGATATTATTGTTTCAGTCTCCCGCTCCTGGGTCCGGGCGGCCCGATCCAGCATCTGCTCCAGGTTGGAACTGGCTTCGCCGCTGGCGATCAGGTGGATGGTCAGGGGGGGGAAGTAGCCCTCGGCCGCCATCGCCTGGTGGATGCTGCCCCCCTCCCGCACCTTGGCCCGGACTCGATCCAGGGCCTCACGCAAAGCCAGGTTGCCCACCACCCGGGCGGAAATTTTCAGCCCCTCCAGTACCGGCACCCCACTGGCGATCAGAATACTGAAGGAGCGGGCGAAACGGGCCGCTTCCAGGGTTCGGCTGAAGCGGCCGATCAGGGGCAAACGGAGCAGGCGGCGATGGACCCGGCGCCGGATCCGCTCCCGCTTCATCAGATAATTGGCCAGCAGAACCAAGGCCACCCCCGCCAGCAGCAGCATGAAGCCGTACTCTTGGAGAAATTCGCTGGTGGCGATCAAACCCCGGGTCAGTGGCGGCAGGTTCTGACCGATATGCTCAAAGACCTCCACCACCTGGGGCACGACATGGACCAGCAGAGCGGCGATCACCGCCATCGCCACCAGGGTAAGCAGCACCGGATAGAGCAAGGCCAGAAAAACCTTCTGCTGCAACTGTTGTCGTGCTTCGGTGTAGTCAGCCAACCGCTCCAGAACCACGTCAAGATGGCCGGCCTGTTCACCGGCGGCCATGGTGGCCCGGTACAGTTCGGGGAAGGCGCCGGGGAACTCGGCCAGGGCCCGGTCCACGGCAAAACCCTCCAGAATCCGGGAACGAACCGCCATCAACACGCTTTTAAGGCGGGGCTTTTGCGATTGCTCGGCCACCGCCCCCAGGGCCTCTTCCAGCACGATGCCGGAGCGAACCAGGGTGGCCAGCTGGCGGGTGATCACCGCCAGGTCTCCGGCCTGGATCCGGCCGCCGAAAAGCCGCCGGCGTACCGAAGCACTCTTCCCCTGCCCTTCGGCCACCGCCTCCACCGCCAGGGGCATAAACCCCTTCTCCCGGAGCTGCTGCCGTACCTGACGGGGGGTATCGCCCTCCACGACCCCCTTGCGGGTCTTGCCGGCGGCATCTACCGCCCTGTACTCGAAGGCGCCCATCAATCCTCCTGGGTGACCCGGAGAACCTCGGAAACGGTGGTGTCACCGGCCCGTATTCGCCGCCAGCCGTCCTGGCGAATCCCGGGGGTTCTGGTCCGGACATAGCTTTCGATCTCGTGCTGGCCGGCCTTGTTGTGGATCATCTCCTGCAGGTGATCATCGGAGGCGATCAGCTCGTAGATTCCGGTTCGGCCGGCATAACCCTGATGGTGGCAATGCTCGCAGCCCACCGCCCGGTAGATGGTGGGGGGGCCGGCCATCTCGAGGTCGGTTGGCTTAAAGCCCAGGTCGGTCAGCTCCGCCGCCGAGGGCCGGTAGGGCTCCCGGCAATGGGGACAAAGGACCCGGACCAGACGCTGGGCCAGCACCCCCACCAGGGTGCTGGAGAGCAGAAAGGGCTCGATCCCCATGTCCCGCAGGCGGGTGACCGCGCCCACCGCGGTGTTGGTGTGAAGGGTAGAGACCACCAGGTGGCCGGTAAGACTGGCCTGAACCGCGATCTCCGCCGTTTCCAGATCACGAATCTCGCCCACCATCACCACGTCGGGATCCTGGCGCAGGATGGCCCGCAAACCTCGGGCAAAGGTCATCTGGACCTTGGTATTGACCTGGGTCTGACCGATACCGTCGAGATAGTATTCGATGGGATCCTCGACGGTCATGATATTACGGATGCTTTCATTGAGGCGGGTCAGAACGGCGTACAAGGTGGTGGTTTTGCCGCTGCCGGTGGGACCGGTGACCAGCAAGATGCCGTTGGGGCGGTGGATCAGCTTGTCCATCAGGGCCATGGTGGCCGGGTCCATCCCCAGCTGCTCCAGGTCGAGCCGCCCGGCCTGCTTGTCCAGCAGGCGCAGCACCACCCGCTCGCCATAACCCGACGGGATGGTGGAGACCCGGACATCCACCGGCCTCCCGGCGATCTTCAGCGAGATCCGCCCATCCTGGGGCAGCCGTTTCTCGGCGATATCCAGCCGGGCCATGACCTTGAGCCGGGAGATCACCAGGGGCGCCACCAGGCGGCTGGGCTGCATCACCTCCTTGAGGATCCCGTCCACCCGGATCCTCACCCGCAGGCGATCCTCAAAGGGTTCAATATGGATATCGGAGGCGTTCTCCTTGACCGCCTGGGTAAGCAATCCGTTGATCAATCGGATGATCGGCGCGTCATCCTGACTCTCCAGCAGATCCTCCGGCTCGGAGAGCTGCTGGGCGATGGAGTCGAGATCAAACTCCTCGCCGAAATCCTGGGCCATCTGCAGGGTCTGGTCGGCACCACCCTCGTAGGTCTGCTGGAGCAGGCTCTCGTAGCGCTCCTTGGCCACCACCTCCACCTTAAGGGGCAAGCCGAGGAAACGGCGCAATTCAGCCAGGGAGCCGGGGGTTACCCCGGGCCGGGCCACCACCCGGGCCGTGCCCTGGTCGTAGCCGACCACCAGAACCCCGTGCCGTTTGGCAAAGGAGAAGGAGGGCTGCTTGCTGGGGATCGACTCGGTCAAGGGAGCTGTTTCATCCTGAAATTAGCCGGCGGCAACGGTCGGGGCGTGGCCCGCCGGTTGATTATTGGGGATCGGGTTGCAGGGAGTGCTGTTTCTCAAAAAGATCGAACTCCGGCAGCACCGGCTGACTCTCTTCGGGCATCAACTTGACCCCCTGCTGCTCGCGTTCAAGCTGATAACCGCGAATAAGATCGTATTTATCCAGGGAGATCCGGCTGCTCTGGGCCGGATCGCGCAGAATCACCGGCCGCAGAAAGACCATCAGGTTGCGCTTGACCTTCACGCTGCTGGTATAGCGAAAGAGGGCGCCGAGCAGAGGGATATTCCCCAGCAGCGGCACCTTGTAAACCGTTTCCGAGAGATCGTCGCTGATCAACCCCCCCAGCACCAGCACCTTGCCATCCTCAACCAGAACGTTGGTGGTGATGCTCCGGGTGTTGGTGGTCGGCCCCGCCGGGTTATCCTTGGCCACGCTCGATACTTCCTGCACGATATCCAGCCGGATGATATCGCCCTCGTTGACCTGGGGCTTGACCCGCAGTTTGATCCCCACATCACGGCGCTCGATGGTCTGGAAGGGGTTGACCGCTCCGTCGCTGCCCCCGGCCTGGGTATAGCTGCCGGTGATGAAGGGAACATTCTGGCCAACCATGATCTCCGCCTCGTGGTTGTCCAGGGTGACCAGGCTGGGGGTGGAGAGAATATTGGTATCGCCATCGGTGGCCAAGGCGTTGACCAGGGCCCCCAGATTGAAAAACTCGGTGCCGAGGATCTCGGTGGTCCCGCCGATCACCCCCAGGTTGAAGCCGGCCAGGCCGGCCAGGGCCGACGGATCCTGGGCGACTATGCTGCCAATCCCCAAGCGGGAATCGGGAAACAGGGTGCCGCCGACGATTCCGGTATTGCCGACCTCGCCGCCGCCCAGCCACTGGATCCCCAGATCCCGCTCTTTCCGGGTGGAAACCTCGGCGATCACCGCCTCGATCATCAGCTGCACCCGGCGGATATCCAACTGACGAACCACCGTCTGCAGGGCCTGGAGGGCCACCGGAGGGCCGGTCATTATCAGGGCGTTGGTCCCCTCGTCGGCCTGGATATTGACCTCGCTGCCGCGTTGCGGGGGGGCACGGCGCACGGCCTGGCCGTCGGGGCGAGGCGCGGCTTCCGGCAGTTCAATCCCGCTTAAAAGCGGAACCAGATCCTTGGCGCTGGCATATCGGAGGAAGATCACCTGGGTATCGCCCTCCTTGGCCAGGGGCGTATCCAGGTGGATGATCATCGCCTTGGCCCGCAGCAGATGCTGCTCATCTCCCTGCATCAAAACGCTGTTGGTGCGGCCGTCGGCCGCCATCCGCAACTGATCGGCAGAGAGTTTGCCGGAACCGATCTCCAGCCCGGTGATCACCGCCACCACCTCGCGGGCATCGGCATACTCCAGGCGAATCACCTCCATCCCCCCGCCGGATTCCTGATCCAGGCGGCGCACTATCCGCAACAGCCGCTCCACGTTGCCGGCCCGCTCGGTGATGATCAGGGCGTTACCCTCCTTGACCGCCAGGGCGGACATCTGGCCGGCCCGGGTGTTGAGCAGGGGGCGCAGGATAGGCACCAGCTTGTCGGCCTGGAGGTTGTGCAACTTGTGGACCCGGGTGACAATCCGGTCTTCGGGCAGATCAAGGGACCGGTCGTCATCGGCGGTGATCACCAGGTCCTGGCCCGCCTTGGCCAGGGGGATGATCTTGGTCACCCTGCCGGTCTCGACCGCGGCGAAATCGTGGACTTGGAGGATGGAGAGAAAAACCGCGTAAACTTCATCGGCCCGCAGGGGCTGGGGGGAGACGATGGTGACGTTGCCCCTGACCGCCGGGTCGACAATAAAAGTTCTGCCGGTGATCCGGGCCACCGAGTTGATGACCGACTCGATGTCGGCTTCCTTGAAGTTGAGGGTGATGGTTTCATCGGCCCGAACCGGGGCACTGGCCCAGAGCAACCCAAACACCATGAGCAAGGCAACTGTTTTTCTGATGGACATTATCTCAAACCTTCCAACGGTTGTAGGCATGGGGGGTTCACCTGATCGCGATATTGATCTGCCGTTGCGCTCCGTCACGCTCCAGTATCAGGCGCAGCTCACGGGCATTGCGCAGCTGTTCAAAGGCAACCATCGCCGCCCCGGCGTCGGTAAGGGGGATTCCGTTGATCTCATACAAAATATCATCCGGCTGCAAGCCGAGATTATTCAAAAAATCGCTACCTTGCTGGGCCACCAGGCGAAAGCCGTGCCTCCCCCCCTCCGGGTTGTGGATATGGACCTCGACCTGGCGGGCCAGGTCCGGCAGATTGGCCAGGGTCTGCTCCACGTAGCGGCGGCTGATCTGGCGGCGATCGCCGGCGGCGACCGTCCGGGTGGCGGCGGGGGAGGCCCGGCCGGTCGGGGCACGAACCGCGACCCCCTCTTCCGGGGTCTCCAGGTACAGCGTTTCCAGTTTGCCGGCCCGGCGCAGAATCACCCGGTCGGCAAAGATCGCCTCAATGGCGGCATTGCCCGGCACCGTGTCCCCGATTCCGTAAACCCCCTCCCCGCCCCGGCGGCCCTTTTCGGCGATCACCGCCAGGCCGCGCTCACCGTCGGAGGTGGCCACCAGGCCCTTCAGGATCAGGCTCAGGGTGGTTTCCGGCGCCTCGATCATGGCGGTGGCCTCTATCGCCGCCTGCTCCCGGGGCTGAGCCTGACCAAAAAGATGGAGGGCGGCTAATTTTTCAGCCAGAGCGGCGGCCTGGCCCCCCGAGGCGTCAGGCCTGGGCGCGGACGGCCCGCTCTGCCGACCCACGGCGATTTCCGGGGCGACACGCGGCGGCGGGGTAAGCAGATCCCAGGTGAGGCGAGCGGCGGCCTGGGCCAGGAGGAGGATCAGCAACAGCAGACAGAGGGCACGAAGACGGGCGGGCTGGCGCTCATCGGCCAGCCAGTCCCGCCAACGACCCAGGGCCGCCAGCCAGCCTGGATTGGCCACGCGCTCAGGCAACCCTCGCAACCACCCTGTGGATATCATGTTCACCTTGGCCGACAACTCCAACTGGCTGATATTTTCGCACAATTATTTGCAGAACAAAGCTTGTACATTAGCAGACCGCCAGTCGATCAGCAAGATAAGTTTTTGTTCAGGGCAGCCCCTCCAGGCGGCTCAGCTCGGCCCGCACCTCATTCCAACGCCCCCGCAGCAGCTCCAACCGCCTTTCCGCCTTCAGCCGGGCCAGGGGGCCGGCCTGGCGCAGGGCCCAGGTTTCCCGGACCAGTTGATCACCGAGTTGACGGTAGTAGCTTTGCAGTTCCACTTCGCTCTAACCCCGATACTCCCGAGCCAGCAGCAGCTCGCTCTGCCGTCCCGGCCCCTGGGCGCAAGCGGCCAACAACCCCACGACCAGCAGCAGGCCGATCAGCCCCCAAGACCTACTCGGCACGAAACTTCTCCGCCAGCTGAATTACCGCCATGGCGTAGCGATAGGAGTTGTTCCAATGGGTGATCGCCTGAAAATTGGGATAGGCCGCCAGGTAGCGCCAACCACCATCGGCCAGCTCCAGACCCACAATCCGCAACGGGCGGTTATCGGCAACCGGGGGCAGCGAAACGCCTTGGAGGGCCTCGATCTCCTCCCGGGGCAGCAGGCCGGCCCGGGCGGCCAGCCGAGCCTCCTCCAGGCGGGGATCGGCCAGCCGATCCCCCAGTTCGGCGTAAAGGGGGGCGCCAAAACGCCAGCCGAAATGGCGCAGGTAATTGGCGATGCTGGCCAGCACGTCAGGCACTGAGTTCTGGATATCCCGGCGGCCGCTGCCATCAAAGTCCACCGCGTGCGCCCGAAAACTGGAGGGGATGAACTGGGCCTGCCCGAACGCCCCGCCGTAGGAGCCCCGGATGACGCGGGGATCGATCCCGTTCTCCCGGCTCAACAGCAGCAGTTCGATCAACTGTTGCCGGTAAAAGTCGCTGCGCCGGGGGTAGGCGGCAAAAAGGGTGTTCATGGCCTGAAAAATGTTGAAGGCCCCCTCGGTGCTACCGTAGTTGCTTTCAACCCCCCAGATGGCCACAATAATCTCTCGCTCCACCCCAAATTCGGCCTCGATTCGCGCCAGCAACTCCTGGTGCCGAGCCAACAGCACCCGGCCGTTGCCGACATTCCACCAGGTGAGCAGGCGCGGGGCGTAACGATGGTAGGGCTGGGCTTCCCATTGGGTATCCATCAGTTCCAGCACCCGCCGGTTGATGGTCAGTCCGGCGAAGATCTCCGCCAGCTCCCGGCGGTTAAAGCCATGCTCTTCGACCAGCTCCGCGAACAGCTCCCGGTAAAGGGCAGAGTCGAGATCGACGGCCTGGCCATCCCGCGCCAGATCGGCGGGCGGCGGGGGGGCGGTCTCGCTCCCCGCCGCCAGGGGCGGGAGCAGCAGGCATAACGCCAGTAACAGCGGCAGAAAAAGAGGACAACTAAAGGACTGCTTCATGGTGACGGGGGGGCAAAGGTGGCGGCGAAGGCAGCGAGAAAGTCGCTCAACAGGGCCAGCGGCAGGGCGTTGATCCCCGCCGCCGCGGCCCGCCCCCCGCCGCTGGGAAACCGCCGGCAGAGACTGTCGGCGCCGGCGGGACGGTCCAAAGGGGCCCGCACACTGACCAGCAGGCTCTCCCCGCCCTGTTCCACCAGCAGGGCATGGGCCTGGGCCGGGCGGGCCCGGGCCAGTTCATTGGCAAAGACCCCGGCCACCCTGCGGGCCCAAGGCTGATCGGGCAGGCGGAAAACCCGGCCGGCCGCGCTCTCCTCCAGGGGCGCCAGCCGCCGGGCCAGCTCCAGATCACGAGCAAAGCCCTCCCGCAGAGCGCGCAGCTGGGCCGAGTCGCGATGAAACTCCAGGGGGTCGGCAAACTCGCGCACCGCCCGGTAAAGTTCGGCCGGATGAAAATGAAGATCGGCCAGCCGGGCGCCATAACCGTTGTAATTGAGCAACTCCCCCACCTCCCGCAAGGCCTGCAGCTCGGACTCGGTCAGGGCCAGGGAGGCGGCGGCCCGGCGGGCCGGGCCATGGAGATTGTCGCCAAAGGCCCCCACCACCGCCCAGGACCGAAACCGCCCCTCCAGCAACTTGTCGACAATCAGCGAGGTGCAAAGTTCCGGATCGGGCTCGATATGAAACTCGCGCCCCTCGGCGGCGGGAATCGAGCCGGCGTAGTGATGATCGACGTAAAAGACCCGGCAGCCCGCCGGCAGGGCCTGGAGTTCCTCCCGGTTGCGATCCAGCGAGATGTCGAGCACGGTGAGCATGCTTTCGGCCAGTTCCGCCCGCCCGGCCAACCGAGCCAGCAGGGCGTTATCACGCTTGACCCCGGTAATCAGCTCCGCCTCCGGCCGGGGCCGGGCCAGGCGCAATTGGTGCAGGGCGCAAATGCCGTCGGCGTCACCGTTGAAGATATCAAAGTAGTGCATCGGTTCAGATCCCCTTTTTGCTGCCCCGCAGGAATTGGCCGATGGAGTCCAGGGTGAAGACGATCATCACGCTCTTCTCCTCGAGGTAGCGGCGCACCTCCAGATCAACCGCCCAGCAGTGGGGCTGATAACGGACGCCGACGGAGGCCTCGGCGATATGGTCTTCGCTCAACGACTGGTTGAGCATGCCGTAAAGGCTGATGGCGGAAGTCACCGGAGTGTTGAACCGAACGACGATATCGTGCATCTCCTCCCCGCGGGTGGTGTAGAAATAGGGCTCAACCATCCGGTCATATTTCAGATAGCGGTAGTTGACGGAAAACGAGCCGCCCCGGCCGGGACGATAACCGCCCCTCAATTCGTAACGGGTAACCCCAAGCCCGTAAACACTGAGGTTGGTCTGGTAGCGCAGGTTGAGATTGGACCAGGGATCGAGCTGCAGTTCGAAACGGAGATCGGACAACTCCCGCCCCTCTTCATCGGGAGCCAGGTTTTCCCGCCATTTTTCCCGCAGATTGTAGGTCTGGGCCACCTGAAAAAAAGCAAGTGAACGGGAAGTAAAGTCCCCGGGCTGACCGTCGGCTCCGGCCTTGATCCCGGCCAGCTCAAAATAGTTGCTCAACTCGTAGGTCAGCCACTCTTTCCGTTCCAGGCGATCGACGGCATCCAATCGGGGCAACTTCTCCTCATCGGTACGATTGAGGTAGGTGTAGCTCAGGTTGGGCCGAACCATATGTTCCAGCCAGCGCCGGTGGTAGGGTTGCGCCGCCTCCACCTGCCCGTCAAGGCCCCGGGACAGGGCGAAATCGCGTACCAGGGTGGTGGCCAGGTTGGCCTCCACATCGACGGCGCTGCGATCCTGATAGCGCTCATGTTCCCAGTGATAATCGTCGCCATGCTCGGTCACCTGGTACATGGTCTGGCGCGCCCCGGTGGTGAGCCGGCCCTCCAGCCAGCCCCCGGCCCGGGGCATGGGGGTGACCAGTTGCGGATGCAGATCAAGCCGATGGGCGGCGATCCCCCGGCTCCGCCAGTAATGCACGTATTCGCTGTTTAAGGCCAGGCTGGAGCTCCGTTGCCGCAGGGGGGCGCGGGCGGCGAAGTTAAGCCGGGGCAGCGATTGCAGGGGGCTGACCGCCTGCTTTTCGTGGCGGGAGTCCTGCTGCAGGCGCAACTCTCCGGTCAACACCAGATTGTCACGGGTCTTGCCCAGTTGCAGGGCCGATTGGCGAGTGGTCAGGGAGGGCTCCAGCAAGTCGCGGCCGAAGGTTTCGTTGAACTCCCGGTCCAGGGTGGGATAGCCCAGCGAGCCGGAATCAAACTCCTGGATAAAATCCTGATCGGAGACCAGGTCCAGATCCAGCCGGCCGATCAGGTTGTCGCCGAAATCATGGTCGGCCTTGCCCCGAACCCAGTAGCGGTTGGTGGTGCTCCGCAACAGGCCGTCATTTTTGAAATCGTAGGTCTCATCGTCCACCGTCTTATCCTTGAGAAAACTGGCCACCAGCATCCCCCGGGAGTCGGGCCCGGCGGCGTAGCGGAACTCGGCGGCGGCGAGCAGGCCCCGGTGCTCCAGGTATCGGGGATGCAGGGTCAGATCGGCGCTGGGAGAGAGATTGATAAAATAGGGCAGAGCTACCCCCAGCCCGTCGCGGCGGGAGCGGGACCATTCCGGGAAAAGAAAACCGCTCTGGCGCTTGATCTTGGCCGGTAACAGCAGGTAGGGCAGATAGGCCGTCGGGGTTTCCCGGATCCGAAAGGCGGAGTGATAGAGGTGAGCCATCCCCTCCAGGGTGATCTTGGCCCGTTTGCTGGTAAAGGACCAGGCCGGGGGGCAATCCTCATCGGGGTGGCAGGCGGAGAGCCAGGCATCCCGCAGCTCATAGGTGACTTCCCCGGTTTTCTCGATGCTCCCCCCCTTGATATAGAGCCCGCTGGCGGGCAAAAAGATGGTGGCCCTGGTCAGGGCGCCGGTCTCGTCGCGCAGGGAGAGGGAAGCGGCCTCGGCCGCCACCTCTTCGTCGGGAGATTCGATACTGACCCGGCCCCGGGCCTCCACCAGCCCCCGGTCGGGGTAATAACTGATCCGGTCGGCCTTGATGGTCAGCGCCCCCCCCGCCGCGGCCGGGCGGGAGAGGACCACCCCACCTTCGGCCAGCACCAGCCGCCCCTCCGGCTCTTCCTGGTGGCTCAGGCGATCGGCGCTGAGTTCCCACTGCAACTCCCCCTGGGCCCAAGCTCCGGGAACCCCGGCCACCACGATCAAGAGTAAAAGCAGGGCCCGGCAAAAGTTAAGGCCCAACGGCTACTCCAGAACCGCGCCGGTGCTGCCCGAGGTTACCATTCTGGCGTAGCGGGCGGCATAACCGGTGGTGATCCTGGCCGCCGGCGCCTTCCAGCCGGCCCGCCGTTTTTCCAGCTCGGCGGCATCAACCCGCAACTCCAGCTGGTGCCTGGGAATATCGATCATGATCTCGTCGCCCTCGGCCACCAGGGCGATGGGACCACCCTCGGCGGCCTCCGGGGAGACGTGGCCGATACAGGCTCCCTGGGTGCCGCCGGAGAAGCGGCCGTCGGTGATCAGGGCCACGCTTTTGCCCAAACCCATGCCGATGATGGCGGCGGTGGGAGAGAGCATCTCGGGCATCCCCGGCCCACCCTTGGGCCCGCAGTAACGGATCACCACCACGTCGCCGGACTTGATCTTGCCGTCAAGGATCGCCGCCTGCGCCTCGGCCTCGCTGTCGAAGACCCGGGCCGGGCCGCGATGGGTCAGCATCTCGTCGGCCACCGCCGACTGCTTGACCACCGCTCCGTCCGGGGCCAGATTGCCGTAAAGCACGGCAATACCCCCCACCCGATGGTAGGGATTGCTCGCCGGTCGGATCACCTCGGCATCAAAGCTCCTGACCCCTTCAAGGTTTTCCCGCAGGGTTTTGCCGGTGGCGGTCATCACTTCCAGATTAAGCCCCGCTTCACTCTTGCACAACTCATGCATCACCGCCGGCACCCCGCCAGCCTCATCCAGCTGTTGCAGACTGTGGGGGCCGCCGGGGATCAGGCTGCAGAGATGGGGGGCCTTGGCGCTGACCTCGTTGAAGGAGGAGAGGGGCAGATCCACCCCGGCCTCGCGGGCGATGGCCGGCACATGCAGGACGGTGTTGGTGGAACAGCCCAGGGCCATATCCACCGCCATGGCGTTCTCAAAGGCCGCTGCGGTGGCAATGTCGCGGGGACGGATATTTTCCCGCAGCAGATTCATCACCGCCATTCCGGCGTGTTTGGCCAGCCTGATTCGGGCGGCGGCCACCGCCGGAATGGTGCCGTTGCCGGGCAGGGCCAGACCGATGGCCTCGGCCAGGCAGTTCATCGAGTTGGCGGTGAACATGCCGGCACAGGATCCGCAACCGGGACAGGCCCGCTCCTCCAGCTCGTGGAGCTCATCCATGCTCATGGTGTTGGCCCGTACCCGACCCACCCCCTCGAAAACGCTGACCAGGTGGACATCCTTGCCCCGGAAGCGGCCGGTAAGCATGGGGCCGCCGCTGACCATCAGGGCGGGGATATTGACCCGCAGCATCGCCATCAGCATGCCGGGGGTGACCTTGTCGCAGTTGGGGACCATCACCAGGGCGTCGAAGGGATGGGCCATGGCCACAATCTCCACCGAGTCGGCGATCACCTCCCGGCTGGCCAGGGAGTATTTCATCCCCTGATGGTTCATGGCCAGGCCGTCGCAGACCCCGATGGTGGCGAAGGCGATGGGGGTGCCGCCGGCCATTCTCACTCCATCCTTGACCGCCGCCACGATCCGGTCCAGATGGATATGGCCGGGAATGATCTCGTTGTGGGCGTGGGCGATCCCGATCAGGGGGCGGGAGATCTCCTCATCGGTATATCCCATGGCTTTAAGCAGCGAACGGTGGGGGGCGCGTTCCAGACCTTTTCGCAGGGCGTCACTTCGCATCTCATTCTTCCTCATCTGGGTTAATATAGGGTGGTAGAGGGGAATCTACGCAACGGAGTAGGTGCTGTCAAGCGGTAACCCCCGGCTTCCGCTTTCCCATCCTTTGAGATTAGGCTTGCCAATTCCGTTCGGGGACGGTAAGTTTCGGCATTTCAAATTCATACAAAAATAACAGGTTATCAAAAACTGCTATGGACCATATCTTCGGCCCGGTCAACTCCCGCCGGCTCGGCGTCTCGCTGGGCATCGACCTGCTGCCTCCCAAAATCTGCAACTTCAACTGTATTTACTGCGAAGTCGGGCCCACCACCACCTTCACCAACACCCGGGGCGAATACACCTCAACCGCGGCGATCATCGCCGAAATCGACGCCTATTTCGCCGACGCCGAGGCCGTGGCCCGGCTGGATATCCTGACCATCACCGCCTCCGGCGAGCCCACCCTGCACAGCGGCCTGGGGGCAATCATCGCCCATCTGAAACAGATCTCCACCAAGCCGGTGGCGGTATTGACCAACGGTTCGCTGCTTTACCTGCCCGAGGTGCGCCGGGAACTGGCCAAAGCCGACGTGGTGGTTCCCTCCCTGGATGCCGCCCGCCAGGAGAGCTACCGCCGCATCGACCGGCCGGCGGCGGAATGCGACCTGGAGCGATTGATCGGGGGGCTGGTAGATTTCAGCCGGGAATTCACCGGCCGCTGCTGGCTGGAGATCCTGCTTGCCCGGGGAATCAACGATGCCCCCGAGGATCTGGCCGCTCTAGCGGTGGCGGTGGAGCGGATCCAGCCGGAGCGGATTCAGCTCAACACCGTGGCCCGCCCTCCCCTGGAAACTTTCGCCCTGCCCCTCTCCTTGGAGCAGTTGCGGGCGGCGGCGACCTGCTTCCAGCTGCCGGTTGACATCCTGACCGACCGCAATTCACTGGAACGCGGCAGTGATAAGTCCGAGGTTTCCGGCCGGCAGGCCGACCAAGAGGATATTTTGCATCTGCTGCAGCGCCGACCCTGCCCCGCCGATGACCTGGCGGCGGCCCTGGGGATCCAACCGGACCGGGCCGCCGCGCTTCTGACCCGCCTGGTGGCGTCTGGCCAAGTTAAAATTTCCCGCCATCGCGACCGGGATTACTATGTGATTGCCCCCCGGGAACGGGACCAGAAATCGGCGGACCGCCCGCCGGCGTAAACGGCAGGCCGGCAGCCGGAAATTTTCGCATCCAGATTGAGAGAGCAGAAGACCATGAGCGACGACCAACCCCGTTCAGTACTCGACCGGGTCAGCCAATGGCTGGGCCGCAAAAAAGAGCAACCCGAAAAAAACAGCCAAGAGGAACGCGGCACCATGCCCGACAAGGAAAAAGAGAAAACCGAGCAGCAACCCCAGCCATCAACCCCCAAGACCTCAAAAGGGACGTCTCCGCCCCCCCCGACCCAGGGCGGTGACGAAACCGGGACTGCGGAGCAACCCGCCGGACGGAGTGAGGCCGCCAAATCGGCCCGGGCCTTGAGCGCCTCGGCCCGCCGCCGCAACCAGCGAGCCCGGGCCAAGGAGCGAGCGGCCCGGGAAGCCGCCGAGGCCAAGGTTGCGTCCCAGGACGCTCCCCCTGACCTTCAGGACGCCCCGCCCCAACAACCGGACGTTGAAGTCGCTCCCCAGACCCAGCCCAAGGCCAAAGCCAAACCCAGGGCCAAAGCCAAGGCCGCGCCCAAGGCCAAACCCAAACCCAAACCCAAAAGTGCCGCCAAGCCCGCCAGTGAGGAGGAGGATTCCCCTCCAGCCAAACCGGGCAGCGGTTATAAGCTGCTGATCAACACCGACGAACCGGAAGAGTGCCGGCTGGCCCTGCTGGAAAACGGCAAGGTGGAGGGATTTTTCATCGAATCGGTGAGCCGGGCCCAGATCAAGGGCAACATCTACAAGGGCCGGATCACCTCGGTGGAGGCCAATCTCCAGGCCGCCTTTGTCGACCTCGGCCTGCCCAAGAACGGCTTCCTCTCCTTCAGCGAGATCCACCCGGAATACTACAGTCAGGAGGTGGCCCCGGAGACCCACTGGAAAAACCTCAAGATCCAGGACGTGGTCAAAAAGGGTCAGGAGGTTCTGGTGGAGGTGGTCAAGGAGGCCACCGGCAACAAAGGCCCCAGCCTGACCACCTATCTCTCCCTGCCGGGGAGATGCCTGGTGCTGATGCCGGGCAGCGATTCGTCCGGCATCTCCCGTAAGATCGACGATGAGGCCCAGCGCCGCAAACTCCGCGAGATGGTGGAGGGCCTCAATATTCCCGAAGGGATCGGCTATATCATCCGCACCGCCAGCCAGGAGATCACCAAAACCTCTCTGGGCCAGGACCTGCGCTATCTCCTCAATCTCTGGGAAGAGATCAAGAAGAACGGTCAGACCATGGCCGCGCCGGCCCTGATCTACAAGGAGCAGAACATCATCTCTCGTTTCCTGCGCGACCACTACACCACCGATATTCGGGAGATCCTGGTGGACGACGAGGAGGCCGCCGAGCAGGTCCGCAACTTTCTCCAGCTGCTGCCGGCGGCCCAGCGCAAGAAGACGACGGTCAAGCTGCACCAGGGCAGCCAGCCGATCTTCCACCAGTACCACGTGGAAAAGCAGATCGAGCAGATGTTTCAGCCCACCGTGGCGCTGCCCTCCGGCGGCTCCATCGTCATCAACCCCACCGAGGCCCTGGTGGCCGTCGACGTCAACTCGGGCCGCACCTCCTCCAAGGACCGGGATTTCGAAGAGAGCATCTTTATCGCCAACATGGAAGCGGCCGAGGAGTTGGCCCGCCAGTTGCGGATGCGGGATCTGGGCGGGCTGATCGTGGTGGATTTCATCGACATGCGTTCCGCCGCCCACACCCGCGAGGTGGAGAAAAAGGTGCGGGAGTGCATGAAGAAGGACAAGGCCAAGGTCGATTTCTCCAAGATCTCCAAGTTCGGCCTGATGCAGATCTCCCGCCAGAAGATGGCGGCGCCGCTCCAGAGTACCAGCTACAAAACCTGCCCCCACTGCGAAGGCCGGGGCATGATCCGCTCGGTGGAAAACATGGCGCTGAGCCATCTGCGCCAGATCCAGACCGGCATGAGTCGCCGCCAGGCCAAAAAGGTTCTCTGTCGGCTGCCCATGGAGGTGGCCCAGTATATCCTCAACAAGAAACGGGGCGAGCTACTGGAGCTGGAGAAGGAGTACGGAGCCGAGATCGCCGTCGAGATCGACCCCGTCATGATGCCGGCCGACCACAAGATCGACTTTATCCGGGAGTAAAAAAGAAGCCGATCAACGCTGATAACGCTGAACCGCCCGGTTGTGGTCGCGAAGGTTGCGGGAGAAGTGGTGGGAGCCGTCATTGCGGGAAACAAAGTAGAGATAATCGGTCTCCTGGGGGCGCAGGACGGCGGCGATGGCCGCCCGGCCGGGATTGGCGATGGGGCCCGGCGGCAGACCAGAGATGAGGTAGGTGTTGTAAGGGGTCGGAGTGCGCAGATCCTGGCGGGTCAGGCGGCGGTCGAAGCTTTGCAGGCCATAGATCACGGTGGGATCGGTCTGGAGCCGCATCCGCCGCTCCAGCCGGTTAAAAAACACCCCGGCGATCAACTCCCGTTCCGCCGCCAAGCCGGTCTCCTTTTCCACGATGGAGGCCAGGGTCATCAGCTCCCGCTCGTTTAAGCCGGTTTCATGGTCCAATTCGGCCAGCAGTTCGGCCAGCACCCGCCGGGCCCGCTCCACCAGCACCCGCGCGATCTCATCCCGCCGCTGCCCCCGGGTGAAATAGTAGGTATCGGGGAAAAGCCAACCCTCCAGGGTGGGAGAGTCCAGGCCAAACCGGGCCGGAGAGGCCGGATCGGTGGCGAAGGCGACAAAATCGGGGTAATCCACCAACCGTTGGTCCGCCAGCAGTTGGGCCACCTGATAGAGGTTGGCCCCCTCGGGAATGGTGACCTGACGGCGCACGGTGCGCCCGGAGGCCAGCAGGGCCAGAATATCCCAGGGAGAAGCTCCGGCGCTGACCGCGTATTCACCGGCCTTCAGCTGCTGGCGCTGGCCGGTGAACAGGGCCAGCCAGCGAAAGCGCCGATCCGGACGTAAAACCCCGGCCTCGCTCAGGTGGCGTTGGATGGCCGGCAAGGAGGAGCCGGGGGGAATATAGACCAGGGTCTCTTCCCGGGCCGGGCCGGTCCCGAAGGCGTAAAACCCCAGCGAGATGGCCAGGACCGCCGCCAGCAGCAGCGGCAGCGGGAGCACCAGCCGCCATAACCAGCCGCCACTCCCGCCCGGATCCGTCCACCGCCCGTCAAATTCCATGCCGATCCCCCGCTACCTTTCCGCCGGTTAGCGAAAGATAATCTTCAGGATATCATCCATGCTGCGCACCGGCACAAATGCGATCTTGCTCCGCAGGTCCTTGGGAATCTCCTCCAGATCCTTCTTGTTGTGCTCGGGGATGATCACCGTGGTGATCCCGGCCCGCAGGGCGGCCAGGGCCTTCTCCTTCAGACCGCCGATGGGCAGAACCCGCCCCCGCAGGGTGATCTCGCCGGTCATCGCCACATCGGAGCGCACCACCTTCTTGTGCAGGGCGGAATAGAGGGCGGTGGCCATGGTCACCCCCGCCGAGGGGCCATCCTTGGGAATGGCCCCGGCCGGCACATGGACGTGGATATCGACCCCGTCGAAATAGTTCTCCTTGAGCTTCAGATCCTTGAGCCGGGAGCGGCAGAAACTCAGCGCGGCCTGGGCCGACTCCTTCATCACCTCGCCCAGCTGACCGGTCAGGGTCAGATTGCCCCGCCCCTTCATGATCGACACCTCGACATAGAGGATCTCGCCCCCCACCTCGGTCCAGGCCAGACCGGTGGCCATGCCGGGCTGATCGATCTGCTCGTTCTCCGCCTCGGGCAGATGCTTGGGCGGCCCCAGATATTTCTCCATGGTGCGGCTGGTGATCTTGTAGGGGCCCTTGCCCCCCTCGGCCACCTTGCGGGCCACCTTGCGGCAGAGCGCCCCGATCTCCCGCTCCAGATTCCGCAGCCCCGCCTCGCGGGTGTAATGGGTAATCAACCGGACAATGGCCTCATCGTCAAAATGGATCTGCCCGGATTTAAGCCCATTTTCCTTGATCTGGCGCGGCACCAGGTAGCGTTTGGCGATCTCAACCTTCTCCTCCTGGGTGTAGCCGGCCAGGCGGATCACCTCCATCCGGTCCAGCAGGGGCGCCGGAATGGTATCGGTGAGGTTGGCGGTGGTGATGAACATCACGTTGGAAAGATCACAGGGCAGATTGAGATAGTGGTCGGAAAACGCCGTGTTCTGGGCCGGATCCAAAACCTCCAACAGGGCCGAAGAGGGATCCCCCCGGTAATCACTGCCCACCTTGTCGATCTCATCCATCATGAACACCGGGTTGTTGGCCCCCACGGTCTTGAGCCCCTGGATGATCCGGCCGGGCATCGCCCCGATATAGGTGCGCCGATGCCCCCGGATCTCCGCCTCATCCCGCATCCCCCCCAGGGAGATGCGATGAAACTTGCGGCCCAGGGCCCGGGCGATGGATTGCCCCAACGAGGTCTTGCCCACTCCCGGCGGGCCGACGAAACAGAGGATCGGCCCCTTGCTGGTTTTGTTGAGCTTGCGCACCGCCAGATATTCCAGGATCCGCTCCTTGACCTTCTCCAGCCCGTAATGGTCGGCATCCAGCACTTCACGGGCCACTTTCAGGTCGAGCCGGTCCTTGCTGGCCTTACGCCAGGGCACATCCAGCAGCCAGTCCAGGTAGGTGCGGATAGTCGCGGCTTCCGAGGCATCGGGGTGCATCATCTCCAGCCGCTTGAGCTGCTTGAGCCCCTCCTTCTTGACCTCCGGCGGCATCCGGGTCTTGTTGAATTTCTCCCGCAGCTCGTCCAGCTCCTGAGAGCGCTCGTCGATATCTCCCAGCTCCTTCTTCAGCGCCTGCAACTGTTCACGAAGATAGTACTCCCGCTGACTGCGGCCCATCTCCTCCTTGGCCTCGGACTGAATCCGGGCCTGGACGGTGGAAACCTCCATCTCCTTCTGCAGAAAATCGGCCACCTTGCGCAGGCGGGCCAAGGGATCGAGAATCTCCAGCACCGACTGCGACTCCGCCACCTTGAGCTGAAGATTGGAAACCACCAGATCGGCCAGCCGGCCCGGCTCTTCGACGTTGTTGAGGATCACCATCAGGTCCGAAGACATGATCCCCTTTAACGCCAGGATCTTTTCGGTCTGCTCGCGCACATTGCGCATCAGGGCCTCGGTTTCCACGTCGATCTCCGGGATCTCCTGATCATGGAGTACTTCGACATCGGCCAGCAGAAACGGGGTTTCCTGGGCGAATGCAATGATCCGGGCCTTGTTGACCGCCTGAACCAGCACCTTGAGCCGGCCATCGGGCAGCTTCAGGGTCCGCATCACCATGCAGACCATCCCCACCCGGTAGATATCCTTGGTCTCCGGCTCGTCGACGGCGGCGTCCTTCTGGGCGACCAGCATGATCAGCTTGTCCCGGCTCATCGCCTCGTTGACCGCCCCCACCGAGGAGGGGCGCCCAACAAAGAGCGGCAGGATCATGTAGTTGAACACCACCACATCCCGAACCGCCATCACCGGCAACTGCGAGGGGATATCCCGCTCGTTGATCTCTTCGATCTCGTCGGTTTCAGGATTCAAATTATCGTCTATATTCACCAGGTTCCTCCTTGGAGATAAAAAACGGGGGCCCGTTTTCGCCCCCTGCAGCTGCGGACTCTAAGCACTGTCCGGCGGCAAGTCAAGCTCTCAACTCACGGCCGCCACGGGCAGAGCCGCAAGCCAATCGGCCACCGCCTCCCGCAACAGGGCGCGGAAAACCTCCCCGCCGCCGAGGCCGCCGCGCCCGAAGGTATAATTTATCTCCAGAAAAAGGGGCTCGTCGGCGCCGGGGGGAAAGATCAGGTCGAAACCGGCCAGATTGATCCCGCTTTGCCGGCAGAAGCGGCGCACCAGCTCCCGGCCGCGGGCCTGCAGGTCCGGATCGGCCTCCCGCTCCACCACCCCGTTCCGGGCCAGGTTATGATGGAAGGAACCGGGGTTGACCCGCCAGTAGCTGAATATTTTTTCACCAATCACCGTCACCCGCAGATCGCGGTCGGCCCCGGGGATATACTCCTGGACCACAAAACCCCGTCCCCCTCCCTGCCACTCCCGCTCCTCCAACCGGGTCATGGCGGCACGCAGCTCCCCGGCATCGCGAATCAACCAGGTCCAACGCCCCTCCCCCCCATGGCGGGCCTTGACCACCAGGGGGAAAGGGGGTAGCTCCACCTTGAGCCCCATCTCGGGGTGTTCGCCCACCATGGTCTCCACCCGGGGAAAGATCCAGGTGGCGGGGTGAGGGGCGCCCAACTCCCAGAACAGGAGAGTGTCGCCAATCTTGCCCTCTCCCTTAAACCGGCTGTCGTAATTGGGGAAAACCGCCGGGGCGCAACGACGGCAGAGCAGATAGAGTTCCCGCTCCACGGTCTGGGGCAGAATCACCCCTTTGGCCCGTTCAAGCAGCTCGGGCAGCCGCCGGTCCCAAACCGCCCGGTCCCAGAGAAAAAGATCACCGTCAAATTCGGGGTGAAAGGAGATCACCATTTGCTCTTCAAGCATGAAAAACCCGCTATTTACTTGCAAAAAAAAGAGGGCCGCGCCATATATAGCCCTGAAATTTACGTTTACCGCACCAGGAGGAAACAATGCCACCAAAAAATCTGGGTCCTGCCACCTTCTTCACCCCGGCCGAAAACTCCTGGCCGGAACTGTTCCCCCCCGAACTGCCGGTCTGGGAGGGACTGCGTCGACTCAAGGAGTACCTGGAGGGCCAGAGCTACACCACCCTGCCGGAGAGTTTCAACTCCGCCGCCGGGCCGCTGGCCGAAACCCTGGTCTACCACCGCGAGGGGGAGAGCGGCGACTGCCGCTTGCTGGCCGGCTCGGAGTGCGAAATCAACTACCTCTCCCCCACCAAGGGGCAACTGGAAGTGCGCCACCGGGGGCAACGGCTGGAGGGAGCAGGCGTTTTGATGGCCGGAACGGTGCTGATGGGCAGACAAATTCAACTGGGCCGGGGGGTGCTGGTGGAGTCCGGTGCCTTTCTGAAGGGGCCGCTGATGATCGGCGACCAGAGTGAAATTCGCCAGGGGGCCTACCTCAGGGGCCATTGCCTGATCGGCAGCCGCTGCGTGGTGGGCCATGTCACCGAAGTGAAAAACTCCATCTTCATGAATGACGCCAAGGCCGGTCACTTCGCCTACATCGGCGACAGCATTCTAGGACCGGAAAGCAATCTGGGAGCGGGGACCAAGCTGGCCAACCTCCGCTTTCTGGGGGGCAGCGTCCAGATCCGTCACGAGAGCGGCAGCATCGACAGTGGCCTGAAAAAATTGGGCGCCATTCTGGGAAGCGGCTGCCAGACCGGCTGCAACTCGGTGACCAACCCCGGCACCCTGCTGGGCAAGGGCTGCTTCCTGTTACCCAACACCACCGCCCCGGCCGGCTACCACTCGGCCAATACCGTTATCCGGCCCTAAATCCTGGCCGAGAATCCCGGTTCAAGTTATCATCCGCTATCCGGCTCAAACCCGGTAGTAGTGGTGCAAAGCGTAAAGAAACTCGAAAGAGAGGGCGATAACCAGAAAAATTTTAGCTCGCCCGGGCCAGGCCGGGGTGGCTCCGGACACCTTACGCATTATCAGCACCACCAGATAGGCGGTGGCGATCGCCACCGGCAGCGACCGGACCAGGTGACTGCCGGTGGCGATCAGGGTTTCCAGGGGCTGGCCCGGATAGTAACGACAGGCGGCCAGCAGGTAGATCAGGGCCAGGATGGCCGGTCCAATGATTTGTCGCATTTGCCGAAGATGGAGTTTAAGATCAACGTTTCAAGCAGCCAGCCGGCTGTTCACAACCCCGGCTGTTCACAACCATAGAAGGTTAGCATATGCCCCCCATTTCCGCTCTCTATTTTCCCGATCTGCTGCCGCCGCCGGCGGCAGCCATCCTTACGGAACTGTTTGTCCCTCTGCGTTGCTACCGGATTGCCGCCGCTGGCCGGAAACCGCCCGCCCAGGATCGGTCCTCGCCCACGCCCTGGGCAGAGCTGGAGGCGAACGGTCGGCTGGAGTTTGTCCAGCCCCTGGCCGCCGACCAGCTCGATCTGGGCCGCCTGCATCAATTGCTCGGGGAACTGGAGGGGCGCTCCGGCCAGGATGCCGCCCTTTTTGTCCAGGGAATCCTGGCGCAACTCAGCGCCGGGGGCCAGGAAACGGCCAGTGAGCTGGTACCTCCCCTGCTGGGCTGGCACGAAGACCGGGCGGCCAGGGAGGAGGAAGAAACCCTCTGGCGGGCCCTGCTGCTGCTCAAGCTGGCGGAACTCCAGGAACGGAGGGAGCAGGAGTTGACCATGGAGCTGCAGGAGCTCGAAGCGCGGCGCGCCGCCCTCTTCCGACAACTACAGGGCGACGAAGAGAAAAGGGTCTCCTCCGCCAGGGCGATGACCAGCCCGGCAGTTTCCCCCAACCGTAATTCGGCCCGGTTGCTCCGGGCTTGGGGCCAGCTCTTTCTCCGGGATCAGGGGGGGACGGAACTGCTGGTCAGCGCCGATCCCGAGGCGGTGGCCCTGCTGCTGGAGGGCTACGGTTCCGCCGCGGGCCAGGAGCCCCTGCCGCTGGGAGATCTGCCCTTGCCGGCCGGGGGCGGGGCCCGCCTTACCCCTGAAAACCGCGACCAACTGGCCCTGGCCTTGGCCCGGACCGCCGTCGACGGCGAGAGCCGGGTCATGACCACAGCCCTCGCCACCTGCCGCCAAAGCCTGCATCTGGAGGGGGGGGAGGAGAAAAACCAACCCGGCGCCAGGGTCGAATTCTTCCTCTTGCCCGAAATTTCGCTGCGCAACCTACTGGCCGGGCTCTATCGGCATCCGCCCAGAGGCGGTCACCGGGAGGAGGCCGGCCCCGGAGCAAAGCGCCACGGCCTGATCGCCCTGCTGCGCCGGTAACTAAAGTATCACCGGTAGGGATTGATGCTCAACACCGGGCAACGGGCGGTTTTAACCACCTTTTCCGCCACACTGCCGAAAAGGACCCGCTCCAACCCCTTGTAGCCATGGGTGCCCATGACAATAAGATCGATCCCGGTGCGGGCCGCGTGTTCGACAATGGTTTCGGCCACATCACCAGTTAGCACCTGGGTCTGAACCGCGGTGTCGGCCGGGAGAGCCTCCTTGATGAAGCTGTTCATCTTATCCTCGGCACTGCGCACCATCTCCTCTTCAAACTGGGCGATGGGCACATGGGAAACAAAAAAGCCGGAGTACTCGTCGAAGCTCTGGACCACGAACACCACCGACAGCTCGGCACCGAACACCCCGGCCAGTTCGGTCGCCGTACGAAGAACCTTGCGCGAATTATCGGAAAAATCAACCGGTACCAAAATTTTTTTGAACTCACTCATCACCAAACCTCCCAAATTTTAGGGTATCACGCCTGCCCATGACCAAGACCGAGCAAACAGACAACCCAGCCCAGCCTTCCGACAACAGGCTAGCAGCGGCCGCCAACCATTGTCAAGCGGTAAGCACTCTGGCGGCCCGCATGGAGGAGATCTTCGCCAGCGGCGGCCTGCTGGCCCACCACCTCCCCCATTATGAGACCCGGAGCGGACAGCTCGCCATGGCCCAGGCGGTGGCCCGCACCCTGGACCCGGAGGAGGGGCGGGCCGGCGACGCTCCGCTGGAAGAGGGGGAACATCTGCTGCTGGTGGAAGCGGGCACCGGCACCGGCAAGACCCTGGCCTATCTGGTCCCTGCCGTTCTCTCCGGCCGCCGGGTGGTGGTTTCCACCAACACCATCAATCTGCAGGAGCAGATCCTGGCCAAGGAGATCCCCTTTATCCGCCGCTACCTGGCCCCCTGGCTCAAGGCGCTCTGCGTCAAGGGGCGCCAGAACTACCTCTGCCTGCAGCGCTGGCATCAACTGCTGGCCGGCCACCGGCAGGGACAGCTTTTTGCCGGCTCCGGCCCCAGTTTGCCCGTCGATGACCGGGAGCTGACCCTGGTCAGCCGGTGGTTGACGGAAACCGAACAGGGTGACCGGGCCGAGTTGCGGCTGCTGGCCGACGATTCCCAGCTCTGGCAGGCGATCAATGCCGCCACCGGCCACTGCCCCGGCTCCTCCTGCCCCCACGCCACCGAATGCTTTATCACCCGTCTGCGCCAACGGGCGGCCCGGGCTCATCTGTTGATCGTCAATCACCACCTCTTTTTTTCCGACCTGGCGGTGCGCCGTTTCGGCCATGCCGAGGTTCTGCCCCGTTACGAGGCGGTGATCTTCGACGAGGCCCACCATCTGGAAAATATCGCCACCCGCCATTTCGGTCTGGGAATCAGCCATTACCAGATCATCGACCTGGTCCGCGACCTGGAGAGCATGGCCGAGGAGCGGTTGCGCGGACAGGAGCGCGGCCGCCTGCTCCAGAACGCCCGGGCCCTGGCCGTGGAAGCGGATCTGCTCAAGGACTTTTTCCCCCCCGAACGGGGCCGTTTTCCGCTGCTGCCCCTATTGCGCGACCGCCCCGAGTGGCCCCACACCCGCCAAGGCCTGGAAAACGGCTTCCTGGCCCTGGGCCGCCAACTGGAGGAGTTGGGCCGCTCGGAGGAGGTCTGGGCGCCGCTGCTGCGCCGCGGCCAGGAGCTGGCCGACACCTTCAGGGCCATCGTCGAACCAACCGCCGGCGACGGGGCGGCCGGCGACGCCATCCATTGGTATGAGCGCCGGGAAAAAACGGTGCAGTTGGCCGCCTCCCCCATCGACATCGCGCCCCAGCTGCAGCAGAACCTCTATCAGCAGGTCAAGGCGGCGGTTTTCACCTCCGCCACCCTGCGCACCGGCAGCGATTTCCGCTACGTCAAAAGCCGGTTGGGCTTGCCGGAATCATGCCCGGCCCTGGCCCTGGACACCCCCTTCAACTACCCCCAGCATACCCTGCTCTACGTGCCCGGGCCCGATTTCCCCCTGCCCGGCTCTCGGGACTATCCCGCCCACTCCCTGCGGGTGATCCGGGAGCTTATCCGCCACTCCCGAGGCCGGGCCCTGCTCCTTTTTACCAGTGTCGAAGCGATGCGTCGGACCGCCGCCACCCTGACCGGTAGCGTCTCCTACCCCGTCCTGGTCCAGGGAGACGCCCCCCGCTCGGTCCTGCTGGAGCAGTTTCGCCACCGAACCCGCTCAATTTTGCTGGCGGTGGCCAGCTTCTGGGAGGGGGTCGATGTGCCCGGCGAATCGTTGAGCTGTGTAATCATCGACAAACTTCCCTTTGAGGTTCCCAGTGATCCTGTTATCATGGCCCGGATCGACAAGATCCAGGCCGAGGGCGGCAATCCCTTTTTCGATTTTCAGGTCCCCCGGGCGGTGTTGATGCTCCGTCAGGGGGTGGGCCGTTTGATGCGTTCCGCCAGTGACCGGGGGGTGCTGGCCATCCTCGATGTCCGGCTGTTCAGTAAGGGTTATGGCAAGATCTTCCGCCGCAGCCTGCCGCCAAGCCCGATCAGCCGGGAACTGGACCAGGTGGAGGAGTTTTTCAATCAGGAGAGTAACCGGTGAAGCCCGCAGAACTGAAAAAACGACTGGCCGGCGAGGCAACCCGCCTGGACCGAGTGATGCGGGACGATCTCGGAACCGCCATCAAGACCGGCTCCACCCTGGCGGCGGTGCTGGACCACGCCCTCTTTGCCGGGGGCAAACGGATTCGCCCCCTGCTTACCATCCTGGCCGCCCAACTGACCGGCGGTGTCGATAACCCCGGATCTCTGCCCCAGGCCGAGCTGGATCGGCTGGCAATCGCTTTCGAGTACCTCCATGCCGCCAGCCTGCTCCATGACGATGTGATCGATCATGCCCGCCTGCGCCGGGGCCGGGAAACGGTCAACACGCGCTGGGCCAACGAACATGCCATCCTGGCCGGGGATTTTCTCCATGCCCGGGCCATGCTGCTGGCCGGCACCATCGGGGGCGTCCACTGCCTGGAGCTGATCGGCGCTGCCACCCAGGCCATGGTGGAATCGGAATTTATCCAGATGGAGGCGGCGGCCAGCGCCGATGACCGGGAAGAGACCTACTTTAAGGTTCTGGCCGGCAAAACCGCCGCCCTGATCGCCGCCGCCTGTGAGTGCGGAGTGGTGGCCGCCGGCGGTACAGCGGCCCAACGCCAGGCCCTGCGCACCTACGGGGCCAACCTGGGACTGGCCTTCCAGATCATCGACGACCTCCTCGATTACCAGGGAGAACCGGCCGCCACCGGCAAGGCGGTGGGCAATGATCTCCAGGAGGGTAAAATGACCCTGCCGCTGATCTACGCCCTGGAGCGGGCCGCCCCGGCCCAGCGGGACTGGCTGCGGGAAATTCTGACCATCGACCCCGATGAACGGTTGAGCCATTTTGCTTCGGTCAGCCTGAAACTGGCGGAGAGCGGCGCCTTTGCCGCTTGCCTCGACCGGGCTGCGGATCTGATAAAGAGCGGATTTGACGGTCTGGCCGGCTGCCTGGCGCCGACCGTCCCCGCCCAAAAGGCCGAAGAGGCCCTGGCCCTGCTTGGCGCTCTGGGCCGATATGTTCTGACCCGGAAGAGATAGATGGCGACCGGGACCAGAAAAAGCCC
>OMKS01000650.1_pt1 | contig 32100 bp, 36 predicted proteins | sample 1674721 | NCBI WGS metagenome assembly OMKS01 (sample SAMN06264996, study PRJEB25208) | sediment metagenome | isolation source: hot spring sediment | place: USA: California | collected 2014-09-02 | reverse complement strand
GATTCAACTTGGTCGCGGTCGACTCTAGCGCATCTTCCGGGTCTCGTTGATCCAGTCGACCATGGCGGCGTCGATCTGGCGCAGGATCTCGACCGCGGCCTCGGCATCACCATGGTTCACGAGCGCGTCCAGCGCCATGTGCACGCCGCGATGCATCTGCTGCACCCCGTCCAGCGCCTCGCGATTGGCGACCTTGTGCATCGCGCGTTCCCCCCCTGACCAGACGGCGCGCGCCTATTCGGCGTCGCCGGCCCCCTCGTCTTCGGCCTGCTCGGCGATCCAGGCGACCGAGACGACCTCTTCGCCGCGAGCGGTGTTGAACACCCGCACGCCGCCCGCACTGCGCGATCGGAACGAGATATCCTCGACCGGGCAGCGGATCGACTGGCCGGTCGAGGTGACCAGCATGATCTGGTTGTCGATCTCGACCGGGAAACAGGCCACCAGCCTGCCGCCGCGCATCGCCTTGTCGATGGCCTGCACGCCCTGGCCGCCGCGGCCGCGCACCGGATAATCGTGGCTGGACGACAGCTTGCCGGTGCCGCCTGCGGTGATCGTCAGGATCAGATCCTCGGCCGCCGACATCTCGGCATAGCGTTCGGGCGACAGCTGACCGCTCGCCACGGCGTCGTCGTCCTCGTCGGTCTCGTCCTCCTCGGTGACGCCGGCCATAAGGCGACGCTGCTTGAGGAAGGCGGTGCGTTCCTCGGGCGTGGCCTCGAAATGGCGGATCACGGCCATCGACACCACCCGGTCACGCTCGGCAAGACGGATCCCCCGCACGCCGGTCGAATCGCGGCCCTTGAAGACCCGGACATCGGTCGTGGGGAAGCGGATCGCGCGGCCCAGGGCGGTGACCAGCATGACGTCGTCATCCTCGGTCGCGATGCGGGCATTCACCAGCGCGACGCCTTCGGGCAGCTTCATCGCGATCTTGCCGTTGCGCATCACGTTGGTGAAATCGCCCAGCTGGTTGCGCCGGACATCGCCCTGGGTGGTGGCAAAGACGATCTGCAGGTCGTCCCATTCCGCCTCGGGCCGGTCCACCGGCATGATCGCGGCGACCGAAACGCCCTTGGCGATCGGCAGGATGTTGACGATCGCCTTGCCCTTGGACGTGCGTCCGCCCTGGGGCAGGCGCCAGCATTTCAGCTTGTAGACCATCCCGTCGGTGGTGAAGAACAGCAGGGGCGTGTGGGTGTTCGCCACGAAGAGCGTGGTGACCACGTCCTCTTCCTTGGTCTGCATCCCCGACATGCCCTTGCCGCCGCGACGCTGGGCACGGAATTCTGCCAGAGGCGTGCGCTTGATATAGCCGGACTGGGTGACCGTCACGACCATGTCCTCGCGCTCGATCAGGTCCTCGTCCTCCATGTCGCCGGACCAGTCGGCGATCTCGGTGCGGCGGGGGACAGCGAACTCGTCCCGGACCTCTTTCAGCTCACTGGAAATGATCTCCAGGATCCGGTCGCGCGAGCGCAGAATATCGAGGTAATCCTTGATCCTTGCGGCAAGGTCTTCAAGTTCGTCGGTAACCTCCTTGACGCCCAGTTGGGTCAGGCGTTGCAGCCGCAGATCGAGGATCGCGCGGGCCTGGGTCTCGGACAGGTTGTAGGTGCCGTCCTTGTTCATCTTGTGCGTCGGATCGTCGATCAGCCGGATGTAGTCGGCGATATCGGCGGCAGGCCAGCGGCGTTCCATCAGCTTCTGACGCGCCTCGGCGGCATCGCTTGAGGCCCGGATCGTCGCCACCACCTCGTCCACGTTCGACACCGCGACGGCCAGGCCGCACAGGATATGGCTGCGCTCGCGCGCCTTGTTCAGTTCATAGGCCGTGCGCCGCGCCACGACTTCCTCACGGAAGTCGATGAAGGCGCTCAGGAACTGGCGCAGCGTCAGCGTTTCGGGCCGGCCACCGTTCAGCGCCAGCATGTTGCAGCCGAAGGAGGTCTGCATCGGCGTGAAGCGGAACAGCTGGTTCAGCACGACATCGGGCGTGGCGTCGCGTTTCAGTTCGATCACCACGCGCACGCCGACCCGGTCGGATTCGTCCTGCACATGGGCGATGCCCTCGATCCGCTTGTCGCGCGCGGCCTCGGCGATCCGCTCGATCATCGTGGCCTTGTTCACCTGATAGGGGATCTCGTCCACGACGATGGCAAAGCGGTCCTTGCGGATCTCCTCGATCCGGGTCTTCGCCCGGATGATGACCGAGCCGCGCCCCTCAAGATATGCCTTGCGCGCGCCCGAGCGGCCGAGGATCTGCGCGCCCGTCGGGAAATCCGGGGCAGGGACATATTCCATCAATTGCTCGGTCGACAGATCCGGGTTCGCGATCAGCGCCAGCGTGGCATCGACAACCTCGCCCAGATTGTGCGGCGGGATATTGGTGGCCATGCCGACCGCGATGCCGCCCGCGCCGTTGACCAGCATGTTCGGGAAGCGCGCAGGCAGGACAGTGGGTTCCAGACCCTTGCCGTCATAGTTCGGCTGGAAATCGACGGTGTCCTTGTCGATATCGGCCAGCAGCGCCGCGGCGGGCTTGTCCATCCGCACCTCGGTATAGCGCATGGCCGCCGCGTTATCGCCGTCCATCGAGCCGAAATTGCCCTGCCCATCCAGCAGCGGCAGCGACATCGAGAAATCCTGCGCCATCCGCACCAGCGCGTCATAGATCGCGCTGTCGCCATGGGGGTGGTATTTCCCCATCACGTCGCCCACGGGGCGGGCCGACTTGCGATAGGGTTTGTCATGCGTGTTGCCGGTCTCGTGCATCGCGTAGAGGATGCGCCGGTGCACGGGTTTCAGGCCGTCACGCAGATCCGGGATCGCGCGGCTGACGATCACGCTCATCGCGTAGTCGAGATAGGAGGTCTGCATCTCCTGCTCGATGGCAACGATCGGGCCGTCATGCACGGCACGGGGCGCCCTTACGCTTGAGCCGTTTTCATCTTCGTTTTCAGGGGTTTCCGGCGTGTCGCTCACGTCAGTATCCGCCCTTTCGTGGCGATGCTACATCTCGTTGGGTGCACTTTACCAGAACCTTCATGTTGGGTGCAATGCTCGTCCGGTCGCCATGCTGGCAGCCGCAGGACAGGAGTGACAACATACTGTTTTCATTGAAATTAAACCGTGATTCGGCATCATCGAACCGGTAACGCAACAGGAGGTTCGAAACGTGCGCCCGACCGAGACCGAGCTGATGCTGAAGGGCTATGGCCTGACCACGGCCGAATTCTTCTACCGCATGCCCGATTACCGCAATGTGCTGAACACGTTCATCTGGCAGGATTACGACCTCGCCCCCGATCACCCTCGGCTGTTCAGCTTCATCGAGTTCTGGCAGGAAAGCATCGAGGGGCCGCTGCATTCGGTGCGCTTCACCCATCGCAAGATGATCTCGTCCGGCGAATGGCAGAACGTGGTCGGCGAGTTCACGCTGCACTAGATGACCGCGCTTCGCCCGTGAAGGAACACCCACAGCCAGAGCCCCGCGAAGGCCAGCGAGATCATGGCGTTGTAGCTGGCCATCGACAGGCCGAACATCTCCCACTGGACCTGGTCGCAAATCACGACCGGCTGAACCAGCGTCGGGTCGAGCATCTGTTCGGGCGTCAGCGTCTGGAAGCCGGCCGCATCGCCCGTGCACGAGGCGGGGCCGGACCACCATTTCCGCTCGACCCCGGTATGGTAGACCCCAAGCCCGGCCGAAACGACCATCGTCACCGCACCCGCCAACGGCAGGACGCGCCCGCCCACCGCGATCGCCCCCATGCCAAGAAGCGGTGCGATCATGTGCGGCAGGCGCTGCCACAGGCACAGGATGCAGGGCGCCAGGCCGGCGATATACTGGAACCAGTATCCCGCCAGCAGGATGCCGAGCGATCCCGCCGCGGCAAGGAAGATCGCGCGGTTGCGTGTCATCGTCAGCATCCTGGTCATAGATATCTCACCGCGTAGAATCCGCCGAGCAGCAGCAGCACGAACAGGGTAAAGAGCAGGCCCATGTAGCGCTCGATGAAGGCGCGGATCGGAACCCCGAATTTCCACAACAGCGCGGCCAGCACGAAGAAGCGCAGCGCCCGGGCGATCACGCTGGACACAATGAAGACGCCGAGGTTCAGCGACGTCAACCCCGACAGGATCGTGATCACCTTGTAGGGAAAGGGCGTGATCCCCGCGATCAGCACCGCCCAGGCACCGTATTCATTGTAGCGTTCGGAAAACGCGTTGAAATAGGCGTCCTTGCCGTAGAATTCCAGAACCGGGCGGCCCAGCGTCTCGAAGAAACCCCAACCGATCAGATAGCCCACAAGCCCGCCCAGCACCGAGCCCAGCAGCGCGATGCCGGCGATCAGCCAGGCGCGCGAGGAGCGGGCCAGGATCATCGGGATCAGCAGCACGTCGGGCGGGATCGGGAAGACCGAGCTTTCCAAGAAGGCCACCACGAACAGCGCGGTCAGCGCATGCGGGCTGTCGGCCAGGGACATGGTCCAGGCATAGAGGCGGCGAAGCATCGGCGGGCGGTCCTTGGTTCGGTTCCGGCCCAGAAGCCACGGGGGCGATGCCGCGTCAAGACAGGGGCGCGCATGCCCCGAAGCGGGCCGACCCGATTGACCCGCGCGCGGCCGCGCGATAGAGCGGGGCTTGGCCCGAGTGGCGGAATGGTAGACGCAGGGGATTCAAAATCCTCCGCCGCAAGGCGTGCGAGTTCGACTCTCGCCTCGGGCACCACATCGGACGACCAGCGCAGGAATCGATTCGGTCCGAAAGCGCGGCGTCTTGCGGGACCGTTTCCAGGGCGTGCCCAATCCTTGCGCCCCGCGCCGATCGGTTCCGTTTCGGCAGCCGGGCAGGACGGCGGGCAGGGGGACTTGACCCAGAGCCGACCGGGTCTTTGCGCGGCCGGGATCGGATCGGTTCCGGCATCAATATATATCCCGTACGCGGCCAATGCCGGGCACTTGATCCGTATTGTTCCGACAACGTGGACAATCGGCCGCGCCACAAAAACAATCGCGGAAATCCGCCCGCCGACGCCCGCGGCGGTCCGGGGCAGGGCCGACCGTTCCCGCCCGGCTTTCGCCCGGTTTCGGCCCGATTTCCCTTGGGCCGCGAGTTCGGCCGCCATACCCTGACCGGGCCTTGCGGGGGGGGGCATCGGGCCCGGGCCATGGGGTGACCGCATGACAAGGCCGGGGCGCCGTGCCCGGTCCGACCCATGTTGTCGCACCCGCTGGACAGCGGGGGCCGCTTGCAGGCAGTTTGGCAGCAGGGCCAAACGGGCAAGGCAGGGGCTGCGATGACCGACGAGACGGAGATCTGGCACCTGATGCCGGTCGCGATCCTTGCGATCCTGTGGAACCTTGCGGGCTGCGCGGATTACGTTCTGACGCAATATGGCGTCGCGCCCTATCTGCAGATCCTGACGCAGACCAATGCCGAGTATTTCACCTCGCTTCCCTCGGCGCTGGACGGGGCCTGGGCGATCGCGGTCTGGGGCGGGCTGTTGGGGTCGGTGATGCTGTTCCTGCGGCTGGGCGCGGCGCCCTGGGTGCTGGGCGTGGCGGCGCTGGCCATGCTGGGTTTGGCGGGCTGGCTGATCCTGCTCGCCGTGCCGCCGCTTGCCGAGGTGTCGGGCCTGTTCGGGGTTGCCATGATCGCGGGCGCGGCCGGGATGGCGACTTTCTTCTACCTCTATGCCCGGCAGATGCGGGTTGCCGGGGCGCTGGGGTAGGGGCGCCTTTCTGCGCGTCAGAGGCCGGTCCGGGCACGCCAGGCGGCCCAGTCCTCGGGCGTGTCGAGGTCGAGGATCGCGCGGTCTCCCTCCAGCGTGCAGGTCCGCACGCTCTCGCCCGCAATTACCGCGCATCCCCCCGCATCGCCCTGCACCGCGCCAAGCGCGGGAAGCAGCCGGGCGGGAAAGATCACCGGATGGCCTGCCGTCCCGTCCGGGGCAGAGGCGCGCAGCACGCGCTCGGGGGCCTGATCGAAGGCCGCGAGCAGGTGCAGCAGATCCCCGGCGGTGATCCCGGGCATGTCGGGCAGCAGCACCATCAGCCCCCGCGCGCCTGCTTGATCGGCTGCCGCAGCCCCCGCGCGAAGCGAGCCCGCCATGCCCTCGTCGGCGTCGATCCCGGCAATGCGCACCGCCAGCCCCGCCAAGGCCGATGCCCGCCCCGCGCCCGCACCCTGCGGCAATGTCACCATCACCGGCGCCCCGGTGGCCAGAGCCGCGATGACCTGACGGCGCAGGACCGGCACGCCATCGACCGGTTCCAGCAGCTTGTCGCGCCCCCGCATCCGGGACGAGGCGCCCGCGGCCGGCAGCAGGATCAGCACCTCTGCCAATCCCGCCCCCGCCCTGTCAGCGTTCGGGGATCAGCCCGCGCGGGCTGAAGCGCAGCACCAGAAGCAGGATCACCCCCATGGTCAGCAGCCGCATATGCGCCACGCTGTCCAGAAGATGCGCGCGCAGCGCCGAGTCGGCGGCCATGCCGCTGGTCAGCAGCTCCATCAGGAAGGCGCCGAAGGGTTCGACCTGCACCCAGAGGAACCAGATCAGGAACCCGCCAAGCACCGCGCCGAAATTGTTGCCCGAACCGCCAACGATCACCATCACCCAGACAAGGAAGGTGAAGCGCAGCGGCTGGTAGCTGGCGGGCGTCAACTGGCTGTCCAGCGTGATCATCATGGCGCCGGCCAGCCCGCAGACCGCCGATCCGAGGATGAAGATCTGCAGATGGCGTGCCTTGACATCCTTGCCCATCGCCTCGGCCGCCACCTCGTTGTCGCGGATCGCGCGCATCATCCGTCCCCAGGGCGACCTGAGCGCCATCTGGCTGAGCCAGATCAGCGCGATCAGCACGATTGCGAACAGGCCGGCATAAAGCAGCTTGACGTAAAGCGTCGAGGCCGTGACCGGATCGAGCCCGAAGCCCGCGGCACGTTCTACAAAAACCGGATCTGCCTGCAGATACACCTCGTAGGGGACGGGGCGGGGGATGCCGATAACGTTCTTGACGCCGCGGGTCAGCCATTCCTCGTTCTTCAGGACCGCGATCACGATCTCGGCGATGCCCAGCGTCGCGATCGCCAGATAGTCCGAGCGCAGCCCCAGCGCGGTCTTGCCGATCACCCAGGCCGCGCCCGCGGCCAGCAGCGCGCCCACCGGCCAGCCGAACAGCACGGGCAGCCCCAGCCCGCCCAGATAGCCCGTCGCCGCCGGGTTCACCGCCTCGATCGCCGCCACGGCGGGGTCGAAGACAGCGCGGAACACGAAGAAGCCCGCGACCAGCCAGACCACCATCGCAAGCCCGCGCAGCGCGCCCCGCGCCATCCGCCGCCAGAGCTGGATCGCGCCCACGATCACGCCGACCCCGATGCCCAGCGCGAACAGGACCCGCAGCCCGCCCGCGGACCAGGCCTCTCCCACGGGCGGCATCGCGACCAGCACCGCACCCAGCCCGCCCAGCGCCACGAAACCCATGACGCCCACGTTGAACAGCCCCGCATAGCCCCATTGCATGTTCACCCCAAGCGCCATGATGGCCGAGATCAGCCCCATGTTCAGGATGTTCAGCGCCGCGTTCCAGCTTTGCAGGTAGCCGGTGCCCAGGATCAGCAGGGCGACCAGCGCGAAAAGGGCCATGTCTCTGGGCTTCATACCGATTTCCCCCGGAAAATCCCCGTCGGACGGAACAACAGAACGATCACCAGGATCACGAAGCTGACCGCGAACTTGTATTCGGTCGACAGCAGTTGCACGAGGCCCTCGGGCGCCATGCCGTCAGGCAGCAGGTAGGTCAGCACCTTCTTCCAGGCATAGGTGATCGTCACCTCGGAATAGGCGATCAGGAAGCCGCCCGCGATGGCGCCCAGCGGATTGCCCAGGCCCCCGACGATGGCCGCCGCGAAGATCGGCAGCAGGAGCTGGAAATAGGTGAAGGCCTTGAACGACTTGTCCAGCCCGTAAAGAACGCCCGCCGTGGTCGCAAGGGCTGCCACGATGATCCAGGTGATCGCCACCACGCGTTCGGGATTGATGCCCGACAGCAACGCCAGATCCTCGTTGTCGGAAAAGGCGCGCATCGACTTGCCGGTGCGGGTGCGGTTGAGAAACCAGAACAGCAGGGCGACCACGACCACCGCGGTCACGATGGTGATGGCCTGCGAGGTGCGGATCGCCAGCCCCTCGGCCAGCCCGGTCATCTCGCGGAAGGTGCGCGCGTCGATCAGGAACCGCACTCCGTCGTCAAAGCGATGATCGTCCGGGCCGATGATGAAGCGGACCAGCCCGTTGAGGATGAACATCACCCCCATCGAGACGATCACCAGGATCACCGGCTTGGCCTTCTGGTCGCGGTAGAAGCGATAGACCGCCCGGTCCGTGCCCAGCAGCAGCAGCGCGGTGACCGCGATCCCGACCGGAAGCGCCAGCAATGCGGTCGGCAGCGGCCCAAGGGAAATCCCGGCCGCCTGCAGCGCCCAGGTCACCAGGATCGTGGCCATCGTGCCGAACGCCATCGTGTCGCCATGCGCGAAATTGGAAAAGCGCAATATGCCGTAGATCAGCGTCACCCCCAAAGCCCCCAGCGCCAGTTGCGCGCCATAGGCGGTTGCGGGGATCAGGACGAAATTGGCCAGCACCACGACGGCGTTCAGGACATCCATTACTCGCAGGTTCCGTGATAGGTGACGACGGTGGGCCCTTCGGCCATGTGCAGGGAGTAGCGTGCGGCGCCGTCGGTGACGACGAGACAGGACCGGGACGATTCGTTGCCGCCCAGAAGGAACAGCGTGCCGCCGCCCAGGGTGCCGAAGGCGTCGACATCGCCCGAGACCGAGGACAGCACCACCCGGGCCAGCATGGTCCCCGCGCCCATCCCGCCGGTGCGGCCAGTCACGTCGAGGTCGAAATCGGCGGTCGCGCAGGGCTCGGTCTCGCGGCATTCCCGGTCGAAGGCACAGGCCAGCGCGAAATCGTTGTCGGTCACCTCGGCATCCTGCGCGGCGAGGGGCAGGGGCGTGCCCAGCATCAGGGCGATGATCGCGACCGGGGCGGCGAGATGGCGGTTCGGCATGGCTGTTCTCCTGGGCGGGCCGACGGGGTCGGCCGACGGTGCTTGGCGCGGATCCACCGATATCCGAACCGGATTTTCCGGCCGGGCGATTCCGAATGCCGTGCGGCGCATCACCGCCGTGCCTCGCAGCGGCCATGGATCGTGATCGCGACCGCGCTGGACGGGGACCCGGCGCCATCCAGCGGCAACAGGCTGTGCCGGGTCAGAACGAAGCCGAGATCGTCGAACACCGTCATCGCGCCCGCGCCCTGGCCGGGTTCGAGCGCGCCGCCCGCGGCCTGCACCAGCACGCCCGGCGCATCGTCAAGGCGGCGGAACTCGAAGAACCGCTCGCCTTCGGCCGTGGTCAGGATCAGCTTGTCGCCCGTCTTGCGCGGCACTTCCATGGCATAGCTCAGATCGACCTTGTCGCAGACGCTGTCCACCCGCGTCACGCAGACCATCTCCGCCACGCAATCCAGAAGCCGCGGCGCAGCCTCGGCCGGAGCCGCAGCAAAGGCCGCCAGGACCATTACAGAAAAGAGCTTTCTCATCTCAACCCCCCAGGAAGGTGCGGCGCACGTCGGGATCGGCCAGAAGCGCCTTGCCGGTATCGGTATAGGCATTGCGCCCCTGCACCAGCACATAGCCCTTGTCGGCGATCTCCAGCGCCTGGCGGGCGTTCTGCTCGACCATCAGGATGGAAATGCCGGTGCGCGCGACCTCGATGATCCGGTCGAACAGCTCGTCCATGACGATGGGGGAAACCCCCGCCGTGGGCTCGTCCAGCATCAGGACCGAGGGTTTCGTCATCAGCGCGCGCCCCACGGCGACCTGCTGGCGCTGGCCGCCCGACAACTCGCCCGCCGCCTGCCGACGCTTTTCCTTGAGGATCGGGAAGAGGTGATAGACCTCCTCGATCGTGCCCGAGATGTCGTCGCGGCGCAGGAAGGCGCCCATTTCAAGGTTTTCCTCGACGCTCATCGAGGTGAAGATGTTGCTGGTCTGCGGCACGAAGGCCATTCCCTTGGCCACGCGGGCCTGCGGCGTCAGGGCGGTGATGTCCTCGCCGTTAAGACGCACCGCGCCCGAATGGACGTTCAGCATCCCGAACACCGCCTTCATCGCGGTGGACTTGCCCGCGCCATTGGGGCCGACGATCACCGCGATCTCGCCCTTCTCGACCGCCACCGTGCAGCCATGCAGGATGTCCGCGCCGCCATAGCCGCCGGTCATCCGGTCGCCGATCAGGAAAGGTTCACCCATCCGCGCGCGCCCCGTCCTTCTTCTTGGCAAAAATACCCAATTCCGCCCTTTCCGCCTGCGCGTCCCCGCTCAGGCCGCACCTTCCGCCTTCAGCTTGTTCTTCAGCCCGGTGCCCAGATAGGCCTCGATCACCGCTTCGTTCTGCATGATCTCGTCCGCCTTGCCCTGGGCCAGCACCTTGCCCTCGGCCATCACGATCACCGGATCGCACAGCCGGCCGATGAAATCCATGTCATGCTCGATCACGCAGAAGGTATAGCCGCGTTCGCGGTTGAGCCGCACGATGGCATCGCCGATCGTGTTCAGAAGCGTCCGGTTCACGCCCGCGCCCACCTCGTCGAGGAAGACGACCCTGGCATCGACCATCATCGTGCGGCCAAGTTCCAGCAGCTTCTTCTGCCCGCCCGACAGGTTGCCCGCCCGTTCATCGGCCAGGTGGTCGATGGTCAGGAACTCCAGCACTTCGTCGGCCTTCGCGGCCAGCGCCTTTTCCTCTTCGGCCACGCGCCCACGCCCGAACCAGGCGTTCCACAGCGTCTCGCCCGACTGGCCCGCGGGCACCATCATCAGGTTGTCGCGCACCGTCATGGAACTGAATTCATGCGCGATCTGGAAGGTGCGCAGCAGCCCCTTGTGGAACAGGTCATGCGGTGGCAGGCCCGTGATGTCCTCGCCCGCCATCGTGACCTTGCCCGAGGTCGGCGGCAGCACGCCCGCGATCACGTTGAACAGCGTCGACTTGCCCGCGCCGTTCGGCCCGATCAGCCCCGTGATCGAGCCCTTGGCGATCTCGATCGAGGCGCCGTCCACCGCGTGGAAGCCGCCGAAATGCTTGTGCAGGTTCTCTACCCGGATCACGTTCCCATCCCCCGCGTTCTGGCGCGCGTGCGTAACGCAAGGCGGCGGCCCGGAAAAGCCCCGGGCCGCCTGTCCTTTTGGCCAGTCGCCGTGCCGCGCCTCAGCGGTAGCGGTCGGTGACGAAGGCACCGTCGGTGATGGTGTATTCGCGGAAATTGCCCGCGCTTTCGCCCGATCCGATCAGTTCGACCGCGGTCGCGCCGACATAGTCGATCTCCTGGCCCGCCGCGAGAAGCTCCAGCGCCTTGGCCAGGTCGCCGGGATAGATCTTCTCGCCCGGCTCGTTGGCGATATCCATGATCCGGTCCTTGAAATCGGCCGAGGCGGTCGAGCCCGCCGCATGCATCGCCAGCAGGATCAGCGCCGCCGCGTCATAGCTTTCGGCCACATAGGACGACGTGCCGTCGAAGCCCGCAGCCGCCGCCATTTCCTGGATCGTCGCCGCGCCGGGGCTGTCGGTGCCGGGCACGGTGCCGAACGAGCCGTTCAGCCCGTCGCCGATCGCCGCGATCAGCGACTCGCCATACATCCCGTCAGGCAGGAAGAAGGTGTCGAAGGCCCCCGTGTCGATCGAGGCCTGGATCACGCCGCGACCGCCCTGATCGACATAGCCCGCGACCACCAGCATGTCGCCGCCCGCAGAGGCCAGCGCCGCGACCTCGGCCGAGTAGTCGGACTTGCCGTCCTCATGCGCGGCGACGATGGTCACGGTGCCGCCGGCGGCCTCGAAGGCGGCCTTGATCGAATCCGCCAGACCCTTGCCGTAATCGTTGTTGGTATAGGAGATCGCGACCGATCCAATACCGCGTTCCTGCAGCACCTCGGCGATCACCTCGCCCTGGCGCGCATCCGACGGCGCGGTGCGGAAGAACAGCCCGTCATCCTCGGCATTCGACAGCGCAGGCGAGGTCGAGGAGGGCGAGATCATCACGATGCCGTTGGGCCGTGCCACGTTCTGAAGGATCGCGCCCGACACGCCCGAGCAATCCGCGCCGACGATGGCATGCACCTTGTCCGAGGTCACCAGACGCTCGGCGGTGGCGGTGGCGGCGGCGGCGTCCACACAGGTCGAGTCGCCGCGCACCGAGGTCACGGTCGCGCCGTCCATGAAGGTTCCGGCGGCGTTGATCTCGGCAATCGCCAGTTCCGCACCGCCCGCCATGGCCGGGGTGATCGATTCAAGCGGCCCGGTGAAGCCGAAGATGATGCCGATCTTGACCTCGTCAGCCGTCGCCGTCCCGGCAAGGGCCAGCATGGCCGCGCTGGCCAGAAGCAGTTTTTTCATTGTTGAACTCCCGTGGTGGAATGAAATCCGCCGGGCAGACTAGTGGCGCGTCCGACAAAAGGGAAGGGAAACCGCGCCGCAGCCGGGCCTGGCATTACGCAGCCGGCGCCAGGTTTCGGGACATGCAACAGAGTGTTTCCAGACGGTTCCTGCGCCTTGCCGGGCTTGCCCTTGGCGCGGCCGCCCTGTTCCTGCCTTTGTCCGGTCCCGCCCGCGGGCTGGAAAGTTCCGCCGGGTCGCTGCGCATCGAGACCGTCGCCACCGGCCTTGGCGAGCCCTGGGCCATCGGCTTTCTGCCCGATGGCAGCGTGCCGGTGACCGAACGGGCCGGGCGGCTGGTGCGCATCTCCGGCGATGTGGCGGCCGAGGTCGCGGGGCGGCCTGATGTGGCGGCCGTGGGGCAGGGGGGATTGCTTGATTTGATGGTCCCGCCCCGCGCGATTTCGCCGAAAGCTGCGAGATATTTCTCGGCTGTGCCAGGCCGCAGGACCTGACGCGCCACGAGGGGTCGGTGCTGCGGCTGAACCGCAACGGCACGGTGCCGGGGGACAATCCCTTCGTGGGGCAGGCGGGCGTGCGGCCCGAGATCTGGTCTTATGGCCACCGCAACCCGCAAGGCGCGGCGCTGGATCTCGAAGGGCGGCGTTGGGTCAACGAACATGGCGCGCGCGGCGGGGACGACGTGAACCTGATCGCCAGGGGGGGGCGAATTACGGCTGGCCGGTGATTTCCTGCGGGCGGCATTATTCCGGCCGGAAGATCGGCGAGGGGACGGCGAAGCCGGGCATGGAACAGCCAATGCGTTACCGGGACCTCTTCATCGCGGCCTCGGGGCTTGTGATCTGTCCCGGCGCGCTCTGGCCCGAATGGCGGGGCCATCTGTTCTCGGGCAGCCTGAATTCCGGTTTCCTGTCGCGTCTGGACCCGGCGGCCGGGTTCGCCGAGGAACGGCTGGAGGCGCCCCGGACCGGCCGGGTGCGCGATCTGCGTGAAGGCCCCGATGGCGCGATCTGGTTCCTGTCGGTGACGGACAGGGCGCTTTACCGGATCCTGCCCGAGACCAGGCAATAGGCGGGCGCCTCGGCCCGGTCGGTCATCGTGTAGTCGCGCGTGATCTCGAAGATGCGGACGTCGTCGGCGCCACCTGACGCCATGCCATCCGCCAGGGTTTGGGCCGCCGTGCACAGCCCCGCGATGGCCCGACCCTGGCGCGCCTCGCGCCTGAGCCAGCCCACCAGTCGTTTCGTCGTGGCCGCCTGCACGTCGATGCCGCCGCAGGCCAGCACGGTCTCGTCGCGGCCCAGCGCGTCGAGTTCCATGTCCAGCGCGATCCGCGCGCCGTTGGAACAGGTGGCCCAGTCGCCGCCCTCGTCCGCCACCCGCCACCCGCCAGCCGCCAGCGGTAGAGCGTCTTGCCGGACATGCGGTTGGCGATGCGGAAGGGTTCGATCGCTCCGGCGAAACTGAGCATGGTGAAGCGGTCGAGCAGCACGAAGACGAGGTCCTGCGGCCGGTTGCCGTCTGCCGCCACCTCGATCAACGCGCTGTCCCGGGCGACTGTCGCCACCTCTGCCTCCGCGCCTCTTGTCGGTTCAGCGAAGGCAGGTTTGCCCCAGCGGATCAAGTGGGCCGGGGGAATTGACGGTGGCGGCAAGGCGCGCTTGCCCCTATAAGGCCCCACGGAATGCGACAGACCTGCGGAGCGAGAGAGATGACGACCTGGCAGAAATCCGACTGGCGGTCCCGGCCCCGGGTGCAGATGCCCGATTACCCGGACCAGGCGGCCCTTCATGCCGTCGAGGCGCAGTTGGCCAAGTATCCGCCTCTGGTCTTCGCCGGCGAGGCGCGCAACCTGACCGCCAAGCTGGGCCAGGCGGCCCGCGGCGAGGCGTTCCTGCTGCAGGGCGGCGACTGCGCCGAGAGCTTTGCCGAGTTTTCCGCCGATTCCATCCGCGACACGTTCAAGGTGCTGTTGCAGATGGCCATCGTGCTGACCTGGGGCGCCAAGCTGCCGGTCATCAAGGTGGGCCGGATGGCGGGGCAATTCGCCAAGCCGCGCTCTGCGCCGACCGAGACCCAGGGCGGCGTGGACCTGCCCGCCTATCGCGGCGACATCATCAACGGGTTCGATTTCAAGCCCGAGGCGCGCATCCCCGATCCGGCGCGCATGTTGCAGGCCTATACCCAGGCCGCGGCCACGCTGAACCTGTTGCGCGCGTTCTCCAAGGGCGGGTTCGCCGACATTCATCGGGTGCATGCCTGGACGCTGGGCTTCACCGACAGCGACGAGGCCGAGAAATACCGCGACATGGCGAACCGGATCGCCGACACGCTGGCTTTCATGACTGCCGCGGGCGTGAACGGCGACACGATGAACGCGCTTTCGGTGGTGGATTTCTTCACTTCGCACGAGGCGCTGCTGCTGGAATACGAGGAGGCGCTGTGCCGGGTGGATTCCACCTCGGGCAACTGGATCGCGGGGTCGGGCCACATGCTGTGGATCGGCGACCGCACGCGGCAGGTGGACGGCGCGCATGTCGAGTTCTGCCGCGGCGTGATGAACCCGATCGGGCTGAAATGCGGGCCGAGCATCAGCGATGACGATCTGAAGGTGCTGATCGACAAGCTGAACCCCGAGAACATCCCCGGTCGGCTGATGCTGATCGCGCGCTTCGGGGCGGGCAATGTGGGCGACCACCTGCCGCGGCTGATCCGGGTGGTGCGCGAGATGGGGGCGCAGGTCGTGTGGACCTGCGATCCGATGCACGGCAACACGATCAAGTCGGCAAGCGGGTTCAAGACGCGGCCCTTCGACTCGGTGCTGCGCGAGGTGCAGGAGTTCTTTGCCGTCCATGCGGCCGAGGGCACGATCCCCGGCGGCGTGCATGTCGAGATGACCGGCAAGGACGTGACCGAATGCACCGGCGGCGTGCGCGCGGTGACCGACGAGGATCTGTCCTCGCGCTATCACACCGCCTGCGATCCGCGGCTGAATGCCTCTCAGGCGCTGGAGCTTGCCTTCCTCGTGGCCGAGGAACTGTCCGCGCGCCATGACAGTGCCGCGGCCGCCGCAGCGGTCTGATCCACATGAAGAAGGCGGGGTAACCGCTTTCTATACCTTGGGTATTCCTTTCCGGGGCAGGGCAGGGATCAGGCCCGGACCGACAGCCCGCCCTCGATCACCCTCAGCGCCGGGCGGCCGGTCGTGGCAACCGGACGATCGGTTTTGGCCGCACCCAGAATGCGGAAGCGGCGCGGCGCGCGGCCGGGCTTGCCGACCGTGGCAAAGGCACCCAGCATCCGGCGCGGCGCGCCGGCCTCGTCGCGCAGCGGCAAAAGCACGATGCCGCCATAAAGCGCGTGCTGGCCGAAACGGGGCGGCGCGAACAGGCTGATCCTTGCGGGTCCGGCCATGTTCGCCAGCCCTTCGGCGATCACCTGCTCCAGATGGGGGCGGGAATCGGGCATGATCAGGGCAGAGAGCGGCATCCCGCGCATGTCCATCCCCATGACATCGCTCAGGTGCTGACCCGTCAGCCGCAGGCGCAGATGGCGCGGCGTGATCGCCTCGGCGATGAAGCAGTTCGACAGCGCCCGGGAAAAGCCGCGCGGGTCCAGTTCGGCCCGGCTCGGCGGGATGCCGTTTTTCTCGGTCAGCCCACGCCAATAGGCCCCGATCTCGTCCAGCGCGGCCAGGCCGCCCCCCGCACGATACCCTGCCAGCGCCACCACAGCGGCCCTCGGGCTCTTGTCGTTCTCGGACATCTCGTTCCTACCCCGGTCACACCAATCATGGCTGTCCGAAGCGCCCCTCCCTGGCCGCCGTTGTCGGCCAGCGCGGGACATGCTAGTGCGGATCAGCCCCCATGGGCGAAAGATTGCCACAAAAAAGCCACGAGTGAGAGGGGAGTCTTCACCAATGGTTAACGAAGATGCCTGACTCGATGACCGCCTTCGCGGTGCGGGGCGGACAGGGGCACGGCCATGGCTGGACCTGGGAATTGCGCAGCGTCAACGGCAAGGGGCTGGACCTGCGGCTGCGGCTGCCCGACTGGCTGCCGGGGCTGGAACAGGCGGCACGCGCGGCACTTCAGGGGCGGATCGCGCGGGGCAGCGTGACGCTGGGGCTGAAGGTCCAGCGCGAGGCGACGGGGGCGGGGACGGCGATGATCGATGCGCGCGCGCTCAACGCGGCGCTTGTCATGCTAAAGAAGGTCGAGGCCACGGCGGCCGAACACAATCTGCGCCTTGCAGCGCCCAGCGCGGCCGACATCCTGACATTGCGCGGCGTGGCGGACATGGCACCGCCCGAGGCCGAGACCGAGGCGCTGACGGCCGCGCTTCTGGCCGATCTGGACAGGCTGATCGACGACTTCACCGCGATGCGCGCCGCCGAGGGCGCGGCGCTCGAGGCGCTTCTGCGCGATCAACTTGCCCAGATCGCCGATCTGGTCAAGGACGCAGCCCGGGCCGCCGAGGCGCGGCGCGAGCACATGGCCGAATCGCTGCGCGCAAACCTCGCCCGGGTGCTGGACAATTCCGAGGGCGCCGACCCGGACCGTGTGGCGCAGGAACTGGCGATGATCGCGGTCAAATCCGATGTGCGCGAGGAACTGGACCGGCTTTCGGCCCATGTCGAGGCGGCGCGCGCGTTGCTGGATGCGGATGGCCCCATCGGACGCAAGCTCGACTTCCTGATGCAGGAATTCAATCGCGAGGCCAACACGCTCTGTTCCAAGTCGCAATCCACGCCGCTGACCCGCATCGGGCTTGACCTCAAGCATGTGATCGACCAGATGCGCGAGCAGGTTCAGAACGTGGAGTAGGGCATGGGGGCGCGGCGGGGTCTTCTCATAATCCTGTCCTCGCCGTCCGGCGCAGGCAAGTCCACGCTCGCGCGGCGGCTGCGCGACTGGGACAGGGATATCCTGTTCTCGGTCTCGGCCACCACCAGACCGCCGCGGCCGGGCGAGGAGGAGGGCCAGGACTATCATTTCCTGAGCGAGCCCGCCTTCAAGGCCCAAGTGTCGAAGGGCGCGATGCTGGAACATGCCTATGTCTTCGGCAATTTCTACGGCTCGCCCGAGGCGCCGGTGCGCGCCGCCATCGAGGCGGGGCGCGATGTGCTGTTCGATATCGACTGGCAGGGCGCACAGCAGATCCGCAACTCGGCCCTGGGCCAGCACACGCTGTCGATCTTCCTGCTGCCGCCCTCGATCGCGGAACTGCGCCGTCGACTGGAAAGCCGCGGGCAGGACAATGCCGAGACCATCGCGAATCGGATGCAGAAAAGCTGGGACGAGATCAGCCATTGGGACGGCTACGATTTCGTGCTGGTGAATGACGATCTCGACACGACCGAGGAAAAGCTGAAGACGATCCTGACCGCAACCCGCCTGCGCCGCAGCCAGCAGCCGGACCTGACGGCCCATGTCCGCGCGCTTCAGGCCGAATTCGAGGCCCTGCCATGACGCTTTACGCCCTTGACGGCATCCTGCCCACGCTTCCCGAGGACGGCGATTTCTGGGTCGCCCCCGATGCCAACGTGATCGGCAAGGTGATCCTGGGGCAGGGCGCCTCGGCCTGGTTCGGCGCAACGCTGAGGGGCGACAACGAACCGATCACGGTGGGGGCAGGGACCAACATCCAGGAAAACACGGTCTGCCACACCGATATGGGTTTTCCGCTGGTGATCGGCGAAGGCTGCACCATCGGGCACAAGGCGATGCTGCATGGCTGCACCATAGGCAACAATACCCTGATCGGCATGGGTGCCACGGTGCTGAACGGGGCGGTGATCGGCGACAATTGCCTGATCGGGGCCTGCGCGCTGGTCACCGAGGGCAAGGAAATCCCCGATGGCAGCCTCGTGATGGGCAGCCCCGCCAAGGTGGTGCGCCAGCTCGACGCGGCCGCGATCGAGGGGCTGCGCAGGTCCGCGCGCAACTACCAGGCCGCCATGCGACGTTTTCGCAGCGGTTTGACGGCGCATCAAGAGGGATGACCCGCCAGGCGGTCCGAGGGCTAGATCCGCGCGCGCGGGATCAACTCGACCGTCACGCCCGGGCAAAGCTGTTCGATCTCGCGGCGGATCATGTGCGGCGCGGGCAGGGCCGGTGTGACGACGACATAACGCCCGCGATAGCCGGCAAGTTCCAGTTGCGCGGCCAGATCAAGCGCGTCGAAATGATCGCTCACCAGCGGAGAGACCACATAATCGGCCCAGGGCACGCAAGCCAGCGTGGCGTGAAGCAGCGCATAGGGCAGTTTCTCGCAACGACCTGCGGCAAAGGGCATGCAATACTCGGGATGATCTTCCTGGTCGAAACCGACAAGCAAGGCCAGGGAGGGCGCGAGCGGTCTTGCGACCCAAGCGTCCGGAAGAAGATAGCGTTGCTCCATGCATGCCGCTCCGCTGTGCGGCGCCATGGAGGCGCCTTTGATTAATTCCAAGTTGTCAACCTGCCTTTTCAGTCAGGTCTTGCCTTTTTATATGGTCAAATCGACGCAGAGGCAAATGCCTATGACAAGGAATCGCGGGTTCCGTTACGGCCGTTTACGATCAGCGACGCGAAGGAGCCGTACATGACCGCCGAACTTGCCCCGTCGATCATCGCGGGGGTGCCGCTTCCGGTGGTGTTGATCGATCGCAGCGAACGCGTGCAGGCAATGAATGCGCCCGCCACGCAGCTTTTCGGCGCGGCGGGTGCGGGGCGGCATTACATCACGGTTCTGCGCCAGCCTGCGCTGCTGGACTGCGTCGAAGAGGCGTTGCGCCTGCGCCAGTCTCGCAAGGTGTGCTACCTGACCACCGAGGTCGCACGCGAGGTCACCTACGAGGTTACCGCAAACCCGCTGGGCCCCGATGGCGATTCGGGCGTCGTTGTCGTCTTCACCGACGTCACCGAACGCGAGCAGATGGGTCAGATCCGGCGCGATTTCGTGGCCAATGTCAGCCACGAGTTGAAGACGCCGCTGACCGCGCTGCTGGGCTTCATCGAGACACTTCAGGGGCCCGCACGGGACGATGCCGCGGCGCGTGGGCGCTTTCTCGAGATCATGGGACGCGAGGCGAAGCGGATGAACCGGCTGGTCAGCGACCTTTTGTCGCTCAGCCGGGTCGAGGCCGAGGAGCGCATGCGTCCGGGCGCGCGGGTGGATGTCGCCGCGCTGTTGCGCAGTTCGGTTCAGACCCTGCGCCCGCTTGCCTCTGATTCGGGGGTCGAGATCGCCCTCGAAGGCGCGGACAGTCCGGTCCATGTGCTGGGTGATCCCGACCAGCTCACCCAGGTTTTCCACAACCTGATCGAGAACGGCATCAAATATGGCGGATCGGGTGGCAGCCTCGTGGTGCGCATGACGCAAAGCGAGCGCGAACTGGCGTTCCGCGGTCCCGGCGTGCAGATCGACGTGATCGACCATGGCGAAGGCTTCGACCCGGTGCATATCCCGCGGCTGACAGAACGGTTCTACCGGGTCGACAGCCACCGCTCGCGCGAGATGGGCGGCACGGGGCTTGGCCTTGCCATCGTCAAGCATATCGTGAACCGTCACCGCGGCCGGTTCCGGATCGAGAGCGTCGAGGGCAAAGGCAGCACCTTCACCGTCTTCCTGCCGGTCGGCTGACCGGCGCCCGGGGGGCAGGAAGCCGTCGCGGCGTCCCACGCCGCACAGTCCTCCCAAGCCTACATATCGAAGTCCGATAATCAGTATTATGTAAAGTTAATCTGTTGCCGACGCCTCTCGATACTCGGTCCCAACAGATAGCCATACCGAGCATATTCAAAGTGAAATCAGTTGCCTGTCTCGCAATCTTCACGTCGACCGAGCCCCACCCCGATTTTGGCGTGCCCCGCCGTCATCGTCGCGACGACCAAAGCGCCACCGCAGCGGCGCCGAACCGGCGAACCGGCATGTGGCATGCGCGGCGACGGGCGCTGCCTCTCGACATGCCGGGGAAGCCTGGTGTAAACATCCGGATCGTCCGGGGATTGCGGCGCCCGGAGGTTCTGGCGGATCATCTCGACGACCTTGACCCGCGAACCCCGAGCTTCCGCGTTCCCGCATTCACGGAGGTGCCATGCCACTCGAGCATCTCAAGACCATCGTCGCGGCGCAGACCGTGGAAGAGTTGTGGGCGCAGCACACGCAACGGATGGCGGCCTACGGGTTCGACGGGCTGATCTACGGGTTCACACGGTTCCGTACGGCCAATTCGCTTGGCGACCGGAACGATCTTCTGGTGCTGTCCAATCTCAGACCCGACTATACCCGCGCCTTCGTCGACCAGGAGATGTATCGCAACGCGCCCATGGTGCGCTGGGCGGCCGAGAACGAGGGGGTATGCAGTTGGCGCGAACTGCGCGAACGCCGGGCGCGCGGGGAACTGACCCCGGAAGAGGAACGCACGCTGGAATTCAACCGGTCGATGGGCATCGTGGCGGGATATTCCATCGCGTTTCGGGACACCTCGATGCGCGCCAAGGGGGCGATCGGGCTGGTGGCGCGCGAGGGTCTGACGCAGGACGACGTGGATGCCATCTGGGCCGAAGATGGTGACGAGATCTTCCTGATGAACGAGGTGATGCATCTCAAGGTCCAGAACCTGCCCTATCTCTCGACCCGCCCGCCGCTGACACCGCGCCAGCGCGAGGTGCTGGAATGGGTGGGCGACGGCAAGACCGCCCAGGATATCGCGACGATCCTGGGCGTGACGCCCGCAACGGTGGAAAAGCATCTGCGCCTTGCGCGCGAGACGCTGGATGTCGAGACGACCGCGCAGGCGGTGCTGAAAGCATGGTTCCAGAACCAGATTTTCAGCACGCGCGGGTGATGCCGTCCTGATTCGATCTGGCCAATGCGCATGCTGCAGGTAAGGATTCCCCCACTACCTACACGGTGCATGAATCGGCGAATATCCGCGCGTTCCGTGAGTGGTGGCCTTGGGCCAAGGAACTGAAGGGCTGGCATGACCCCTTGATTTAGGCGGCGTGTCTGCTCCCCGGGAGACCGGGACCAGCACGATGCGGCCTATACTCGGTCGCATGGTGCCGTCCGCTTCGCGCGGTTCGACCTATTGGGGGACGGTGGGAAGTGTGGGGGCGGTGTGGCCAAGGGGTGGCTGCACCGCCTCCGGCTTTGCCGTGCATGTGCCGAAGGCCGCCCCTTGCGGCATGTGACATGTGCGTCCGGAACGACCGGGGGCGGCCAGGACCCCTGCCCCGACGACCGCCCCCAATTTGTTTGTCCCCGGGTCCGGGTGGCGATCAGCCCTGGACCGCCTTGGCGACTTCGGCGGCGAAGTCTTCGTCGACCTTCTCGATGCCCTCGCCGACCTCAAGCCGGACGAAACCGGTGATCGTGGCGCCAGCCTCGGCAGCGGCCGCCTCGACGGTCAGGTCGGGATTCATCACGAAGGCCTGACCCAGAAGCGTGACCTCGGACAGGTACTTCTTCATCCGCCCCTCGATCATCTTCTCGATCACCGCATCGGGCTTGCCGCTTTCGCGGGCGATGTCGATCTGGACCTGGCGTTCCTTCTCGACCAGCGCGGGGTCGAGATCCGCCGCGCTCAGCGAGGCGGGGTTCGCCGCGGCAACGTGCATCGCGACCTGCTTGCCGAACGCCGCGTCGCCACCGGTCATCGCCACCAGAACACCGATCTTGCCCATGCCGGGCATGGCGGCGTTGTGGACATAGCTGACCACGGTCTCGCCCTCGATGCGGGCCATGCGGCGCAGCGTCATGTTCTCGCCGATGGTGGCGATCTTGTCGGTCAGCGTGTCGGCGACCGACTTGCCGCCCAGATCGGCGGCCATCAGCGCGTCCAGATCGGCCGCGCCCATCGCCGCCTTGGCGATGCCCGCCACCATGGCCTGGAACTCGGCGTTCTTGGCCACGAAATCCGTCTCCGAGTTCACCTCGACGGCGACGCCCTTGCCGCCCTTGACCTCGACGGCCACCAGGCCCTCGGCAGCGGTGCGGCCGGATTTCTTGGCGGCCTTGGCCAGCCCCTTGGTGCGCAGCCAGTCGATGGCCGCTTCCATGTCGCCATCGGTTTCGGTCAGCGCCTTCTTGGCGTCCATCATGCCCGCGCCGGTCCTGTCGCGCAGATCTTTCACCATGCTCGCCGTGATTGCCATGGCTCGGCTCTCCTCGATTGTCGAATAAGGTTCCGGGCGCGGCGATATCCGCGCCCGGTATCAATCCCGTGACAGGCCGGGCTCAGGCCCCGGCGGTCTCTTTTGCGGGTTGTTCCGTGGCCTCGGCCAGCAGTTCCTCGACCGGCGCCTCGTCCAGCGCGCCGATATCGACGCCTGCGGCATCCATCTGCGCAGACATGCCGTCCAGCGCCGCACGGGCGGCCAGATCGCAATACAGCTGGATCGCGCGGGCGGCGTCGTCATTGCCGGGGATCACGTAATCCACGCCGTTGGGCGAGCAGTTGGTATCGACCACCGCCACCACCGGGATGCCCAGCTTGCGGGCTTCCAGGATGGCCAGGTCTTCCTTGTTGACGTCGATGATGAACAGCAGGTCCGGCAGGCCGCCCATTTCGCGGATGCCACCAAGCGAGGCCTGCAGCTTGGCCTGCTCGCGTTCCATCCCGAGCCGTTCCTTCTTGGTCAGGCCCTCGGCGCCTATCGCCATCTGCTCGTCGATCTCGTTCAGGCGCTTGATCGATTGCGACACGGTCTTCCAGTTGGTCAGCGTGCCGCCCAGCCAGCGATGGTTCATGTAGTATTGCGCGCAGCGTTCGGCGGCGTCCGCGATCGGCTTCTGCGCCTGCCGCTTGGTGCCGACGAAGAGAATGCGGCCACCCTTGGCAACGGTCTCGCGGATGACGTTCAGCGCGGCGTCCAGCATCGGGACGGTCTGCGTCAGGTCGATGATGTGGATGCCGTTGCGGTCGCCATAGATATATTCGGCCATGCGCGGATCCCACCGCTGGGTCTGGTGGCCGAAATGAACGCCAGCTTCGAGAAGCTGACGCATCGAGAAATCGGGAAGCGCCATGTCGTGTTCCTTTCCGGTTTGCGCCTCGGCGGGGCATCAAGGGCATATGCCCAACCGGCGGACCGCAAGCGGGATGTCTCCCCGCAAGGGCCCAACCCCACCTGTGAAGTGGCGCGCGCATAACGCGTTTCGTCCGGGCATGCAAGCCTCGGCTGCGGACTTGTCTCGACGCAGCGGCTGTTCCAGAGTGTCGCGATGATGCCATGTCCGACCCGCTCGCGGGACGCGGTGGCGCCAGACCCTGTGTCCGGATGACCGCGCCGGCGCTCGTCTTTTCGCCCGAGGTTGCCGCCGCGCAGGCGGCGGGTGCGCCCGTCGTCGCGCTGGAAAGCACCATCGTCACCCATGGCATGCCCTGGCCCCGCAACCTCGAAACCGCGCGCGCGGTCGAGGACGAACTGCGCGCAGGCGGCGCCGTGCCTGCCACCATCGCCGTGATGGGCGGCGCGATCCGGGTGGGGCTGGCCCCGGACGAGCTGGCCGGGCTGGCCCGCGCCGGGCAGGTGGCCAAGCTCAGCCGTGCCGATCTGGCCGTGGCGCTGGCCCGGGGGCAGACCGGGGCCACGACAGTTGCGGCAACCATGATCTGCGCCCATCTGGCCGGGATCGCGGTCTTCGCCACGGGCGGGATCGGCGGGGTGCATCGCGGCGCCGAGACCAGTTTCGACATCTCGGCCGACCTTCGCGAACTGGCCCTGACGCCCGTCACGGTCGTCGCCGCCGGGGCGAAGGCGATCCTTGATCTGCCCAAGACGCTTGAGGTGCTGGAAACACTGGGCGTGCCGGTGATCGGCTATCGCAGCGACGACTTCCCGGCCTTCTGGTCGCGCAGTTCCGGCCTGCGGGCGCCGCTGCGGATGGACAGCCCGGCCGAGATCGCCGCCGCCCACCGGATGCGCGCGCGGCTGGGCCTGCCCGGCGGGCAGCTTGTCGCCAACCCGATCCCCGAGGCCGACGAGATCCCGCTGGACGAGATTTCCCCCGTGATCGAGCGCGCCCTGGCCGACACCGCAAAGGTCTCGGCCAAGGCAGTGACGCCCGCATTGCTCGCCCGGATCGTGGAGTTGACCGGGGGCCGCTCGCTTGACGCGAATGTCGCGCTGGTGCGCAACAATGCCCGGCTGGCCGCCGCCATCGCCCGCGCCCTGGCCTGACCTCGCGCCGCCGATCCGGGCAGCACCCTGCCCCGCAAAGTGCCGGAAGGGCGCGACCGGCGCCTGAACGTGACAGGCGGCCGCCCCGGCTATTGCACAGCGACCGGCCCGCGCCTAGCTATGGGCATCAGCGGGGGCGCCAGCCATGTTCGAGAAAGACGACCAGCACCAGACGGATCCGCAGGACGAACATGGCCGCCATATCTGGCGGTCACTCTTCGCGCGGCTCAGGAACAACTTTCTCGCCGGTCTGGTGGTGATCGCCCCGGTCGGCCTGACCGTCTGGCTGATCTGGACGGTCACGGGCTGGATCGACGGGGTCGTGCTGCCGCTGGTGCCGAACCAGTTCAAGCCCGAACAGTATATCGGCATCGACATACGCGGCCTCGGGGTCATCTTCTTTCTTCTGTTCACCCTTTTTGTCGGCTGGACCGCCAAGGGTCTGATCGGGCGGTCCTTCATCGGCTGGGGCGAGCGGCTGGTGGGCCGGATGCCGATCGTCCGCTCGATCTATAACGGGCTCAAGCAGATCGCCGAGACGGTCTTTGCCCGGTCCGAGTCCAATTTCGACCGGGCGGTTCTGATCGAATACCCGCGCAGGGGCCTGTGGGCGGTGGCCTTCGTATCGACGCGCGCGCGGGGCGAGATCAACCGGCGTATCCCGCGGGACGAGCAGATGCTGGCCGTGTTCCTGCCCACCACGCCGAACCCGACCTCGGGCTTTCTGCTGTTCGTGCCGCAAAGCGATGCGATCGAACTGGACATGTCCGTGGAAGACGCCGCCAAGCTCATCATCTCGGCCGGGCTCGTCTCGCCCGAGGAACGCCCCCTGCCCGTTCCCGAACCGCTGCAGGAAATCGCGCGGCGCCAGAAGATCGGCGCGTGACCCCGCGTGAGCGGCGCCGCGCTGACCGGTTTCGCCACCTCGCTGTCGCTGATCCTCGCGATCGGGGCACAGAATGCCTTCGTGCTGCGCCAAGGGTTGATGCGGAGCCATGTCTTCGCGCTCTGCCTGTTCTGCGCGGCCTCGGATGCCGTGCTGATCGCGGCGGGGGTGGCGGGGTTCGGCAGGATGTCGGCCGCCGCGCCCTGGCTGCCGGTGGCGATGACGCTGGGCGGGGCGGCCTTCCTGGTGGCCTATGGCGCGCTTCGGCTGCGTGCGGCGATCCGCGGCGGGCATGCGCTGGCGGCCGCGGGCCGTGGCGGATCGGTCTGGGCGGTGCTGGCATCAGCTTGGTCGCTACGTTCAACTGCCGCATCAGCGCGTCGTCGGACACCATGTGGACGCGGATCTCCTTCATCGTGCCGCGTTCCAGCCGCCCCTGGTCGATCAGGTCACGCACCTGCTGGATCGCGCGCAACTCGCCCAGAAGCGAGGCGTTGAAGCTGATCTCGTTGATCCGGTTCTGTATCTGCTGCCCCGTGACCGGCACCCTGGCGCGTTCCAGCGGGTTGATCGAGACCACGACGACATCGCCGGGCAGATCGGGCGCGAGAAAGGGAAACAGCGCCGGATTGCCGGTATGGCCGCCATCCCAACAGGCATCCGTCTCGCCCGTCTCGGAGTCGGTCACCCGACCGCCTGGAACAGCGTGGGCAGGCAGGCCGAGGCGAGGATCGCGTCGGTGGTGATCGCGCGGCCCTCGAAGACCCGGATCTTGCCGGTGCGCACATTGGTCGCCCCGACGAAGAAGACGGGCGGCCGGGCGGCGCAGACGCGATCGAAGTCGAATCGCTCGACGATCCGGCGCAGCGGGTTGCGGTAGAACGGACCATAGGCACAGGGGCCGACCATGCGGCTGGCCATCCTGCGTCCAGAGCCAGTCGAGATTCTCGCGCGCCGCCCGCGGCCCGCCCGCCACCAGGCCGGCCTTCAGCGCGGCCCCGTTCAGCGCGCCCGCCGAACTGCCCGAGATCGCCGCGATCCCGATCCCCGGTTCGTCCAGCAGCCGGTCCAGCACGCCCCAGGTAAAGGCACCATGCGCGCCCCCGCCCTGCAAGGCCGGATTGATGCGCTGGGGCGTCATGGCCGCTGGCCCGTGCATCCGTTCACAGCGCGGTCCAGCCGCCATCGACGCTGATCGTCGTGCCGGTGATCTGCGCCGCCGCGTCCGAACACAGGAAGACCGTCGTCCCCCCGAGCTGCTCGACCGTGGCAAACTGCCTGGAGGGCTGGCGCGCCAGCATCACCTCACGGATAACGCGGTCACGGTCCATGCCATGCGCCTTCATCTGGTCGGGGATCTGCGCCTCGACCAGAGGGGTCAGCACATAACCCGGGCAGATCGCGTTGCAGGTGATCGCTTCCTCGGCGGTTTCCAGCGCGACGGTCTTGGTCAGCCCGACCACCCCATGCTTGGCCGCGACATAGGCGGATTTGTAGGAGCTGGCCGTCAGCCCATGCGCCGAGGCGATGTTGACGATCCGCCCCCAGCCCGCCGCGCGCATCATCGGCAGCGCGGCCGCCGTGGTGTGGAACGCGGAGGACAGGTTGATCGCGATGATCGCGTCCCATTTCTCGACCGGGAACTGATCCACCGGCGCGACATGCTGGATCCCGGCATTGTTCACCAGGATATCGCAGGCCCCTGCCTCGGCGATCAGACCGCGGCAGGCGTCGGCGCTGGACAGATCAGCCTTGATGTAGCGCACCCGGACCCCATGCTCCTGCGCCATGTCGCTGGCCAGCGCGTGATCCTCGGCGCGGTCGGTGAACGAGTTCAGCACCACATCCGCCCCGGCCCGGGCCAGTTCCTGCGCGATGCCAAGTCCGATCCCCGAATTGGAGCCGGTCACGATGGCGGTCTTTCCGGAAAGCGTCATTTGGGTCCCTCGCAATGTCCCGAAACGGTTGCGAAGGAGTCTACATTCCGCCGCGGCGCGGCGAAAGCGCCGCAGACGGGCGCGACCACGAAAAAAAGACGCCCGCACAAGGCGGGCGTCAAGTTGTTGAGGCAGGTTTCATACAGGCAAGAAACCTATCGAGCAGTAACCTCTGTATACGCAATCCCCCGCCGGTGGCCAAGCCAAAAGTTTGAAAAATCGGGTGCTCATCCCTAAGCTGACTCCCCAAGAATACAAGGCATCGGGCAGGAATGTTGCCGAGATGAGACAGAACAATCCCCTCCGCGCGCCGCTCGCGGTGGCTGCGGCGGTGCTGCTTGGCGCAGCCGGATTCGGGCAGGCCGAACCCGCCCATGGCATCGCTATGTATGGCCAGCCTGCGCTGCCACCGGATTTTGTGTCGCTGCCCTATGTGAACCCGGATGCGCCCCGGGGCGGGCGCATCGTGATGGGCGAGTTGGGCGGCTTTGACAGCCTCAATCCGTTCATCCTGAAGGGCAAAGCCCCCTGGGCGCTGCGCAGCCTCGGCTACGAGACGCTGATGGGCCGGTCCTGGGACGAACCCTTCACGCTTTACGGGCTTCTGGCCGAATCGGTCGAGACCGGCCCGGATCGTGACTGGGTCGAATTCACCCTGCGCGAGGGCGCACGCTTCTCGGATGGCAGCCCGGTCACGGTCGAGGATGTGCTGTGGTCGTTCAGGGCGCTGGGCGAACAGGGCCACCCGCGCTACCGCAGCGCCTGGGAAAAGGTCGCAACGGCCGAGGCGACGGGGCCGCGCAGCCTGCGCTTCACCTTCACCACCGCCGACCGCGAATTGCCGCTGATCCTGGGCCTGCGCCCGGTGCTGAAAAAGGCGCAATGGGAGGGGCGCGATTTCGCGCAAAGCGGGCTCGAGGCGCCGATCGGGTCCGGCCCCTATGTCATCGCCGGGTTCGAGCCGGGCCGCTTCGTGCTGTTGCGCCGGAATCCCGACTGGTGGGGGCGCGATCTGGCGCTGAACCGGGGCCAGCACAATCTCGACGAGATCCGCATCGAGTTCTACGCCGATGCGGGCGTTCTGTTCGAGGCGTTCCGCGGCGGCGCGGTCGACATCTATCGCGAATCGAGCGCGGCGCGCTGGCAAAGCGCCTATGACTTCCCCGCCATCGCCACGGGGCGGATCGTGAAATCCGAGATCCCGCATGCCCGCCCCACCGGCATCAGCGGGCTGGTGATGAATGGCCGCCGTCCGGTCTTTGCCGACTGGCGGGTGCGCGATGCGATGCTGCATGCCTTCGATTTCGAGTTCATCAATGGCGTGCTGACCGGCGGCACACAGCCGCGGATTGCGTCCTATTTCTCGAATTCCGAACTTGGCATGGGACCGGGTCCCGCCGAGGGTCGCGTGCGCGCGCTGCTGGCACCCTTTGCCGACGAGCTGCTGCCCGGCGCGCTGGAGGGCTATGCGCTGCCCGTCTCGGACGGGCGGCCCTCGAACCGGCAGAACCTGCGCATGGCCTTTGCCCGGCTGGAAGACGCCGGCTGGCACGTGGGCGATGACGGGGTGCTGCGCGATGCCAATGGCCGGCCCTTCACCTTCGAGATCCTCTTGCGCCAGGGCGCGGCCGAGAGCCAGAAGATCGTCGACATCTTCGCCGAGGGGCTGAAGCGGCTGGGCATCGCGGTGCGCATCAGCACGGTCGACAACGCGCAATATACCGAACGAACCGACGCCTATGATTTCGACATGGCCTTCTACACGGTCGGGCTGTCGCTGTCGCCCGGCAACGAACAGCGGCTTTACTGGGGAGCAGAGGGGGTCACGCGGCCCGGCACGCGCAACTGGATGGGGCTGGCCAGCCCCGCCGCCGAGGCCATGATCGAAGCGCTGCTGACCTCGGAAACGCATGAGGATTTCGTCGCGGCCACCCGCGCGCTGGACCGGGTGCTGACGACCGGGCGGCATGTGATCCCGGTCTGGTATGCGCCCAGTTCGCTGATTGCCCACCGCGCCACGCTGCGCTATCCGGAAACGATACCGATATACGGGGATTGGATCGGTTTTCTCCCCGATATCTGGTGGTCCGAGAGGGAGTGATCCATGACCCGAACGCTTCTGATGCTGGGCCTGCTGGCCCTTGCGGGCTGCGGAACCGTCGAAGGGATCGGCGAGGACATCTCGGCCGGGGCCCGCGCAGTGCGCAACGCGTTCTGATCCCGCCCGCCGTCGCGTTCCCCACCCTTGCAACCGCAAGGCGGCGGGGCTAGCACGCAGCCCATGCGAGCGATCTATGACGAGGGCGCCCCGCCGCCCTGTCCCACCCCGTTCAACCTGGCCGCCCATGTGCTGGCCCCGGCCGCCTGCACGCCCGATAAGGTCGCGCTGGCCGTGATCGGCCCCCATGGCGCCGAACGCTGGAGCTATGCCCGGCTCGAAGCCGCCGTGCGCGGGCTGGCGGCGGGGCTTGCCGGGATGGGGCTTGAGCCCGGCGCGCGGGTGCTTTTGCGGCTGGGCAACGGGGTCGAGTTTCCCATCGGTTTCCTGGGCGCAATCGCCGCGGGGCTGGTGCCGGTGCCGACCTCGGCGCTGCTGACCGTGCCCGAGATCACGAAACTCGCCGCCGAGGTCGAGCCCGCCGCGATCCTGGCCGGTCCGGGCGTTGCCCTGCCCGAGGACTGCGCCGCCCCCGTCCTCGACCTCGACGCGCAGCGCGCGCTCTATGAGGGCGCGGCCTCGGCCCATGTCCTCGGCGACCCGGACCGGCCGGCCTATATCGTCTATACCTCGGGCACCTCGGGCAATCCGCGCGGCGTGATCCATGCCCACCGCGCGGTCTGGGCGCGGCGGATGATGTGGGAAGGCTGGTATGGCCTGACGCCCGAGGACCGACTGCTGCATGCGGGCGCCTTCAACTGGACCTACACGCTGGGCACGGGCCTGCTGGACCCCTGGTCCATCGGCGCGACCGCGCTGATCCCCGCGCCCGGTGTGCGGCCCGCGCAATTGCCGCTGCTTCTGAAACGCTTCGACGCGACGATCTTTGCCGCCGCGCCCGGGGTCTATCGTCCGATGCTGCGCGAGCATCCCCACCTCGTGCTGCCCCGGCTGCGCCACGGCCTGTCCGCGGGCGAGAAGATGCCCGAGGCCACCCGCGCCGCCTGGACCGAGGCCACCGGCACCATGGTCTACGAGGCGCTGGGCATGTCGGAATGTTCCACCTTCGTCTCGGGCAGCCCCGCCCGCCCCGCGCCGCTGCCCTCCTCGGGCTATCCGCAGCCGGGCCGAAGGGTCGCGGTGCTGGGGCCGGACCTGGAACCCGTGCAGCGCGGCGAGCCCGGGCAACTGGCCGTTTCGCGCCGCGATCCGGGGCTGATGCTGGGCTATCTCAAGGCCGAGGCCGAAACCGCGGCGCGGTTCCATGGCGAATGGTTCCTGACCGGCGACATGGTCGAGATGGCCGCGGACGGTGCGATCACCTATCTGGGCCGCGCCGACGACATGCTGAACGCGGGCGGTGTGCGGGTCTCGCCGCTGGAGGTGGAACGCGTGCTGATGGCGCATCCCGGGGTCCACGAGGTCGCCGCGACCGAGATCGCGATCCGGGCCGATACGACCGTGATCGCGGCCTTCTACACCGGCGAGGCCCTGCCCGAGGACCAGCTTGCCGCCTTTGCCGCCGAACGGCTGGCCCGCTACAAGCAGCCGCGCCTTTACGTCCATGTGGACGAGTTGCCGAAGAACCCGAACGGCAAGCTGAACCGCCGCCAGATCCGCGCATCCTACGAGGCTGGCCATTGTCCGGCCTGACATCTTCGCCGATCCGATATGCCCCTGGTGCCTGATCGGCAAGCGGCTGCTGGATGCCGCGACGGACGCCCGGCCCGACCACCCGTTCGAGATCGTCTGGCAGCCCTTCCAGCTGAACCCCGGCATGCCGCGCGCGGGCATGGACCGGCGCGCCTATCTCGAAGCCAAGTTCGGCGGCCAGATCGAGACCGCCCGCGCTTGTGTCGAGATCGACGACAAGGCCCGCGCGGCGGGGATCGAACCGAACCTCGCGGCGATCACCCGCACACCCAACACGCTGGACGCGGCGTGAGCGGCGTGCCGACCTTCATCGTGGCAGACCGCCACGTTCTGGTGGGTTTGCAGCCCACAGCGCTGTGGGAACAGGTCATCGCGGAACTGGCGGGCGATCCGGCAAAAGCGCGGCTTCAGTAATCCTCGGCCTTCAGGATCGCCCTGCCCTCGTCAAGCGACACATGTTTCACCGCAAGCAGCGGCATCTCCTCGTCATGGGAGAAGACGAAGATGCCGGCGCCGTGATCTGTCTCGGCATGGCGGCAGAACGCCGCCCCGGGATCGAATTCCTGGGGACATTCGGAAAGATCCTCATGCGCCACGCTCATTTCGAAGACCTCGTAGGAAAGAACCCCCTTCTCGAGGTAGGAGATCCCGCTTCGCTGGGCGCCCGACACGCCGCTGGCAAGCGCCGAGCCTGCGCCGATTGCGCCAACAACGCCGGCCACCAGGGAAAGTGTGGGAAGAGGTGAAGTGACGATTCTCCTGCGTGAGTTCATTCCTGATAAAAATCAGTCTGGCTTTATCCGCTGGCGCAAGCGGGATTTCTGT